>Ga0207422_1000302_pt1 | contig 176025 bp, 158 predicted proteins | sample MarCyaLeptolynsp_FD_187757 | JGI IMG/M metagenome (GOLD analysis project Ga0207422, IMG submission 187757) | Marine cyanobacterial communities from Panama - species 1 Leptolyngbya sp. (SPAdes) | ecosystem: Environmental > Aquatic > Marine > Unclassified | place: Panama: Panama City | collected...
AAAGATCGACTTCTGACCGATGTCGAGACCAATAAACTTCATGGCAAGTCTCCTTTTCATAGTGCGTTGAAGGTGTTATTTACTCAACCCAACGTACTTGATGGGAGACTTGTTTCATAGATTCATGCCGACCCAACCCAGACAATGTCGTACGCTTAGGAAGTGACAACCTCGCGTAGAAATACCCGGTCACCAAGTCAATCTCAAGGTCGGCATGCATTAGCCATAACCGTCGCTCCCACGAAAAATGAACTCACCGAGCTGCCGCACATTCGTCAATTAAGACCACTATCAAGAACAGAAATACCCGCGCGTCATCGGCATGCCGACTATGAACTTTTTTGAGCGCTGGGGCGATGACGCGCATGGCTACCCATCTACCGGATACAAAATTTCGAGGGCTGGGTCGGCATGGCACCTCGACAGACATCGTACGTCGCGCCACTACGCGCCGATCATCGCTTCCACAAACAACGGCACATCTGCGAGGTTGGTCAACTCGTCACCGTTCATATCGCTAACACACGGTGCGGCGCACGAGGGTGCGGCTTCCAGCAATGCCGAAACAAATCCCTGCAAGTCCGAGCCATTGACCGCTCCGTCGGTGTTAACGTCCCCCCTCAAGATGGCCGTTGCAAAGGTGATGAAGTCCCCCTGCTTTAACACCACATCGGCTTGGCCGGGATTTTGGCCATCCCACCAGTTACCGGAATGAATGCCGACAAATTCGTTCGACCGAAACGCGTTGCTGCCGTCGAGCAGCGTCGCCATTAGATGACATTCGTCACCGGGTTGCATGCCGACGCGATTGAGCGGTAGGCGCAATTCGCGTTGCCGGATGCCATCGATACCACCGCCAAGGCGATACGAGAAATCTGTACCGCCGTCGATATCGAGCGCGGCATTCACTTGTGCGCCACCCAACGGCACCAGTTGCGAATTAAAGATCAGATAGACCATCGCGCGGGCAGGGCCCATCACCACCGCGTAGTCGGCGCGGAAGCCGGGGGAGAAAAAAAGCTTGGCCCGTTCCCCGGCTACACCGGTACCGGACGCCAATCGTTGCTGCAAATCGGCGCTGCCATTCATACCGGCAGTTGAAACCGCACCACCTGCGACCGAATCGATGTAGATCACCACGCCGCCGGTACCCGCGGGCGATAGCAATGTTTCGCTTTGCAGTGCGAAAAACAAATCGCCGTCACCGCTGGATTCGATCTTGAGTTCCGAATTCTGTCCCATCACATCGCCGAACCCATCATTGAGGCCGGCGATGCTGGTCGAATACTCGTCAACGTCAATCGCGCTGTCGGTCGTTGCGCCTGCCGACGTCTGATCGACAAACGACGCCACGCCATAACCCGGATCGGCCGGTACCGAGACGCGCACATAATCGATCTCATGAAACTGCGGCAGAATCGTCGAGCCGTCGGGCGAACCGGGCCAGTCACCACCGACGGCCGTGTTGAGAATGAGATACATCGTCTCGTCGGGGATTTCGTCGCGCGACACACTGAAGCGCACCGTATCGTCGATATAGAAATTGAGCAGGCCCGGCAACCATTCCATCGAGTAGTTGTGGAACCCTTGCGTGTAGTCCGGCCCCCAATGCACGCTGCTCGCCGTTTGCCCAATATCCCACGGGTACGTTCCCGGCGGCAACGGCCCCCAATGCAAACTGGTCACGATGCGGTTCGGCAAGTCACCGGTCATTTCCGTGATGTCGATCTCCGGCGGCCAAGCGCCGGTTTGCGAGAGCATCCAATGCGCCGGCCACAACCCCCGGGTACCGGGTAACTTCGCGCGGATATCCACACGACCGTACACAAACGGAAACTTGCCGCGCGTATCGACTAAGCCCGAGGTGTAATCGAAATAACGCCAATCACCGCGATCGTCGAAGCCCCAATAAGGTCGCTGTTGGCTGCGCAACACGAGATTACCATTCTGCACATACACATCGTCGGGCGCGTAGTATTGCAACTCGTTATTCTTGTTGTAGTGGATGTCGGCGACGTTCCACAAATCGGTGTTGACGCTCGGGCCGTTGAATTCATCGTTCCAGATCACATCCCACGCGGGTGGTGCGTCGATGGTGAGATTTTCCAGCGTGACCGCATCGATAAAGGCGGCACCGCCTTCGTTATTGGGTTGGATAAAGACCAACGCAACGCGAGCTTCGACGGCATTGGGCGGAGCCGTTGCCTGAAAGGTTCGGTAGAGCCAACGATTTTCGGGAGCAGCGGCATTCAGCACGGGGATTTGGTGTTCTTCGATAAAATCGGCACTGCCGTACGCGCCGCCGAACGCACTGTAGAACTCGATCTTCATCACCAACTGGTTGCCGGTGCCTGCGAGGCTATCACCGCTGTTGTGGCGCACATAACACGCGGCGCGCCAAACATTGCCGCCTGCTGTATCGACCCCTTGGTACAACGCCGTCGCGTTGGACGGACCGTTAAAGCCACCGAACATTTTGACGGCGTTCGACCCTTCCAGTGCAGCGCCGGTGTCGATGACGATATTGGAGATTTCATTATTAAAGGTCAGCCAACCATCCATCCCACCGCCAGCGGCTTCGAAACCAGGATTGGCCAAATCGGCCCGGGCAGTCTGAGCGACAGACGCGGTCAGCAGGCAAATAAAAATAAAGACAGGCGTCGATTTCAAAAGGCGCGTCAGCATCGAATCCTAACCTCAAAAACTGGGACTGCGGGATCGTCGATTGATGAACTTCTATCCAACATTATACCAAGATGCGCTGAACGATTTTTATTGAAACAGTTTCGGGATTCGCGCATTGGCGTTAGTAATCGGACATCCTACTTCTTATAGGTGACCGTTTTCAAAAAAACTGGTACACGTCGAGCACCCGATGTAACTGAATCCTGCCGTGAATCGATCGGACAAATGCTCCGGCTTCGATCCGTGGACCCTGCACGCGTTCTCTAACGTGATGAGTGATCGCTTTATATCAACGCTATTTTGGCGGCATGATTCCCACCAATTTGCTCATAGACCACGCCAGACGCAATTATCAAAATGTACGGGCCATCATCAAAGCACATTTCATATCGCCAAAGTTCACTTGCTTCGATAACTTGACGCGCCGCAATAACACGAAGCATCTCTTCACTGAGTTCTGATCGAACCAATTTATCATATGTTGCAGTTAGTCTTTCGCTGTCGATTAATCCAAGTGCTGGCAAAAATGTCACGCTCAGGTTAACGATATTAGAAAAAGCCAATCGGCCCGTTACAATCTCAAAGTCATCGTCTTCAAGCTCAAAATCGAACAAGAATATTCTATTGTTTTCCTCTCGAATCCTAACCGAACCAAACGAAGAAGACGGTCTCGGAGTTGTCCAAAGTACTTTCATCCCGAAACCTCTTATTCAGGTAATATTGCTACCCATCCTTCCGTCGCCAGTCGTACGGTATCTCATCGCTGTGCGGTTCGGCGCGGAATTCGTCGGGTTGTTTGTAGTTGTAGCATTCCGTGGTCACGTTCACGACGCAGCTTTCGGTATCGCTCACGCACATCCAACCGTGGTACACGCCGGGCGGAATGCGCACGAGGCCGGGCAGGTGCTCGCTGAGGTAAACTTCGTTCACTTCACCGCGCGTTTTGGAATCGTCGCGGGCATCGTAAAGCGCGATCTTCACTGCACCGCGCAGGCAATAGAAATGGTCGGTCTGCAAACGATGAAAGTGCCACGCCTTCACCACGCCGGGATAGGTCGTCGTGAAATAGACCTGGCCGAACTTTTCAAACCACGGGTCGTCGGCTCGCATGATTTCGCCGAGGCGACCGCGCTCGTCTGGCAGAACGCGCGCACGACGGGCGCGCACGCCGTCGATCAGTTGTTCGCGGCCGCGAACGAGCAGCGATTCATCGGCGAAGACAGTCCGTAACGGCGGCAGGTTGGATTTGTCGATGCTCATCGACGGGGCACTCCGAAATTTACTGTGGCAATGGTGAATTTGTTATTTGCCGCAGCTAAAGGCGGTGAGGCGGGCGTGTCAAGATGGGAATATCTGAAGACGGCAATCTAATTCATTTTCCTAACTTCTCGCCGAGGTGAAATAAACCGCCGAACTTCAAATCCCACCCCTGCCCTCACCCTACTAGGGCGAGGGTGTAAACTGTCGCGCCCTGCTGCCGCCACCACAAACGCGAACATTCCGGCAATAACGACCATCGATTGACACTAACTCTCAATCATCCCTGCCGTTGCTTGATGCGCCCTATCACGCTTCAATACCCGCGGACGAAACGGTAATAGGAGCACGCGAATTGGCGGCGGACGCGACGATGCGTTGCCGGCTGCCGCGAAGATTATGGCAACCCTCTCGACCATCACCGAAGTGTGGCGCTTTCGCGAAGTGATCAAAAACTTCGTCGCGCAGGATTTGAAGGTCAAATACCGCCGTTCGTATCTGGGCTTTTTCTGGTCGCTGCTGAACCCGCTTTTACAACTGGCCGTCATCAGTGCGGTTTTTAGCACAATTTTCAAGTTCGACATTCGCAGCTATGCATTGTACGTGATGAGTGGCCTTATTCCGTGGTCTTTCTTGGCGACGTCGATCACCGAAAGCAGTATGAGCGTGATCACGGCCGAAAGCATGCTCAAACGGCAGTACTTTCCGAAGCTCATATTCCCGCTCAGTATAGTGATGCAGAATATGGTCACGTTTGTGCTGTCGTTGGTCGCACTGCTGTGTTTCCTCGGTTTCTTCATCGGCTTCACGTTAACGCCGTCGCTGATGATCCTGCCGCTGTCATTCCTATACATCATGGCAACAGCGCTTGGGCTCGGCGCGATTGCAGCCGTTCTCAATGTCTACTTTCGCGATGTGCAGCATTTGATAGGTGTTATCTTAAGTGCTTGGTTTTATCTCACGCCGATCATTTATCCGATGGAAGCCAAGCAAGCAAAGGAAAATGGCGCACAGGTTAAACCCGGCGCGCCCGCCGAGATGATCGATGCCGGTCCCATTCCGCACGAATACCGCCAGTACTTCAAAATCAACCCGTTCTTCTCGATTATCGAGATGTTTCACCGTCCGATCTACGACGGTAAGTTCCCGACACAATCCGAATTCATCGCCGCCACTGTGGTTGCATTCGGCAGCCTAAGCGTGGGGCTGATCTTCTTCGGCTATTTCGATCAAAAGCTCATCTTTCATTTGTGACGACGCTACGTGGAAGACCATTTCATCCAACTCGACGATGTGCACCTGACCTTCCGCATCCATGCTGCGCGCACGTATTCGATCAAGGAGACGGTCGTCAACGCCGTGTTGCGTCGTAACTACGGCAAAGGCCCGACCATCGTAAACGCACTGCGCGGCATCACGCTCAACGTGCCCAACGGCCAGCGCCTCGGCATCATCGGCGATAACGGTAGCGGTAAGTCGTCGATGCTAAAGGTGATCTCGAAAATCTATCCGCCGACCTCCGGCAAGGTGCGTTATCAGGGCTTTCTGGTACCGCTGCTCGAAGTCGGTATTGGTTTTAATTTCGAGCTAAGCGGGCTGGAAAATATTTTCCTGACCGGCGCGATCATGGGCATCAAGCGCAAAGAGATGGAAAAGAAGGTCGATTCGATTTTTGAGTTTAGCGAGCTGGGCGACTTCGCCAATACGCCGGTGAAGTATTACAGCTCGGGCATGACGCAACGCCTGGCGTTCAGCATCGCAACGGAAGTCGATCCTGAGATCCTGCTGCTCGACGAAATCTTTAGCGCAGGCGATATCCACTGGATGGAACGCGCCGAAACGCGGATGCGCAACCTGATCGATCGCACGCGTATTCTGGTGCTCGTCTCGCACCAAATGGAATTGTTCGAAAAATACTGCGACCGCGTGATTTGGATGCAAAAGGGCCAAATCATCGCCGATGGCGATCCGGCGGAGTTGGTCGAACGCTATCGCGCGACGGCCGGTGCCGGCGCGGGGGCGTTAACGGGCGACGTCTCGACCTAACGCAGCGTATGCCCGACGATACACGCCCAATGGAGCCATCACTCGACCAACCTAACGAGAGCGCGCCGCGATCGCGAGCGAGCTATCTCATCTACTGCGCGGCAATCGCTGCGGCACTGTTCGCGTTAAAGCTAACCATTGCGCGAGATGTACCCGCGACGGCCATGTTTTCCGACGACTATTCCTATTTGAATAAGTCGATCTATTACGTCCGCGGTGATTGGTCGATGCGCGGATATATCTTTCAGAATATCTTCGCCGGCGTTGTCTATCCCTATCTCATCTCTCCGTGGATGCTCATCGATGGCGGGCCCTTGCCACGGATTTATTTTGTCTTTGCGTTAAACGCACTGCTGTCGGCGCTGACGGTGTTTCTCGGCAGCCTTGCCATAACAAGGGCTAATCAACAACGATCGTGGTACGCACCGATCTGTTTGGCCGCCTTCGCACCGCTGTTCTTAATGAGCTTCGTTGTGTTGACGGAGAATCTTGTTTTTCCGTTATTGGCAATCGCGGCATGGTTGTTCGCCGACGTTGAGCGATTGCTACACTCACGGCGACGGGTGTTGTTGCTGCTGTTTGTAGTTGGGTTATTACCGCTGGTGCGCGCCCCGGGGCTCGCTGTCGGCATCGGTGCTTGCGCAACGTTGTTTCTGTCAGTCCGACGAAATTGCTGGAAGCGGCCTGCCGTGATTTCCGCTCTGGTTCTTTTGGCGATGGTGCTTCCGTATTTGTTGGTTATGTATTTCGCTCCGACGATCAGTAAGGCGGACACCGACAAACGCGAAGCCAAATACTTGCGGACTGTCGGTGACATCCTGACGGATCCGGACCGATGGTGGGCGCTGACAAAAGTTCTCTTTTCGCAGCTCAGTTATATCACCATCGCGACGGCAGGTTGGGGCATCACGGTCATCGTCGCATACCTATTACCAAGCAAAACTGTTAAAAAGCGGCGCGATTTGACGAGCCTGTGTTGGTTCTGTGTGTTTTCGGCCGCAGGCTTCTTGGCTTTTGCCTGTTTGCATATTGGTAAGAAGATCAAATTCGATCCGGCAGCGGCGGACTTTGTATTTGGCCGTTACGACGATCCTGCCGCGCTTCTGATTCTGTTGGCGGCGTTAGCGACGTTGCCGTTTCTTAGGAAAGAGACGCTCAGTTGGGGCGCACGGATAACGCTTCGAGTCGTAACGCCGATCGCGCTACTTTGCGCAGTCGCTCACGTACTCGAACCACGCTGGGCAACATTTAATCAAACGGGCTTAGCGGCATTTTGTCGTCATCCGGCATTCGATGCGTTCACGTTGCTCGCTGGTGTGGTAGGCTTCACGCTGTTATTACAGATTCCGATGCGCTCGCGTTGGTTCACAAATGGCTTGGCGATCGTACTCATTTTCTGGTCGGCGTTTGGAATTCGACAAGCATTCTTGGAATATATCTTCCCGCGATCCGAACGCATTGCGATATCTCAGGAAGCCGCCACCTGGCTACACGATAACGCCGCCGACTCCGTGCGCGTGGGTTTCGATCGGCGAATGTTCAAACAGGAATCGCCCACTTGGGGATTCATGGGGCTGCATTACCAAGCGTTGGTATTCGGAATCTATCCGCGTGAATTTGGTTTCGCTCGAACCGACGAAGACCTACAGCAATACGACTACCTCTTTACCGCCACGACGCGAACGCCGACGCCCGACTTGCCGGTTGCATGGAAAAACAAACATTACGTGTTGTATCAAGTCGTGCCCGACGCCAAGGTGTACAGCAGTCTGGTGCCAAAGCCGCTCCGCACGCCGGCAGCGCGCGACCTAATCGATCAGCAAGAGCAGGAACGCCTCGACCGACAGGCTCGCGGTTTACCCGTCTATACAGAAGACGACGTCGTCGATCTTCGCGGCCTATCGGATAGTTGCTGCACGCACCACCTCGATTTGTCGCGCGTGAAGGTCGAACCGTGGGAGGTATGGCAAGGCAATAACCGCCTCACGATGGCTTTTCCCAGCAGCACCGCCGAATTGCCGGTCTTGGTTTACGCCCCCGGCGAACACTATCTCGTTATCAAAGCCACAGGTGATGGCTGCGTTACCGATCCACCACGACTCAATGTTTTGCTTGAAGGCGCCACACCGCGTGAATACTCCATCAAACCCGATCAAACGTCGTGTTATGTGTATCCGCTCCCGAACGAACCCGTCGAAGCGCGCGTGCGGCTCATCTTTGTGAATGATGGTCGCTGCGACGATGACGCCAACGAATCGATCGACAAGAACATCTTTATCGAGTCAATCGAGTTTGTTTCGGTCGACCGATTAAATCCTGAATTGGAACGTTCGATTACGCCATGAGTGCCAAGCGCCCACGCCTCGCATTGCTGCCCAGCCATCCGGCGCAGTTCTGGATCATGCATGCATTGGCACCGCATCTGGAAGCCTTTGCCGAACCCGTGTGGGTCGTGCGCGATAAAGATATCCTCCTGCAAGTCGCCGATCGGTTGGGTATTCAGTATCACGTGCTTTCGCAAGCGCAATCCGGCCTTTGGCGCAACGGCACCACGCTCTTGCGCGACGTGCTTCGCGCACGCAAACTGCAACGCGAACTCGATATCGATTTGTGGTTCACCAAATACGGTGCGGCATGTATGGCGGCGAAGCTTTCCGGTCGTGCTGCCGTTGCGTTTAACGATGATGATGTCGACATCGTGCCGCTGATCGCGTGGACAGCTTATCCGTTCGCGCGAACCGTGCTGTGCCCCGATACGACGCGGATGGGTCGCTTCGACAAACGCACCACGCGCTTTGCCGGTAACTTTGAGTTGGTCTATCTGCACCCGGCGCGTTTCACGGCCGACGCGACCGCGCTTCGAGACGTCGGCATCGATGCGACTCAACCCTTTGCGTTGATTCGCCTCAGCGCGCTAACCGCCCATCACGATATCGGTATCAAAGGGGTAAACGAGTCATTCTTACGCGAACTCATCGCCTTGTGTGAGAACCGCGTGCGCTTGTTTATCAGCAGCGAGAAACCGCTAAGCGCCGAGTTCGAATCGTATCGGCTGCCTATCGCACCGCATCACATTCATCAGGTCATGGCGCAGGCATGTTTCGTTATCGGCGACAGTCAAACCATGACCGTTGAATCGGCGATGGTCGGCACGCCCGCATTGCGCATCAGCAGCTTCGTCGGGCGACTGTCCTACATCGATGAGGTCGAACGCTATCAACTCGCCCATGGTTACAAGCCTGGCGACGAAGCAAACGCGCTCAAACAGATTGCATCGTTAATTGAAAACACGTCTGCCACGCGCGAAACATATCGCAAAAGACTCGATCAATTCATCGGTGACAAGCATGATCCGTTACCGGCAATCGTGGATTGTTTGCGGAAAGCAGTGGAAGGTATCGTTTAATAAATCCGCACGACTTCGCAGCCGGGGTAATACGTTCGCAAAATCGATTTGTAGTCTTGGCCGCGCAGAGCCTTGGTTTCCATACCGTTCTGGCACAAGCCGATGCCGTGCCCAAAGCCGCGACCTTCTTCGAAAACGAACGCGTCATCTTCTTCGCGAATCTTAAAGTTGGTCGACTTGAGCGTGCGACCACCGACCGACAGGCGGAAGTCTTCGCCGATCAGCGTTTCGTTTGTACCGTTCGAACCGTTCATTTGAATTCGCACGATATGTCCGCCGTCTTCGACTTCTTTTAGTCGCAAGCTTCGGATCGTGCCGATTGACTTCACCGTCGGATAACGTTTGACGATTTTCTCCGTCAACTCCGCCTTGGTGATGCGCACCGGCTCCCATTCGTAGAAGCGTGCCAAGTAACAATCGTTACACACCACGCCGCCGGCCAATGGTGGTGGGTCCGGATCATTCGGCTTCACGTTATTAACATGTTGCGAACGACCACCACAGGCGGATGAGTAATACGTGCAAAACAACACATCGCCGCGGTCACTCGGATATACGCACACTTCGCCAGTCGTTTGCTCGACAGCGGCCAGTGCCTTGTCGCCCTCACCCAGCACACCGATGTACATCTGGCTGCCTTCGTTGTCGAAGACATCGAAGCTGCGATCCTTGGGCGCGATGCGCATTTGGTACAGCACGTAAGTACGAGCGGCAATGCATTGCGCTTTAAATGATTCTTGATGAAAGTGGCGCGGCAACTCGCCTCGCAACACGCCCTTGAGATAGCTTTCCAAATCAACGTGGTTGGTGACGGTCAACTTACCGTCTTCGGCCATCACGCGAAGCAAGCCGCGATAAGTCTTACCGTTGATCGTGATCGCCGCGTCGCGTTCGGGGTGAATCAAAACATCGCCGGACGGCACGGCCAAATCACCAAACAACAACCCACCATCGACCGTCGCAACCACGTCGCACGTCGAAAGCGATTGCGACCGTTGGGCGAGAATGTCTTCGCGGCGAGCAAACGACTTGATCTTGAATCCGCCGTTGACGGTCAGTTGCACGCTTTTCTGCGGTCGGCGGCCCAGCAGACGCACGCGCACCATCCGGTCGTACTGAACCTTCGGCGCGGGCTCGACATCTCGATCGACAATATCAGGGGTACGGTCGCGAAAGGTGTAACAACCAGCCAAGACCAACGTGACGGAGAGGATGGGTATCGCAGCCAAGACGGCGGCGACGCGACCGGTGCCGTAGCGGCGCATGGCGGCCCGGACATGCAGTTTTAGCCGATATGTTCCGCCCTGCACCAAACCGATTCGCTCCGTCTTACGGCGTGGATGTTCGTCCGAGATATTGTACGCGCGCCGGCTACTCGGCGTTCGGTCGCAGCGATACGCCAATCTCGGTCAGGCAGGCCTTGATCTCGTTGAGCGAGGTCTGGCCGAAGTTTCGCGAGGACATCAGCTCATTTTCGGTGCGGCTGGCCAATTCGCCAATGGTGTTGATGCCCAACACCTGCAAGCACTTGCGCGAGCGAACCGAAAGCGACATCGTCGAAACCGGACGATTGAACACCTCCGGCGGAATGCTGGCCGTGTGGGCTTCGGCGGCGGCGGCCGTCGGAGCCGGGCCCATCATCGAGGCGTTGGACGCCACAGGCGACGCGCCGGTCGCAACCGGGAACGACGGCTTGCGGCGTTCGTGTGCCAATTGACCCAGCGTCAGGCCCTTTTGCAGCAACATCGCCTTGATTTCTTTCAGCGAGGTTTCGCCAAAATTCTTATAGGCCAACAGTTCGGTTTCGGTCGTACGCAACAAATCACCCAGCGTGTGGATGTTCATCTTCTTAAGACAATTGCGGCTGCGCACGGAGAGTTCGAAATCGGAAACGGGGATTTCCAGCACCGCGTTGCGCTTGTTGCTGTCCATCATTTCCTGTTCGTCGATGAACATGTCGTGACCGGCTTCGACGTCGCGCAGGTAAAGATTGGCGCGCGGATGATCGGGCACAATAGCCAGCACGCGACGCAAATAACCGACGGCACGCTGATATTCACCAGCATCTTCGTGGATGATGGCCAAATTCATGAGGGCGTTCACATAGCCGTTGCCCTCATTAAGCATGTCTTCGTAAAGATCGCGGGCACCTTCGTCGTCGCCATACAAATACAGCATGTTTGCAAGCGAGAAGCAAACGCGTGCGTGATGGTGATCCAAGTCGAGCGCGCGTTCGAGAGCGGCGATGGCATCTTCATGGTCGCCGCGGCTATGCAGAATCATGCCACGCAGGTAATGCCAATCGGGGCTGTCTTCGCCGGAAGATTGCAGTTCGTTGAGCTTTTGCTCGGCCGCGTCGATGTTGCCCGCCAAACGCTGACAATCCGCAGCGAGGCTGGCAGTCTTGATTTTGTCGACACCGCTGTTGGCGGCTTTTTCAAATTGCGCGATGGCGTCGTCGTAGCGCTTCTGCTCGCGATAGGCCGAGCCCAGCATGAGATGCTTAAGGCCGCCGTCGCTTGCTTTTTCGAGCCAACCGATCGCTTTTTCGATGCGCCCCATCAGCAATTGGCAACCGCCGGCCATCAACGCCTTACCGGCGTCCGACTCGGCCTGCTGCTCGACTTCGGAAAGGGCTTCGCGGAAACGGTTGATCGATTCCTTGGATTCGAACGCGTGTGCCTTGATGGTTGCCAGTCGTTCTTCGTCCAGCGTGCCTTCGGTCAGAAGCGTTACCATATCGGGTGCTGTTGCCGTGGTTTCCATGGAGCGCTCGCCACCTCGCGGATAGTGTGGGGAATTACCAAGTGAATCGTTCAATCGACCGATTTTATTTGATCGGCCAGAACCCTACCAGAATACCCAAGAGCTAGCGTTTTGGCAATTCATGCCGACCGCGAGAACGTGTTCGAACCGGCACCAATCCACCGCATCGCGGCCAGCACTAACACGATGCCACCCAATAGCGATTGGTTCATTCACCGGCAACCCGACCGACCGCAGAGTTTGCCGGTGTCGACGCTGTGTTTCATCGCCCACGACCGTGGCTTTCCGCCGGCTCACGCCCATATCCCTAGCGTTCACACAAACTTACCAACGCGTTGTTTTGTGGATAACTTAGGCCTACACTGGTTGGCTTCGCCGTTCGGAAATGGACCTTTGTTACACCCCTCGCAAATCGACTCGGAATCCTAAATTCCGGGCGATATCGGCGTGACTTTTTTGGGCGCGGCATGACGAGACTCGACACCGGCATTTGGGAACAACTGCTCACCTATCTGCGGGCCAACCACCGCGGGATCAGCCGCGTCTGGTTCGATCAACTGCGGGCCGACGACCTCGAGCACGGTGCCCTGACCATCCACGCCGCCGATGCGGGCCAGCTCCGATACCTGCAACGTTATTGCTCACGGGCATTTATGGAGGGCATTCAGACGATCACGGGCCGGCTGCTGTCGGTCGAATTCGTCTGCGCCGACGGTGATGGTTCCTTTGCCGCCCCCGAATCAGAAGACGCGTCCGAAGCCTTCAAGCGGCGCGACCGGCTGGTGCGGCTCAACGGTGATAATTCGTTCGACAACCTCGTCATCGGCCCCTGCAACCGGCTGGCCCATGCCGCGTGCGTGGCCGTCAGCGAGGCCCCCGGCCATTCGTACAATCCACTGTTTATCCACGGCACCGTCGGGTTGGGCAAAACGCACATGCTGCAGGCCATCTGCCATGCATTGCTCGATCACACGCCGGGTGCCGAGGTTGTGTATTTGACGTGTGAAACGTTTGTGAATGAATTCATCGAGGCGGTTGAAGCGGGCAAACTGCAGGAATTTCGGTATCAGTACCGTCAAGCCGACCTGTTGATCATTGACGACATACAGTTCCTGGCGGGCCGAGAACGCACCCAGGAAGAGTTTTTTCACACCTTCAATGCGCTGCATCAGTACAAAAAACAGATCGTGCTATCGGCCGATTGCTCGCCGTCGGATATCGCCGGTTTGGAAGATCGGCTGATCTCGCGATTCAATTGGGGCCTCGTGGCGCGAGTCGATCCGCCGTGTCTCGAAACGCGTAGCGCCATTTTGCGAAAGAAAGCGAAGCTCCGCGGTTTGGATCTCGCAGCCGACGTCACGATGCACATCGCGTCACAAGTTTCGGCCAACACGCGCGAGCTGGAAGGTGTGTTGAACCGCCTACACGGCTTGGCAGCACTCGAAAAGTGCGAACCGACCATGGAGTTGGCGAAGGCCGCGCTGGGGCAAACGCTGAATGCGGCACCGCCGCAGATTCAGCTTGCCGATATCGCCGCCATCGTCGCGCGGCGCTTCAGTTTGAAGATCTCCGACTTGCAAGGCAAAAAGCGCAGCCGCTCGATCGCGTTGCCGCGACAGATGGCAATGTATCTTTGCCGACGGCTCACGCGTCATAGCCTCGAAGAGGTCGGCGCTTACTTTGGTGGACGCGATCACACGACCGTCCTGCACGCCAACCGACTGATCGACGAGCGTCGCAAACAAGACGAAGACATGCACAAGCAATTGCTGGATATCGAGAACCGACTCAATCGCAAGTCGGTATCCGAGTAGGTCGATTGTCGGCACCACGCTAACGATGCTCGGCAAATACCATGACGATATGCCGCGTCAACAAAACACTGATTTTCGTTGCGCGTTGATTTTCGCGCCAAACCGGTTGTGAGAGGCGATTCGAGTTGCATCTGAATCATTGTGGACAACCTGAATTTTCTGAGGTCGGTACCGAATACACGGGCCGTGTTTTACGACAGCTCGGTGATTCCGGTGCCGATATCAGTACTGTCACACAGGGGCATCACAGGTTGTCCAGAGATAGGCGCAGGCTCAAAATTGTCCTAATATCAACGCCTTACGAGGCTTAGCCCAGCGGGGCTTCAGTAGACCCAAATCTGACAAGCCCTATTAAGAAGATGACTGCGCTTTTACATGCATCATCAAAAATAAAGTAGACACCATAGTTACTTGTTGTGGACCCATCGCCATGAAATGCATTTGTGATCGAACCGCTCTTGCCGAAGCCGTTAGCGCCGCCGCAGGTGTTGCGCTGCAACGAACCCCCAAGCCGATTTTGCAATGCGTGAAGCTCAGCGCAGATAAAGACATGCTGGTGCTTACCGCATACGACCAGGAAGTCGGTCTGCGCTTCTGCGTTACGCAAGTGGAGATCAACCAGCCCGGCGATGCGTTGGTCTCGTGTGACCGATTGCTGGCGATCGTGCGCGAGAGCAAAGACGAAACGCTCTCGCTCGAAGTCAAAGACGATCACCTCCACGTGCGCGGTCATGACAGTCGCTTTCAGATCGTCGGGCAAAATGTGCGCGAGTTTCCGCCCGTACCCGACATGGAAGGCGAAGCGACGTTCAAGGTGCGCGTCGGCGAACTCAAGAATGCCGTCGACGAAACGCTCTTTGCCGCGGCCCGCGAAAGCACGCGCTACGCCATCAACGGCGTGTTGTTAGAAGTCGGTGAAAAGCGACGCTTGCGTTTGGTCGCAACCGACGGTCGCCGCTTGGCCGTTTCCGGTGCCGCGTTGGAAACCGACGACGGTGGCAACGCCCGCGCGATCGTGCCGACCAAGGCGTTGGCCTTGTTGAACAAGTTGCATCTCGATCCGGATGAAGTGCTATCCGTTCGCGTCATGCCCAATCAGGTGATCCTTTCGACCGGCAGCGTCACGATCAGTAGCGTGTTGGTCGAAGGCAACTTCCCGAAATGGGAAGACGTCATGCCCGAGGGCGGCGACAAGAAGGTCGAACTTCCGACCAACGAGTTGCTCAGCGCCGTGCGTCGCGCCGCCTTGCTGGCCGATGTGGAATCTAAGGGCATCGCCATCGCGTTGAAGAAAGGCACGATGGAGCTGTCGAGCCGTTCGGCCATGCAGGGCGAAGCGCAAGTAAAGCTCGAGATCGAAAGTTACAGCGGTGGTGATTTGCAAATCGGGTTTAATCCCGAATTTTTGCTCGACGCCTTGAAAGTTTGCTCCGAATCCACGACGCTGTTATTCAGCGACGGAAGCAAGCCCGGATTGTTGAAAAGCGGTGTGAACTTTCAGTACGTCGTAATGCCGGTGAATCTGTCGTAGATCGTACGGATCGGTCGATCTTTTTTTAGAAGCACGGATGCTGATGGCCCGAAAGTTATCCACATCTCGTCAACAAACCCTGCGAGACAACGATCTCCATTTGGCCCCGCAGGATGCGCAGCGATTGTTTTGGTCGCGGCTCAATTCGACGACCGGCAGCCGCTATCGACGCCAGCCACCCGCCACGGCCGCCGATTGGACGGAGCGCATCGTGGGCGATGCGGGGCGGCTTTCCAGCGACAAGATTGCCTTGGCATTTCACATTTGGGATACGGTCTTGCCGGATGTCTGGCGCGGTCGATGCCGGCTCGATGCATACACCGGCGGCACGTTTCTCGTGCATTTTGACGCGGCAAGTTCTGCCTACGCATTTCGACGACAGTTGGCTGCGGCGGTTCTGCAGGAAATCCGCCAGTTGGCCCCCAAATTACAGGCCAAATGGATCGATTGTCGCGTCGGCCGCGTTTGATTTCCTCAGTCGGTTTTTAGCCCATTATAGATAGCCAAAACGCCCGTTTTCGGCGATAATTAACAGCCTTATGAGTGACACCCTCGATAAGCCCGATTCCACCGCAACCGATCCTGTTCCGACGCCCCCACAGGGTGATTACGGTGCTGATAGCATCAGCATCCTCGAAGGGTTGGCTGCGGTGCGAAAGCGACCGTCGATGTACATCGGCGATACGCAGTTGCACGGGTTGCACCATCTCGTTTGGGAAGTCGTCGATAACTCGGTCGATGAAGCGTTGGCCGGTCACTGTAAGAACGTGTTGGTCAAGATCGGTACCGATGGCACGTGTACGGTCAAAGACGACGGCCGCGGCGTTCCGGTAGAGCCGTTCACCAAAACGGATAATCCCAAACTCAAGAATCGACCCACGATTGAAATCGTGATGACCGTGCTGCACGCGGGTGGTAAGTTCGACCGCGGCAGTTACGCGGTCAGCGGTGGTTTGCACGGCGTGGGTGTTAGCGTCGTTAACGCGCTGTCTGAATATCTCGACGTTGAAGTTGCTCGCCCCAGCGGTACATACACGATGCGCTTCGAGCGCGGCGATGTGGTACGCGAGCTGAAGCGCATCGGCGATAGCGAAGGTCGCGGCACGCGCATCGAATTCAAACCCGACCCGACGATTTTCGCCGACACCAACTTCCGTACGGAAACGTTGGTGACGCGCTTGCGCGAGTTGGCCTATCTGAACGAAGGCCTGCGCATCGAATTCATTGACGACCGCGTCGGTCGGCGTGAAGAGTTTTTCTACGAAGACGGCCTTAAGGCGTTCATCAGTTACATGAACGAAGGCAAGCAGCCGCTGCACCCCGTGCGCGCGCTGGCCGATTCGGACGACGAGCGCGGTTTGGAATGTCGCGTCGCGTTTCAGTGGAACGATTCGTACAACGAAAACCTGCTCGCTTTTGCCAACAACATCAAAAACCGCGACGGCGGTACGCACCTGACGGGTTTGCAGGCGTCGCTCACTCGCACGCTCAACGCGTATGCGAAGAAGAGCAACCAGATCAAGGGCGGCCTCACGATCAAAGGTGAGGACTGGCGCGAAGGTCTTACGGCGATTGTATCGGTCAAGGTCAAAGAACCCGATTTTCAGGGGCAGACCAAAGACCGCCTGATGAATCCCGAAGTCGAGTCATACGTTCAGCAAGTTGTAAACATGCAACTGAGCAACTGGCTCGAAGAGAACCCTTCGGAAGCGAAGAAGGTAGTCGCCAAGGGCGTGCAAGCGGCCGTCGCACGCGAAGCCGCACGCAAAGCACGCGAGGCCACGCGAAAGACCGCGCTATCCAGCGGCGGCTTGCCCGGCAAACTGTCGGATTGTTACAGCAAGAACCCGGACGAATCGGAAATCTTCCTGGTTGAGGGTGATTCGGCAGGTGGTTCGGCCAAGCAAGGGCGCGACTCGCGCACGCAGGCGATCCTGCCGCTCAAGGGTAAAATTCTCAACGTCGAAAAGGCGCGCATCGATAAGATTCTGGGCCACGAAGAAATCAAGACGATCATTCAGGCGTTGCGCTGCGGCGTGCCCGGCACCGAAGATTTTGATGCCGACAAGTGCGCCTACGGCAAAGTCATAATCATGACTGACGCCGACGTCGACGGATCGCACATTCGCACGCTGTTGCTCACGTTCTTCTTCCGACACATGCCCGAGCTGATTCGCGCGGGCAAGGTGTTCGTCGCGCAGCCGCCGTTGTTCCTGCTGAAGCGCGGTAAGCAGTCCGAGTTTATTTTGAACGAAGGCAAGTTGTTTCGGATGCTGACCGACTGGGGTATCAAAGATACCGAGTTGGTCGTGCGCACGCTCGACGACGAAGGCATGAAGGTAACAGGCGAACGCTCGCTAAAGGGTGATGACCTCGAAGCGTTGGTCGCGAATTTAGACAAACTGGCCCGGGCCGGTCGCGCGCTGGAGCGCCGCGGCATCGTCGTACAGACATTCCTGGCCGATCATCGTGGTAACGGTGGTCTGCCGCGCGTGAAGGCCGTCATCGCCGACGAAGAAAAGTACTTCGCAAGTGATGACGCATTCAACGCTTATCGTGCCGAGATCAAATCCGAACACGAGAAGATCGAAGTCATTGATGGCGGCGTAAGCCTGCCGGCGATTCGCGGTGAAGAAGGCGTGACTGTGGTAATTCGATACGAGTTGCCCGAGGCCGAAGAAATGGAAAAGGCCGTTGCCTGGCTCGATGAACGCGAGATTCCGATCGAAGACTATTTCACCAAGCGCGAAGAATTGGTCACGGGCGAATTAAGCCCGGCCAAGTACGTGCTGAAACCACCATCGGGTGATGAGATCGAGCTGGATAGCCTCGCCGCCGTTAGCGAAGGCATCCGTTCGTTGGGCCAGCGCGGTGCCAGCCTCAAACGCTTTAAAGGTTTGGGTGAAATGAACCCAGATGAGTTGTGGGAAACCACGCTCGACCCGACGGCGCGCAAGTTGATGCAGGTCGTGATTTCCGAGGAGACGGACGACGAAGTGCAGGTCGAAATGGATGGTCGGGCCGCCGATCGCATCTTCTCGATTCTGATGGGTAGCGATGTGGAAGTGCGCCGCGGCTTTATCGAAGCCAACGCGATTCACGTCAAAGATCTCGACATTTAATATCCCACAATGGCCGATGCCGCATCACCTACCGAAGCGATCGTGCGCAATCGCGGCGCACGACTGCTGTTGACCCATTTGATCGAGCATTCGGCAGCGATGCCGTTGGTTCTGTTGGTCGCCGTCGTCGGCATCTACGGTTACTCGCTCACCAACAACTTCATCCTCGACGATTATCACTGTCTCGAAGTCATGGCGGATTACGCCGCCGGTAAGCGCGACGACGTTCATTTTTACCAGTTCATAAACGGCAGCGGGAGCAACGCGGCGGCGCGGAGCGATGGCAGCTTTGCTTGGTGGTTGGGCGATGACGTGAAGTATCGACATTGGCGACCGCTGGCGGAGTACACGTTATACGGCCAGTACCTCATGTTCGGTCGCAACCCGCTCGGCTATCGGCTGGTGAATCTGTTTCTTTATTGGGTCGGCTGCTGTTTCTTGTGGCGGCTATTTAGACATTTGACGCAATCGGAAACGGCGGCGCGCTGGGCGGCTGTGTTCTTTCTGGTGCACGCGGCCCATGCAATACCCGTGAGTTTTATTTCGTCTCAGGCGGATGTCATTGCGCTCGTCTTGGTGAGCGGTGGCATGCTTGCCGCGCTAAATGCCGCAGAACGGCGCGAAGGTAATCGCATCGGTCGAGTCGGAAACGGATTGGTCTTATTGGCGATGTGTTACACCGTCGCGCTGGGTTTTAAGGAATCGGTATTGCCCGTTGCCGTGTTGCCTCTTTGGGCGGCGTGGTGCGTCAAAGATCGACTGACGATAAAGACGGCGACGATCGCGAGCGGCCTGTTGATGACGATCGGCCTCGTGTGGCTCTACTTTTATAGCCAAGGCAATTACGGCTCGAACACGGCTGTGATGTTGGATCCGATTCATCGCACTGTCGAGTACTTTACCAGCCTGCCGGGGCGCATCTTGATCTTGCTGTCGGCGATGGCGATTCCGGTTAACCCCTTCATCTTCTACTTTCGGCCGTACGGTGAAATCGGGCTCTACATATTCTGTGCGTTGGGTGTGTACGTGTTGTATCAACTCGGCAAACACATCTATCGCAACACGCAACGGCGCTTCTTTTGGCTCGGCTGTGGTTGGATGATGGTCTTTTTGCCGTTGCTCGTTTGCACGGTTCCCGACGATCGTATTTTGATGCTGCCGAGTATCGGCTTCGCGGCGCTGATCGGGTCGTGGGTGGCCCACGCGCGAACGCAAGGTGCACCGCAACCTAGGGCGATTAACTATGTCGTCATGCACGCGTTTGTGGCTCTATCCGTTACGTTGATCATGGGCTACGTTGGCTATCGCATTGAGCGCAACTTGCAGACGATGGTCAATCATGTGGGCGAGTTATCAGCCGGCGACAAGATTTGTCTCGTGAACTCGCGTTACGACGCACAGGTTTTGTTCGGCCAACAAACGTTGCACGCAATGCAACATCGCGACGATGTCCGCTTCGCGTGTTTGACCGAAGCTGAATACCCGCAAATCGAACGAGTCGATGCACGAACGCTGCGAATGACCGACGAAGGTGGGTTCTTTTCCGGCTTTCTCGGTGCGATGGGCTCCAGCCGTGCGAACCCGAAGCAAATCGGCGATGTATTCGATGCTGGTTTTTATCGCGTAACGATTACCGACGCGTCAGATGATAAGGTGACCGAGATCGAACTCGCGTTTGATGAGCCGTTGGAATCCGAGCGATATCATTTCTTTGAAGGCGGTTGGGTCGGCGAACCCAAACCTTGGACGCCGCCGCCGATACCCAGCGCGGATTAATGACAGTAACGCGTCGGTCGACGCGGACGATCGTATCTTGCTTTAAACCTCTGGCGCCGCGGCAGGCGTCAACTCGGCCGGACCGGGCGTGAATTTCACGTTGGCAGGCTGCGGCATCTTTAACACTTCCTGCTTGGCTTCGTCGCGCTCGTCGGTGCTGCCGTAACGTTCGATCGCTTCTTCGTCCGTGAGCATTGCCGTGCCGAGCAATTCGTGATAGCGCTCGGGGAAGTGGTCCATGCCTTCCACGCCGATCGACTCGGGCCATTCGTTCTTGCTGTAATAGGCCGTGCCAAACATCCAATCCCAGATCGACAAAACCGAACCGTAATTCGCGAGCTGACCGCGCGCTTCGGTCGAGTGGTGCCACCAATGGAGCTCGGCCGAGTTGAAGATGTAATTCAACCAGCCAATGTGCGTGCGCATGTTCGCATGATGCCAGAAGCCTTTCAGGATATCGATCGTCGAATAGATGATGATGACGGTTTTATCGCAATGGGCGAAGTGAAACGGCAGCACGATCAGGCCGTACTTCATCACGGCTTCAAACATGTGCACGCGAAACGTCGACATCGCGTCCATGTGTTGCACCGTATGGTGCACGCGATGGAAGCGCCATAGAAAATCGGATTCGTGATGCCAGCGATGCAACCAGTATCGTGCAAAGTCGTTGACGATAAAGAAGACAAACGCCTGCAATAGCCACGGCCACGCCGACATGCCGGTCGTGATAAACACGGGGCTGGCGATGATGAGCGAATAGAACGTCATTTTGATGATGGCGTACATAATCGGCCCGTCGATCAGGCTCGCCGTGAAGTCGGCGAAGTAGCCCTTGCGCTTCGGCCCGGTCGAATACGTCGGATGCACCGGCGGGTAGATGCGTTCCAAAATATGGAACACGATGAGCCCAAAGAAAAAGACGCCCGCCAACGTGATGATCGACGGCGTTTCATCAATAACGTGTTTGATTTTGAGAAGCGTTTCCAATGCTCTGCTCGTGTCTTACTCCCGCTCCCTCGTAGGAAGAGGGCTGGGGTGAGGGTTTCATCTTCCATGCGGCCACAGGCCGCGGCTCTGTTGATGGTCGATTCGGCGTGTCTTCGTTTTGATTTTTCGACGATTCGACTTTTTGACGTTTACGACGACATCGCCGCCAGTTCTTCCGACATCCCGGCTTGCGCCTCTTTATCCCAAGGTCGCATGCCGTCGATGCTTTCCGGGTTCAACTCCGACACGATGCACGTGCGTTTGCCATTGGGCGTCATCGGCACGCTCTCAACCTGCACCGCGTTCACTTCAATGTTACCACCGAAGCGCTCGCGAATGGTGTCCATACCGCCTTCGAGTGCCGCCTGGTTGAAGTTATCTTCCGGCACATATTCATACGTCATGCGATCCGGCGCGTGCTGAATGATGCGCCATTCCTTCACCGGGCTGCCGCCCACATGATCGAAAATATGATACAGGAAATGCGGCGAAACCAATTCGCCCGTCGGCGTCGGTAGAAAGTCGTTGATGCGGCCGTGCACGGGCCCCATCAGCGGAAACTTCACGCCGCACGAACACGTATCCTTTGAGAGTGACGCCACATCGCGCAGCCGATAACGAATCAACGGCAGGCTATAACCATGCAGCGTTGTACAAACGACTTGGCCGGTTTCACCCACCGGCACGGGCCTGCCATCGGTATCGACGATCTCCACCAACATGCGATCGGCATCAACGTGATAATTCCCCGCCTTGCATTGCCATGAAATCGCGCCGAGTTCGACGGCCCCGTATAAGTCGCGCGGTTCCGTGCAAAAAGCTTCGCGCAACGCCGCCCGCATCTGCGGCATCAGCGTCGCGCCCGTTGGTGCGAGGATGTTGAGCGGATACGTCTCGCCGCGCCGCAACAATTCGCGCGCCAGTAGAAACAAACCGCCCGTCTGCCCCATCAGATTTTGCGTATCGAACTCGCGCAGCGTCTTCAATTGATCGTCGAGCGAATCTTTCGGAAAGATATGATGCGTCTTGGCGAACTTGCTGATGAACCAGCCTTTTTTATTGCTGAGCCACGTGCTGGCCATCGTTAGATTGCGATGCCAAGGTCGCGCGCCATTCTTAAACAGCGAACGCAGATACGACCGACGTACGACGCGAATTTCTTTGATCACGCGCCGCATCGTGATCGCCCGGCCCGACGTTCCGCTGGTGCTCATCGTGTCCATCGTTGCGGGATCGACACCTTGCTCCAACGCGTCATCGCCCGCCGCCACAATGGTTTCCTTATCGACCATCGGCAACTTAGGCAGATCGGCAATGCTCTTGATATCGTTCGGGTTTACGCCCGCTTCATCCCACAGCCGACGGTAATACGGCACGCGTTCGTATGCGTGACGCAGCAAATATTGAAATTGTTTCTCATTCTCGGTGCGCAACTGCGTTGGGTCTTTGCGCGGGTTGCGAAAGAGAATATCGATCAAGCTGGGATAGAACCGTTCTTCCATGTATGCCTAACTGTGCCGTCCTATCGGTCGGTTGTCCTCCACCGTTTCCAAGGGTGGGGCACCCACGCTAAGGTGGCAAAATTGAAGAGCAAGTGTTCGCGCCTATTTCAGTTAGGCGATAAAACAGTATTTCGCGCCAAGCCAACCGTACACCGGTTGCAAACCGGCGCCACAGCGCAGAAGCAGTTGTAGCACATCGGGCGCCTTTGACCCGGTGCCCCTACCCATCTGGGGCTGGGGGACTAACCTACGCCGGTGTCGGGTTCCCCGGTGTGCGTGGTGCATTCATCTCCGCGCGATCCCGTCGCGCGTTCACACCAATGCCCGGATACGGCAGATACCGCGTCATATCCAGCATCGCACGGAAGTGGCTCGGAAACACGGGTATGGGCTCACCTTCCGTTTCGGCCTTAACACGTTCGGCCTCGGCGATGTCTTTCTCGGCCTGTTCCATCTCATACGCCTTCGCCAAATTCTCATGCGGCATCTGCGGATACTTGTGATGCACGCCGTGCGTCGCGATATGAAAACTCGTGTACGAAAACGCCTTGCCGATCGGGTCTTTCGTGACGACGGTGCGTGCGCCGCGCATCGGGTCGCCCTCGGGCAATCCCAAATGCTCCGTGAACTTGCGAATCGTTTGCACCATGCCGACGAGAAACGCCGGTATGAGATAGATCTTCGCAAACATCCACCAGCCGCCCGTCAGTGCCACCCACGTCCAAATCGACGCCCAGAAAACAACGATAAGTCCGTATTCCATCCAAATTTTGCGGCGCGTTTTCGGGTCGGTGATCGGTGTGTGCTTCACGAAGAAGATGCGGCCATAAATAAACGACGCCGCCCACACGCCGAGAAACACATCGAAGAACGCAAACACGCGCCGAAACGCCAGGGACTTATTCGGATCGCAGTAGGGCCAGAGTTCCCAATCTTCCGGCATGTTCATCTTGTTGTGATGGCGAATGTGCACCTGACGGTACACCGAGAAAGGCACCGTCAGTAACGTGCCGACGATCATTCCGTTGCGAATGTTGTGCCACTTGCCCTTATAGAGCGTGTAATGCACGTCTTCGTGGAAGATCGTCATCCAACAGTGTTGGAAATAGACCAGCACCATGATGACCAGCGCCGTCCACGCCCAATGGTCAGTCGGCCAGCCCGATACCAACGTCGCGATACACGCCGCCACGCCCGCCAGATTGACGAGCATCGGCACCATGTTGCTCCGCGCTTCTTTGTGTAGTGCTTTTACCTCTGCCGGACCCATGAGAACGGCGTCCTCCTGCAAACGAACCCATTACCACCGATGGCACTGCAGGCCACTGCACCGACGCCTGTAAGCCTCGTGATGCCAAAGTCTTACACCGCCACTTGGCTACCAAAACCCCGTTAGTATCGTGCGTAACCTCATACCGGGCAAGCGTTCGTGACATAATCGGATATGAAACATCGATTAATCGACGACTAGGACACCTTAGCGATTGGCATTTTTTTGCATCGGCAACGTCGCTCGCGCGGCGGCAGTCGTTAGGTGCCGGTTGATCGAATCGAATCCCATTTCTCAGAAATGGACCCGTTTGCGAATGGTAGCGTTAGGCAATAAATCGACGAACCGTCAAATGAGTTGCGAGATCGCCGCTGCCTGTTAAAAAACACGCATCGCCAACCCACATCAAGCAGGAAATCCCCTAAGCATGTTGTCACCCGCACTTTATACCGACCTTATCCGAAATCGCACCATCGTTGGGCTCATTTTGCTTTGTCTCTGCGTTACCGTGCTCAATGTGGGTTGTTTTGCTGAGCGCTCGTTTCCGTTTCGGCCCGACCGCATCAAGATGCTGCCGCCCAGCGACCAGCCCGAAACGACGCGGCAATGGCTACGTCGCGCTCACGATGCGCTGGTGCACAAACTCGACGACGACGATGAAGAACTCGCGTTGCTCACCGAAGACATGCTGGATGCAGACGGCAAGCCCATCGACGTGATGGCTCACTTTGACCGTGAAGACAAAACCCTGCACTCGGTCTTCGACAATTTGCGCGGCCTCGAACACACGGCTCAAGTCACGGGCACCAGTGAATCCATCGAAGAACCCGCGCCGGCGTGGGAGGGTTTTGAAGACGTTTGGATTCCGATTGCCGACGGTATTCGCATTCAGGGGCGGCTTGGGTTAGCGCGCGATGCCGATGGCGAACCGAAGAAGGCCAGTTGCATCATCTTGTTGCCCGGTTTGTTGGGCGACAACATGCGGTTGCGCTCGCGCGACATCGCCTCGGGCCTGCGCGATTACGGCTTTCATGCGATCTCACTCGAACTGCGCGGTCATGGACAGACCGAAGCGAAGCATCCGGAGTTGGCTTACAACTTTGGCGTCCTGGAAACGGCTGACTTGCTGGTCGTTGACGAATGGCTGCGCAGTAAACCTTGCGTCAATAAGACGGGCATCATCGGCTTTAGTTGGAGCGCGAACTCGGCACTGCTTGCACCTTACGAAGATGGTCGGCCCGTAGATGACGACTTGGTCGCGCCTGAGATTCTCGCCGCCTTACCGCCCGTGGACAGAAGCCAACGCCACTTCGAAGCCGGTGCCATTGCGTTGTCGCCATGCCTCCAATTTGAGAGTATCTGCGACGCGCTGGAGGTTCAACACGACTACGTTAAGAATCCGGTCTATAACAGCATGCAAGCAACTGTCGATCTGCGCGCCACGCGAAAAAATTATCCTCCGATGGGCGGCTCGCTCCGCGCGCTCATCACACACGAGTTTTCGCGTTCGCAATTGAATTACCCCGACGCCGTTACGGATGGATATACTTACCTGCGATTGTCACCCTACAAAGATTACCCGTTTCGTTCCAAACTCGAACACGCGCGCGTGCCTGTACTGATCGTGCACGGCTCCAATGATCCACTCGCTTACGCCAATGAAGTCGCCGAGTTTTTTTCGTTCACGAAGAATCCAAACGTCGCAGGCGTGATTCTTAACGACGGTGGTCACGACGGCTTCGCGGCGTATCGACGCGACTATATTTATAGCATGATCGTGAATTTCTTTAGTGATGACCGCGGACCAGTGGCGGTGGATACGAAGAAGACCAATCGCTATCAAAATCTTGCAACACCTAAGACGTCAACATCGCCAAGTGCGATGCAACCAATGTAGGCAGCAAGCAGTATCGATACCGTTCCGACCTGTTGGGTCGGGTACTACGCTGGCTACGGCTACTACCCCCGAGATCATCCTGACGCGATAAGCAAATCAACTGCGCTCATCCGTGCCGTTAGGCACGAAGGGAAAATAGCCCAGCGTCTTCAACGCTTGGCGGGCGAAACATTCAAATATTCTCATCCCGTAGGGATGATGGGAATCCACGATTAAGTCAAACCGGTAAATACGAGATACTCGTAAGGCCCCATTGCACGCAATGCTTTTTCGCGATCATATGGCGAGATCACCGACAGTCCCTCCGGCCCTTCTCCAGCCTTACCCGTTAAATAGGTGACTAAATAAGATCCGCGACAGAATATCGAACGATCCCGTGGCCACCGGGCACCCCGCTTCCCATCAATAGCCCTAGCAAGCCACCACTGTTCAGCCGTAATTGACCTCGAGTACTCAGCCATTTCTCGTAAGCGATTATTTGCAGCTATCCAGCCTTCCGCTTCGAGCGCCGCGATATGCAACGCGTGCAACTTTCGAAAATGCTCGCAAATCCCAGAGGTATTGAGGTGAAAGTAGTACTTCGGAATCTGCTCCAGAGCCAACTCCTCGCGCGCTTTGAATGTATCAATCATGCCCCGCTCAGGCTGATGGCCGCTATCTTCGAAATAAACACCATCCAAATCGCGACCGCCGGCATGCTCCCACCAAGGCCGCAACTGATCCGTGGGCGTGAGGCTACGCCGTCGCGCTAATTGCGCCACACATTCCCTACATAGCCAAAGACCGTCCTCTTCAACGTCAATTTCATCTTCTCGCCGCCGCCGCCGATGGACTTCACAAGGTCGCCGCTCCGTCATGGAGATTACCTCTCCCATCAACTGCGCTTCCGTCGCACAACAATCCAACGCCACCGTTAGCGCTTCGCATTCCGGATTGGAGCAGCGAAAACCCGCCCGCTCGGCAGTATTGCGAAAACTCTCCGCAGTGATCTTGGGAATGAATTTGATTCTCTTTGTTGGCCGCGGCAATCCTACAACTCCGATCAATCGCGTTTCGTGATTGATACGTTCTAGTTTAACCAGAACGTCTACATAAACTCGTACAAACCGCATCTAGATGTGCGATTAGCCATCCGCATCCGTGCCGTAGGCACGATGTGAAAATAGCCCAGCGTCTTCAACGCTGGGGGGTCGATACATTCCAACATTCTCATCCCGTAGGGATGATGGGAATCGCCGCCACTCCCATCGTCCGTACCGGACGAAACGACATATGCGCACTATCTAACCCACCAATGAATTGGTGGGCTATTTTCAAAACATCCCTAACGGGATGAATTCAAAAGTCCCACAATTCGAATGCCCCACGGTTAACGGACCGGACACTCAAAAGGCCTTGCACAACCAAGAAACAGGGGGCGAATCAGAGCGACTGTCGGATTAATGTGTAGCTCCCACGACCATAGCTATCTATCGCGAATTACTCCGAACCTCTTTGAATCAACACGCTCACGCCTTTTCCACACCAACTTGCACAAACCCCGAATTCCCAACGCCCACACTCCCCACCACATCCAAGAACCCGCGCATCACATAGTTCGCCAACAATAACCCCCGGCGCGTCAACCGAATCCGCGCATCGCTTGCCTCGATCAACCCTGCCGTCGCCATCTCTTTGATTGGTGTGGCAAACAACGCGTGCGGATCAACGCCACATTGCCGCTGAAACCGCGCGACATCGATCCCATCCGTCAATCGCAACATCTGAACCGCCGTCTCGGCAGCGCGTTCGTCTGCTGTTAACGTTTCGCGCTCAACGATCAGTGCATCCGCATCTTGCTGCGCGATCTCCACATACTTGCGCACGTCCGCCACGTTCTTGCGCCGCTCGCCGTTTAGATAACTCACGGCCGACGGTCCGATGCCGAGGTATTCTTCATTATTCCAATAAATCAAATTCGCGCGACACTGCTTACCCGGCTTGGCAAAGTTGCTAATTTCATAATGCTCGTAACCTGCCGCCGTTAGCATCTCAATGGTTAACTCAAACATCTCCGCTTCAATCGCTTCATCGATCGGCGTCATACGGCCTTGTTGCTGCAAGCGCGTCAGCGCCGTGCCCGGTTCGAACATCAGCGCATAACAAGACAAGTGCGGTACGCCGGTATCGATTGCGCTCGACAACGTTTCGCGCCAACGCGCTAACGTCTGTCCCGGCACGCCGTAAATAAAATCGAGATTGAGATTTGCAAGCCCAACATCGCGAGCTGCCGCGACCGATTCCAAAATATGTTTCGGATCGTGCAAGCGCTCTAACACGCGCAGGTCATCTTCAAAAAATGATTGCGCCCCAAACGACACGCGCGACACGCCTGCCGTCGCCAACGTTTCCAGCTTCAACTCCGACCCGCTCGTAGGGTTCGCCTCTACCGTCCATTCATCAACATCGCCCGCAGTCGCTGCAACGTGTGTTAACAATTGGTTAAGCGCCGGTTGCGGCAGCTCGGTCGGCGTGCCACCGCCGATAAAGATCGTGGTTACCGGTCGATGCGGATTGCGCGCGGCCAGTTCGGCTTCGAGCGCGGTCACGAGCGACGGAATCAGATGCTCGATGGTCGGCAACGAATAGAAGTCGCAATAGCCGCATTTGGTGCGGCAGAACGGTAAGTGTACGTACCAACCGACAGAATCGGACTGCGTGGATGGGGGGCTATCGCTCATCAATCGCCCATCTTATCAGCCTTCCCCAACGGGGTGTGAGTTCTTGTGGTTATTCCTTGCGGTCCTTAAGCCGGATTGGTAGATTGAGGTTTTCTGGGAACGTTTCTCGCGCCCTCAAACGAGCTATTATGATTCAGCAAGTGCAAGAACCGGTATCGACCATGACCGTTACGTTGGTGACTTTTGGAAAAGACGGCAAGCCGCGCAAGTTCGATCTCACGCGTGAGACGACAATCGTCGGACGTAAGACCGATGCGAACCTGCGCATTCCGCTCGCCGATATCTCGCGTACCCATTGCGAATTGGCTTTGGAAAACGGCCACATCACTGTGCGCGATCTCGACAGCAGCAATGGCACCTTTGTTAACGGCGAACAAGTCGACGAATCGAAACTCAAGGCCGGCGATGAATTGCGTTTGGGGCCGATCGTCTTTTATGTGCAAATCGATGGTGAGCCGGCAGACATAAAACCGCCGGCATCCAAAGCGCCGGAGAAGAAGGCCGACGAAAGGCCCGCAGCCAAGAAGGCGGTCGCACAACAGCAAACTGCGGCACCGGCCAAAGTCGATGACGACGACGATATCGATATCGACGATCTCGATGATTTGGATATCGATGACCTGAGCGATCTCGACCTTGACGATGAGCTAGATATGGATGACGAGCTTGAGGAAATCGACGATCTGGAAGAGATCGACGACGACGAAGTGATCAGTTAATTCGGCCGGATACCCGCGAGCTACGATATCGGTCGTAGCACGATAAATCTCAGCTAAGCACCTCAGTCAATCAGCCCGACTTTCTTCATAGCATTGCCGCGCGCCAATCGCGCCGCAGCCTAAGAAGGGAGTCGTTCGATGTCTCAAAACCCACAAGACGATTTCAACACCGAACAGCCCGACGCGATTTTCAGCAGCATACTCGCTGAATGTCCGGAGCTATGGGACGTCGTCGAACGCTTCGCCCGCGAACTGCCGAGCAAGATCGACGAACTCGAACAGACCGCCCGCAATGGTGGTGCCGAGGCATTGCATGCACACCTAACGCAACTGATCGAGCAAGGTCAGAAGTTCGGTTACCCCGCTCTGTCGCACGAAGCCGCGCGCATCGAAGCCGCCGGCGCCGACCAGATGTTGGACGATCTGGAATACAAGCTCCGCGAAATGCGCCTACTCGCCGACCAAATCCGCGCGGGCATTACGCAAGAACCAGCGGAGTAGGGGCTCGTGTGGTTGAAGTTGGATTGACGCCGTCGGCGTTATTAATTTCTCGTGGTGGTTGGTTGTCGATAAAACGCGGTCGTGTGCTGAATGACACCGTGATTCACCCCAAACCAATCACCAAATCTCAAAATCACCCAATCACAAAATACCCATCATTCCCCGACGCCGATTGCGCTCGCCGCTGCATAGTGTTGGGTATGCGTGATCGATAATTCAAATCGCGTGATACCGAGTTCGTCGGCCAGTTTCTGACAGTGGCCGCTGAGCGTCAGGTGCGGTCGCCCCGCGCGGTCGTTCAAAATCTCCATATCCGTCCAAGCGATCTCGCCGCGCCAGCCCGTTCCCAACACCTTGAGAATCGCTTCTTTCGCTGCCCAACGACCCGCGATGTTCGGCACAGGGTTCTTGCGTCGCTCGCAATATGCCCGCTCCGCCGGCGTCAGGATGCGTTCGAGAAAACGCTCCGGATGCCGCTGCCAAACCTGCTCGATCCGCTCGGTCTCTACCAAATCAATTCCGTGACCAATGATGCGCATGACCACAGCCTAGCCACGAGTAGGCGGATCAACAATGGAACCGTCGCATCGCGTGATTTGAGATCGGGTGCCCCATCCATCGCGCTAGCGTAGGGTGGGGAATCGCGCGATCATCTCATTCGCGCGATGGGCGATCTCTAAGGATGAGGCAGCTCGGGTGCCGCTGCCCCTCTGGGGCTGGGGGACCACCCACCCAACCGTGACGCACGCCCACCATCGCGATATTCTCGGTCTATCATCACGGTCCGACTTTGACCGCGTTCCGACCGGCGGGGCTGCCGATCAAACTAAAAACACTGTCACCGTGCCCGATGTAGGCTTAAACGCACCATGCCCAGTTCGTCTTCGACAACTTCGTCCGACCCGATCGATGCTTCGCGCATGTCGTTCGGCGATCACCTTGAAGAGCTACGTAAGCGCGTGATTTACGCCCTCGTCGGCCTCGTCATCACGACGGTGCTGTGTTTCCAGTTCGGCGATCACATCATCGGGTTGCTCTCGGCCCCCTACATGGCGGCCATGACCAATCTCGATCTCGACGCCCACATGATTCAGCTCAACCCGGCTGAGTCGTTCATGGAATACTTCAAAATCTCGCTGAAGTTCGGCATCGTGCTCAGCGCGCCGTGGATTCTCTATCAGATCTGGGCGTTCGTGGCGACTGGCCTGTACCCGCACGAACGCAAACTCGTTCGCCTGTTCGCGCCGGGTTCGATCTTCTTGTTTCTGCTCGGCGCGGGATTCATGGTGGTGTTCGCGCTATCGCCGTTGATGAACTTTCTCATCGGCGTGTCGACGTGGTTCCCGATGCCGAGTGAAGACAACTGGCTATATAACTTTCTGATTCAAAAAGAAGCAATAGTCGCGCCAGTTGTGGAAGCACCCGAGCCGCTGAACGTGCCCGTGGTGATCGAGAACCCCGACGCGCCGGAAGATGGCGACGCGTGGTTCAATGTTGCCAAGCGTAAGCTGTATGTCGTTGCCAATGGCGAGCGCTATGAAACCGCCATGCAACGCAGCGCCGCCGAACAGTTTGTGCAACCGTTCTTTAGTATCGCGGAGTATCTCGGTTTTGTGACGAACTTGGCGCTCGCGTTCGGGCTCGGCTTTCAAATCCCGTTGGTCGTGATCTTCCTGATTCGCGCCGGCATTATCTCCTCAGCACAGATGGCCGCTGCGCGCAAGTATGTCATCTTTGCGATCGCAATTCTATCCGCCATTCTGACTCCGTCGCCCGATGTTGGCACGATGATGATGCTGGCGGTGCCAATGGCGCTGCTCTTCGAAATCGGCCTCGCCATCGGTCGCACCATGGAACGCGACGCCACCGACAACGATAATGCCGACGGCGCCGCTGATGCTGACGCGAATTTGGTGGACTGAGGAAACAACTCCTTGGGCCGCCAAGGGCTCGCTGTTGAGCGGAATGACATTGCAAGGCTTGCGCTGTGGCACCGGTTTGCAACCGGTGTTTCCGCGGAGGTAGTGTCATCAATTTGCGCGCGCTTACGCGACAATCCCACGCAGAAACAATAGCCGGGACCGCTTCCTTACAGGCGCGGCTCTGAAGCCGCTGCCGCTCTTATTGAGCTGCCTATATATACAGCTTCAACTTTCAAAGTCGGACGACTGCACCAAAGGCAACTCGATACTCACGGCCTAGCCCTTCTGGTTGGGCGAATCAACATTTGATGGCGCACTTGGCTCCGTCGCGCGCTTATCCACAATCGAACCCGCGACCGACTGCGCCAACTCGCGCATGTCCACGCCGGTTACGCCTTCCAAAATGCCCAGCGACTCGGCCAACATCTTCGCCTTGCCTGTTGCGGCGCCGGCCATCGCGCTGCCCGTGCCACCGTCGATGACGGTGACATCACCGAGGTTCACATCCTTAATCGTGCCGGCCAACTCTTGCACGATGTTCGGCAGCATCTCGACCATCATGACCTTGAGCGCGTCGGGGTTCTTTTGAATCGCACGACCGATCTCTTCGATGGCGGCAGCGCGCGACTTACCTTCTTCGTAAACCGACGCCGCATCACCTGCCGCCTTTGCTTTCGCAATATCGCGTTCGGCGTTGGCTTTTGCCACTTCGGTTGCATCGAGCCGCGCCGCTTCGGCTTCGGCCGCTGCACGGTTGCGTTCCGCCTCTTTTAACGATGCTTCGCGTACCAGTTCGGCCTTCCGCACGCGTAAGTCGTTATCCGCCTCCGCAATCGATTTGTCAGCCGCGATGCGCGCGTTCTCCGACTTTTGACGACTGGCCGCCTCGGCTGTGCGTGCTTCGGCATCGCGCTCGGCTTGGGCTTTGCGCGATAATGCTTGCGCTTCGGCTTCTTTCACATCCGCCTCGGCCTTGCGTTCGGCTTCGTATTGCCGCGCTTGGGCTCGCACATTGGCAGACGCTTTGCGCGCGATCGATTCGAGATACTGCTCTTCGTCGTGCACGTTTTGAATATTGACGCTGTCGATCACCAGCCCGAGCTTGCGGAAGTCGTCGGTCACTTCTTTCATGACGGTCGCCACGAACAAGTCGCGGTCTTCAACAATTTCTTCCGGCGTCATCTTACCGATAACAGCACGCAGACCACCTTCTAGCGTTTCGCGCGAGACGCGTCGCATTTCGTCCAACGGTTGATCGAGAAAGCGTTCGATCGCATTGCCGCGCGTGTCCGGATCGGACGATACTTTGACGTTGGCCACGCCCGTGACCGTGACCGGGATCATGGTGCCGCCACCAGCCTGAGCGCGCACTTCTAGCGCGACTTGCATGTTCTTTAGGCTGAGCCGCGCGACCTTTTCAATCAATGGGATCACGATCGTGTAGCCACCGATGAGGGTTCGGTAGCCTTGGTCGCCGCTTTTCCGACCGCTGATAACCAGCATTTCACTCGGGTTACCGACCATCACGTACTTTGCGATGACGATGACGCCAAACAATATGAACCCTAACGCACCACCACCAATAATGAGGTAAGTCGGATCGGGATCTGCTGCGAGTATCATGGCAATCATAAGCTTGCTCCTTTCAAATTTAGGCCCTTGTCGCAGACGACGACTGTCATCTGCCGATCTATCTGCCGCCGAACGCGGCTGCCGGTCTGGCGCACCCTGCGCCGAACAACCGGGTTACTGACGTTCGTTAAGAAAATCGAATTCCTGTTGCGAAACGACTGTCGCAATGCCCGCTTCGATACCCACCACGCCTACTACCGCTCCCGTCGCAAACTGATCGTCGGCGCGTTTGCACACGGCGGGCACATAGCGCTCGCCATCTTTGATGCGAATCGCAACCTCACCACGGCCGCCGACACCGATCGACACCGTCACGCGCGCCTTGCGATTGATGTAATCGGGCCGCGCCGTCGCGCTATCGCTGCTACCGCGAATAAGCCAACGCATCATTTGATGCACAACCTGGCCCACGATCGCGCCTGCGATCACGGCCATCCCCAGCACGGTCGTGTTCGACAAGTCGTCGGCCATCGTCAACACGGTGCCCGTTAATCCGAACATCGCGGCGAAGTAATTCAAGAAGCGCAGGCTAAGCCAATCGCTGAGCGCGAAGCCATCTGCAGCACCATCAGCAACGTCGAGATCGACGCCGTCACCAAGCTCACCAGCGTCAAGATCCACATCACCGCCCCAGTCGGCATCGAAATCGATATCGCCCGCATCGGCATCGCCGCTATCACCAGCGACGACCGAAAAGACGATCAACCCGCCACCGACGATGAGCGCAATGACATACACGCCCATGAGCGATGGCAATTCGGCAAGCAGTTGAACGGTCGACATGATTGTGGCCTCACATGATGACGCATCGCTTGCTCGATGCCGACAGCCAAACGCCGCCAGCGCGAAACAAGCCTGCGCCACCAACTTACTTAACGAATTTAATTTACCCGTGTTTTCGCCCAGCCGCGATTATAAACAAAGCAGGAGATTATCTTGCGCAGGGGGCTGGAAACGGGGTTCTGATAGATCAAAGGAGCCTTCGTGTAATTCGATGTACGACGACATACACCCCGCCTCGGAAATTCCACTGAATCACTGTACGTTATTTTCAATTCACTAGCGAAGCGCGCCTATTGTATAATGTTTGCATGATTCGAAAGGCAAGTGACATATCTCGACACCGCTTCAGCCGTGCGGACTACCACCGCATGGTCGAGACGGGCATTCTGCAGGAAGACGATCGTGTCGAACTGCTGGATGGAGAAATTGTCGAAATGAGCCCGATCGGACCGCGTCATAACACCGTCGTCGATAGACTGAATCGCTTCTTTACAAAATTGAGCGGCTACGAGTTTATTTGTCGCACGCAGGGCTCGATATCAATGCCCGGTGATTCCGAACCCGAGCCGGACATTGTGCTGCTTCGCTATCGGGAAGATGAATACGAGCATGCGTTGCCGACACCCGATGATGTGCTGTTAATCATCGAAGTTGCGGAGTCGTCCGTCGACAAGGATCGTGAGACAAAGCGCGATCTCTATGCCGCCGCCGGTATCGTTGAGTACTGGGTGTTGGATTTGCAGGCCAATGCGTTGTTGGTCTATCGCGATCTATCGGGCGACAATTATCGACATCTCGAAGTCATGTCGCGCGACCAATCTGCCCAACCCTCCGCATTGCCAGACGTCAATCTCAATATCTCAGACGTACTCTAATCGGCGTTGCGTTAACCGTTACTTCCCCTTCTGCTTCGCCCACGAATCGCGCAGGCCTACTGTGCGATTGAAGATCAACCGGCCTTCTTTTGCCGCGTCGTAATCGACGCAGAAGTAACCGTGTCGCTCGAACTGAATGCGGTCGCCGACCTTTGCATCGCCTAGGGCCGGTTCCAACCGACAGTCGGTTAACACCTTCAGCGAATCGGGGTTGAGAAACTCCTTAAAGTCTTTCTCGTGCTTGGGGCTATCCGGATCGGGTTCCATAAACAGCCGATCGTACACGCGCACTTCGGCATTCACCGCATGTGCCGCCGAGACCCAATGCAACGTGCCTTTAACTTTTCGACCGTCGGGTGAGTCGCCGCCGCGAGTCGCCGGGTCGTACGTGCACAGTAACTCAACCACCTCGCCCGCATCGTTCTTCACGAACTCATTACACGTGATGAAGTAACCGTAGCGTAGGCGCACTTCGCGGCCCGGCCCCAAACGGAAAAACTTCTTGGGCGGGTCTTCCATGAAGTCTTCGCGCTCGATGTACAGCGTTTTGCCGAACGGTACTTTGCGCGTGCCGGCGCTGTCATCTTCCGGGTTGTTGACCGCGTCGATCCAATCGACGGCCCCCGCGCCGGCCTCAGTGGCTTTCTCTGCGCCGTCGATATCCAATTCGTCCGGCCAGTTGGTGATCGTCACTTTCAACGGATCGAGCACCGCCATGCGGCGTAGCGCCGTTTTGTTCAGGTCGGCGCGTACGGCGTTTTCCAGCCGACCGACGTCGATGGTGCTGACGAACTTGGCCACGCCCACATCGGCGCAGAAATCGCGAATCGATTCGGGTGTGTAACCGCCGCGCCGCAAGCCGCTGATCGTCGGCATGCGCGGATCATCCCACCCGCTCACGTGCTTGTCGCGCACCAGTTCCAACAGCTTGCGCTTGGATAGCACGGTGTAGTTGATCTTGAGGCGCGCGAATTCGATCTGCTGCGAATGGACGATCTTCTTGCCCCACTCGCCGCCGCCATCGTCGGTGCGACCTTCGTTAATCGCATCGATAAACCAGTCGTACAAGGGGCGATGGTTTTCAAACTCAAGCGTACACAAGCTATGCGTGATACCTTCGAGGCTGTCTTCCAGCCCGTGCGCCCAATCGTAGGTCGGGAAGATGCACCACGAATTGCCGACGCGATGGTGATCGGCAAAGACGATGCGATACATCACCGGGTCGCGCAGGTTGAGATTGGGCGAGGCCATATCGATCTTGGCGCGCAGCGACTTGGAACCGTCGGAAAATTCGCCCTTGCGCATGCGTTCGAACAGATCGAGGTTATCTTCGATGCTACGGTCGCGATGCGGGCTATCCTTACCCGGTGCTTTGAGCGTGCCACGATACTCGCGCATTTCGATGGCCGACAGATCGCAAACAAACGCCTTGCCTTTTTTGATTAACTCGACGGCAAACGCGTACATCTTCTCGAAGTAGCTGCTGGCGAACAGCGCGCCATCTTCGGGTTCGGCGTTACCGATATCCGGCCACTCGAAACCCAACCAGCGAATATCTGTCGCAATACTCTTTACGTACTCGACGTCTTCGCGCATCGGGTTGGTATCGTCGAAGCGCAGGTTGCACACGCCGCCATACTTCTGCGCGACGCCGAAATTCAAACAGATGCTTTTGGCGTGACCGATGTGCAGATAGCCATTGGGCTCGGGCGGAAAGCGCGTGTGGATGCGACCGCCCCACTTACCCGAGGCGTTGTCCGCCTCGATGATCTGCTCGATAAAATTCAACGATGCTTTGGTCTCTGATTCCGACATATTTCGCTTCGATTACCTGTTCGTGTCTCGGGGATTTCGCCCGTGAGTCCGTACGTTGTCTAAACAAATTCGCTCGCGTGCTAGGATACGCGAGAGCCTGCCGCGCTTCTACCGTGACCGAGCGTTTGGTTTGCTAACCGACGGACACAAAAAAAGCCCCGCAGTCTGCGGGGCTTTTCGGTCATACCTGATGGTCGTTTCAAACGCGACCTACAAGCCGCCCCCTTGTTGAATCCCGAGTTGTTGCGCCGCTTTTTGCACCTGAGCCGGGTCCAACCCCTTCATCATTTCGGCGATCACGTTCTGAATGCTCGGGTCGATCTTGTTCGGATCGATCGTGCCATCCGGGCGGATGGCATCGAGGTGTTGCTTCACTTCCGGGATTTCGGCCAGCAAGTTACCGTCGCGAGCGAAGCCCGCCAGCGGGCTTTGGTCGATTTCATTCGTGATCCGCAGAACCGCACCCGCGATCTTCTTCTGACCCGCCTGCGCGTCGGGGTGATCCGCCGTGTTCTGCGCCATCGGTTCCAGCAAGACGGCCGTCCACATCAGCAGCGCCATCAGCACGCCGCCCTCAGCAAAGCCGATCGTCGAACCGAAGAACCGATCCATCCCCGCCAGCATCGGACGCTTCCGCACCACACGGTTACGCACGAACTTCACGGGCATGCCGATCATGAACAGCGCCACACCGGCCACGACCGCACAACCAACGGCGTTGGCAAACGGGCCGCTCGCGCCGACCATGCCGACCAACGGTGCGACCACATCCGGATTGCTATATAGATACCATAGGACCAGCGCCGTCGCCGGCAGCATGATGCCTTTGCGTAGGCCACCTTTGAAGTTGCCGTGCAGCGTGCTCAGCCCCATTAGCACCGAGCCGATTTGGCCAAGCAACACGTCATAATGGGCGCTCGCCCCAAAGCCGGCAGCCGCCGCGCCCAGAATGAGCACCTTCCCCAGCGTGCCGGAGCAACATTTGGTAGGCCGTTCCTGATCGACCTCAAAATTCCGCTCGCCGCTCGAATACGGCTGGCCGCCGTGCGGTCGCTCGTCGTTCGATCGGGTAATCACCGGGGGTTTTCGTTTTCGCGTACCAAACATATCTATACCTTTCGGTTTCGCGTCGTGTAATATCCGACGCCGCCTTTCCTCTTATCGGTTGATCCCTCGCGTGCAAATATTTCGCCACGTTGCCGCGAATCAGCCGAATCGGGCCCAACAGCCGAAAAATGCCGAGAAATCCGGCATTTTTCCGCCCCATTCACTATAAGCATGACCGGTTTCCAGCCGCCGGGCAACTTGAAAATCCGCCCGCCTTTCTAACGCGATCACGCCGCCGGTTGAGGGTGCCCCATCCTTCGCGCCAGCGAAGGTTGGGGAATCGCGCCGGGGTGCCCAACTCGGGCGCCCTGCCCTCCAGGGGCTGGGGGACCAATCTCGCGTCGATGCTGTGGGAAGCAAGCCGTTCTGGTCGTCGCGGGTTAGCCCTCGGCCATTGGCCGAAGGCTAAGTGGGATTGTTTGGGCGACGTCGATTGGTCGCGGCGACATTTGATTGGGGGCACCATTGTCTGTATGCCCCTATTTGCAGGCCTTTGCTTAGGCGTCCCGCCCGTTCAGGTGCCGATGCTCGGGGTGCCCCTGCCCCTCCGGGGCTGGGGGACCATTTCCCCACGAAGACCTGGCCAACCTCGGGCTCACCAAACCAAACAACATCAAACACTTACCAACCATCCATCGATTACCATCCCACCATGACCATCGAAGCCCTCAGCGCGATCACGCTGTTTGTCCGCGACATGTCGTGTTCCGTTCCCTTCTATCAAACGTGCGGGTTCGATCTGATTTACGGCGGACCCGACGCCGAATTCACCAGCTTTCGCGCGGGAACCGGCTACTTAAACCTAATCGACAATGACAGCAGCCAACACCGCGACTGGGGTCGTGCGATCTTCTACGTCGACGATGTGGACGCGCAATATCAACGATTGATCGACGCCGGTATTCAGCCCGACGCCCCACCCAAAGATGCCGCTTGGGGAGAACGCTACTTCCACCTGCGCGACCCCGATGGTCACGAACTCAGCTTTGCGCGTCCGCTGAAATGACGCGGCGCCGCGCGGCCAATGCGGTAATCAACATTCCTTCGAGGATGACGGCAAGGCCAACGTACACCGGCCACACGCGAACCGATTGCGACAGCGACGACGGATCGAGATAGCCGCCGCGCACGAGCAACAACCCGAGCAACATGAATTGCAAGCCGACGAACAATCGTAACTTGCGCGGGTCGCGTGGCATCAGCAACAAGAACGCCGCCAACAGAATGATCAACTCGCGCCACAGCGGAAAAACTGCCACGCCGTAAGAGAGTGATACCGGTACGTTGCTCAGCGTTTGCCAGATATCAACCTTGTTACCCTGGTCCGTCGACACCATCGTTTTGCCGCGGCCCGGCCCCATCAATTCGCCGGCGGGCGTCGTGACCCAAACGTGTCGCAGGTCGGTGACCAATTTTGATTCATACCCGAGCCGCCGTAGTAATGACGCCGCCAAGACTGCGCGACCATCGCAATCTTCGCGCAGCTTGCCCTCTGCGTCAGTCTTAGACTTGGCGTACATCTCTTCGACAGTCGGCATGTAATCGGCCGAGCCCCACAAATCCCAGTCCCATGCATACGGCACGCGATCGTAGATAAAGCGCTCGACCTTCTTCTGCACCTGGCGCGGTCGCCAGTGTTTATTTAAATCAAACGTGGCGGCGTCGATCGGCTCGGAAGCATCTTTTCGTTTCTTCTTGTGTTTGCCGTTTACTTCACTTGCAAGTTGCGTGCGGAGTTCGCCTTCCCATTGGCCCATCAACGCATGATCCGGATCGATCATCGCGTCGTAATCACTGACGTGTTGTACGTGTCGAAGAAACTGCGCCGGATAGGGGAAACAAACGAAGAACACGACGACGAAGAACGCCGCCCACCTAAGCGGCCAGCGAACGAACCATCGCATTCGGCGTGGTCGGCTTGCGTATGTCGATTCGTCGTTCGCCATGAATTCAATCGCTCGCTCTGGTCTCTATGCTTTACCCAATAACTTTTCTAATCGATCCAGCCCGGCATCAATCTTCGCCATCCCAGTCGCAAAACTCAACCTTACGTGCGTATCCATACCGAAGGCACCGCCAGGCACCAGCGCCACGTGGGCATCTTCGAGCACCTTCGCGCAGAAGTCGGTCGAGTTCGACACGCCCAGCTTTCCAAACGCGCCCGACACGTCGGGGAAGCAATAAAACGCGCCGCTCGGTTGCAAACAACTGACACCGGCCAACGCATTCAGCCGCGCCGCCATGTGTGTGCCGCGCTGCTCGAAGGCCTGGCGCATCTCTTCGACGTGGGACTGATCGCCAGTGAGTGCCGCGACCAAACCGTATTGCGCGAAGTTTACGGCACCGCTGGTCGTGTGGCTTTGAATCTTGGCCATCGCCTTGATCAACCAGTTCGGCCCCGCCGCGTAACCCAATCGCCAGCCCGTCATCGAGTGCGACTTGCTCGTCGCGTTAAACGTTAGCGTTTTGTCGCGCCAATCGTCACCGGCGTTGGCGAAACTTAAATGCTCGCACCGATCACCATACCGTAGGCGGTCGTACATCTCATCGCTAAACACCATGATGTCGCGACCGGCCAATGCCGCCGCGATCTCGCGCACTTCGTCGGGTGTGTATGCGAAGCCGCCGGGGTTCGACGGGCTGTTGAACACGAAGATCTTCGTCTTGGGCGTGAGCGCGGCGACGATCTCATCTGGTGTTAGCCGAAAATCCGAGCGCGACGGCGTCAATGGTACGACCTTGCCGCCGGCCAGCCCGATTTGCTCGGGAAAGCTCACCCAATACGGAACGGGCAACAACACCTCGTCACCCGGATCGAGCAACGCCATGAACGCGAGCGCCAACGCTTCTTTGCCGCCGAGCGTGACGATCACTTCGTCGGGCGCGTATTGCAGGTCGTTTTCGCGTCGGAACTTTTCGATCACGGCCGCCTTGGCTTCGGGGATACCGCTGGCGGGCTTCGCATAATTCGTCGCCCCGCGGCCCAGCGCCTCTTTGGCGGCCGCACAGACGTGTGGCGGCGTCGGGAAATCGGGCTCGCCCGCACCGAAGCCGATGACGTCGACACCTTCGGCGCGGAGTTGGGCTGCCTTGGTTGCCACGGCCAACGTGGCCGACGGCGTGATTTGATTCGCTCGCTGAGATGGTTGCATGGATAGTTGCCTACACCCGAAAAACGCGTTTGATGATCCTGAAAAAGCGATTCTTCGATGCCCACGGCATCGTACGGCTTCGCACTATAATGTCGTCCGATTCGCGATGCGTATCAGCCAAGAAGTCCGCCAAAGATTCACGATTCCCCAAGGAGTTTAACCGGTGAGCAAAGCCCAAATTCTCGATGTCGGCAACTGTGACCCCGACCACAGCACGCTCAGCCGTATGCTGAACGAACGCTTCGATGTCAGCATCGACCGCGTAATGTTTGTTGGCGAAGCCCTCGAGAAATTGGCGCAGAACCCGTCATACGACTTGGTATTGGTGAATCGGCTGATTTTCGCGGATCGCAGCCCGGGTATCGAGCTCATCCGGCAGATGCAGGCAAACGACGCCCTGAAAAACGTGCCAATTATGATGGTGAGCAATTTTGAAGAGGCTCAGCAGCAAGCTGTGGAGGCGGGTGCGGTTGAGGGTTTCGGCAAAGACGCGATCTTTGAAGACAGCACCGCCGAGCAGCTCTCTAAGTACCTGTCTAGCAATAATTAACAGATTGCGGCCAGATTTGGCCGTGTAGGGTGGTTAATTATGGGTAATAGTCCCACCTTCGTGAAAAATTGCACAAGCTTGAGTCAGGACGCCTAGCCGCCCTAAATCGCCTATTCTCGCCGCTGAGGACGTATTATCGCCCCGCAAACCCATACGAAACATAGAGTTACAGTTCAAGGCGGATCTCGAAAAATTGTGAAAATTTAGCGGACATTCATTTGCACCTGCCAGTTTTCGTGCTATGTTTTAATTAGAGGTAGTAACATAGCCCACCCCCAGACCACGGTAACTTATTGTTACCGCCTGCATTAAGGGAGATGTCTTCGCCTGAGCAACGAAGATGTCGCCGACTGACTGAGATTAACTTCCGACCTTGTGTGGACGGATCGTCGTACACAGCGGTGTGCTGCGTGCGATTATTTCGGGCATGAGATTCGGACCGAAGCAGCCTCTGGAGGCTGCGGGAGACCTACATCATGACTGCTACTGGCGCGAAAATTGACGCTCGTATTCCCACCGCTTTGGAACCCAGCGCGACGGTGATGAACGCTTTGTCGGTCGAAGACCGCGAGCGAATCACTCGGCTGCTCACGCTACCCTTCGAACTCATCACCAGTGATGCGTTTGAAGCGCGTAACGCCATGCAAGACTTCTTCCCGGAAGCCACCGAAGAAGCCACGGATACGCGCCCCTGGTGCAATGCAGTCACCGCCGCGCCGGTCGATGCCGCCGGCCCCGTCGGCTTTGCAGGCCAAACGCTCACCGCAGGCGAAGAGAAGACGCTCTTCCTGCGGATGAATTACGCCCGCTTCCGCATCAAGAAGATTCTCGATCGATTCAACAACCGTCGGCTGACGAAGCTCGCCACGAGCGAAGTGCTCTGGTGGCAGCATCGTGTCGAATTGGTGCAAAACGAAATCGTGCAGGCCAACATGCCGTTGGTGCTCGCAATGGCCAAGCGCACCAAGCTCGGCAACATCGACTACGCCGAATTGATCAGCGAAGGCAACATGGCGTTGCTTCGCAGCGTTGATAAATTCGACATCGGTCGCGGCTTTAAGTTCAGCACGTACGCGTGCCGCGCGATTCTCAAGAGCTTCAGCCGTGTCGCGATGAAGATCGCCCGATATCGCGGTCGCTTCCCGGTCGAGTTCGACCCCACGCTCGAACGCAGCGATCATCTCGAGCAGCAACGCATCGAGCATGAAACCGACTGTATCGATGAGCTGCGCTGCATCATCCGCGAGAACACGGCCGACCTAAACCAAACCGAAGTGACGGTACTGCAAGCACGCTTTGCGCTGGCCAAGGTGCAAGGCCTCGATGGCGACGGCCCTAAGACGTTGGAACAAGTCGGCAACCTCATCGGTGTTACCAAAGAGCGCGTGCGACAAATTCAGAACCGCGCCTTGGCGAAACTGCGTGACAAGATGCAGGACGACTTCCTCGCTGCTTAGGCGGCAACACGCTTGCATCGCTTTGTCACGATCGCATCAATCGAAATAAAAAAAGGGACATGCCGCTGAGGCATGTCCCTTTTTCTTTTCTAACTTGCCCCGCTATGGAGGCATCAATCGACCAACTTGCTTAGCAAGGGCTGGCCTGCGTGCCGTTGGCGATTTCCAAGTCATCCATATCAACGTCACCGTCACAGTCCACGTCACCTTCAGCGTAGGTGCTGCCGGTGCCCATGTTCATGTTGATGATGTTGAAGTCGGTGCTGTTAACCGCACCGTCGAGGTTCACGTCACCGACTTGCGAATCGAGGATGTTGACCACGATTTCGCAAACGTCGTTGATGTCCACATCGAGGTCGCCGTCCATGTCGCAGGAGATATCCTTGAGCAGGTTGGCGTTGAGGTCGCTACCCCAAGTGGCGGTGAAGTTGGCCTTCACGTATTCGATGTCGAGGTTGTCGACCATGCCGTCCGCACCATTAGGCGGACCACCCGCCCAAGTTTGATCGCCGGCAACGTCACCGCGCGAGTCACCCGCATCGTACGTGCCAGTGGCGAGGCTGGTGCCGAAGTAGTTGGCGGCGGCCATGTCGACTTGCGTGAAGCCTTCGCGGCGATCGAGCAAGCGCGTGACCGGATCGAGTGCCAAACCGTCGGCGAAGTAGCGAACGTCTTCGGCGTTGAGGTCACCGTTGCCATCGAAGTCACCGAGGATTTCGGGCGTGATGAAGTTGCCGGGGTTGGCGGCTACATCGGCAGCCTGCCAGCCGGCCGGATCCATGACGGCGGCGACGAGTTCGGCAATGTCGTTCCAGTCGCGCTGACCGTTCACGTCGAAGTCGCCTTGAATGTGCATGCGCGAGTTCAACACGGTTCCGGCCGTCAGCGTCAGGCTGCCGTCGGCGTTGCGATAGCGGCCGTCGGTGCTGCCATCGGAATAACCGGCGGCATTGGCGTTGCGAACCGGCACCGTACCGAACGGACGAACCGAACCGAAGGCCGGGACGATCGTGGTCTGCGAGAACTGAATCGCAGTTTGAACGTCGGGCACCAAGTTCGGATTCGGCATCGAGTAGTCGTCGGGATCGAGCAACGGCGGAACCACCGAAACACCTTGCGGCAACACGAAGTCCGAAACGAGGGCCTGCACGGGCATGAACGTGTCGGGCGACTGACCCGACGGCGAAACAAAGTTGGCGATCGAATCGTTGATATTGCGCAGGAAGGCAGCCATGGCCTGGTTTTCCATGTAAGCCGGATCCATCGGGTCCAACTCGGTCGGGTCACCAACCGTTACAACCGACTGCAAACCACCGATGGTGAAGGCGGTTTCAACATCGTCATTGAACAACACGGCGTTAACCGAAGGTCGCACGTAGTTGATACCACCGGCAACATCATTGCGGATGTCCACGATTTCGTAACGACCGGCAGCGGCGTCCGCAGCCGAGCGGCTACCGCCGAACAGACCGGTGTAACCAACAGCCAAGCGCTTGTTCAAGACCGCGTTTTCCATGATCGACGAGCCACCGCAGTTCGAGGTGAACGTGTCGGGGCCGACGTTGGTTTGCGTCGAGCTGCGAGCGCGATCGTTGGTCGGAGCAAGGTTGTCACCCATACCCCAGCTCGGGTCGACACCGAAGCTGTTATTGTGTGCGTTGCGAGTACCCGAACCCGAGTCGCGCGTACAGGCTTGGATGTTTTCACCAGAAGGCAAGCGACCCGTCACGAGGATGTACTGGTTTTCGGTGTAGGTAAGCTGGGAGATACCCGTGCCTTGGTTAGTGATGGTGGTGACCGGCGAGTAGGCCAGCACCGTGTCGAACACGGTCTTTTCATCTACGCCAGCCGTACCGAAGTTGAGGCTATCGCCGCCAGCCGAAAGACTCTTGAGCTTATTGCTGTAGTTCGAGTCGGAAGCCGTCATCGGGTTATCGCCGTAACCATCAACAGCCGGCGTTTGGCTCCAGGTTGCGTCGCCCGCATTGACGGCCGGAATGGTTACAAACCAAGGACTCGGAACGTCGAGGTTGGCACCGTCGATCGTTTGATAGCAAACCGGCGTACCCGGTTCGGCAGCGGCGCAGTCGCCAGCGCTGAGAAGACAATCCACGAGCGTGGGGATGTCAGCCAAATCGACGAAGCCGTCGCCGTTTGCATCACCGATGCCAGTCGGGCCGACCGGGATTTGGTCGCCGGTGATCTTGTCGGCGATGTCATCGACATCGCGACCGTCGGTCACGCCGTTTTGGTCGAGGTCGGCAACGTCACCATTCGGAAGGAAACAATCGGCAACGAGACCGGCGGGCGTGAGAACGCCCGTGGCATCCGCCCAGATGAAACCGTTGGCGACACCCAATTCGGACGGGCGGTCCATCGGCAGTTCGCCGGTGAGCTGGTACTCAACGAACTCGGCGAGACCGTTACCCGAACCAACCGAGCGGTATTGGCCGAACCAGCAACCGTTCCAAAGATCGCCAGCGAAGTAACCCGGAGCGAGCGAGTCGATCGAATCGGGGAAGCCGTTGCAATCGGTGTCCGTGAACGTCGAAAAAGGCGAGCCATCGCAAGGGATGGTGTCGGCATCGACGTTGCTGAAGTCGTTAAAGACCTGCGGAATCAAGAAGAAGTCACGAAACAGGGTTGCGCCCGAGATCGTGAACTCACCGCAGTTGCCGTACTGTGCCGGATCGATTTCGTCGTAGGTGACGATGCTATCGCCGTCGTAACAAGTTGCGCCCGGGTCGAACACGCCGTTGATCGTTGCGGCGCAATTGACGTCATTTACGGGCAAGCCGCCGACCGTCGGAACGAACGCCGGAAAGTTCACGGCGTTGGTGCTGTCGTAACAAGAAACCGTCGTACCGTTGTTGCTAACGATGTAGCAAGCGCCGTCTACCGGAACACCGGCTTTGGCAACGCTGGCTACCAACGCGACGGCCAATGCCGCCAAACCACATACACGCTTCATCATTGCTGCTCATCCTCCAATTTAGGGATACGAATAAAAAGGTCAGAACCCTTGCTGAGTATCACTTCGCCACTGAAGCGATCTCGTAACGACTGGTACCTATTTGGCGTGCGTGCTGAATTTCAGCGCGCACCTTCCACGGGGTCGCAAACGAATCGCGTTTGCGAAATAGGTTGCGATCGATGTCGGCGATATGCGCTGAGGCATACCGCAAGCATTCACATGTTGGTTAGCTGCTTTCGAGAGTTGGGCGACAGTCCGTCGAACCCAAGCCTCTTTCCCAAATTCAATCCTGCCGCTTTTGTGCAACATCTCGCGTCGAGAGCAAGAGGCAATCACGAGCGAGCAGGGATCTAACAATTCAAAACGATGCGATCAACAAAAAAGGCCGTTGGTTGCGATGATCGCAACCAGCGGCCCCTTGCGCCTTCATTAGTTTCGCAAGACATCCGTCTCGCCGGAGAGGGCGTAATACTTCAGGCCCCACTCCCAATCTTTCATCGTTTGCAATACGGACTTGCGTTCCACGTGGCCATCGCCGAACAGGAAGTTCGTCGTGCCGCCGGAGATCGGATCGCCACCGGGGTGGTGTCGACCGACCGCGTTAACTTCAGAGAACTGGCTGCTGTCGAGCAAACCGCCTGCGCTTTCTTCCAATGTCTGCCTCGACTCGAGCAGATAGTTCGGCGCGCCCCCATAGGTGAAGCCGCCAAAATTGAGAGGCGTTGCTTGATACTCATTCGAACCCGAGCCCAAGTGAAAGAAGGGATTCACCGGTCGGTGCGATTTTGAAATTTGCGTATCGCCACCCGTGGTGATGAGCCGCCAGTTGGCGTTGAACTCGGCCACCAAAATCGTGCCGCCCAGATCGTGAATTTGCGTTTCGTTGACCTTCACATTGACGCGCGGGCCGCCAGACAAATTGGTCGTCCACTTATTGCGCGGGAAAATAGCGGCGTTACCCGTGTACGCCATGCGATCGGCTTGCAAATCTGCAATCGTGCTGTTGGGGCCGGATTGACCATTGTCATCGACCTGGCCGTCTTCGAACGTGCCGGTCGGACCCCAGTTCGTGCGAGGGTGTCCACCGTTCGGAATCGTCGGGCATTGAAACGCTTCTTCGGAAGCCTGACCGTTGTCGTAGAGCGACCACGACCAGTGCAGATAATTGAAACGCGAACCATCTGTCACGACGCGACCGTCTTGGTCGAGGTATTCGTAGCTTGCCGGATAGATGCCTCGGCTGCCGTAAAGGTAAGACGCCATAGCTTGGCCGACGTGGTGCAAGTTGGCGCCGCACTTGGTGGCTTGGCCTTGTTTGCGGGCGCTCGAAAGCGCCGGCAATAGAATGCTGATGAGCAGGGCGATGATGGCAATGACCACCAACAGCTCAATTAGGGTAAAGCCGCGAGGGTTGTGTTGATTGGTGTTTCGGACTGAAGCGTTCATCGATGCGTGTCTCCTGACGGGGTGCGAATCGTGATGATTCATTGCGTTGGTGGTTTTCAATCGGCGCTAGCCGCTTTCCGTGGTCGACCGTTCATTCCATTGAGCGGCTTTCCCTATCACCTTTATTGACTTACACCCGTCAAACAGTTCTCGACTGACGAACGGGATAATATGTTGACGTGACTTCAAACGTTCGTGGGTTCGCGCGAAGCTCTCGTTACTTTTTTGTTAACGGGCAACGCTTAATCACCGAGTTCACAACAATCGGTAACCGCCGCGACCGCTGCGCGACGGCACGAGAATCGCTTGCGACCAACTCGTATCTTTCTTGCGCAACGCCATGACCAACTCATGGGCGTCGTCACCGAAACGTGCTTTCATTTCTTTTTCGTTAAGTGATGATGGGTATGCGCTTAACAAGGCGCTCACCAGGGCGTATTCGCGCGCGCCAAGCGCCGGCTTCGTATGGCCGAGAACCAGACAAGGTTCACCCGGACCGCGCAGTTCAACCGACACCACTCTGTTTACCGATTCGTTTGCGTGTGCCACCGACGTGTGCTCTTATCGCCCAACAAGCGCGATACCGCCTAATGGCATCAACCCGTCTCAATGAGCGTATAACCTAGGCGCGACGCGCCGTTCGCTCTATTGCATTTTGAACAAGAGTTGAATACATGTTGATTAAGAATTACTTAAGAGATGCGTGGTTTAAGAGAAGTTAAGAGATGAGTGATGCGTTGCGACGTCGTCGGATGAATGTCGCGGTGTTCTTTATCATCGTGTAGCGGGATTCGCCCTTCATTATTTATTAACACGGTCGGGTCGCGCTCTCGCAATCCGATGTTGCTATGAACGATACGTTTAACTCGTTTGAATAAATGACTTTATCCCCGTCGCGCCCATGCAACCCGCGACCGCCCTGCCAGCGACCCCGGCTTCTCGTATAGTGTTCGCTTGTGACAGAACCGCAGACCAAAGATTTCCGAAACGACCAGCAGCTTATCGACGCGCTCAATCGCGGCGACCATACCGCGTTTGATACGATTTACGAGCGTTACCATCGGTGGGTGCAGCACGTGGCGCTGCGCTTTGTCGGCAACGACGCCGACGCGCTCGATGCGATGCAGGAGGTGTTCGGTTATCTCGCACGCCATGCGTCGCAGCTCACGCTGACGGCTAAGCTCACGACGTATCTCTATCCCATCGTCCGCAGCCAAGCGATCAACATCATTCGCAAACGCAACCGGCGCGAGAACTTGCCCATCGAGGAGCTGGGTCGGCTGACCGCTCCAGCCGCCGACGCCGACGTGCTGCATCACGATTTGGCCACGCTCGTGCGCGACCTGCCCGAGCCGCAGCGCGAAGTGTTGCTGATGAAAGCGCTCGACGGCATGACGCAGGACGAAATCGCGACGGCCCTTGGCATTGCAGTCGGCACCGTCAAATCTCGGCTGCATCGCGCGATCGACACGCTCAAGCGCGACCCCCGCACACGGCAATACTTCGAGAACAAATGATGATGGGCGCGTTGTTAATCCAGCCAATGTCGGGCGCCTCTGCCGGGTGCCCCATCCTTTGCGCCAGCAAAGGTTGGGGAATCGCGAATCGTCGAATCGGCTCGGCCAAGCTGGTCGTCAAAGGTCAGCCCCCGGCCAATGGCCGAAGGGCTAAGTGTGACGCCGGGGGTGCCCCTGCCCCTCTGGGGCTGGGGGACCACAATCTTTCGCGCGATCTCATTACTCAGAGGAACGGGTGCCCCATCCTTCGCGTCAGCGAAGGTTGGGGAATCGCGAATCATCGAACCGGCGTGGCCAATCTGGTTGTCGAAGGCCAGCCCCCGGCCAATGGCCGATGGGCTATGTGTGACACGCCCCCCCGTCCGGAAAAACCCCTTTTTCACGAACACCGATCAATTCATGGAACCTTCTCGCGCTCGCAGGCGCTTCATCTGAAACGGCACTGATATGAATCCCGACCGACCTCAACAACCCGATCACCACGACGAGCCACAGTTGCCGCCGGAACTGGTTCGCGACTTACGCGCGCTCTACCCCTACCCGGCAACGCCGCCCGCCGAAGTCGAACAAGCCGTGCGCACCGAAGCGCGCGAGCAAATCGGCAACCTGCGTCGCCATCGCCGTTGGGGTTTCTGGAGTTCGATCGCCGCGTGCGTCGGCTTTGTCTTCATCATGCAACAGGTGATGCGCACCAGCACGCTGCCGGAGATCGACGACCGCGAAAGACTCGTGCAATCGCCCGCACCGGCAGCTGCGGGACGGCGTATGGCCATGTCCGTCGCGGATGAACTCGACGCCGACGTTAAAGCCAACGACATCGACGGGAACGGTCGCGTCGACATTCTCGATGCATACGTGATGGCCCGCAGCATGGCCAACGACAGCACGTCCCCCAACCCCGCTTGGGATATCAACGCCGATGGCACCATCGACCAACGCGATATCGACGCCGTTGCCCAATCGGCCGTCCGCCTGAATGGAGGCGCTTAAGCCATGATCCAGCACATAGCGACATTTGTATTAATTTGTGGCACGCTCGCCTTGTCCTCCGTGTTGGCCCGTGCCGACGACCACGGTTGCGAACAAGACAACGCGCCCGTGCGGTTCGTTGCGTACGACATCTTAATCGATGCCGGTAACGCCGAACTCGGTGCGTATCAGATCGACATTCGCGACAACGCCCGCGCGAGCAAAGTGGTCGGCGTTGAAGCTGGCGCTCATAAGGCCTTTGCAGATAAGCCGCCGTATTACGACCCCAAAGCGTTAAACAACGAAGGCCGCATTGTGCTGGCCGCATATTCGACGGCTGAAGAATTGCCGACCGGCAAGACGCGCGTCGCCCGTTTGCACATGCAGGTGTGCGGTGATGTGGATGCCGACTTTGAACTCGACCTGATCGTTGCCGCCGATGCCGATGGCCAGCCCATCACCGCCACGGCCACCGCCACGCCGGCAGAAGGGAAATAAATCATGCGACTGAATAAAAAGAACCGAACGGTTGCGCTCATTGCATTGCCCGTGTTCCTAACGGGTGCACTCGCCACGTCTTACTTTCTTGCATGCGCGCAAAGCGATCGCGCCGCAGGACCGCAGGTTGAATCGGCCCGTGAGGCGCCTGTCGAAAAGCAAGAATTGCAAGATTCGATGATGGCGGGGAGTGAGTTGCGGCAGTTTGATGCCGAAGATGAGCCGAAAGCGGGACAGAGTATCGAGCGCAACTTGATCAATGCACCATTACTTGATTACAGCGCAGATGCTATGGTACTCGAAGAGAAAGATGCCGCATCCTTAGACGACGGTGATTTCAATTCCAATGAAGATACATTCGGCGTGCCATTTGCGCAACCGGGGTTGGTAGCCCCCCCCGTAGCGACTCATGCGCCGGCTGCGAAGAAGTTGATACCGGGGCGTAGTCGAGCCGGTGGACGTCGCGGCATGCGCGCTCGGCGAAACATGCGAGCTGAAGGCCTAGCCAGTGCCGTCGACCACCGCGCTCAACTCACGCGCTATCCCGGCGCGCTTCCTTCCGAAGACGAAGAACTCTGGATCATCCAGCGCGTCACTACCGAGCGTCGTGCCAAACCGGTCGGTGACGATCATCCCGGTTGCGGTGCGCTGCTTGCCAAGTTACCGCAGCAGAAAAAACAGGTTCCCGTCCCGCTCGAACATACCGACGTGAACGCATCGATCAGCGCCTACATCGCTACCGTCGACGTCACGCAGAAATACGCCAATCCGTTCGACCGCAAGATTGAGGCGGTGTACGTCTTTCCGCTACCGCAGAACGCCGCCATTAACGAGTTCATTATGACGGTCGGCGAACGCAAGATTCGCGGCATCATTCGCGATCGCGATGAAGCGCAACAGATTTACAACCAAGCCAAACGCGCCGGCAAAGTGGCGTCGCTGCTGACGCAAGAACGACCCAACGTCTTCACGCAAAAGGTCGCCAACATCGAGCCCGGCAAGAAGATCGATATCAACATCAAATACTTCCACACGCTCGCCTACGACGACGGTTGGTACGAATGGGTCTTCCCGATGGTCGTCGGCCCACGCTTTAACCCGCCCGGCAACACCGACGGCATCGGTGCCGTCTCTCGTGGTGGTCGCGGCGCATCGGGGCAATCGACGGAGGTCGCATACCTCGCGCCCCACGAACGCAGCGGACACGACATTTCACTGCAGGTTGCCGTGAATGCCGGCGTAAACATCGAACGCATGAAGAGCGTTAACCACGTGATTGAAAATAACGCGGGCAGCGGTACCGAGCGCATCGTCAAACTCAGTTCGCGCGATTCGATTCCGAATAAGGACTTCGTGCTGCGTTACAAAGTGGCCGGCGACCGCATCAAGAGCGCCTTGCTCACCCATCAGGGCGACGACGGCGCCGGCTACTTCAGCATGATGATCTATCCGCCGGAAGAGATCGGTCGCCTCTCGCGACAGCCGGTCGAGATGATCTTTGTGCTCGATTGCAGCGGCAGCATGCGCGGCAAACCCATCGAACAGGCCAAGGCCGCCATCACGCGCGGTCTGCGCAGCCTGCAAGCCTACGATACGTTTCAAGTGATTCGATTCTCAAATAGCGCTTCGCAATTTGGAGATCGCCCCGTTATCGCCTCACGCGAAAACATCCGCGAAGCCGTGGACTACGTTGAGAATCTCGACGGTGGCGGCGGCACGATGATGATCGAAGGCATTAAGGCCGCGCTCGATTTCCCGCACGATGATGAGCGGTTGCGCTTTGTTACGTTTTTGACAGACGGCTTCATCGGTAACGAATCGCAAATCCTCGCCGCCATTCACGACAAGCTCGACGCCTCACGTATCTTCAGCTTCGGCGTGGGATCGTCGCCCAATCGTTTCCTGATGAATCGCATGGCCAAGATGGGCAACGGTGCCGTCGCATACCTGTCGCTCAACGATAGCGGTGCCGATGTGATGGATCATTTCTTCGAGCGCATCAGCCATCCGGCATTGACGGATCTCAATATCGATTGGGGTGGTATGCAGGTCAGCGATGTGTATCCCGAACGCGTGCCCGATTTGTTCGTCGGACGCCCCGTGATCGTGACGGGTCGGTACAGCGGTATTCCGAGCGGCCGCATTCGCGTCACGGGTAACGTGGGCGATCGCATTAGCGAAGTGGTCATCAACCCGCACGAAGATCGCGGCGCACACGAAGGGCTAGCCGCCGTTTGGGCGCGCACCAAGATCGCCGACATGGTCGATCGGTCGATGTGGCAACAAACAGGCGATATCGCAACGCAGATCAAACAACTCGCGCTCGATTACAGTTTGATGTCGCAATTCACGGCCTTCGTCGCCGTCGATTCGCTCAGCCAAACGGCGGGCGATTTCGGAACGTCGGTCCGCGTACCCGTTCCCACGCCCGACGGCGTCGATTACGACACGACGGTCACGGGCAGCAGTGGCTCGTAGTTTCTCATTTGAAAGTAGCGACAGCACGATTCGGGTGCCCCTGCCCCTCTGGGGCTGCGGGACAACATTTCAGGCGTTCGCGTCGTGATGAAACATTCGGGTGCCCCATCCTTTGCGCCAGCAAAGGGTGGGGTTTTGTTTTAACCAATCGTGATCTCGCAATCTTGAATCGCTGGTGGTTAGCCCTTGGCCAATGGCCGAAGGGCTAAGTGAGATCGATCACGGATAACGATCAAGCACGCCCAAAGACGGCCATTATTAATCGGGTGCCCCTGCCCCTCTGGGGCTGGGGGACATAACCTCACGGGATGATCGGCTCTATTCAAGTGCCGCCCGATTCGTGCCTTTCGATTCCGAACCCGACCCGGCGAAGACCTTTCCCTTATCAGAAGCAATCTCGTCTGCACCTAAACCGAAAGTGTTACGCTTAGAATCCGACGCCTCATCTTCTGCGTAATAATCTTCCAACCCCAACCCGCGATCGTCGTCTAACTCAGCCGCATCGGCATACATCGTCGGTGCCAATCCCATCGCGTCGAGTTCCGCCCGACAGGTCGCAATTGTTTGTTGATACGCGCCGCGCTGTGCCGGGAACCAAGCCGAGAGCACTTCGCACACATCGATCATCGACGCCAACGCCGCATCGTGACAGGCGTCTATTTCCAACGCGCTCGCCAAACACGCGTGCGCCGCTTCCAGATTGCCGGCCACCAACTGCGTCTCGCCAAGGTTCACGTACGCATCCGCCTCTGTCGGATCGATGCGAATGACCTGCTCGAACGCAAAGCTCGCTTCCGGATAGTTGCCCAGATCGAACGCAATCGCGCCGCGCTGATACCAGGCGCTGATCACATTCGGATGTGCGTCGGTCAAGCGCGCCCACAACCCTTCAGCTTCCGACAAGCGACCACCGTACTGCGCGACGGCGGCGAGGTTATAGAGCGCCTTTGCATGTTTCGGATCGACATCGAGCGTGCGATCGAACCAAAGGTTGGCCGCGCCGAATTGACCCAAACGCGAATAGACGACTGCCGCGTTATAGCGAGGTTGCGGGTCGGACGGTTGCGCATCGGCCAAGGCGGCGTAGCCTTCCGCCGCGCGCCGCCATCGGTTGGTCGCGCGCGACATCTCGATCTTGGTGTTCAACAAGAATTCGTGTTGCGGCCAGGTTTCCAGCGCGCGATCGATCTGCGTTTCGGCTGCTGAAATATCGCCATCGTGAAACAACGCCCAGGCCACCATCCCTTGTACGAATGCGGCGCGACCGATGTTGCTGCGAAGGCGCAAGGCCTCGCGATCCAAATTGGCTGCCATCGTGGCAATGCGCTCGCCGATGCCGCTTGAAAATGCGTTCCACCGCCGCAAGAGGCTGCCGCGGTTCGCGTCCACGATGGCATCAGACGACACTGCGGCTTGCTTCGTTGTGTTAGGCGCTTTCGATGTTGGCTCGATCGCCGGCGCTGCAGCGACGACTTGTTCACGCGTATCGGTCGTTGACTTGGGTGCTACCAGTTCTGCCGTCTTGGCTGGTTTTGCAACTGTGGCGACAACGGTCTTCGCTTCTGATTTCGCCGCGACCTGAGCCTTCCGCGCCACTCGCTTTGCCGGTCGAGCCTTGTTGCGTTCGCGGACTTCGCGTTGCGCGAAATACCCCTGCGGCGGCGATGAGCGCAACTCACCCGATGCCGGTTCGCGATGCGCGTGTCGATTGGATATCTCGACCGAGCCCGTGTTGACGTAGAAGTACATCCCCGCCATGCAGAGCACAGCGACGAGAAAAAAGGCGGGTAAGAACCATCCCTTGGTTGCCATCCGTAACACCCGGCGATCCGTCGCGCCAAAATAGAACGAGCGGGGGCCCGCTGTCGGTCCCCCGCTCGCCGAAGATTGAGGGGCAGGAGGCATTGTCGGACGAAAGAAAATTTCGTGCCGCTACCAACTGCTATCGTCTTCCCCACCGACGACCAAAGTCGAAGGTTACTCTTAGATACGGCCTACCCGTATTCTATCGCCTCAGTGATTTCAAAACCAGCAAAAACATGACACGATTGGGTATGCCGGGTGCCGAGCCCATCGATGCCGGGTGCCCCTGCCCTTCCAAGGCTGGGGGACAACTCACTCGCGCGACGAGCTTAACTTGCTGGGTGCCCCTGCCCCTCTGGGGCTGGGGGACTATCGTCACACTCGCAAGGCCCGCCATCCTCGCATGCGAGGATTGGGGAATCACCCAACTGCGCCATATCATCTTCCTTAATGAATACGTCGGCCGCTCAAGAGACATCGCGCCAGCCCAGCCCGACCACCCTAATTCTCGGGACGGCTGGCCACATCGATCACGGCAAATCGACGCTTGTGAAAAATCTCACAGGCATCGACCCCGACCGCCTGCCCGAGGAAAAGCAGCGTGGCATGACGATCGAACTCGGCTTCGCCCGCCTCGACTTGCCGCGCGAAAGCGATGATGAATCTCCCCTTCGCTTTGGCATCGTCGACGTGCCGGGCCACGAGCGATTCGTCCGCACCATGGTCGCGGGTGCGGCCGGCATCGACATCGCGATGCTCGTGATCGCCGCCGACGATGGTTGGATGCCGCAGACGCAGGAACACTTCGATATTCTGACGTTGCTGCGCGTCAACCGTGGGCTGGTCGCGATTACCAAATGCGACCTCGTTGCGCCAGAGCGGATTAGCGACGTAGAAGCCGATATCCGTGAGCGGCTGCGCAAAACACCCGCGGCGGATTGGCCCATTGTGCAGACGGCCGCGGCGAAGGGCGCCGGTATCGACGAACTGAAACACCGCTTGGCGGAGCTTGCGTCGAACGCGGCGCGCCCGGCTGCGAACCATCTCTTTCGCATGCACATCGACCGCGTCTTTACGATTCATGGGCGCGGCACCGTCGTGACCGGCTCGGTCGTATCGGGGACGGTGCAAGTGGATGACGAACTGGAACTGCTGCCCGCCGGTCAGGTGTGTCGTGTGCGCGGCATTCAAAATCATGGCGAGGATTGCAATAGTGCCGGTGTGGGCGCGCGGGCTGCGTTAAACCTTACGCAAGTCGAACGCAGCGCCGTCGATCGCGGTATGGATTTGGCCACACCGGGATATCTCACGGCGTCGCGCTATATCGACATTCATCTAAACCTATTGCCGCATTTGAAGAAGAACGTGCCATCGCATCGAAAGGTGCGCGTTCTAACGGGCACGCGCGAAGTCATGGCGACGTTGGTGTTGTTCGGAATATCAGAGCTCGATCCGGGTGCCACAGGCTTTGCTCAATTGCGGTTGTACGAACCCATCGCGGCAGCGTTCGATCAGAGAGTAATCGTGCGCGATGAGACGGCCGAACACACGCTCGGCGGCGCGACGGTCATTCGACCGGTCTCAACGCGCTTGCAATCGATGCGGCCCGACGTGCTCGCACACGTTGAAGCAGCGGCATCAACTGACGCGAGCGGGCGTTTGGCAGATGTGTATCGCGCGGCGGGCTTCCAACCGCTTAACGATCGCCAATTAAGCGCACGCATCGGCATCGATAAAGCAGCTATCGCCACGTTACGCGAGGAGTTAATCGCCGACGGTACGCTCGTTCACGTTGCGGAGGTGTTGACGCATCGCGATGTGCTCGTGCAACTGCGCGATCGAGCGGTTACGCGGGTGGCACGACATCATGACGCGCACCCGCGCGAACCGGGGCTCAGTCGCGACAAACTCGTCGGCTGGTTTACGGCCCGCACGGATCGCAAGTTGGCGAAGCCGTTATTGCAACATTTCATAAGCGCCGGTGACCTGAAGGAGAACGGCACGTTTATTACGACGGCTGACTTCGGCCCGCAGCTTTCACCCGAAGATGAAGCCGCACTTCGCAAGATCGTGATCGAAATCGAATTGGCGGGTTACGACCCACCCAAATGGGAGAAGCTCAACGCCACCGCCGGTTTGTCGCGTGCGCGGCTGAAGGAGCTATTTAATCTGGCGAAGATCGACCCGCGCTTGCAGGTACTGAACGCCGATCAGCTCATTTCGACTGTCGCATTGGAGCGAGTCGAAGCGATTGTCGAGAAGCTCGGCTTTGGGGGTCAGAAATTCACGCTCGCCCAAGTTCGCGACGCGACCGGCAAGAGCCGCCGCATCGTGCAGGCATTATTGGAATATCTCGACAAGACCGGCACGACGCGCCGCGTGGGTGACGAACGGCAGTACACGGGTAAGTAATGAACCAGCGTTGAATGATCCGGATATACGCGCGTTATAATGGTGACCATGCCGACCGCATCCGACCAACCCGATTACGCGCAACTGCCATCCATCACGGCATTGCTCGACGCCGCCCAGCGCGACGAGCGATTTCATTCATACTCGAAAACGCAAATCACGAATGCGTGTCGTCGCGCCGTTGACGAGGGCCGCAATGCAATTGCAGGAGGTAGCGCGAAATCCGTTGATGACCCGATCGCGCATTACCTATCTGCCGCGCATGAATACCTACTAAACGAATCACTCAAAGCCATACGCCCCGTCATCAACGCCACTGGTATTATTCTGCATACGGGCCTCGGCCGCAGCGTGCTGGCGTCGAGCGTTGCCGATCGCGTGCGCGAGGCTGCGGCAAATTATTGCAATGTTGAATTGGACTTAGATTGCGGCCTTCGCGGTCGTCGCGGCGAGTATGCCGAGCTGTTGTTACGTAAGCTCACGGGTGCGGAGGACGCGCTCATCGTGAACAACAATGCTGCGGCCACGATGCTGGTGTTGGCGGCGCTGGCACGCAATCAGGAAGTAATCGTCTCGCGCGGTCAACTCATCGAAATCGGCGGCTCCTATCGCTTGCCCGATGTGATGGAAGCCGGCGGTGCACGCCTGCGTGAAGTCGGCACGACCAACAAAACGCGCTTGGCAGATTACGAGAACGCGATTGGCGAATCGACGGCACTCATCATGCGTGTGCACACGAGCAATTATCGCATCGTCGGTTTTGCTGAATCCCCGGGCATCGATGAACTGACGGCGCTGGCTCATCATCATCATCTAGTATCGTTCGACGATCTCGGTAGCGGCGCGCTATTTGACGACGCGCTATGGACGCAACAAGACGAGCCTACCGTCGAATCGAGCCTGCGTGCCGGTGCCGACGTCGTCGCGTTCAGCGGTGATAAACTCCTCGGCGGTCCGCAAGCGGGCATCTTGCTTGGCAAACACGACATCATCGAAGACCTGCGTAAACACCCGATGGCCCGCGCGTTGCGCGTGTGCAAACTGACGCTAGCAGCGCTTGAAGCCACGCTCGAAATCTATCTTGACACCGATCGTCGTGCGAATGACATCCCCACGCTCGCGCGCCTCAATGAATCTCCCTCTGAGATGCGCCCACGTGCCGAATCGTTTGCCAACTTTCTAAAAGATCAATTCCCAACCGACCAAATTAACGTCATAGATCATCAATCATCATTCGCAGGTGGCGGGTCATTGCCAGCACAACCATTTCCGACAGTTGTCGTTACTTGGCGACCCGCTGGCAGCGTCGATGAATATGCAAGGCGGTTGCGCACCCAAGTCCCGGCTGTCCTCTGCCGCATTCAGGACGACGCACTCGCCTTCAATTTTCGTACCATCCGCGCCGAAGACGTCGAACCATTGCAGCAAGCGATCATGAATTTGCATTAATTCGGCGTTGTCGATACCCGCAACGCGGCATCCACCCGGTTCGATTTGCCTTCGGCCATGCCGTCCGCATAAAACTATGATGTAAGTCGGCCATAAAAGTCGCCGACAAAGATTGATACGATGTATCCGTTGCTGCTGGCCATCCCGTTTCTCTGTTACGCTGCGTGCGTCGCGTTGCCGCTCGGTGCGTTCGCCCTAGGTGTGCGAAACGCCACGTCCTACTCGCTCGATGTGCAGAGCGATTTTCTCCAACGCCACCGTGCGTCGGTCCGCGATTACTATCAGTTCGGCGGCATCGGTTTCGCGTTGCTTCTAGCCGGCACGCCCGGTTTGTTCGTCGCGTCAGTCGTGCTCAAGATGCCGTTTGCCGTCGTCGGCGTCATCGGCATTCTGTTTATGATCCTATGGCCGGTTATCGGTTTTTGCATCGGCCTCGAGTTTCTCATGCGCGCCGGTGACACGCCGCCCGGCCACTGTCGCGGTTGCGGTTACGACCTGCGCGGCACGACGGCAGATATCTGCACCGAGTGTGGCACGGCTGCTCATCGTTTGCCCGCGCGATAACCCGGTAACGTCCCACTCCTCTGGTGAAATTGAGTCGACAATAGTATCTAACCCGCGCGACACTTAGCCCTCCGGCCATTGGCCGGGGGCTAACCTCGGTTCGCGCGGAATCTTCTATCGTGAAATAATTCAACGCGTTCGGACTCAAGAATGTGAGCGTCGAATGCAAATCGTTAACAATCCAGCTTTAATTCCCCACCTTCGACGATTAACATAAACGGTTCGTAACACAACCAACTCGTACACTGTATTCGTTGCCGTGGGGGCATTCGTGCAATACAAATACGCCATCATTCTGCCGGACGGGGCAGCCGACGAACCCGTTCCCTCCCTCGACGGTCAAACCCCGCTCGAAGCCGCGCACATCCCGAACATTAATGCAATTGTCAAAATGGGCCGACTGGGTGCCGTGCGGACGGTGCCCAACGGCTTCTCGCCCGGTAGCGACGTCGCCACGATGTCATTACTCGGTTACGACGTCACCAAGCATTACACCGGTCGGGCGCCGATCGAGGCCGTCGCGCAGAAGCTCGACCTTGGAAGCGACGATATCGTCTTTCGTTGCAACCTCGTCAACGTACAAGACGGCAAGATGCACGACTTCACTGCCGAACATATCAGCACGGAAGAAGCTATTGCGATTATGGCGTCGCTAAACGAATTGCTCGGCAACATGGGCGTCGTGTTTCATGCGGGCGTGCAATATCGCAATTTGATGATCACGCAAGATGCCGCCAGCCTCGACGCCGCTTGCATCGCGCCGCACGACATCCCCGGTGAGCGCGTCGACGAATATCAACCCAAGGGTAAAGGTGCCCCGCCGCTACAAGAAATGATGACTCGAGCACGCGACATGTTGCGCGAACACCCGGTTAACGCCGCGCGCATCGCCGCCGGTAAGTTACCGGCCACCGACATATGGCTATGGGGCCAGGGTATGGTGCCGATTTTGCAACGCTTTCGACCGCGCTACGGGCCCAGTGGTGCCGTCATTGCCGCCGTCGATCTGATTCGCGGTCTCGGTCGCCTGATCGGTTGGCCCATCATCGATGTGCCCGGCGCGACGGGCTTCATCGATACCGACTACGTCGCCAAGGGGCGCTATGCTATCGATGCCCTCAATGAATACGACCTGATCACGGTCCACATCGAAGCGCCCGACGAAGCGGGGCATATGGGCAATGCCGTCGAGAAGATTAAAGCCATCGAACAAATTGACGAACATATCGTCGGCCCGCTGCTCGATCATTTACAAAGCTTCGATAAGTGGCGCATCCTCGTCGCGCCAGATCACCCCACGCCGGTCAACCATCGCACGCACACCAGCACGCCGCCGCCATTCACCATGGCCGGTGCCGATATTCCTGCAGGTATCGTCGACGCGCAATTCAACGAACGCGACGCCGCCGCGAGCGACTTTCAAGTGCAACGCGGGCACGAATTGATGGATCATTTCTTGCGACGGTAAGTTTTGGCGATGAGGTATTCCGAAAGGTTCAAAGGAAAGTTCTGACGCAGAACTTTCGTAGGGTGCGGTCGTACTCGACCCACCGAATCCCCCGCGACTTTAGTCAACAGGCTAAAGTTGACATTCAAGAAGCACCGCGCGATTCAATAAAATAAGCACATTTCAAGAAGTCTACACAAGCGCCTTCTTTGCGGCGTTCTCCAGATGCCTATCCAACATCTCAATATGTCGCTCCGCCACCGCCATTTGCGTGGCCATATCGACTGCCGCCAAGCGTGAATCAGTCGGCCGCGAGGCAGCTAGGTTCTTCCAGAACACCCGCCGCGCCTTGCTTTAAGCGGCTTTCGGAACCGCCAATGTGTTGCAATGCATCCCGAAGAATCGTCAACTCGCTTTCGAGATCGGCATGCAGTTGCTTCAAGTCCGCAGGAAGTTCGCCCTTGTCGTTGCTCCCCAAACAACGTTCCGCCAGTTCGCCCTCACCGACCACCAAGGCCAGATGATCGTCGATATACGTTTTTAAATGCACGTCACTCATGAAAGGGTTCCTGGTATTCGATTTGTCGCGCAGGCGACAGTCGCCAATGCAGCTAATGCTTCACGCACATCATAGTAATGACGGTGTCTCGATTCAGATGCTCACGATGTGTCGAGCCCGAAGCATGCCGACGTTCGAGTTGTACTCGCGATCGCGTGAGCCCTGCGTTGCGTGCGACATAAAGACGCACAAGCTCATGACGGTTAGGTCGCCCTCGCACCAGACGACCTTTATGATATTGTTCATGACGTAACATTAAAGCCTTCAGAAAGCCAAGACGATTCGCAAAGACAGACCACTATCATGAAGTCTCCAACGTTCCGCTCATCCTTCGCAATTACCGTCGCCCTCTGCATCGGCTGCAGGCAGAAGCCACCTGCAACAAATAGCCCATCCGCCGCAGCCACCGTCAACAACAACACCGCAACAATATCACCATCCGCCGATGACGAGACGACACAACCACCAACACCATCGCAACCCGATCAATGTTGGAACGGCAAGATCCAACAATGGGGCGCCATGCGCGAAGTGCTTGCCCTCGGCAAAACCCAAGCGCGCGTCGCGCTTTCAAACGTCATTGAAAAGCCTCATGCCTACGGTGTCGGTGCCGTAGCTGGCTTGATGGGTGAAGTAACCATCCTCAACGGCAAGGCATTCGTCGCGCAGCTCGAAGGCGAGTTCGTTACGTCGACAATCTTGCCCGATCGCGAAGCGACACTACTTGCTGCCGCCTATGTTCCAGCCTGGCGGTCGCTCCCAATCGAAAGCACGCTCGACAGCGACCAGCTAATGGCCTTCGTCAAATCTCAGGCTCAACAAAATAACATCCAGACCGACGAGCCGTTCCCGTTTCTCATCGAAGGCAATCTGTCCGTCTCCGCCCACATCATCAACGGCAGTTGCCCTCGTGCCGGTGGCGAAGAGCCCATCCGCTTCGAATGCAATGATCGTTCGGGCACCATCGTCGGCATCTATGCCGAAAACGCAGCCGGCACACTCACCCATCATGGCGACGTTTCGCACATGCATGTCGTATTTGAAAATGTGCCCGCACAGTCGGGGCATGTGGATGATGTAGTCGTATCGTGGGGTGCGGTGCTCAAGATACCCACGCAATAATGACAGCGACACGGAAGAAGCGATCATCAAAAATTGTGTATCGGTGCCCATCTTTCGCGCCAGTGAAGGATGGAAAACTCGTCAGAGTGCGGCCATTTCGAATAGATGATTCGAAATATTCCTCGAACCGATTCCAATGCGTTTGATAAAGACTCGTTCAAAGATGGCGCCTAGCAACGCATTGAGCGCTGCCCAATTTGCAACCTAGTTCAGGATTGATTTCCATCTTCCAACATCCCCGCCAAATCCTTCAACGCGTTCGTCCAGCCACCGTTGATGCCGTCGCGGAGTTCGGTTCCGATGATGCGTTCGTGGGTAATCGTTACGCGCGTACCGACAGCGGTTTCTTCAAAATCGATCGTTACCAACTGATCCGTCTCGCGCTCGTCGGGGTGATTCACGTTCCACGTAAACGCCAGCCTCGTCGGTCGCTCGAATTCGACGAACTCGCCCGACATCTCCCATTCGTAACCTTCGGGTCCGCAGTCGTCGGTGCCGCCGCCGATTTGGCGTACGCAATACTTCCCGCCGACGCGACCGTCGATTTCGCAATGCGTCGGCGGCTCGCCTTTATAGTTCTTCCACCAACTGCAACGCAGTTCGGGAATCACCCATGCATCGAACACAGCCTCGCGCGGCGCATTGATCTCTCGCGATACGCGAACGGTCAATAGTTCAGAGTGATTAGCGGGTGGTATCATCGTATGTCCTTTCAATTTTCAGCTATAACGCGTGGGAAGCTACGCTTTTCGGGCCGAACGCTTCTTACCGCGCGGATTCGTTTTTGATGTCTTTCGCTTCGCACTCGAAGACGCATCTTCAGGTGCAGCACCCTCGACAAATGCGGCTAGGTTATCCAACCGATCGGCCCAGAACCGTTGATAGTGTGCCAGCCATCGAGCCGCCTCTTTCATCGGCGCGGCTTCTAATCGACAAAGCCGCACGCGACCGGCACGCGCTTGCCGCAGCAACCCCGCCCGTTCCAATACGCGCAGATGCTTACTCACGGCCGGCAGTGACATATCAAACGGCTGAGCTAACTCCGTCACTGGCTTTTCACCCTCGGCGAGTCGCGAAACGATTTCTCGACGCGTCGGATCGGCCAATGCTGCAAACGTACGATCGAGTTGATCACCATGTTTAACCATTTGGTTAAATAATAGCGATCTAACATTCTTGATGCAAGTAATTGCGAAAAAAAAACGCCCGCCGATGGCGAGCGTTGAATGATCCTAAACTTGAAACACGTGCAGCCCTACGGTCGTTGGCCGATCGACACGTTGTTGTATTCGAGCAGCGTACCCTTGGCCCGCTCGACGTTCACGATGCCCGTGTTGTATTCGATAGCAGAGCTAAGTAACGCACGGCGCGACTCGGCCAATCGGTTCTGCGCCGCAAACACGGCATCGAGTTCCGCCGGGCTCTTGCGCTCTTGTCGTTCTTGCAGCGACCGCAAGTTTTCGGCGGCGGCCGTTAAACCCAAGTGGCTGGGCACGAGCTGCTCGAAGTTACGATCCAAGTTACGACACGCCACGCGACAGTCCGTGATCACGTTGTCCAACGCCAACTTATAGTTGAGCACGGCCTGCGATTGTTGAAACGCCGCGATGCGAATGCCGGCGCGCTCGGCACGCTCACCAAAGTTCCAGGCGAATTCGAGACCAACGAATTGGTCAATAAAGTTGTGCGTCGTTTGCTGATCGAAGCCTTCATCAAACGTGCCGCCCAACCCCGTTGCCGTGGCGCGATAGATCAAATCGAGCGTCGGCAATGCCTGGTTCTTCGCAATTCCGACATTGATCCTCGCGATATCCACCGCATGCCGCGCTTGGATCACTTCCGGGCGACGTTCCAATGCTGATTCGACCATCGCGCGGCGGTCGTAGTCGATCTCCTGAATGATCGGCTCATCAATAGGGATGATTTCGAAGTCGGACGACAACGGCAATTCCGGATCGTTCAACAAGTTGAGCAGTTGATCCTCGGCGTTGTAAACGTTGTTCTTCACGTCGATGTAGATGAACTCTTGCTGTCGCAGGTTGGCTTCCGATTGCTTGGTTAGCGTGCGATACGCGTCGAAGTCGCCGCGGGCGCTCACCTGTTCGTACGTCAGCCGCGCTTGCGCCAAAATCTCCGCCGAAATCACGACGTTGCGACGGGCCAACACCAAACTCCAGTAAGCGTTCTCCACATCGGAAAGCACCTGCGTGATCGTCGCGCGGAAAGCTTCGCGATCGATGAGTTGCTGATTCTTGCTGATGTTGATTTGCGCGCGGTTGAAATCAATGCCGAAGTTTCGCAAGACCGGCTGACGCAGTTCGGCGATGAAGCTTGTCGTGTAGGCCGGGTTGAGCACCTGAAACTGGAACCCCGGGTTATCGACGCGAGTGAAATTTTGGCTCAGCGTGACCTGTGCACCCGTTGCCAACACCTTACGAACGCCGCCGTTGATCTGAGTCGTGTCCGTCTCGGTTGCAAACAGCGCCGAGGGTGTCGGTTGGTCTGTGTTGTTGCGGGTAACGCTCGCAAAGAAGGCCATATCAAACACGGCCGATGCCTGCACGACTTGGGCGGCGCTGATTGCGGGGCCGAAACCATCAGCCCGAATTTGATAGTTGTTCGCAAGCGCCCGCCGCAGTGCTTCGTCCAGTGTGAGTCGAATCTTCTGCGGCCGCTCGATTTCTTGGATCGAACGCTTGGTGTGCTTGTAAATCTCGACGTACTCACGCTCGATCAGTTCCTGACCGAAGCGCGTGATCTCCAGCCGCTTGTCGAGCACTTGCGACGCCTTGATCGGGTCAGGCAGGTGCAACCAGATGGTCGCATCGATCGACGCACCATCGACGCGATTGCCTTCGACCAAATCGCCCGGAGCCGGGCGGTCGAAGTTTTTCAGCGTCGGCATCGCCTGCGGCAGGCCGGTGCGCGGTGCGACTTGGTTGGCCGTCGACGGGACGATTTCGGTGACTTTCATCACCCGCTGATCCTGCCCCCATGCAGACGGGGCGAGCATGAAGCTCACCAACAAAACGGACAGCAATCGGTGCGGCCAACCATGGGCAGAAGCCTGCATAAGCGTGCATCCTCTCTGTCGATCATCGAGGCGGGATGATGGAGTGAAAACGTCGTATGGCGATATCGCGCGGGGCGACGTTGGGAATTATGGCGTCAATTGCCACGCGAGCCCCGCATTCTAGATCGCTCCCAAGGGCTGTCAATTTCTCATAAAACCGCGCATAAGTCACGCTGGCTACAAAATTTGACAGTGCCGACGCATACAACGGGATCGAAACAAACACCGACGCATCATGCGTGGTAATGGGGGGCGGTTCTCGGATAAGTCTCGAAGGACAAATGAGCCAAGAATCGTTGTGGTTGCCTCACGATGTGACGATTGTGGGCGAGATTAGCGCGAACCCCTGAAGCCATAATTAAACTGAAAAATAGTGAAGCGGGCCGTAAGCCGAATTTTGTCCCACCCGTTGCCGGGAGGTGGCGACCATTTCTCTAGGCCGGCGATTGCTCGCCGGCTCGTGCACCCTACCCGCGACGTGGGGCGCGACGGGCAGCCGCGCGGGTCGGCAACGTTCGCGCGAACGCCGCTGCCAACCACTCGTCGCATACATGGGCTTGCTGGCGGTGGGGTTTACCCTGCCACGACCGTCACCGGCCGCGCGGTGCGCTCTTACCGCACCATTTCACCCTTACCGAAAACCGCTCCGAGACGGAGCGGCTCCGTGGCGCGCAAGCACCACGAAACTTCGGCGGTATCTTTTCTGTGGCACTTTCCCTGGGATCGCTCCCGGTGGCCGTTAGCCACCACCGTGCCCTAGCCAGTTCGGACTTTCCTCATGAACGATCGTGCCGCTCACGCGGTCGCCTAGCCCGCTTCACTACGATGTATTCTATCGACAATCGCCGTTTTGAGCCCATGGGCGCAACCCATTTGTAACGCGGTTCCGCAAATAGACCGAAAACCGACCCAAAGCAGGCCTAAAACCGCGATAATCGGGTCGCCAATGCGGTAGGCTGCTTTATGAGGGCGTGGGCGCACGATAAGATACAGCGTTCTTAACGATTCAAATTCATGTGCAGCGTTGCGACCGACGCTGCAAAAAACGTCGATCTTTCCCGGCGAGGGAGACCCTTATATGAGCCAGCCTGCCGCCGCGAGCAATAACTCAGCCACCATGCTCGACTACGCCAATGCCGAATCGGCGGGCGACCGTCAGCCTTTGGCAACGTGGCGCTACGCGTTAGTTACACTGCTCATCGTCGTCGCTGTTGGTGCCACGATCACATTGGTGGTATCGCACTTCGGTGTGATAGATGCCCCTGGCTGTGGCAAAGGTGGTGGGTGCGAAGCCGCTGCCAATAGCGAATGGGGCAAGATTCCCGCGGCCGGGCTTGAGATTCCCGTTTCGTTTGTCGGCTGTGCTTATTTCTCGGCACTATTTGTCGCTTGGTGTTTCTGCCGTAACGGCGTGCCCAGTCTGTTGTTGTGGTTCATGCGGCTGGGGGTACTCGTTTCCGCCGGCTTTATCACGTTGATTTTCACGAAGGATTTGATCTGCATGTACTGTCTTGCCGCTCACATTTCAAACATTGCTTGCTGGCTACTCGTTGAAACCGCTCGACCGAAACGCTCGCCATCTTGGCGGCCCGTCGGCTCATTGGTCGCGATCTTCGTCATCGCCATGTCGGGCCTGATGTTCGCCAACTCGCGCGCCGAGGCCGCCTTCCTCGCCGACCAAGACAAAAGGCTTGAGGAATCGAAACAAGAGATCATCAAAAAGAACGAAGAGAAGGCAAGGCTACTCGCCGAGCGCGAAGCCGAGAAAGCCGCCGCCAAAAAAGACGACCCCAACGGAAAACCTTGGGACGGTGGCTTCACCGGTCGCTACCTGCTCGGCCCCGACAAAGCCAAGGTGCGCATCGTGATGATCACGGACTATCAATGTCCGGACTGTCATCGCATCGAAGGCGAAGTCATGGAGTTCGTGAAAGCGAATAAGCAAGTATCGCTTTCCGTCAAGCACTTCCCCATGTGTGCCGACTGCAATCCGAATTTCAAAGAACGCAATATGCACCCCAATGCTTGTTGGGCGGCGCGTGCTGCAGAAGCAGCCGGATTGCTCGGCGGCAACGGCGACTTTTGGGAGATGCATGACTGGCTCTTTGAAATGAAGGGTGTATTCGATGCCGATCAGTTGCGCGGTCAGATTAAGGCAATGGGCTTTGAACCGCAGGAATTCTTCAACGAGATGACGTCGGATAAGACGCTCAACCTCGTGCAAGGCGATATCGAACAAGCCATCTGGCTCGGCCTGCACTTCACGCCGATGGTCTTTATCAACGGCGTCGAAGTTAAAGGCGTCTTCGGTAAGAACGCCGTCCCCCGCGCAGCGAAAGCGATTCTCGATTCCGATCCGCCGCGCATGACGGCCGAGCTCGACGACCCACCTCCCGCTACGACCAAGTTGGTCGAAGACTGGGCCTCGCAATATTCGCGCCGCTTACCGGCCGACAACACCGATTGGCCGATGGGCAACGGCAGCAAGGTGCGCATCGATGTTTACGCCGACTATCAGGAACCCTATTCCGCCAAAGCCGACGCTGAGATTCGCGCTTGGATGAAGGGTCGTACCGACGCGACGTATGTCTATCGTCACTTCCCGGTCGACGAAGCGTGTAACGACGTTACCACACGCACGATCTTCCCCAAGTCGTGTATCGCTCACCAAGCGGCGGTCGCGGCGGGCTTGTTGGGAGGTAGCGAAGCATTCTGGAAAATGCACGCGGCGCTTTACGAGAATCAATCGAATGTCAGCATTGATTTCGTACGTCAGCAAGCCAAGAAGATCGGCCTCGACGTTAACGCGTTTAACGCCAAGTACGCCTCTGATGAGGCCAAGGCCGTCATCATGGAAGACGCGCAAGGCTGTAAGCGAACGAAAGAAGCCAAGAACACCCTGCTCTATCGCGGCGGTATCCCGACGATCTACATCAATGGCAAAGTCGTTCCGCGCTGGCGGCTGGGCGACGGTGTGCACATCAAGGAAATCCTCGACCACGCAGCGGGTGAGTAGTCGAGACTGTTAAGCAAGCAAAACATGCCTCGTGACCATGACGTGTTGTCGCCAAGACGGCGTGTTGTGCGACACTCCTTATGAATTTCAAGCCGCGGTCGCAATTGCGACCGCGGCTTTTTTTGTGCGCAATGGCTTATCTCATATTGGTGGTACAACAAAGATAGGCGATAAGTTATTGGGCGCTCGAAGATTTCGGGTAGATCTTAGGTCAGGATAGGTCGTAGGCCAGGTGATAACCTGGCTCTGCCACCAGCGATTTAGAGCGTCGCCGAAACAACCACAAATTATCTCATTACGTTCCAAGCAAATGAGAAAATTCCAGTCGTAGGTCGCGTGATAACCCGACTCTGCCGCCAGCGTTTCGCGACGTCACAAGACCCACCACTCTGACGCATTACTTTCCTTATCCCGTTAGGGATCAACAGAAAATAGCCACGCGTTTCAACGCGTGGGCGCGATTGAACAGAATAATTCGTCCCGTAGGGACTGAAGGAATTCGTGAAGGAATCGTGCTAATCATCACTATAACGAGAAGCAACCGCAGTATTAAGATTTTCAAATCTGCGGTAGGTCAGGTGATAACCTGACTCTGCCACCAGCGATCTAAACCGTCGCCGTAACAACCATAAATCACGTCATTACGTTTCAAGTAAACGAGATAATTCCAGCGAGCTCCTCGCGCTCGTCGTCAGGTTATCACCTGACCTACGCCTCGCGCTACTTGCTATCTTCAAACCGCAAATGCCGCGCATACGCCGGTGGCATGTTAACAAAAATCAACTGCCGATCGATCTCGTGCTTTCCAATTAACGCACCGACCATTGATGACACTTGCGTCACCCGCCTGCGCGTTTTGCCGTTGATCGACCAACGCAACAACCGTCGGGCGGCGGCGTATTCGAAATAGCTATACGTGCCGCCGGGTTTTAGCAGTCGTTGAATGCACGCCAAAATATCCCTCACCAACGGCGGCTCGAACCCGTTTAACGGCAAGCCTGAGATGATGAAGTCGTATCGATCCTCACCTTCGATTGCCTGCATCGGTTGATTCATCAATCGCGCGCGACCCGCCCGCGCCGCATCGGCCAATGGACCGCTCTTAAAATATTTCTCGTGCAAGACTGCCGCGAAGTGGTCGTCGATCTCGCATACATCGATTTCATCTTGCGGACCGATGATGCGCGCCAACTCTGCGGTTACCGGTCCCGTACCTGCGCCGACTTCCAACACCCGCGCCGGCCCGTCGTGCTTTGCATACGGTGCGACCAACGCCCGCGCCAAACCGCGCGAACTCGGCAAGATCGACCCCACCTGTTGCGGTGCGGCAAGGAATCGTTTCAGAAATGGAATACTGGATGCAGCCATGCGAACGTTGCCAACTGATATCAATAGTAAACAAGCAACTCAGCAAACCGGGTGCCCCTGCCCTTCCAGGGCTGGGGGACTAAACCCTTACGCGCTCAACAAATCACTCCGCCCCAACCGCAATCTCATCGCACGCGATGTAATCATCTTGTGCGTCCATCGCTAAATTCGCGAGCTGATCGGCGCGCTTGTTCTCTTCTCGGCGCACGTGCTTCACTTCCCACGTGGGGATCAGTCTCAACTTACCCACCACGTCGGTGAACAGCGGCTTAAGGTTTGCGTTCTTCACGCGGTACTCGCCGTTGATTTGTTTGACCATCAACTCGCTATCCGCGAAGACTGTCAACATCTGCACCTTGCCGCGAATGGCAACTTCCAGCCCGCGCACAAGGCCGGTGTATTCGGCCATGTTGTTGGTCATCTCGCCGAGCCAGAAGCCCGCTTCAAAAATCGCTTCGTTATTAGCGGCATCGACCAGCGATACGCCCGCACCTGCCGGGCCCGGATTTCCGCGCGCGCCGCCGTCTACGTTGAGAATGGCTTTATTAATCATGCCGCAACTGTAGCTGGATTAACGAGAATACGGAAGCAATGGCATCGCCGCGCCGCGCATCTATCGGCCCTTACCCCATTTGGTCGGTGGGTAAACGTCAGAGCTGCGGCCTGTTGCCGCATAAAGCCCAATCGCGTTCGTGGATATCGTTCCGCCCGAACGTTTGGGGTACGCAGCAAAACCGAGCTGCGCCCTTAAGGAAGCGATCAGCTTTCGATTTTGAGGGATTACAAAAATGAAGAAGCGAGTCGGCTTGGCGTATTGACGCTTATAACGAACCTAGCTCGCCGTTGCCGTTTCCGCATAAAGAATGCGACCGCACACATTGCACAGCACGGCTTCATCGCGCGAAAGCACGTTGTTTACCTGCTCGATCGTGATCGCCATGTTGCAACCTTCGCAGGCATATTCCTGCCGTCGCGGATGCGTGCGCATGATCATCGCCATCGCTTCGCCATCGTTCTTCGAGGCGACGCGCGTGAACATGTCGATCAATTCCGGGGGGATGCCTTCGGTCGCAGCTTCGCGCTCGGAGCGCAACTTGTTTAGGCGATTGCTGGCCTTATCTTCGGCCTCTTTGGCTGCCTGTTCATTCTCAACCAGCTTCGACTTCTCGGCTTCAATTTCATTCTGGATATCGGCGACCTGCTTGTTCAGCTCGTCGATCTCGCCGAGGTAATTCAAAACCTGCTCTTCGGTCTTGCTGTTGTCGGCCTTGAATGTATTGAGTTCGGTCAGAACGGAAGAGTATTCTTTTTGATTCTTGGCGGTATTGAGGGATTCGCGCAGCTTGGTGATGTGATCGTCGTGGCTACGGACTTCGAGTTGCAATCTGTCCGCTTCTTTTTGCTTGCTATGCTTATCGCGTTCCAGCTTTTCGATCTTCGATTCAAGATCGGCGATCGTCTTTTCGCGTTTTTCGCACACCCGCTTTTTGCGATCGATGCCGCGCTGGATGTCCGCGATTTGTATTTCGATTTCCTGAAGATTGTGGAGGGCTTCGATTGTTGCGCCCATGCGAGCGATTCCCCTTAACAGCAGACAAGCAAAAAGTTTATCAACACCACCTACCTACATTATTACAACGCGGAGGCGAACGATCAACGCCCACATTGTTGAATCGTCCGCCCCCGCGAATTTGGAAGGCTGCTTGAGATGTTTTCAGCCGGTAATCATTGGTGTTTGTGCGGCCTGAGCGGGCCACGCGACGTACCAACTACCGACGGTTCGCACCGCTAAATCGCAACGCGGGGCAAATCTCTGCTCGCCGCTTCGCTCGTCGTCGCGGCTTGCGACTGTCCGAGCGTGTGTCGGATTTCAAGCCGACCTGGTACCAAATATTCCACCGGCCGCGAACCCGGACGCGCTTCCTGCATCAGCTTGGCCGCCCAAGGTGCCAAATCTTCCGTGGATGTTTCATACGCCGTGATGCCCTGTTCGCCCGGTAGCGCGTCGCCCAAATCGGCGATACAGCAGACCGCTAGCTTGCCCGCTCGCCATGCGGCGGTGGCGTTGGCATCATGTAGGAACGCATCGAGCGCCTTCGAACCGACCAGAATGAGGCCGTGATCCTCACTTGCCGAGTCCGCTATTGGCACGCCATACCGCGCCGACGCGGTTCGCGCCCCATTCAGCACCGCATCCGTCTCGCGCGATGCGATCGTCGTTCGCAATCCGACCGACTTACAGCCCAGCCGCATCAGGTGCTCGGCCAGCCGAAAGCCCGCGTCGACGAAATCGACCGTGCAGGCGTTGAGTTTCGGCGACTCGGCACAGCCACCGACAACGACCATGCTGGTCTGGCGTCGCTGCGCTTGAGCCAATAGGCGATTGTCGATCTCAAACGGCTCGCTCAGCGTGCGCTCCGCGACCATAAATAGGCCGGCTGTCTTACCGCGTTGCGTGCTGGGCCAATCGCGTAGCGATAGCGGACCCTTCGCCCGCGCGGGGCCGGTTTGTAGCTCGCTTCCGCTCTCGGCTTGCATAAAGCTGGCGAGTTGCTGGCAGAGCTTGGTCGAAAGATCCGCGCCGGGGCAGAAAAACATCTGCCCTCGCTGGGTCTGATCGCAGTTGGGTGCCTTCGAATCGGCGACAAACGTGCCCTGACCAATTCGGCGTTCGAGCAGACCTTCGGCTGTCAGGTCGCTAAGCGCCTTGTTCACGGTCTTGGCATTGACGCCAAACATCCTGCCGAGCGTTCGCTCACCGGGGAGCTTGGGGCCGAAGTCGCCATTCTCGATGGCAGCCCGCATTTGTTCGCGAAGGCGCTGGAACTTGTAGCTCAGGCGCTTCGGGCGGGCAGTCTCAGGGCAATTTTCCTGTTCGGGTGTGTCAGCATGTCGAAACATCACGGCAGTCTCCTTCCGGGCACCGACACGTCAGCAAGCAGTGCTGGGTGGTGGTGCACCGAACTGAGACTATGCACAGGCCGTGCCAAACCCCAAAAACCTCGATTTCTGGCGAATAATGACGTCCGGAGTCACTTTGGTGGGCAATATTTCTTTTTGAGCCGCCCCATTTCGGACGAATTGGGGAATCAAGTACCCAGTGGGGCGAATGGGCTATGATTGGGGAAATTCGTGGGGTCGGGATTAGTCTTGCGGGTCACTGAGCCCTAGTCCGGGGCCCGTCGGCAGGCGCAAAACGCCATTTTCACCACTCAAACCGCCGAAAATGGGGTCCTTGAGTAGGATATGACCGTCGAGGTCGAGGTAGTCCACCAGTGCCCCCAATTGTGCCGCGGCCGTGATCGAGAGGGCGCTTTCCTGCATACAACCGATCATGATTGACACCCCGAGCGACTTGGCGGCTTGAATCATCGCTAGGGCTGGGGTGATTCCCCCGCACTTACCCAATTTGATGTTGATCGCATCGACGCAGTCTGCGACATGGGCAACATCCTGCAGGACCACGCAGCTCTCATCCGCCATCAGGGGAATATCTACCGCCTCGCGCAGTCGCCGCCAATCATCGCAGCTCGCATTCGGAGCCAGCGGCTGCTCGACCACCTCGATATTGAACTGAGACAGGGTTTTCAGGGCTGAAATCGCGGCTTCGACCGACCACGCACAGTTGCCGTCGATGCGAATCTTATGATTGGGCGCAACCTCGCGGACGGCGGCCAGAATCTCCGCGTCGCGATCATGCCCCACTTTTAGCTTGAATGCCGGGAACTCGAGATGCTGCCGGGCCAAATCGGCCATGCGCTCGGGTTCGTCTATGCCGATCGAATACGACGTTGCCGGATGGCCCGTCGCCGGCACACCGAGTAGCTGGGTAACCGGTATGCCCAGCCGCTTGCCCATCCAATCGCACATGGCGACATCAAACGCGGCGACGGTCGCGAGCTGATCGGGAAATCGGCGGACCAACTCCCATGTCGCGGCAACGCGTTCATAGGGCCGCACCCACTCGTCCGCTCGGCCGCGAATGGCTGTTGCCGTCGCTATCGCCGATTCGAGCGTTTGACCGTAGGTATCCATGGGTACGGCTTCGCCCCACCCTTGAACGCCTTCGTGGTCGATTCTGACCCAGAGCGTCTGTTTGTGCGTGCGCGAGGCCTTCGCCGTGCGGAACGGCACCGCCATCTGCAGATCGAGAAGTTTCCACGAGATATCCACAATGTGGATTCAATCTGGGAAATAGAAATGCCGCAAGTGTCGCGCTTTCAAAATCTGGGGGGCTTCAATATAACCCGGTTTGTGGTCGCAGACCGATTGCCGAAACTATCATTCGGTTTGGCCGCTCCGCCTGCTGGCTTTGTTGCCATGTGGTTGCCTGCGTGTATTATGACGATTTGGCCAACACGACGCAGGTGCGGTTTGAAGCGATTTCCACAATCGCGAAGTCGTGTTAGGATTTTTGGCTTCGCCTGCGGTCTGGCGAATCAGGTATGTGTCCGGCGGCAAGCCGTCGACCGGCACGGTATAGCATTGCATTGACTGGGAGTCTTATGTCACTTCGACCCGTTGTTATCGCCGGTACTGGAAGCTTTCTTCCCGGTCCTCCGATCTCGAACGACAAAGTCGAGCAGGTACTCGGCGAATTGACCGACGCTCCGGCGAAGGTGAAGAGCTTCGTAGGCAACATCGGCCAGAAAATGTTGGATCGCGGTGGCGTCAACACGCGTCACTTTGCGGTCGACCCTGAAACCGGCGAGATGACGCACAACTTCAGCATGTTGGCCGAACAAGCCGCACGCCGTGCACTCGATATGGCCGGTATGGAGCCGCAAGAGCTCGACATGGTCATGATTTCCTGCCCGTCTTACGACCAAAGCACGCCGCCGACCAGCGCGTTGCTGCAGGAACGCCTAGGCATTCAAAACGTCGCCGAGTTTGAGATTCACTCAAACTGCAGCGGTGTCGGCAAGTGTACGCAAATTGCTTTCGATGCGATTCGATCGGGTCGATACAAGGCTGCCCTAATTTCATACAGCCAGTTGTCCTCTATCTATCTTCGCAGTTGCTACTTCAACCAGCCGAAGATGGATAAGGTCCACGCGGCATTGCGTTGGATCTTGGCCGACGGCGCCGGCGCGATGGTTCTGAAAGCCGGTGAAGACGGCGAGCCGGAACATCAGATCGTCGATACGTTCGTCGAATCTGTCGGTGCAGGTCGCCCGGCCGGTATGGTTGCCGGTGGTGCCGCGGCCGACTTGATGAAGCCCGACCACCAAATCCCCGAACTCTACGGCGAAGGTGAACACCACTTGTGGCAGGACTTCACCGCCGTGAATGAAAACGCGGCCCCGCTGTTGTTGCAGGGTCTGCTCAACTTCACGACGCGGATGAAGATCGACCCGAGCACGGTCGATCACTACGTGGTTTCGATTCCGACGACGCAGCTTTACGAAGACCACATCCCGGCGTTCCTCGATAAGCTGGGCATCACGCGCGACAAGATCAAGTTCCGCAGCGACAAGATCGGCTACTGCGGTGGATCGGCCACGCTGTTGCACTTCGATGAAATGGTTCGCGAAGGCGAAATCAAGAAGGGCGACCTGGCCGTGGTACACGCGGTGGAATCCAGCAAGTGGATGACGGCCGGCTTCGCGGTTCGATGGTAGACCGTCAATCTTCCGAGCCTAAACCTTACGCCCTGCGCGCAACGATCTACACCATCGGCTTCTTGCTGATGGTGTTCGGCGTTTTGCCGTCGCTGTTCTACATTGGTGAGCTCTATCTGGTTTCGGGTTCGGACGTCGATTTTTGGACAGAAGCCGCAAACTTTTGGCGACATTTTCGAACGCTGGTCGGAATCGCCACCTTCTCACTTGGCCTGATTGCCTATACCTACTGCTCGGTCTGGCTTGTTTATTACGGCAAGGGCCCGCACGTCGAGTTCGATCATCCGAAAGAGATCGTGACTGACGGTCCCTTCGCGTGGGTTCGCAATCCAGTCATCCTGTGCCTGCTTGTGACAGCCACCGGCATGGCGTTGTATCTCGCCTCTTGGGGAATCGGGTTGTTTGTCGTCCTCGGCATGATCTTTGCCCAATGGCAAGCGACGAAGCTCGAAGAGCCCAATTTGACCGAGCGATTCGGCAGCGATTACACCGAATATTGCAAACGCGTAAACCGCTGGATTCCCCGGCCGCCGAGCAAAGATTAGGTCAATTAGATAGGTTATTCGCGAGGGCCATCCGATCTTAATCGCTGGTTACTGCGCGCTCGACAGGTGCCCCTGCCCCTCTGGGGCTGGGGGACAAACCACCAACGACGCAATACGCGAGTGATGGCGGTCCCGGTTGGTCGTCGCGGGTTAACCCTCGGCCATTGGCCGAGGGCTAAGTGTGTGTTGTTCTCGAATGTGTTCATCGCTATCGGTTATGGCCATTGTTTTGAAGCGAATGCATACGGGTGCCCCTTCCCGCTGGGGCTGGGGGCCTACTTATATCCATAACAGCCCCCTCATCCTGTCGCGCGATATACTGCCCGGAAAATGAACGACGGCCCCTCACATAATTCACCTTTGCGCGTTTTCCTCACTGGCGGCAGCGGTTTTGTCGGCAGCCACGTGATCGATCAACTGATCGCGGCCGGCCATCGCGTGCATGCGCTCGTGCGCTCATCGAGCAGCGCCGACTATGTCGCAAGCCTCGGTGCCGAAACCGTCTGCGGTGGGCTTGAGGATGAAGACGCGTTGGCTGAGGGCTGCGAAAAATCCGACGTCGTGATTCACGCCGCCGCCCGCGTCGATATGACGGGGAGCGATGAAGACTTCCAGCGCACCACAGTCGATGCCACGCGCAACATTTCGCAAGCCGCCAAGCGAGCGGGCATCAAACGATTCGTGCATATCAGCAGTTGCGGCGTGTATCACACGGACCTGTACAAACGCGGCGTCACGATCACCGAAGAAACGCCGACGCCCGAACCGCCACCGTGGTTTCCGTATGGCCGGTTCAAACACCGAGCAGAACAAGTGGTGCGCGACGTTGCGGGCGACGAACTCGATTTCACGATTCTGCGACTGGGCTACTTGTTCGGACCGCGCAATCGCGCGATGCCGTTGTATATGTTGCCGGCGATGACCGACAGCACGATGCGGATCGTCGGCAATGGTAAGAACGAGATCGCTGTGGTGTATGTGATCGATGTCGCGAACGCGATCGTTAAAGCCTGCGCGGCGCCAGGCGCGTCGAAGCAAACGTTGATCCTCGGCGGCTTTGAACGCGTTACACAACAAGAGTATTACGACGCGTATGCGGATTGTTTTGGCATTCCGCGTATTAAGAAGAAGATACCTTATCCCATCGCGTTTTATGGTGCGTGGTTGGGCGAAAAGGTGAAGCACAAGAAGAAGATTCGCGAAATCTCCGTCCGCCGCGCGGCCGTCGTGTTAACCAGCCTGCCACAGCGCATCGATTGCAGCAAGACGCAGAAGATATTGGATTGGCAACCCACGACGACGTTTAAGGATGGGATGAAGATTACAACGGAGTGGTATAGAGAAGAGGCGAACTTGTAGGGTCTCGCTGTGCGGACCATTTGGTTGGATTTCGCTTCTTATTTGTAGGGTCCGCACCGCGGACCGATTCAGGCGGAGGCTTGATGGGCACAACTACTACATTATTCCGACCCGTCGGCCTTTATGAGTGGGAGAAGATACTCGCCGCCGACCGGCGCCGCTTTCCGCCACGGTTTCCATTTCAACCAATTTTCTATCCGGTTCTAAATCAAGAATACGCCGAGAGTATTGCTCACGACTGGAATACAACTGACGAACATTCCGGTTATGCCGGTTTTGTTACAAGGTTTGCCGTCGCCACAGACTTCGTCGAACGCTACGAGCCGAAGACCGTGGGTATGAAACATCATCAAGAGCTATGGGTTCCGGCTGAAGAGCTGAACGAATTCAACGATCATATCGTCGAGCAAATCGACGTTGTGAAGGCGTACTTAGGAAAACAATACACCGGCCCCGCGTTATCTTCGATGTCCATTGATGTACAGCCCGAGCCAAGGCGCGAATAGCGACGCGCGAACATGTCATTAAACACTACTCGTAGGTCAGGCGATAACCTGACTCTGCCACCAGCGATTGTCGAGAACACCGACGTCAATACGTTTGCCTGTTACGGTCGACCATTAACGAATGGTACGGCGTCATCTCCGCGCCCGTTGTCAGGTTATCACCTGACCTACCTCGGTTACAAAACGCTCTTCACATAATCAATCAACCACTCGAACCCCATCGCCAATACCAACAGTGGTATCGCCAAGACGATTGCTGCGATTCCCCACATCGCACTGCGTTGGCCCCAGACCTGCGCCGCGGCCAGTTGCCCTTTTCGCTTGGCGATCAATGCATTAACGCTAAACACGACAGCCGGTAGCGCGAGTCCGCCCGTGATTGCCGACGCGATGAGCGCGTGGATCAAATAGGTTCGAACGTCGTGGTCATCGACCGAATCGGGGCGGGCGTAGTCGAGCTCGACAGGGGTTGGTCTGTTTGCTTCATCCATTGGGTAGTTCGCCACGATGAATGATTGATAGCGTGTTAACAAGATGCCCCACCCTTCGCTGCGCAAAGGATGGGGCACTCAGATGTATCAATTGAGTTTCATTCGCCAATTGTCAGATGACGCGCAAGGGCGCATTCGTAAGTCAGGCGATAACCTGACTCTGCCACCAGCGATTGTCGAGAACACCGACGTCAATACGTTTGCCTGTTACGGTCGACCATTAACGAATGGTACGGCGTGATCTCTGCGCTCGTTGTCAGGTTATCACCTGACCTACCGCAACTACGCCAGCATCTGCTTCTCACCGCACTCACCGCAGAACTTGGCGTCTTTTGGCATCTTGCCGCCGCAGTTGGTGCAGAAGCGTGCCGTGGCGACGGCAGAGCCGCAGTTGATGCAGAACTTGCTATTCGGCGGCAACGCGTTGTTGCATTTCGTGCATGCTGCGGTGCCACCGGCCAGCGTCGGGCCGCCGGTGTTTTGCGGGGCCGTCGGTGCGGACGAACCGCCGCCTTGGCCACCGGCATTGGTGTTGCCGCCCTGCATCGCGTTGGCGATCATCTGCGGCATCATTGCGCCGAAGCCCATGCCCATGCCCATATCCATGCCCGTCATGCCGCCGCCTTCTTTGCCGGCCGCATCGCGCATCGCCTTGGCGGTTTGCAACTGCATGTATCGATTGAGGTCGCCGATGGCACCCATGCCCGCGCGTTCATCCATGGCGCGTTGCACTTCTTCCGGCGGCGTGATCGCGCCCATGAACAGGTCGACCAATTCCAGGCCCAGTTTTTGAAAGTCGCTCTGCACTGCATCGCGTGTGGCCTTGGCGATCTCGTCGTAGTAGCGTGGCAAATCGAGCACGGTGGTCATCTGCTCGCCTAACACGTCGGTCAGGCGCGCGACGATCATGTCGCGCAAATAATCTTCGATCTGGCGGGCCGTGATGAAGCCCTGCGTGCCGACGAGTTCGCCGACAAATAGACCCGTGTCGTTAATCCGCATCGAGAACTTACCGAAGCTGCGCAGGCGCACCATCGATAGCTCCTGATCGCGGAAGGCGATCGGCTGCTTGGTGCCCCACTTCAGGTCGATAAAGGTCTTCTTGCTGATGAAGTAAACCTGCGCTTGGAAGGGGCTTTCTTCCCAGGGAATGGTCAGCAAGCGCGTGAGGATCGGCACGTTGGCCGTCGTCAGCGTGTAGCGACCAGGGCCGTACGAGTCGAGCGCCTTACCGCTGCGGAAGAAGATTGCTTCCTGATTTTCCTGCACGATGAGCTGAGCGCCGAGTTTGATATCGGCCGAGCCCTGCGGCGGTTCGCGGTGAATCAGCGTGTCGCCGGTTTCGTCGAAAAACTTAATGACTTCAAGTCGAATACCCATCGGTGCAGTCTCCTAACGGGTGAACCCGCCGCGCCGCCGCTTACGGCGCGTTCGTCCACAGTGGTATATTACGAATTTCTCGGCCACGCGGACATTATAAAGCCCCGCATTGTTTCAACCGGCGCGGTGCTACGACCCCGCAGCCGCCTTATTGAGGTGATTGATCGCGGCTTCGATCATGCTATCACCCTCGCCGGTGATGTCGTCCATCGTCTTTTCCACCACGATATCGGGCTGAATGCCGTTGCCGTCGTAGAGTTTTCCGTTCGGCTGAAACGACGCCATCGTGCTGATTTTGACGGGCAGTCGGCTATTGGGCAGCCGGTGTTGCATCGACCGACCACTACCGCCGCCGCTGGGCCGGCCGATGAGTGTGACGCCGCGGAAGCCCTTGAACGCGCCCAAAAACACGTCGGTCGCGCTAAAGCAATATTCGTCCATCAGCACGACGATCGGCTTGGTGTAGGCACGCGAACTCATACCGGGCAGCGACGTCGCCATCATGTAATGCCAATCGCTGAACTCACCCTTCGGTAGCTTCCATTCGGGATTGAAACTCTTCGCGAATTTCTCGATCGCCTTTTTCTTATAAGGCGGCCATGTACGCGACGATGCGGGCCAAAGCTCACGGTCGTCAAGGTAGCCATCTTGCTTATCTGCCGCGTCACCCTTTTGCAAGCGATATGCGGCGACGTTCAAAATGCGCGGTTCGTCTTGCGCCGTCATGATCAACGGGAACAGCGTTCGCAATACGGTGCGCGACCCGCCGGGGTTACTGCGTACGTCGATGATCAGACCTTCAGTAGATTTTGAGAACTCGCCCATCGCCACGGTCAACGAATGCAGCGTTTCGCGATCGTCTACCATCTCGGCGATGCGCATATAACCGAATCGCCCTTCCATATTTGCTACACCCGTTTTGCCCCTTGTCGGCCAGATTTGCGGCGCGTCCTCGGTCATGCTAACGGACTTGGTGGTCTCTTCGCCGTTCTTGTTCGCTAACACAATCTCGAAGTCGCGCTCGCCGTCTTTGCCGAGCATGTAATGCGTGAGGCGAACGAAGTGCGCCAAGCCAATCGATGCGATACGATGAAACTGTGGCGAACCATCGGCGGCCATTTTGCCCGCGGCCGCGACCCATTTTTCGGCGTCGATGCCGTCGATCTTCTTAAGATAGGGGTAACCATCTTCATACACATCGCGACGGTTGTACTTCAGTGCGACGAGTTTGCCATTGAGGTCTTCGATCACAAACGGCAAGTAGCCCGAGGGTAACCACTCGGTCTTACTGCGGATGCGCGTATGGCCGTCGCCGAACTTGGCCAACACGCACGATAGATCGACAGCAAAGCGCTTGACGCTATTTTCGTCTTCGAGCTTGTCTTTAATCGCATTAAGCTCGCCGCGCCAATCGACGGACGGTTTTCGCTTTAGATAAGAATACTCATTCTCAAGCCATTCGATCAGTGCATCGATATCTTCGGCGGCTTCTTTCTTCGAGATGCGTTTGGGCAGCGGGCGATCTTCCGTGTTCGCATCGAGTCGGGCATAGCGAATTTTCTTGCGATTCTCTTCGGTCATGGCCACATCTTTGAGTGTGACCTTCTGATTGTGCTCGACCGATTCGAGCGAGAGGTTTACCGTCTTGCCCGGCTCCTTGCCTATGCGCGTTAGCACTTCAACCAAGTCTTCGTTGAAACGGCGTTGCCATTGGTCGCGATAACGACGTTTGCAGTACACCACGATGTCGGCGACGGGCGTGTCGTCGATGGCCAGCAACCGAAACGCCTTGCCGTCGATTTCGACGGTTGGTTGTTCGCCTTCCCAAGTGATCTTGCTATAGGGCGCCAGCTTGGGGTAATCGCGCTGGGCGTATGAATCGGCGGCGGATACGTGCAGCAGCACGACGGCAATAAAACACAATGAAGCAAAGCGTAGGGTCATGATCTTTCCTCCGGGGGAATTGCAAAAAAAGGCTCGCCGATTGCGGCGAGCCTGAATAGTACCAAAAAACGGTGACGATTGGATGACTTAAGGCACCCGTCGGTTACGACAGGTTCATCGTCATCAGGAATTCGCCGTTGGATTTGACCTTCTTGAGGCGGGTCGTGAGCAGGCTCATCGCCTCTACGGGGTTCATATCCACCAGCACGCGGCGCAGCTTGTACGTGAGCTGCAACTCGTTCGGGTCGAGCAGGATTTCTTCCTTGCGCGTACCCGAGGCGGAAATATCGATCGCAGGCCAGACGCGCTTATCGACCAAGCGGCGATCCAGATGCAATTCGCTATTACCCGTGCCTTTGAATTCTTCGAAGATCACTTCGTCCATCTTCGAGCCGGTATCGACCAGCGCCGTACCGATGATCGTCAGGCTACCGCCCTCTTCGACGTTACGTGCAGCACCGAAGAAACGCTTCGGCTTTTGCAACGCGTTGGCATCGACACCACCGGTCAGGATCTTACCGGAGTGCGGCACTTCGGTGTTATACGCACGGGCCAAGCGCGTAATCGAGTCGAGCAAGATGACCACATCGCGACCGTACTCGACGAGACGCTTGGCCTTTTCGATCACCATTTCGGCGACTTGTACGTGTCGGCTCGACGGTTCATCAAACGTCGATGAAACAACTTCGGCCTGCGTGTGCCGCTGCATTTCCGTTACTTCTTCCGGTCGTTCGTCAATCAGCAAAATGATGACGTAAGCGCCGGGGTTGTTGCCCGTGATGGCGTTGGCCATTTTCTGCAACAAGACGGTCTTACCGGTACGCGGCGGTGCGACGATCAACATGCGTTGGCCGAAACCGATCGGCGTGACGAGGTCGATCACGCGCATGTTGACTTCATTCGGATCGGTCTCGAGCACGATACGACGCGTCGGGTGATGCGGCGTCAGGTCTTCGAACGCGGTGCGCTCGGTTACCTTGTCGGGCTCTTCGTAACAGATCGCCTCAACGCGCAACAGCGCGAAGTACTTTTCCGATTCCTTCGGCGGCCTGATTTGACCGTGAATAATATGACCGGAGCGCAACCCGAAGCGACGAATTTGCGACGGGCTGATGTAGATATCATCGGGGCAAGGGATGTAGTTGTATTCGGGGCTGCGCAGGAAGCCGAAACCATCGGGCAGGATTTCCAACACGCCTTCGCCATACATCAGGCCTTGGCCGTCGTTGTCGATGCGTTCCTTCAGAATCTTAAAGATCAGGTCTTGCTTCTTCAGCAACGTATAGTCGCTGATGCCTTCGGCCTTGGCGACTTCGTGCAATTCCGGAATGCTCATCCGTTGCAGGTCGACCAAGTGCAGGTTGCCTTTTTTGACCTTTTCATACTTTTCGTTGATGCCGGATTCACCGCGATCGACCGTTTCGGGCTCGCTTTCGCTCGCTTCAACGTCGGTATCGTCTTCGTCATCGAGGTCGCCGGCGAAGTCGTCTTCAACGGTTTTCTTGGGAGCCATCTTGCGCGGGCCACGCGTCGAGCGCTCGCCCGATGCGATGTGGGCTGCGGTCGACATACCGCGCCGACCCATACCGCCGCTGTCTTCGTTGCTTTCTTCTTCTTCAGCAACGGCGACGCTGCGCGTCGTGCGACCGGTCTTTTTGCCGGCGCTCGATGTTGAGGCGCGGCGGGTTGTTTTCTTGCGTTTACTTCCTTGTGCTTTCGCCATTAAAAAATCCTCCGACGTCCTTACGCAACCGACTGAGCGGTAATTGCCTGATCCCGGGAACCGGAACCGAAGACACAAGCGACGTATCAGGCGGGAAATTGCCGGCGACTTGAACACTTGCGAACCCAGCGGTTCGCCGATTGCCGGCGGAAAAATCAGACTGCGTTGGATTCGGAGAGGATTTGCAGGACGATCTGCTCGACGCGCGATCGCAACGATCCCAAATCCGAATCGTTCACCAGAGTATGATCGGCCCTTGCACGCTTCATGTCTAGGGGGTACTGAGATTTTTCCCGGCGGGCCAATTCGTCCGGCGGCCACCCTCGGTCCTTTTCGGACCTCTCCCGCCGCACTTCAAACGGCGCATCGACGAAAATAACCGCATCGCATTCCAGATCGAGATCGGTTTCGTACAACAGCGGGCTATCGATCACGATGAACTTTACCCACTGCCGCTGTTGATACTCGTTCATCTTGTCGCGGCGGCGAATGGCGATCAGTGGATGCAAGAACGCCTCCAACCGATGCCGCTGCGCCGGATCGGAAAAGATAATCGATGCGACCTTGCGCCGATCGATTTCACCCGACTCGGTGAGTACGCCTGGTCCCCACCAATTTTGCAGCGTGCGTCGCGCATTGGCGGAGTTGATTTCGGCATGGCCGAGCTTGTCCGACGAAATCACGCCGCCGCCCAACGCTTCCAGGATGCCGGCGACGGTACTCTTGCCCGAGCCCACGCCCCCTGCTAACCCGACGATCGGTTTACTAAGTTGATGCATTGTTTTCCGATCCGTAGGGCAACTCCTTACCGGGGATGGCAATTGGGGTGAGCCGACGGGCGTCGCGCCACGCCTATTGGATACTGTCGGCCAAACCGGCGTTGGTCAACCACGGTCGGAAATTAATCTTCTGTCACCAAAATGATATTAATCGGCCCGTCGTTCTCGCCACGCACCCGCATCATTGCCTGAAACCTGCCCGTTGCGACAGTAACGCCCAAGCTCGCCAAGTGGTTACAGAAGTGTTGGTACAGTTGGTCCGCCTGTTCCGGGCGCGCCGCCGCGGCGTATGACGGTCGCCGCCCTTTCCGCGCATCGGCGTATAGCGTGAAGTTGCTGACGACGAGAATCTGGCCGCCGGTATCACCCACATCCAAATTCATCTTGCCATCGTCGTCGGGAAAGATGCGCAGGTGGCGAATCTTTCGCGCAAGCAATTCGGCATCTTGCTCGGTATCTTCGCTGCGTACGCCGACGTACACGAGCAAGCCGCCCTCGATCTGGCCAACGATTTCGCCATCCACTTCGACCGACGCCGGGCCGGATCGTTGCACGATGGCTTTCACGATTGCGCCTCGGTCAATGCCTCAACAGCTTCGGCTTGTGCCAAGATGCCGCGCGCTTTTTCCACGACGCGTTCGCGCAGTTCCGGCGGGTTGAGAATTTGCACGTGTTCCCCGTAGCTAAGCACCCACGGCGCGATTTCTTGCAAGCCGTCGACGCTGGCGTGAAACAAGAGCGAACCATCCTTTTGTAATTGCGTTTCCTGCGTGGCGTGCCATTGGACTTCTTCGACGCTTGTTGCGACAAACGGCATAAATCGAAGGCGCACATCGTACACCCTACCCTCGGGAATCATGCGCCACGCCTTACCGAAGTATTCGTCGAGCGAAAAATCCGCATCGGGCTCGTATCGGTCGCCCGTATCTTCGACATCTGTAATGCGATCGATCTTGAAGGTGCGGTACTTATCGTGCTTATGACTTTTGGCGATCAGATACCAGCCGCGCGTAATGAAAACCAGCCGCGCCGGATCGACGACGAGCCGCAGTTCTTTTTTCTCAAAGACCGAGTCGTACCGAATGATCAATCGCTTGTGTCGCGCTAGGGCGAATTGCAATCGTTGAAATAAATCCGAGACGGCGTCGGCTGGCGACGAGGGTTCGTGGATCGCGGCGACGTATTGCAACGCGGAACCACAATGTTGCGCAACGTGATCGGGCAACGACGATTCGATCTTCAATGACGCTTCAACGGCCGCATCATGCAACGGGTGATTCTCAGCACTGATCAATGTGTGCGTCGCGACCATCAACGCGAGCGCTTCATCGAGACTGATATGCAGCGGCGGTAAAAACTTGCGATCTTCTAAGCGATAGCAGCCTTCTTCATGTGCGAAGCGATACGGAATACCCGCTGCTGCGAGTAGATTCAGATCGCGAAACACCGTTCGTCGCGAGACACCAAGATCCTTGGCGAGCTTCTCGGGATGGAACTGGCTACCCGAGCGCAGCATCGAAATCATGCGCAACAAGCGCGTCATTCGGCTAACGCTAAATTGATTCTCTTCCTGCTTCATATGGTCGCGATGTGCAGATGAATTGAGTGCGAATTCACGCGAAGACGCCCGACGAAACAGAATGCTAAGCGATGTGGACGGCGCGACTCAAGTATTTACGCTTACGTACTAAACGCAGCCACCAGCAACACGGCGGCCAACACCACAAAACTGCGGCGATGTTCGCGCAAGCCCGCCACAGTATAAGTCACTGCCAGCGGCAGCAGCGTGCCTGCCTGAATCCACGATTCGGCGAGGCGATTGGTCGTCATCAAACTCGAAATCGCCAACACCGGCAGAAACAATAACGACAGAAACCAAATCGGCGTTGCAAACGCGCGGCCGGTCGGCTTGCGATCGAGCGCCTCGGCAATTAGCAACAAGAATAGGCATGCCACGCCGATCAAGACTGGTGCATACTGCTTGAGAAACCCACGAACACCAGGTTGCGGCCAACGCAGCGCGAGATACGCGAAGAGCGCCGCCACCAGCACGCATGCCACGCTGGCAAACGCAACATTCTGTTTCGCAATACCGATCCGCAGCGCGGGAATCATCAACACGAAAATCCCGCCGCCGCCGATGATCAATCGTCCGAGCGACAGTTGATCGGCTGATGCGCCGGGGTTCACGGTCCAGATCGTCATCTGAAACGCACAAATCACGCCGATCAGCAATAGATACAATGCCAGCGAATTGGCGTAGGGAATCATCTTGCCGGTCGTTGTCCAACCGCGACCATTGAGAAGCTGCTGATCCCAAAACACGCTCAGCCACAACCAAAGCGCGACGACGATCCAAAGCGCATAAAGCATCACGTTTAACAGTGCCGGCATGCGTCGCACATAAGCCGTCGCGGGCACATCGATGATGAACGCGACCGCCGCAGTAATGGCAACCAATACCAAAGACAGCGACAATAGCGTCATGCCCAGCATGGCCGTGTTACCATTCCACCGACGGTAAGCCATAAACAAACAGGTCAATCCCGCCGCCAGCGCTGCCAACCCATTGAAAGCGGCAGGCCATACGGCTTGCGTGTCGGCCAACACCACGTGATACACACCGAGCACCAATACCCCGGCGGCAAGTACGGCTTCGACTGTCGAGAAACCGGGCCAGTCGAGATAACGCGTGAGTAGTAAATCGAGTCGGTCCGGCCATGCTGCGGCGCGGCGACGGCGAAACATCTGGTCTTGCACGATCGCGCCCACAGTCAGCAATGCCGCCACAACCATTTGAAACCAAAGCGTCCACGGGATGGGTACGGCGTCTTGGCTAATCAGTGTGGCAGGATTCCGAAGGGTGGTGGTCGGCGCACCGTAACTTACGCAAAGATGCAGCGCCAGCAATGCTGAGATAGCAAGGAACCAACCGGGCGCGAGGTTCGACCGCGCGGCGCGCCCCCCAATGACGCACGCCAGTAGGAGTATGCAAAGGATTGCCGTGATCGGCGGAGCAGACGCAACTGGCCCGTCGGAGTATTGCTGAATCAACCGTACGGCGGTTTCAGTAACCACATGCGTGATGATGAGGCTCGTTGCCGCCACACCAAAGAACAAACAGATGTAACCTAAGATGCCGACGGGCCTTGGGTTTGATGTCGCCCCGCCGCGGCGCACCACGAAAAGCAGCAATGCCGTCACCAGCGAAAGAGCAGCTGCGCCAAACGCCGTTTGCTGCAGCCAGTCGGTCGGCCAATAGGCATCCCAATCAACTTGGGCGGCAAGCATGCCGGGCGAATGAGATGGATGTTGAAGATTCATCATGTGCATCCGTGCAGCCCATCATGCTACGCGAATCTTTTGGAATTCGCGCGTCAGGGATTCGCTCGCCTTAGCCTGCCGTTAGGAAGGTTGGTCACCGCCACAGATTGCGGACAATGAAGGTATCCTATACACCGATTTCGTAAGGTGTCGCCGGATGTGCAAAGATTGCCGATGTGAGTCGCGGAAACCGACTAGGAATCAGTCTTGCATTGCGCATGAAAAAACGCGGTAGCTTCCTACCGCGTTGATCGTTTCTTATGCTGAAATGGCGAGCGAGACTAGCCGACCGATACGTGGCGCTCGACGCTTTCGATATCGCGAATCAGCGACGTCGACAGCGTGAGTTCGCACTTGTCGCCCTTCGTCGGCTGATACAGTCGCGGTGCCTTCGGGCGGACCATCCAGATGCGACCACCGCGCTTGCGACCTTCAGAGTTGTTCGTTCGCAGGGCCTTGCGACGGCGACGGGCGTTCGAACCGCCGGGGGCTGCCCGGAAGATACGCGACAACGTCTTCGCTGCGCCTTCGCTGGCAGGCGTCGTATTGACCGTAACCGTTACTTTATCGCCGGGCTTTGCACTAATCGCCATCAGATCACTCCCAAAGTAGTCCAGAGCCCGGAAAAGGTACCATGTTTCACAGGATTTGCAAGGGCGTTTAGGCGTCGGAACCGGAGGAAACCGCCTCGCGCTGGCGGTCGGCCTTGGGCTTTCGCTCGCCAACGTTGGTCGGCGTCGATTCCAGGATTTCAGCACTGCGGTGCTCGCCCATTTCAGGCGTTCTGTGGCCCTTATCGCGAAATTTGCGGACCTCGTAGATGATGAAGACCGCGAACCCGACAATGACGAGACCGCCGACAAGGTGACCGAACTCCCGCACTGAATCGATTACGGTTTTGCCGAATTTCCAACCCAAGAAGATCAGCAAGGGAACGGAGAGCAAGGCCGCCCCACCGTTGTAGGCAACCAGCTTCCAATAAGGAATCTTAAAAACGCCGGCCATCATAAACATGATGCAGCGCAGGCCCGGCATAAAACGGCTGGCGAATAGTACCTTCGCACCGTGCTTGGTGTATTTTTCCTTTGCCCGTTCGATCAACCACGGCTTGGCGATACGCCGGAACCACCGCTTTTCAACAACGCCGGGGCCGAAATGCCGACCGAGCCAGTACGTCGCGGAATCCCCTGCCATCACGCCTGCCAACCCTGTCAGAATCATCAAAATCAGCGGATTGATCGCTTCGCCGTGGGCTTCGGCGACCAGATACCCCGACAGCACCAAGGGAATATCCTCTGGCAACGGCAGACCGAAACCGGCCGCGAGCAGCGCCAGAAACAGCCCGGCGTAGGACCAGGTGCCGAGATATTCGAGAAAGGCGGATTCCATAACACCTTTAAGGTAATGGACTTACTGTTGATTTCTTTAGGCGGGCTCGTGCGGGATGCTACGAATTATCCGCGACAGTCGTCGGCTGGTCGAGCTTCGCGATCGCGGCTTGGGCCGCTTGCTGCACCGATTCGTCCGCCGCCTTCGCGAGCCAACCTAGCCACTGTCGCTGCTGATCGGAATCGCCCTGTTCTGAAACGTAACGAACGAGCCAGAGCTTGCGGCCAATAGATAGTTCGTCGGCGCATTGCTGAATCGAGTTCAGCCCGACGTCGCCCAGCCGGTAGAACGCGGCACACGCTTCATCAACGACGGCCGGACAAATGGCATCTTTCAGGCAGGTCGTCATCAACTCGGCAGCGGTTTCGGGCGGCTTCGCCTGACTTAGCACGCGCGTCGCTTCGGCGGCAAGGCGTTCTTGGGGGTAACCCGCGATTCGCCCAAGCGTTTTCCGGATACCGTTGGATTCGAGGAATGCCTCGGAAATGCGAATGGCCGACCAGCGTTGCTGTTCGGTCTGCCCCGCGAGCATGGTTCTACGTATTTCTGGCAGTAAATACTGCTGGACGCCTTTGCGCTGATGTAGTTCGCGGGCTTGTTCCGCAAGTTCAGCGGGCGATCGATTGGGTAGGGCCTGCACGAAATTTTGTATTTCGCGTTCGCGGCGCTTCTTTTCATAAAAACGCACGCCCAGGTAAACGGCCGAACCGAGAATCGTGATCGTCAGCACCGTCGACGCCAACATCACGAACATGGGGCCTAAAAGGCCTGTCTTTTGGGGGGATTCGCTCGTCACGCTTTATATAGACAGATGTCTATAACTCCTCTCGTTGGACGCCCAACCGTTCGGCGATGGATTCGAACGACTCCAAATTGTAATAGTGAATCACAATCTTGCCGCTGTTTCGTTTTCGCCCTTCTTTGATAACGACCTTGCTGCCGACGGCGGAGGTCAGTTGCTCCTGTAAATCGGCGACTGCGGGGCGGGTTTGAGGTTTGCTGGCGGGCTCAGGCTTGGTGCCACCGTCTCGGATAGCTGCGGCTTCGCTTTCTAGCTTTCGCACACTCCAACCCTCTTCGACCGCCCGATCGGCCAAGGTGGCCTGCTTTACGGGGTCGGTGACCGATAAGAGCGCGCGAGCGTGCCCGCTGGATAGCTTTTGTTCTCCTAGGAGAGTTAAACAGTGATCGCTGAGCCCTAGTAATCGAATCGTATTGGCGACAGTCGAGCGGTCCTCCCCCATCGCCTCGGCGATGGCGTCGTTGGACATGCCGTGCTTTTGAGCGAGCTGTTGATAGGCGCGGGCCTTTTCGACAGGGTTAAGTGCTTCTCGCTGAACGTTCTCAACGAGGGCTAATTCGAGCAGTTTTTCATCGGATACAGGCCGAATGAGGGCGGGAATCTCGCTAAGGCCGGCGATCTGGCTGGCTCGGAAGCGTCGCTCTCCAGCTACGAGTTCATATCCGCCGTGATGGTGGCGAAGCACGATCGGCTGGAGGGCGCCCTCGCGTCGAAGTGAACTCGCCAGCGCTTCGAGGCGGTCACGATCGAATGTGCGGCGGGGCTGGTTGGGGTTGGTGCGGATGGCGTCCAAAGAGACCATCTGAACGCGCGGCCCGTCGGGGATTTCGACAGGGGCGGCGGCAGGTTTTTCTGCCACAACGGGGGCTGCTTGAGGCTCTTCGGCAGGTGGTGGGGCCTCTGCAGTTTGTGTGATTGTTGAGCTAACGAGCGACGAAAGCCCCCTGCCGAGGCGTTTTCCGGATTTTTTGGCCATATTCGTACTCCGTTTTTGGCTTTCGGGCAGGATACTTTGAATCGGGATGCAATGAAAGGGTGTTTCACATGAAACAGGGCATATCTCACCGCCCACTCCGTTTCACGTGAAACAAGAAAGCTTCCACGAATGGCCTTCTGCGGTGGACCCAAGGGAGATGTCATTGACCCTACGTTTCCGCCATGGATGCCGGAATCGCTTCGTCGGTGCGTCTGTATGACCCCTCATCACCCGCGTTTTGCGTGAAACACGCCTTGTCGGTCGGGAAATGAGCGGCAAACACAAATTCACCCGACTGTTTCACGTGAAACGGGCGTGTGTTCCGGCTCGAGCCTAGAAAATTTTGATCGTGGCGAAGGGCTAGGACGCCCTTCATTTGGGTGTAGCGGCATGTGTCTGATGGCATTGAATTCATTGAATCTTGAAGCCCGGCAGGGCTGATTGGTCGACAGCCCCAGATGAACCGCAGACCGTGACAGTGGTTAGAGCGCAATCCAGGGTAACAGTTTGCGCAAGCGTCAAGTTCCGGCAGGGGGCGTAGGTAGATGCGTCGCTACCGCGGATTGACTCGTGATTCAAACGCCTCCATGGATTGCGCGGCCAGCGCCGCACCATCCATAGCTTTCAACCGGCGCCCCATCCGGGGCTGAAAAAGAAAGTCACGACGGTTTGACTCGGGCCCATCTAGTTCAATTTTGACGCCGTTTCACGTGGAATTGATGTAAACGTCCGAGAATCTAGTTAGGTGTCATCGGTGAGCCCCCCTTTTTGTTACCTCGCCCCATTGTCCCGATATCAAGGATGGGTGTTTCGATGCCCGCAGTACTTTCCGAAAGGCGGGGCGATGGCGAACCGGATTTTGATCTTCGTATTCACGATTGCGATTGCAGTCGTACTCACCGGCTGTAGCGATCCGTATTCGCAAGAGCGTTTGCGACGGCGGGAGGCCAACCGCGAGCAATTCTTCCGCCGCGCGGCCGAATCGGAAAGCCGCCGACCGGCGAAGCTGCAAAAGACCTTCAACATGTTCGAAGATATGCACCAACGCAAAATCGAACAGTTCGAACGCGCCCAGCGTGAGATCGGCTACTATGTTTGGTAGGCCAAGCGAACCGATCTGAGGCACGCCATGATCCAATGCGAAGATTGCGAATTTTTCCAGCGAACGGCCGACGGTCGCCCGCTGCTTCTCTGCGACCCACACAAGAACGTCAAAGAGCCGGAATGCCTCACCAAGCTTCAATTGCACAAACTGGCATCAACCGAGCAGAGCATGGAGCGGCTCATGCGGGCGTACGAGCAAATGCTGGGTATTTATCAGCGGATGCAGCCGATGCAAGAGAAGATGTTTGAGCACATGGAGCGCGAGATTCGTGATGCCGAGGAGGGCGATTCCTGGAAATTCGAATCATACGGCGACGACGAAGATGACGACGACGATGGTTATCGCCCCGGCCAGGACAATCCGTTTAATTAAATATAGACAAATGTCTTTTTTATGAAACTGGCGGCGTTAATCGCCCCGCGTAGGATAGCCGTCGATGAAACTTCGCAATCGACCGCGGTTGTTCGGCACACTCGTCGGCTACGCCTGTTCGCTGGCCGCGATGTTGGTGTTGCTTTGGCTCGGCCCATCACTCCAAGGTAATTTTCTTGACCGCCCGATATTCGATTGGCGTGCACGCGAATTAAGCACGATCGAAGCCCACCCGGACATCGTGCACGTCGATATCGATAACGGTGCCATCTACGAGCACGGTCGCTGGCCATGGACGCGGCGGCAGATTGCCGACCTACTGGAAGTTATCTCAGATGCCGGCGCAAAATATGTTCTTGTAGATTTACTACTCAGTGAGCCGGAGGCGCCTTACCTGCAGGACGCAGGGCTAAATGCGCAATACCTAATTGACGAAGACGTCGAAACGGTCGGCGCGCCGCTTCCGGTTTATGGCGATCTGGAATTGCTCCAAACGCTGCGTGCTGCGGGCAATGTGATCATGGCGGCGGAGTTCGAGTATCCGTCGTCCCGCAACATTGAATCATCGCCTGCCGCCACGGTGAATATCGAAAGCGACCTCATCGATGCCGTCGCGACATATCTCGTTAAAAATTTCTCCGCCAACCTCGATGCCGCCGCTAGCGCACTAGACAAGCAAGTAGCAACCGTTCGACGCGTGTGGGCGCGCAGCAAGCGCTTGGCCGCGCGGCGACTTGTTGCGAACGTGCTTTCCGAAAACCCCAATGCCGCGCTCGGCGATGTGCGCATGGTCGCATTGGGTGAGCGTGCCGGTGCCGAGAGCGCCGACGATCAGGATTTGAAAGTCGCCTTCCGCGAATGGAAGGGGCGGCTCGACATGATCGCGGGAGCGGTTACGCCACAACATCCGAAACAGGTCGGCGCATTGCGACACGCCAGCCGATTGGTTCCGATCCTCTGGCCCTTGCGCCCAGCATTGGTATCGGCGGCGGATGTGAACTTTGAAGCCGATGAAGATGGCGTCGTGCGACGTGTGCCGCCGGTCATCGTTTATGAAGAACGCTTGATTGCACAGTTGGGCGTCGCCGCTGCAGTCGAAATCCTCGGGCTCGACTTGGCCGAGGCGTCGGTCACAACGGATGGTCGTGCACTGCAACTGCCGCGCAAGGATGGTGGGGCGGCATTGTCGGTTCCACTCGATGAACGCGGCAACATGCTGATTCCCTGGACGCGCACGGGTAAGGACTGGCGGAAGAATCGCGACCTTCAGCACATCACGGCGGGCCAGCCGATGGCGATTGCCGATGCGCGGGGGGTGGTGCGCGATAACCAAGATCGCCTGCAGTATCTCTGGGCAGAGGCCGTTCGCCTTACTAAGGGCACGACGACGCGGCAGGTCGGCGGTCGCACAGAGACCATCGTCGGTGGCGAGAAGTATCGACAACTCGTGAACCAAATGGGAGCGACGGAACGCGACTTACGGGATGCTCAGCAAGCTGTTGAATTTGATACAGACCGCATTGCAACACTGAAAAGCGATCTGGATGCACTGCGCGCTGCCGTTGCAACGGCCCAAGAGAAATGTGAGAAGGAAGCGCGTTACTACCTGCGCAAGCTGACGGAACAGCCGGATGACGCGGCCGATGCGTCGCCGATGGATGAGGCTACACAGAAGCGACTCGACGAGATTAACGCGGCGCTGGCGATCATCGAAAACGACATCCCCGCTGTGATCGAGGCAAGCCGCAAAGAGCAAGCGAAGATCGACGAACAACTGGCGGCATTGCGCAAGCGGCTGGACGGTAAATACGTCTTCGTTGGTTTTGCCGCTACGGCGCAGGGCGATATCGTCTCGACGCCGATCGACGCCAACACCAACGGTGTCATGTGTCACGCGAACGTGTTGAACGCGTTCTTGCAGAATCGCTTCGTCACGCCCGCGCCAGTGAGTATCGAACTGCTCGTGTGCGCGTTGCTCGTTGGGTTGGTTGCACCGATAACGGCGGCGCGCAACCCCGGCTTTGCGTTGGCATCGACTGCGCTGTTGGCGACGCTCTTTGCCGTCGTCAATGTTTGGTGGTTGTTTCGTACCCACGATTACGCGATGGCGGGCCTGTCGATCATTGCCGTGATGTTCCTTTGCTGGTCGGTGGTCACCCTGTTTCGCCAACTCACGGCCGAGCGCGACAAGCGACTCTTTCGTGGCCAGCTTAGCCAGTACACCTCTCCCGCGATTGCCGCGCGCATCGCCGAAAGCCCCGACGCCGCCCGCGCGTTTAAGGTTGTGCAGACGCGCGATATGACGTGTTATTTCAGCGACTTGGCCGGCTTTACCACGATCAGCGAGCAGGAAGACGCCGAAGTTATTCAGACGGTGTTAAACGTGTATCTCGAACGCATGAGCGAAACGATCTGGTCTTACCGTGGGCTGATTAACAAGTTCATGGGCGACGGGATCATGGCGATCTACAACCCGTCCGTCGATCCACTCGACGTGCATCCGCTCAACGCGTGCGAGTCGGCACTGGCGTCGATTCAGGCGTTGGAATCGCTCAAGCGCGAACGTCGCGACACTCCCGAAGCACGCGTCTTCGAAAACCTTTACGTGCGCATCGGCTTGGCAACGGGCGCGTGTAAGAACGGTGATATGGGATCGGAACTAAAAGCCGATTACACGGTGATTGGTGACGTGGTAAATCTCGCCGCGCGTTTGGAGCCCGCGAACAAAGTGTTCGGCACGCAGATTATGATTTCCGGACCGACATACGAGCGCGTGCGCGAAGATTTTGATGTGCGCTACTTGGCCGAGCTGCAAGTGAAAGGCAAGTCGCGAACGGTTCCTGTTTACGAACTGTGCGGTCGCAAGGGCAAGTTGACCGAAGAACAGCTCGAATACATTCGCAAGTTTGAAGCGGGTGTCGAAATGTATAAGGTGCGCCGTTGGGATGAATGCATCGTGCACTTTACGCGAATGTTGGCGCGACGCCCGGATGATCCCGGCGCGGCGCGTTATATCGATGCCTGTCAGGAGATGAAAGCGTTTCCACCATCGGACGATTGGGCGGGCGCATTGGAACTTAAAGAAAAGTAGGCACTCCGTTTTAGGTTGACCTTAGAACTATACGGACGTGGACTTTGCGTAAACCCCTAGAATAGACGCGTTAAACGATCACCGAATCATACGTCCTATTTAGACAAAATTTATTTTACTATCCCCCTCGATTCTCCTATTTGAACGTGCTATTAATAAACACCTCGAAGTGCGGAGAGTCTCCGTGTTTCGCCTCGCAAAAATAGAGTCGCATTCCTTGGGGGGAATGTCTCAAAAATAGTTCGGGTTTGAGATGCCTAATGAATCTAACCGCAGGTTCATGGGAGAGGAGTACGTCCAGAGATGAAGAATTTCGCTAAATGTCTATTTGCTTTGACGGTCGTGTGCCTGGCTTCGGCTTCAGCAAACGCCGCCGCGATTCAGTTCGGTGCGACCTATGCGTTGCACAATCATCCGGACGGCAGCGCCCGCCCACCGCAATACGGCCTGCGCCTCGACGAATTGTTCGACGAGACCGGCGGTAACGATATTTACACGTTCGACTTCGATAACGCCGCGTCGGCAATGTTCATGTCGGTTAGCGCCGGCGGCGACGAAATCCGCATCTTCGGCACCGTGTACGGCGGTCGCGATACCGGTAGCAGCTACGCCAACGACCAGTACCTCGGCTTGTACGAGGTGGACTTCACATATTCGATGGGTGTCGGCCCGGTACCGGGTGACGACGACCTGCAAGTGCTCGCGACGATGGGCTCGACCAACGGCGGCTTTATCGCGCCGCTGGCAGTAATGGACGGTGGCCCCTCGATCGGTGGTGGACAGATTGCCCTCGGCGAAACGGCCAATGGCAGCGGCATGACCTTCCGCTTCGGCGACGAAAACAACGACAACGGCCACCGCGGCTTTGCCGGGCTTTCCGGTTGGGGCTGGATCAGTGTGGACGGCGATACGCATGCCGGTCAGGCAAATGACTGGCTCTTCACGGCCGATCCGGAACCGATTCCGGAACCGGCGACCATGAGCTTGCTGGCACTGGGGGCCGTGAGCCTGCTTCGCCGCCGCCGCTAAGGCTGCGAGCCACCCGCGAGTCTGCGAGATTTGGCTCGACCGCAACGATACGCAGGTAGGCAGCTAGTTAAAAACGCCCTGCTAAAAAACAGGGAAAGAGATGGAAACGGCTGGGAGCGCTAAACGCGTGACCAGTCGTTTCGTTTTTACTGAAAGAAGGTTACGGCAATCGCCCGGGCGGCGGATCGGGTCGTGCGGGCGTTTCATGGGAAACGGTAAATCCGCTATACTGGGGCGTGTGAATTGACGAACCGGCGGCCTGCCTTCGTGGGCTGCCTTTGCTTTTTTGATACGGAGTTTTTTGATGTCCGCCCCTGCACCTGCCGCTGTGGTTGAACCCGATGTTTTCGATTTTTACAACGTTCGGTCGCTGCTGACCGAGGATGAGCGGCAAATCCAGGATGCGGTCGCCCGCTTCGTCGATGAGAAGGTGATTCCGATCATCGGCGACGCCTTCGACGCCCATCGCTTCCCGAAAGAGTTGGTTCCGGAGATTGCGGCGTTGGGTCTGCTCGGTTGCAACATCGATGGTTATGACTGTGCTGGGCTGAATCATGTTTGTTATGGGTTGGTCTGTCAGGAATTGGAGCGCGGCGATAGCGGCGTGCGTAGCTTCGTCTCGGTGCAGGGCTCGCTCTGTATGTATCCGATTCTGACCTATGGCAGCGAAGAGCAGCGACAGAAGTTTCTGCCGGGCATGGCGCGGGGCGAGATCATCGGGTGTTTCGGTTTGACTGAGCCCGATGGCGGTAGCGACCCGGGCAACATGAAAACGCACGCAGTGAAGGACGGCGGCGATTGGGTTATCAACGGCGCCAAGATGTGGATCACCAACGGCACGATTGCCGACGTGGCGATCGCGTGGGCCATGACGGATGACGGTGTGCGCGGCTTTTTGGTCGAGAAAGACATGCCGGGCTACACGACGCGCGACATTTTGAAGAAGTTTTCGCTACGCGCGTCGATCACGTCGGAATTGTTCTTCGATAACGTGCGGGTGCCGGATGCAAACATGTTGCCGAACGTGCGCGGGCTCAAGGGGCCGCTCGGTTGTTTAACGCAAGCGCGCTACGGTATCACGTGGGGCGCGATCGGCGCGGCGATTGCGTGTTTTAAGGAAGTGCTCGAATACGCAAAGGTGCGTGAGTTGTTTGGCCGACCGTTGTCGCATACGCAAACGATTCAACGACGCTTGGCCGATATGTCGCGCCGCATCACGACGGCGCAATTGCTTAGCTTGCAACTCGGCCGCATGAAAGACGAAGGCACGATGCACCATTCGCAAGTGTCGATGGCGAAATGGAACAACGTGCGCGCGGCGATGGATATTGCCCGCGACGCGCGCGACATGCTCGGCGGCAGCGGCATCAGCGTCGAGTTCTGCCCGATTCGCCACATGTTGAATCTGGAAAGCGTGATTACCTACGAAGGCACGGAGACGATTCACGAGTTGATCGTGGGCAGCCAGCTTTGTGGGCAGCACGCGTTTTAATAAGCGAGTGTCGATCAATTGACGCCGGAACACAAAGCTGGCCGGATGCCATCGCGGCGACCGTTCGTGTATCGCGATGAATTGATGTCCATGTTCAAAGCATTGGGCACGGGCGTGGTGATCTTTCTCTGGTCACTGTTCGTCACCCTCGTAACGTTCGAGGCCTTAAATCTGTTTGGGATCGGGCTTTCCTTTCGAACGAGCTTGATATATTTCGGCGTAGCTACGGCCACGGTCTTATTGACCTCAATGATCATCATTGGTCGAAAGTATAGATTTATCGCTACACGTTGGAATGCCCTGCTTGTAGCTTTTGGTTTTTGTTGGTTGCCAATCGCTACCGTTGGGCACAGCATTCACAGGGATTACTTATTCTTCACTCCGTTTGGTACATACCCCTATTTCATTTTACTCCTTTTGCTTTCCCCATTTATTCCGGTGCTGGCATTTGCTTTATTTCGCACAGCGCGTGGGCCGGTATATATCGCCGAACGCGGCCATTGCACGACCTGCGGATACAACCTTGAAGGGAACGAGTCGAAGATTTGTCCCGAGTGTGGGGTATCGACAATAACCACATCTTATTAATGACTTGATAAAGGAAAGGTGTATGTGGAATTTGCGACGAACGGGTCGTGGGACAAAGACCGTTTATCGGTATGAGTTGCTGAGTGTGTCGGAGCTCATTTTCGCCGGTATTACGCTGTTCTTGGCGACTACCCTTTTGCTTGTATTTGTGGGCGGTTTTGCCGGCGTCGTGTTCGCGATGTTTAAGCCGGACCGGGCGAATCCGTTCGGCCGTGGAGCTGCAATAGTTGTTTTTTTGATAGGGTTTTTCGCCCCAGCAATTCATTGCATTCGGAAAAACCGACATCGGATTGGCACGACAGTGCGACTGATTGCGGTCGTATTGGGTTGCATATTGCTCCCGCTCATCTTCATGTTGGTCATATCATTATGGACACTGCCATTCGATGGTCTTAGACCTGGCAACCACTGGATAACTACCCTTGTTGCTGTATCGCCTGGTGTGCCGCTCATTGTCGTGTGGAGCGGCTATCGAATTGCACGTGAGCCGATCGTCATTAGAGAAAAAGGGCAGTGTCATGCCTGCGGCTATAACCTGCGCGGCACGATTTCGAGCGTTTGTCCGGAATGTGGCACACCGCGCTTGGCAACGCCTTTGGAAGAATGATGAGCCGTGTTACGTTTGTTAGCCCGGATGATCTTGCCGAGCCCTCGAGTTTGTTTGTTACGGGCATGGCGATCGCGTTGTTTAGTGCGGCGACGGTCGCGACCGCCTTCATCATACTCGCCGTCATTTCGCTCGGCGGCTTCGTGCCAACAGTTTTTGGCTTATTGGTGTTGATACCCTTCGCTGCGTTACCGTCCGTGTCTGTGCTTCGTGATGATCGAACGCGAATCGCTACAACCCGCCGCGCGCTCATCGTGGCCAGTGGTGCCACGGCTTCCGTGGCAATGACGGCCGGCACCATGCTGTTTTTTGTCGGCCTAATCGATTCGAAGGTGACAACCGCAATTCTTTGGCCGTTGGTGTTGTCTGCGATCACATTCGCGTGGGTAATGCTCTGTTGGGGATGGGTTTGGTTATTCCACGGGCGTGTAGAGGTCATCGCAAAAGACGGCTGCCTTAAATGTGGCTACTCTCTGACGGGAAATCAATCCGGCATTTGCCCCGAATGCGGGCATGCTATTTCCGCGACTGCAATGGCCAACCCGAATCGTTGAAATTGCGTAGCCTCGCATTTACGGTTGCACAGATGCGACCCCATACCCTGCTTCAAGTAGTCGTCACGATTCTAAGCTGCGTTGTATTGCTCGCCGGATCTGCGTGCGAGCGTAAACCGACTCAGCCGCCGCCGGTCGCGGTGACGAACACCTCGGTCGATCCTGTAGTTGCGAATGAGCAACCAGCAGTCGATTCGCAGCCGTCCTCGTCCGAACCACTCATTGATCCGGAGCCGACGCAACCACCTGCACCGGCGAAGCGGGCGAAAAAGATCGAGCGACCGACGAGCCCGATTGTTTTTCAACCCTATTTTTATTATCGAGACCTCCCAGAGCCGAGCGCTAATGGCACCGGCTTCTTTGCGAAGGGGCCCGACCGCAAAGTCGTGGCGATCGGCAGTGCCCATTATGTTGACTTCGAAAACTCGCCGCTGTTGAAAGCCGAGTGGCTTTCTAATGTGGATTGGAGTGTTGCCGCGACGCTGACGAAGAGTTGGGGACCGCCCGGCAACGCCGGCTCCACCGATCCAATCGATTTGCGCCCGGATTACCTGATTATGCCCGTCGAGACGGATGTTCCGAAGAAATCGGTTCTGCGTTTAGATAAGCGTCTATATCCAAAGAAGGGGGAACGAATCTGGTTCCCGAATAAGAAGCACAACACGCCGCTCGGATTTGAATGGGTCGGCGGCTCGGTGACGGATTCTGATATCGAATTCATCGAAGTAACGCTGGATAGGCACGTTCCCATGCAATCGCAAAGCGGCTCGCCGGTTATTAGCATCAAAACGGGCCATGTAATCGGCACCCTTTCGCGGTGCATCGATGATCCGCCGCGAACCATTATTTATCTTTGCCCGGCATCATCGATTCGAAAAGCGATTCGAACGGCGACCAACCATCCTCCGTTAGAGCAAGTGGTGGGGCGCGGTTAGCAACTGCTCGCCACGTCGGCTACACCGTGGGTTAGTACAGCAGCAATGGACGAACACAAATTCAATCCGCGACGTGCGATTTTATGTGGGGTGCTGTTCGCGCTGCTGATTCAATTTTTTATCTGGCTGTGGATGGAGAGCGCGCGACCTTCGTCGACGCCGTTTTTTATTCTGATGGCCGCCACGACACATTGTGGTTGGGGCTTGCACTCGCTGTTTGGCTGGCCCAAGGACCCCGATACGTTGGGGCACTTGTTCGTGAATATCGTCTATTGGTCGGCATTGTTTTCGTTGATATCGTGGCTGCGGTTCAAATGGCGCAGGCGCGGGGCGGCTGACGAACCGTTGTGCGATGCGTGCGGATACAATTTGACGGGTAACACGTCGGGGATTTGTTCGGAATGTGGGACGGTGATCAAACTCGAAGAAGTATCACCTCTAGAAGCAGGGCCGCGTCGCTAAGATGAGAAACCGTAAGTCACGCGTTATTGAAAGGCGCTATTTGTTTTCGCGTGGTGAGTTGTGTGCCCACGGCTTCTTTCAGGCGTTGCTGATCATAAGTGGTACAGCGACTGGTGCTGCCGTTGCGGCGACGCTTCATGTTTTGGTTGACCAATTTTATGTAGGCCCGTTTCTAGTTGTATCGCTTGCCGTGATTACCGCGGTCTTGTTTCCAGCAACGCACCTGGCAGATGTCGGTAAACGAATTGCGACCGCACGACGTATGGCATTGGTTGCGCTGAACTCGGTCACTTGGTTAGCTATCGGGATTTCGTCATTCTTTTACTTTATCTTGGGCGGCATTCCGAATCTTGATATTTTGCTTGCTACGGTTGGGATCTACTCAGCCAGCTTTCTCGTCAGCATGCTGCTTTGGTATGGCTATGTATGGCTTGGTGGAGAGATAATTATCGTGAGTTCGGATAGTTGTAATCACTGTGGATACAACCTAACGGGAAACACATCGGGTGTGTGTCCGGAGTGTGGCGGGACGGTTGAGGATGTGTTGGTGCGGGAAGCTGATGTTAGCTAGCCCTATCGAACTCATAAAGTCGGGCTCGTTATTCATGCGGCCACAGGCCACGGCTCTGATGGTCTCGCTCGCTGCTACTCGTCCGCTAACGTAATGCCATCGAACACGCCGCGCGGCTCGTGCCAAAGAGCGTGCCATTCGCTATGCTGCACCGTATGGCTACTTTTAACCGTGCAGAAGTCGTTGATAAGAATTTCCTGAAGCTGATTGACCGTTGGGATGAGCCGCCGGTCGCGCCGCGCGACGCGAGCGAGACGGTCACGCCGACGACGAGCATGACGGGCGATGAACTCGTCGCGCTGTTCGAGTCGCAAATTATCTCTCGGCATCTCGACTTGATCGCGCGGGCGCTGCGCGTGCACAACGCTTCGTTCTATACGATCGGCAGCTCCGGGCATGAGGGGAACGCGCTGGTGGGTAGGCTAACGCGTGCCAGCGACCCGGCGATGTTGCACTATCGCAGCGGCGCGTTCATGGCCGAGCGCACCAAACAGCCACCCGCGAGCGATTTTATTTACGAGACGATTCTGTCGCTTGCCGCGAGTGCCGACGATCCGGTATCCGGCGGTCGCCACAAGGTTTGGGGCAGCCGCGCGCATTGGGTGATGCCGCAGACGAGCACGATCGCGAGCCATTTGCCCAAAGCCGTTGGTGCGGCGATCGCGCTGGGGCGCGTGCGGCGCACCGGCGTTGAGATGGACGTGCCGCCCGATGGCATCGTCGTGTGCACGTTCGGTGATGCGTCGCTCAACCATAGCACGGCCGTTGGCGCGTTGAACGCCGCACGTTGGTCGGCGTTTCAGAAGATACCCACGCCGATTTTGTTTGTTTGCGAAGACAACGGGACGGGCATTTCGGTGCGCACGCCGCCGGCGTGGGTTGATACGATCAAGCGGCACGATCCGGAAAAGCGTTACTTCGATGCCGACGGTCTCGATATTGTCGAAGGTTATGACCGCGTGAAGGCGGCGATTGATTGTTGTCGCAAGTCGCGCATGCCCGTGTTTCTGCATCTGCGCGTGGTACGTTTGTTGGGGCATGCCGGAACGGATTTGGAAGCGGCCTATCGTACGATGACGGATATCACGGAGACCGAAGCGCGGGATCCGTTGCTGCAGACGGCGCGGCGCGTGATTCGCCATGGGTTCATGACGCCGACGCAAGTGCGCGAATTGTATGCAGGCGTTCGCAAGCGCGTGCAAGCTGCGGCCGATAAAGCGATCAAGCGACCGCGGCTGGAGAGCGCGGCGCAGGTTGTTAAATCGCTGGCGCCGTTCGATGAAGAAGTTGTGAACACCGAGGCGCGGCGACCGGTCGATGCTGGGTTGCGCGTAGCGGCGTTTGGTGGTGAAGACAAACTGCCCGAGGCGCAAGGCAAGCGCACGCTGTCGGTCAATTTGAATAGCGCGCTATACGATTTGATGGTGAAACACCCGGAGACGTTTGTCTTTGGTGAAGACGTAGCGCAAAAGGGCGGCGTGTACTACGTGACGGCGGGCTTGCATCGGCAGTTCAAATCGACACGTGTCTTTAATACGCTGCTCGATGAGCAAACGATTCTGGGCATGGCCCAAGGCATCGGCCTGGTCGGCGGGGTGCCGCTGCCCGAGATTCAATATCTGGCGTACTTTCATAATGCCTGCGATCAGTTACGCGGTGAAGCCTGTTCGACGCAGTTCTTCTCCAACGATCAATTCCGCAATCCGATGGTCGTGCGAATCGCGTCGCTCGGTTATCAAAAAGGGTTCGGCGGCCACTTCCATAACGACAACAGCATCACGGCGCTGCGCGATATTCCGGGCCTGGTCGTCGCATGCCCGTCGCGCGGTGACGATGCCGCGATGATGTTGCGCACCTGCGTGGCGATGGCGAAAGCCTGTGGGCGCGTCGTTGCGTTTCTCGAACCGATCGCGCTGTATAAGACGAAAGACTTACACGAAGATGGCGACGAGGCGTGGTCGTTCGAGTACCCGCATCCGAAGCAAACGATTCCGTTCGGCATGGGCCGCGTGTATTTCGAAGGCGCGACGGATTTGGCGATCATTACTTATGGAAACGGCGTGCCGATGGCGCTACGTGCAGCGAAAACGTTGCGCGAGGAGCGAGGCATCCACGCGCGTATCGTTGACTTGCGATGGTTGAGCCCGCTGAACGAAGCGTTTATCGCGACGCAGGCTTCGTCGTGCGATGCGGTATTGGTGTTAGATGAAGGTCGTCGCAGCGGCGGCGTGGGCGAGGCGATCATCACGGCGATGGTCGAGCATTGCGAACGCATGCCGCGCGTCAAACGCGTGACGGGCGCAGATACTTATATACCGTTAGGCCCGGCGGCGAATTTAGTATTGCCGCAAGAAGCGGATGTGATCGAAGCGGCGACGGCGTTGTGTGGGCGAAAGCGCGCGGCGGCGATGACGTAGTTCCGGTAAGTCTCAATCCAGTCATTCGTCGCCGGTCTCATTTCAACATGTCTAAGCAGGGAACAACATATGCATCTATTTCAGATTGGCTAACTTGTGCACTTCTTTGTAATTCACGGAAGGATTGCAAAAGGCTATCATTCGGTATCTTCGTCGAGAAGAATGCGAGCAGTGCGGCATTACGAATCGTCGCGTCGGGTGATTGAAGTCCGTTTCGTAGCGCATCAATAGCTACTGACCGATTCGGCTGCCAGGATGAGGTTCCGGCCAAAGTGGCAATCGCGTTCATCTTGGGGGCGTCGATGATCTCATCGACCACCAGTTGTACCAACCGGTCGATTGCGAGATCTAAGAAGTCAACCTGAATGTTGTGCTCGATTAAGGTGCTTGCCATCTTTTGCGTCGCGTGTCGGCTATTCGAATGCAGTAACGCTTCCGCTAGGCGACGATTGTAATCGGATCGAAGGCTATCACGCGTTAAGCACCATGCAGAAATAATCAGTTCATCGTTCGAAACCTTGGAATCTTTGGATTCGATCAGGGCCAAAAGCCGAGTGTCCGCATCAATCAGCAATAAGTAAAATAGCGATTGCTTGACATGTACTGATTCACCTGCCGAGTATGTGTCGAACATATCGGTGTTTCGTCTAGAGAACTTCTTTATCCAAAGTCGAGCACCTTCTTTATTGTGTAACACAACAATGCGCTTATCGTCACTCACAAATGCGACGGGTGCACCCTCAAACACATGGTACCAAGGCTTGGTGAGGCCTCGAAGGGCAAAAAAAGCGAGGAGAATTCCGACGCCTCCCACCGAAAGATAGATTATCACTTTTCGCATAATGCTCGACCAATTTTGGCTTGTTGCGACTACTTGGCTGACGATGCAGCCGAATCATTATTCGGGTATCTTTAACACAGCCCCTTGCACAACCACCACATCATCCACATGCCCCGACTGGGTGGGCTCATTCTCAAACACAACATGCATGTGCGAAACGTCGCCATGATGGGTGAGTGTGCCAGCCGCGTTTTCGGCGTAGATGCCGACGATCGTGCCCGCACGGTCTTTGCATTCGAAGCGAATGGGCTCTTCGCCACCGGCACGGGGGCAGCTGCCGTTGATGATATGGGCGGCGACGGACAGGTTGCCTTCAATGAGGAATGGAAAAGGCTCGTCGGTGTTGATGTTGTTTTGTTGGGCTTGAGATTTGATGAAGGCCATTAACTGGTCGCTGTCGAGCGTGCTTTCGATCGCGAGCGACTGCCACGTAGGAACATAGGTGGCAGCCAGCAGTGTCGCTTCGCGATCCGGCAAGATGGTGGACGTAACGAACTCGCCCTCGAGTTGCGCGACGTAGGCCTTGCCGTTAAGGATGGTCACTTCCCCCATCAAGCCGGCCACGGCACCGACACCGTAGGCGTGTGGTTTTATAACAACATTTGCAAGCACGACGCGCGCCTGCGATTTACCAAGGGCAAGCACTTCATGCATGACGCCCCATTGTTGGATTGTGCCGTTCCAACGTTGATCGGACTGCGATTGCGCCGGTGGCTGTACGGCGTCATCATCGGCGGAATGCGGTTTTATGTCGGTGTTGTTTCCCGAGGCCGCGACGGATGGGTTATTGGTGGCCGGTGGCTCTTGGTTGCAGGCGAGGCAGAGCGCGACGGCAATTGCAAGGGATGATCGGACATTTGAATGCATCATGATTATGGTCTTCGTAACGGTTTGTCGTGAATTTCTCAGGGCTTCAGTTTCACGTCTTGAAAAATAGTATTGAGGCTGCCAGGTGCCATGCCAACCCAACCGTCGTACGCTTATGCGTCTATCCATTGTAAGCAAAGCCGTGCGCGCGATCGCGAGTCCAGCTCGAAGGTCGGCATACTTTGTTTACCGAGATGCCTTACTCGAACAATACATTCAGCGGATCGTTGCATGTGGGCTGATATAGACCACCTACTAGCAATGTGGTATCCGCACGCCAAAAACATGCCGACCATTACATTGACTTAACGCTCGAATGATCGCGCGCGATGTTACCTGTTTATTGCATACTGCATTTTTTGTTTTGGTCGGCATGGCACCGGGCGCGAATCGTTATTCACCCAAGTAAACAGGCTTGTCACCCACCGCTTGCGGAAGTTGCTTGCTTCTTAACTCGTCCGCATCCAAGGCAACCATTGGGCTAATCTCGCACGTGACGGGCGGGTAACCATCGGTGTCGCAACTCACCGTGACGCCTGCGTGTTGTAGCCACTGCGCGGCGCGGCGCGACATATCGCGCTTTGCCGTTGCAACCGAGTCTACACCTTCGGCGTTCTTGACGGGGCTGAATTCGTCGGCGCGTTCGACTTCCATCACCAACGGCTTTTGCGCCAACGGCAAGGCATCGAAGATAAACGATTCGAGCTTAACGGCGTTGGGTTCGTCGGGCTCAATCATCGCGCCCGAATTCAAGTCGACATGCGGCACCTTTTTCACGGCGCGATGCCAAGGTAGGCCGAATGCCGCCGGGTCTGCCGTGAGGCGCTCAACGAAGGCGCGACGAATCAGGTGAATGGCAATGCTACCGGCGTCGTACTTGCGCGAGCCGTCGTCGTTGCGTGCCGTGGCGATTGCGTCGGGCATGTTGGAGTACTCGATCACGCGCAGTTGATCGCCGACCATCACGAAGTTACCGACCTTTTCGTAGTCATCCGCCTTAGCCAGTGACTTGCTCGACATCTCCGAGCCGCTGCGATCGTGCAATCCGATGAACGCGGGATCGATGCAATGCACCAAGGGGTTATCGACTTGAAAGTAGCTGATGTGCTCGATGCCCTTCGCGGCCATGTCTTTCAACATGCCCGATTGCGCCAACGCGAGCAGCGAGCCGCCGTGCCCATCGGGCGAGAGCGCTAATCGATGTTTGTCTGCCAACAAGATTTGACCGTCGGTCGAAAACGACGGCATGACGCCTTGTTGGAAAAACTTCACGCGCTCGACCGTCAAATCGAAGTAGCCGTTGGTTTCAAAGTACGCGACCGTATCCGCGTGATTGATCGGGCTGGTCATGATGTACCAGGTGAGTTCGACGTCGTAACGCCGCTCGGTCGCCCGGATGTGTTCGGCGAACAATCGAAAGAGCGACTTGCTCTTTACCGGCGAAATCTCGAATGCGCCTTTGGGCCCGTCGAAGCCGAGGCGGGTGCCTTGCCCACCGGCAACCGTGAAGGGGGCGACCTTGCCGGCGGCAATCAACGATTGGCCGTGTTCGATCTCGCCGCGACCAACATTGTTTTTCGAAACGACCTCAGGCGGCTGGATGTTAGACAAGTCCGTCTCGGCGGCACCTTCACCGCGCACGACGTTGGTGAGTTGCGCGAGGCGGTCGAGCGGAACCGCGTTGATGTCGTCGGCCAATTGGCGCTGCTGGTCTTCGGATAGTTCATCCCAGAATTGGAGCAGATGGCCCTGATTCACGCGGGCAAGTTGGTCGGCAAGTTCGGCTTTCATATTGATTCTCGGATGAAGGGTCTGATTGGGTTGCAAGTTGAACCGATACACTAGCAAGCGCACGATGCGTGTCAAAACGCAGGATGTTACCGGTTGAGCAAGGATTCATCAGAACAATTCGACCTATCGCGCCGCGCGTTTCTCGCGGGAGGGGCCGCCGGATTGGTGGCCGCCGGCAGTCGGCGTCTCATGGGGCAGGTGCGGCAAAACGGTCCCGCCCGCGTAGGCGACATGCCTGCGAAAACTGCGGTGGTGAAGAAGTCGCGCGTGGTCGTTGCCGAAGACCCGGTGATGGTGCCCTCGCGGCTGATTCAGGAGGCTTTGCTTCGTGATTCGCTCGATCGAAGTGTCGCGGCCTGCGTCGGAACTGCCAGCGCGGGGCTCGCGTGGCGGAAATTGCTGAACGATGACGACCGAATCCTGATCAAATTCAATCAATCGGCCGCGGCGCTGATCGGAACAAATCCGTCGATGGCGCGCGTGTTGATCCAGTCGCTATTGGCGGCCGACTTGAGGCCTGACCAAATAACGCTTCTTGAGGTCGATCAAGTGGTCGGCGACGAATTTAAGCTGCGTCGCCCCGACCATCGGTGGCTGGGGCAGGCGGCGAAATTCGGCGATGTCGGTGAAGACGTCTTCCGGGCTGACCTCGATTGGGCCACGGCGGTGATCAATGTGCCGTTTCTCAAGACCCATCATATGGCGGTCATGACCGGGTGCCTGAAGAACTTGTCGCACGGGCTGATTCGGCGACCGGCGCGATTTCACGGTAAACGGTGTAGCCCGGCGATTGCGGCGATTAATGCTCATGATTCGCTGGCTGGTAAGCTTAAGTTAAATATTATCAATGGTTTACGGGTGAATTTTGACCGTGGGCCCGAAGCGTCGGAGCGGGAGATCGAATCGCGCGGCTGGCTGGCGGTGTCGACCGACCCGGTGGCGGCCGATTGTGTCGGATTTGGGTATCTGAACCACGTGCGGGCGGGGAAGGGGCTACGACCGTTACTACCCAGTCCGCAGTTGCCTGATGCATTAACGCTGGCAGAGAAATGCGGAGTCGGCAGGTCCGGTATAGAGCAGATTGAGCAGGTCAATCTGGCCGACACTTGATTTGGCGAACTAAGCCAGAGGCTGGAAAAATCCGATTCTCGGCAAGGGGGAATTGCTTGACCCCGACAGATTGGAACGGCTAGAATTAGGATAGTGCGTGGAGATTTCGCACCGAGAAAATAGAGGGAAACGCAGCGAGACAATTGATTAGGCGACCATCATACTCAAAACTTACACGCCATTATTCGCCCTCCGTGTAGGGCACTTTCCTGTAAGCATTCCTGCCTAATCGTCTCACCTTGCCCTCCAACGGTCCGCTGAAACCACTCTCCCGCTGTCAGATACAACATCCGAAGATATTTCGCCGTCGTCGGTGCCGGTTATCGTCTGTTTAGGTGGTGAACCGAATCCGGGTTGCGGCTATCAAAATAAGCTTTGCCGATGTTTCCGTTTCGATGTGAAACGGGTCGGTAGATGTGGGTGACCGTTGAAACTGGAGCGGGGGCTCGCGACGAGGTGACTTACGTAAGTCGCCGAAATTTTGACGCCTTCATTCTGATTCTTAACAGTTCGAGCCACTGGGCCGAGTTCAGTGGTTACTCGCAGGAATAACGCCATCATTCATAAGGAGGTTATGGCGGTGAGAAACAAGAAAGCTTTTACGTTGATTGAGTTGTTGGTGGTTATCGCGATCATCGCGTTGTTGATCTCGATTTTGCTGCCCAGTTTGTCGCGTGCACGCGAGCTGTCGAAGCGAACGGTCTGTTCGGCCAACCTTCGCGGTATCGGTCAGGCGATGTACATCTACGCTCAGGACGATCCGCAGGTTTTCCCGACGATCGGCCCGCGCACCGCGACCGGCAACATCCGCGTCTTCGGTCAGCAGCCGCTGGCTTCGCAGCCGCCGGCCAACGGTAACCATCAGGACCGCGGCCCGCAGAACCCGCAGACCTTGGTGACCGGCATTGGTTCGCCGACGGTCGACATGTGGACCGTCATTCGCGCCAACAACACCACGCCGAAGCAGTTCATCTGCCCGTCGACGATTGACACGCCCGACCCGGCTCAGGACACCACGGTGTACTACGACTTCTTGCACTGGCAGTTCCTCAGCTATTCGTACCAGAATCAGCACGACACCGATCGTCGCGTCATTGGTACCTCGTCGGAGCCGAACATCCCGTTCATGGCCGATGCCAACCCCTACGGTAAGGGTGGCGTCAACGGTGCACCGAACAGCATCAATCAGGACCGCATCAGCCCGTTCCGCGGCAACAGCACCAACCACACCAACCGCGAAGGTCAGAACATTCTGTTCCAAGACGGTCACGTGGACTTCGAAAAGGGCCCGGACGCAGGTCTGTCCGGTTTCTTCTCGTCGGGTATTCCGTCCGCTCGCGGTCGCGACCATATCTACACCACGCACGGCCCGAACAACCAACCGGTTGACCCGGGTACGGCTTCTGCACTTCCGTTGCAGCAATCGGGCCAAGGTGTTGTAAACCTTGGTGGCCGCTCGGACGTCTGCATGGTTCCCTAAGCGGTTTCCAAAACTAAGTTAGCTTGACGAATACGACCCCCGTAGTGATTTCGCTGCGGGGGTCGTTTCATTTTTACAGACGGCACCTTATGTTGGTCGTCATCATGTCGAGCGAAGAACAGCTACAACGCGGAATCGAATTGCGCGGCGATTACGGTCGCCTTCTCAGTGAATCGGCTTCTCAGATTGCTGCCATCACGCGCGCCGTTATCGACGCACTGCAGAATGGTCACCGCATCCTGACGTGCGGCAATGGCGGTTCCGCTGCGGAATCGTTGCACTTCGCCGAAGAGCTGGTGGGGCGATTTCGCGCCGAGAGACGACCGTTGCCAGCGGTGTCATTGGTTGCGGATTCGACGGCGCTAACGTGTATCGGAAATGACTACGGGTTTGACGAGATTTTCGCGCGGCAGGTAGATGGGCTCGGCACGGCCGGCGATGTATTGGTCTGCCTGAGCACCAGCGGAAAAAGCCCGAATCTCATCAAGGCGTTACAACGGGCCAAAGAAAAAAGTCTGACGACGATAGGTTTATTGGGGCGGCCCGGCAGCTCGGCGGAAGGGCACTGCGACTTGGTCTTCACGCCGGTGACAGATTCATCCGCACTGGTGCAGGAGCTGCATCTGGCTGTGATTCACTTGGTGTTGGAAGCCGTAGACGCGGCCTTCGTTGAATAGTCGAATTCGGATTACGCGTTACTCGTCTTTCTTGCGTTGGCGATAGAGTTTTTTATCGATCACACCCAACATCGCCGCGCGATCTACTTGGCCATCCAATAGTGAAATGATCTGGTCCACTTGCGTTTCGGCATTACCTTCGAGCATGCCATTGTAGTCGACTTGCAATAGCCGCACGTCGTCGCGCGCATCCATTTTCTTAAACACGTCGGCCAAGTGGCGCTCGAAGTATGCCGCCATCTGCGCATCGTTGGGGCCGTCATCGCGTACCGTGCCGCGCCGCTGCATCATCGTCTTCTGCGACGCGAGGATTTCCGGCATGCGTCGCCGCATAAAGATTACGCGATAGTCTTCGCCCGGCGGCAAATCGATCAACAACATCGAGATCATCTTGACCACTTTGCCGCGCGCTTCGGGCAACCAATCGGTGTCTTCTTTGATCTTTTTAACGCGCTCGAATTCGTAATAGCCTTTGGGGTTGTCGTCGTCGGCTTTTCGGATGTGATCGATCAACGGCGTCATGCCGCCCGCTTCCAACATGGCCATCATCATGCTGGTACCGCTGCGCGGCAGCCCGGATACCAATGTCGTAAACGTGTGCGCCAACGAATTTACCCTTCGTCAATCTCAAGTTGCGAATCTGTCACAAATCCGTGACCAGCTATATTATGGACGCAGTAGCGTGCGGCAAGTGAAGCTCAGAAAAAGCGGGCTGTTGGATTCCTAACGCAGGAGGACGCCATCATGTGTAGCCGAAACCTCAACACAGCAGTGTTTCTATTGGTGTTGGTCGCTGGAGGTATCGTCATAGGCGGGCTTGCGTGTGGCGAAAACGGTAACCGCGAGGTCACCGAGGCGGACATGCAGGCCGACCCGCAAGCGCACGGCCTGCACATGATTCGCGATAAGGAACTGCGCGAGATCATGAACCGCCTACAGGCGCTCGATTTGGATGCCGTCAGTCGCGAAATGGACGAGACCGATATGGTGCCGCCCGAGCTGGACGACGTTGCCGAGATGGCGTCGACGCTTGCCAAAGATGCATTGGTGCTGCCGTTGGTCATGAAAGACCAGCAGATGAACGACGAATCGCGCGGGTTGCTCGTGAAACTCTCGCAGCGTCTCAAGAACGAGGCCGACGATTTGGCCCGCGCCGCCCATACCGGCAACGCCCGATTGGCGAGCACGCGGCTCGACGCCATGATGAAGACGTGCGTTGATTGCCATCGCGAATTTCGTGCCCCGGCATTGGCGCAACGATAAGAGTTGGCGATCGCCGTTTCTGATCGGTCCGGAAAGCGATGCCTCAACCCTAGGCGTTGCTTGCCGGTCGGCGGGGGTTTGCTACACTCACGCGCCGTTCCACAGGCAAATACAACACCACCCGATTCGCAACGAGGATACACACCATGGAAAAAACACTGATCATCCTTAAGCCCGACACCGTGCAGCGCGGCATGGCTGGCCGCATCATCACCCGCTTCGAGGAAAAGGGCTTCCAGATTGCCGCCATGAAGCTGATGAAGATCGATAAGGGCATCGCCGAAAAGCATTACGGCGTGCATAAGGACAAGCCGTTTTACCCCAAGCTGCTCGATTACATCACGAGCAGCCCGGTCGTCGTGATGGTGTTGCAAGGGAACAACGCTATCGCCGTTTCGCGCAAGATGATGGGCGCGACGTTCGGTTCCAACGCCGAGCCGGGCACGATTCGCGGTGATTTCGGCATGTCGAACAGCTTTAACCTGATTCACGGTAGCGATTCACCCGAAGCCGCCGAGTTTGAGATCGGCCTCTACTTCGGCGCGGGCGATCTGATCGAGTACAATAAAGCCATCATGCCGTGGATTTACGACCACTCGGGCAGCACGCCGGAATAATGATTTGAGAACTTGAATCATCACCGGCGGCGCGCGAGCGAGCATGCGCGCGAGGCCGGACGATGACGCAGAACGACGAACATGTGAACGACGCAACAGAACCCACGGGCGACGCATCGCCCGTGGGTTTTTGTCCGTATTGTGACTATCGACTTGTTGCCATCGGCACCTGCCCGGAATGCGGCAACACGATTGACCGAGCGGCCATTCGTGAAACGCCGCGACGCACACGGCGGGGACGGATGCTCAAACGCATCGCGACGGTAATTACGCTCGTGGGTGCGATTTTGGGGGGTCGTTGGTTTATCGGCTCGCCCTATTTTTACCGCATTTGGCCCAACACCCTCTTGATCGATGCGTATCCCGCAAATCTAGGTGTTACAGAGGAAGTTGGGCGTCGTCTGCGAGCCGGTCGATTCTGGGATGATGAAGTACGGCAGTTAGTGGAGAGGTCATTTAAACAAGAAATCATCATTCGCTCGCCGCGCCCGGCGCGCATGCCCTTGATTGGGACGGTAACAGTGCAGTCGGTGCCCAATTCACTTTTCGTGATCGTGCCGAGCAAGATGCGCGACCACCTTAAGCCGGATAATTGCCGATTGGGCGAAATCGAATTGCGTTATACTCAAAAGTCAAGCCACATATCTTCGCGTCGCACGACCACCGGCGGAGGGCTGTTGCTATCAAGGCAGACTGTCGAGATTGCTTATGAGGTGGCGCCGGAGATCCCAGTCGGTGCGTCGACACTCTATCAGGAATTGGTGATTCATGTGGAATCATCAGACGCGCAGATAAACGATGCCTATTCTGCGTTGGTCGATTATCCGTTCACGTTAAGCGCGAGCGCGTCGATCGTTGCCCGCGACCAGCCGTTGTCAGCGTTTATTGAGCAGGAATACTCACCCGCAATCGAAGCAGCGTGGCGTGCCGATGTCAAGGTATGGGGGTTCCGGTCGCACAAGGACATGGCGACCGTCCAGATTTGCTTTAATCAGCGCGAGCGCCCCTATTACGTGCGCTACAACATAACCCAACGTGGTTTGGATGGAGCGGGAGGCGGCGGAATTGGTGGCCGCCGCAAAATCGATGTTAGTTCGGCCTCGTATTCGACAACGACATCGTCGTCATTCTACCATTCGGAAAGGCCAATTGTTGATGTTCGCGTTGTCGTAGATTTAGAAGCGGCGGGGAATGACGATGCGACTGTCGTCAATCCGGTTGTCATGGAATGGCACCAACTGGATGCGCGTGAGTTTCCCTTATTGGTTAATGATAGTGGTGGGCAAGCCGCGCCAGATTCGTGCGACCGACACTATGCGTTCTCCCCCGATGTAGTTCGGCGTATGCGACCAGAGGAATACGAGAATGACTAATTTCTGTGAAACACCCGACGTAGATGGCGGTGGGCCTGTTGGTGGGCGTTTCCGTGTTCTTAGGGGCGCCTTGGTGGTGGCCTTGTTATTCATGGCGGTTTCCATGTTCTTAACCAGGGCATGGGAAGCTTGGGGCCGATTAATGGTCTAGTCTCGGAGCGTACAACCGATTTTCAGTATCCAAGTTTTGACAAGCGATTATCCCGTGGCGAGGTCGATGAGGAAGAGTTGCGGAACTACTACAAGGATTTCGCGGAGGTGCAGTTAATCGCCGAGGTGACGGATTTCGGTATCGATATTCGGGCGGAAGGTTTTGACAGCAACAGAAAATCTGGATTTCCGGGTGATCTTCTATCGTTACGCGCGCATGTTGGTGTGCCTACATTTTATGTTGACGGCGACCAACTCGATTGGGAGCGTGGTCAATTTTCATTCGGGTCGAGAGAAACGGCATTGACGATGTATGGTGTGAGCGTCGAGTGGTCGGAGATCGAAGGCCGCGAACAAGTCAGCGTGCGCGTAACGGGTAGTGTTGAGTTGCGCACCGAAGATGAGGCACAACGCCGCCTACTTGAGCGTATTGATAATCATTTCCCCTTCGACATAACGCAGAAGGTCGAAGCTCATGAAAGTGCGCGTCAATAAGGCTATGGCCATTTCAGTGCGATGTAGGTTATCGCGTAAGAAAAGCGTGGCCGCTCCACGGTGGAGCAAGGAAGCGACGATCAGCGACCAGCCAACACTACATCGATCGTTAGCCACCGATTCCCCATCGCCAAGGCGATGAGGCGGGTGGCCCATGTTGGTAATCCAACGTGGGGACTCGATTAACTCGCGACGGTCATCTCAATACTGAACAGTCGCTACAATTGCAGCCATGCCGCCAAGACATACAACACTCCAATTTACACAAACGGCTAAATACAACACCGCCGTCTGCGGCGCAACATCATTGTACCGCCCAACAATACCATCACCCGCAAATGGCGGTGCCGTCCAAAACGAACAAGGCACAGTGAGATTCACTGATTGCCGCTTTAACGACAACACCGCCGGCCTGGAAGGTGGCGGCATCTACAGCTTCAAAGACTCAATCGTCACTATCGAGGGTTGTCAGTTTTTGTTGAACGAAGCCGGTCAGCGCGGCGGTGGCGTCTACAGCCAAAAGTCGAACGTGACCGTCGTCGATTGTTTGTTCCAACAAAACGAGGCCGATCAGGGCGGCGGTATGTATCACTCGGGCGGAGCAGCTACAACGCTCGCCAACCTGCGCTTGCGCGATAGCACCTTCAAGAACAACAGCGCGCTGGGCGTCGCGCTGGACGGCAATGGCGGTGGTTTGGCGCTCGGCCTACAACCCGATGGCAGGCTCGTCGAGATCGTCAATTGCCAGTTCATCGATAACGACGCCGACGACAACGGCGCTCCGGCTTTTTCGTTCGTCAGCTAACCAGGATCAACTGGCCTGCGAGTTTCTTCGCGGCCGAATGCGGTTCAATCCGAAGGTGTTGGACGATCCTGAGTATGACGCGATCGATGCGGAGGTAAGGGCGTTGTGTAAAGAGGATAGTTGATACGATGGAAGGTAACGGATACGCGGTTACTTAAATTTATTTCAATATTAGATGTCGCCTGTGCTTCGGTGGGTTGAGTACAACCCACCCTACGGAAGAGCTTTGCCTAGAGTGCAGCCTGTGCTAACTTTAGTTCGAACAATCGGCCGTACTACTCCAACAACCCCAGCCCCAAATTCACTTCCAGTCGCGTGCCGTCGATGACGTCTATTTTGATATTCGGGTCGCCGTCTTCGATTGTTAGCGAACGCGTTGCACCGCCGGAGAATAGTAGCGTGTAAGTGCCAGCGGCGTTGACGCGGAACGAGTAACCGCCGGCGTCGTTGGTGGTGCGTTGTACGTTGCCGAGTTGTACAGTGATTCCGCTGCGGCCTTCGTTGTAGTCGTATTGACCGTTGGCGTTGATGTCGTTGTACACCACGCCCAAGACAAACGTCGGGTCGCCCGGGTCGGTGCCGTAGTCCTGCGTCTGCATCATCGAACTCGTGAATACGGTGCCGTCGTCGCGCGTGAACGCGCCGGTAACGATCGAGATGCCCACTTCGCGAAATGCGGCGTTCAACATCGTGACGCGATGGCCGCGGTCGGGAATGCCTTCATCGACAAAGAGGTCTTCGTGTTGATCGTCCACGGTTTGCACAACATTGAGCGTGCCGGTCGTACCGCGCCAGGCGAGGTTCTCACCGGCGGTGGTAAACATGTAGCCTGCGTTTTGCATGCGCTCGAATGGCGTCACACCCTCGGGAGTGTCGTGTGCGAAGTAATCGCGGTCGAGCATGTCGGTGCTGTGTTCGAGCGCGGCGCCGCGTAAGTTAGCGTTCATCGTGACGGCGGGTTTCGGCGTCGTGTTAAGTTGGCCGGGGATGCCCTCGTCGATGGCGATGTTGAATATGCTCGCTTCGGTCGCTGGCAACAGTCGCGCGCGGTTGATGCGCTCGAGGGATAGTTGCTCAAGCAGCGAGGCGTCGATGCTGGTCGAGCTGCCGCCGCCGTTGGATCCACCCGAGTTGTTGCCGCCTGTCCCGCCAGTTTGGTTGCCGGGGTCGGTCATGTTGTTCACGGGCGTGACGGCGCACTGTTGACCAGAGGCGACGACCAGCAGGAAGGCCAGAGCGGGAATCGATAATCGGTTGGGCATATTTCAATTCTCTAATTTAGGGCGAGCGTTGTTGGGTGTAATCGGACGCAGCAGCCGCTTCGCGGGGTTTCGTCACGCATTCATCGGTCAATGGCCTGGTGAGCCTGTCGGTATGGCTATTTTAGCCGGTTGTAAATGAGACTATTCGGCTGGGTGAACAGTGCGGTTTTCTGTAGATCGCTATGTGAGATTTTGGCCGTAAGGTTATGTTAGTTAATGGTTTGTGGGCTAAGTAGTGGGCCGAGATTGGCACGCTTCGGAATTAATTCGTTCCAGAAATCTTATACGCGACTTTAATTTCGCGTATAATGCGTCAGGCATAAACCAATGGACGAGAAATCCGCCAACACGAACTGGACCTTTCTGACCAATCACGGTCACGTGCTTATTTGCCTCGCCGGCGATAGCGATCTGCGGCTGCGCGATGTGGCCGAGCGCGTCGGCATTACCGAGCGGGCGGTTCAGCGCATCGTCACCGACCTTGAGGGGGCGGGTTTCATCGAGCGCGTGAAGGAGGGGCGTCGCAACCATTACAAGATCATCGGAACAATGCCGCTGCGGCACCCGGTCGAGGCGCATTGTCGCGCCGACGATCTGATCAAAATGGTGACGACGGTCAAACGCTGACATTAAGATTCGGGCCATGTCTACAGATCCCAGCGAAATGCAAAAAGCGTCGGCGACGGCGCAACAGTGGCTGACGACCGAGCGCTTGCGAGCGGGCTGTTGGTCGCCTGAATTGGCGGAAAGTGCCTTCACGATTTATGGCGATCCAGTCGCGATGCGATTCATGCGACCCAATTACCCAGTGAGCGACGTCGCGGCGATGCGGGACCGATTGGGCGAGATTATCGCGCGGAACGAGCAATATCAGGGGCGGATGGGATCGTGGCCGTTGTTCTTGCGCGAAACTGACGAGATGGTGGGGGCGATTTTGCTGAAGCCGTTGCCAGGGTCGGAGCAGATTGAAGTGGGGTGGCACTTGGGCCGTGCGCACTGGGGCAACGGATATGCGACGGAAGCGGGGCTAGCGGCGCTGGATTATGGGTACACGTGTTTGGGTTTGAGCACAATCTACGCAGTGGTGGACCCGGGCAATACGCCGTCGATGGCGGTATGTCGGCGCATCGGGTTAAAGCATTTGGGACGGACCGAGCAGTTCTATGAACGTTCGCTTGAGTATTTTTCCAAGGCGGCAACGGCGGATTAAGTGATTGCGTCGAGCGGATGGGGTTATCGCGCCGGGGTCGTGCCGGATGAAGGCGCGGTCGGGGCGGAGGATTCTGCAATCTTGCAAGATCGGGCATGTCGACAGATAATCAGGCGTCCCTTGGAGAGGTGTCCGAGTGGTTGAAGGAGCCGCATTCGAAATGCGGTCTGCGGGTAACCGTAGCGGGGGTTCGAATCCCTCCCTCTCCGTTTTTCCTTTCTTTTCTGGCCGTGAGCGGTGTAAATCCCGGGGCGGCGTTAACCTCTACGTTTCCACTGACCAAACCGGATCATGCGCTGCTTCGTCCGTTAATGCGCGGCGACCAGTTGAACTGAGCTTGCGCTTGACCGTCACTTCGGTGATGACTTCCGATACGCCACTTTGCCTATCAACGCGGGTGCCTGAATAGCGGCATTTGCCCGGCTATATCCCTATTGGGTTTGACATAATTTGAATCCTTAACGAAGGAGTGAATATGGCTGCTAAGCAACACGAAATTCTGTCCAAAGATGCCCGTGACCAAGCGGTGAATTCGATGCATAGCGTTTTGGCGACGTTGATCGACATGGCACTACAGGCGAAGCAGGCGCATTGGAATATTCGCGGTCCGCGCTTCAAATCGCTGCACGAACACTTGGATGAAATCATCGATGAATTGCGACCCGCCTCAGACGAAGTGGCCGAGCGCATCGTGACGTTGGGCGTACCGGCTGACGGCACGCTACCCGCGCTGAGCAAAGGGACCGCGCTAGCGACGATCCACACGGGCTTTTTAAACGATCAGCAAGTCGCCGAAGGCATCGCCGAACGGTTGAGCCAAACGATCAATTGCATTCGCAAGTCGATCGCGACAGTCGGCGAAGTTGATCCGGTAAGCGAAGACCTGTTGATCGGTATCGCGGCCGGTTTGGAAAAACAGCTATGGATGGTGCAGTCGAACTTTCTGGAAGCGTAGAAGGATTTGCTTCTCATTCTGATATCGGAATTTAGCGAATAAGCCGGTCGCGGGTGCGGTCGGCTCTTATTTTTGACTTAATTGTTGTTGTCGATGCGTTACGCGATCCGTTCGCCGCGCAGGCGATCGGCGTGGACGATGCCGCGCAGATCACCGCTGTTGAGTATGCGGATGTCGGCGACGCCGAATTTCATCATGGCGAGACGCGTTAGGCCCAAGCCAAACGCGAAGCCGGTGTACTCGTGCGGATCGATACCGCCGTAGCGCAGCACGTTCGGATGGACCATACCGCAGGGGAGGATTTCCACCCAACCGCTGCGTTTGCACGTAGCACAGCCGGCACCGTCGCAGATGGCGCAGCTCATATCGAGTTCGAAACCGGGTTCGACGAATGGGAAGAATCCGGGGCGCAGGCGCACTTTGACGTCGCGGCGAAAGACCTGGCGCAACAACAATTTCATGTAAGCGATCAGGTGCGCGATCGAAATATCTTTGTCGATGAGCAGGCCTTCTAGTTGGTAGAAGGTATTTTCGTGCGAGGCGTCGAGCGCTTCGTAACGAAAGCAACGACCCGGTGCAATCACGCGAATCGGCGGGCCGAAGCGCTGCATGGCGCGAATTTGGCAAGGGCTGGTGTGCGTGCGCAACAGCCAACCATTGGTGAGCCAAAAAGTATCCTGCGAGTCGCGCGCCGGGTGCATCGCGGGAATGTTTAGCGCTTCGAAGTTGTAGAATTCGGTTTCCATCTCCGGCCCGCCGACGACGGCGAAACCAAGCCCGCGGAAGAGCCGTTCGATCTCGCGCTGTACGATGGTGACCGGGTGGAGCGAGCCGCGGCGCGTCAGCGGCGGCGGTAGCGTCGGATCGAAGTTGGCGCTCTTGCGGCGTTCGCCTTCGAGGTCGGCTTGCTTCAGCGCTTCCTGCGCCTTGGCGAAGAGTTGTTTGATTTCGTTCTTGGCTTTGTTGATGGCTTGGCCGGCGGCACCGCGTTCTTTGGCGTCGAACGATTTGATGTTTTTCAGCGTGTCTGCCAGTGGGCCTTTGGTGATTCGGCCTTCCGCCGAGCGCAGCGCGTCGACGGTATCGGCTTCGGCGATGGCCTTTTCGGCGTTCTCGCGCGTTTCGCTTAGCAGGTTGTCGAGTTCTTGCAGGTCCATTGGATACCTAATCGAGTCGGGGTGCGTCGGCTTGCAGCCAGCCAGTCGCCATGTGATTTACCGCCGTTGGTGTATGGCACGGTCGGGGCTTCGTCAAGCGAGTGGGGGCTTGGCACTGGCTTGGCTATCAACTGCGGGCGGCGTATATCAAAAAGAGCCACCGAAAGTGGCTCAGCAATTTGGTTAGGCAGCTGAGCATGCGTCGAGCCTGAACCTAAACCGGGCTACGACCTTCGCCCGGTGGCAGGATGAATTTTTCGTAGATGATGCCGGCTGCCAACGCTCCGAGAATGGGGCCGATGAAATACGCCACTTGCATCGTCCAGAAATGCGGCAAGTAATCGCCGGGCATGAGCGACGTGATGAAGCCGGGGCCGAAAGAGCGCGCCGGGTTCATCGATGTGCCCGTGATGCTGCCGGCGGCGAGCACGTTTGCGGCGACGACCAAGCCGATTGCGAGCGCGCCGGAGTGGCGACCGTTGCGTGGGTCGATGGCCGCCCCCCAGATGACGAAAACAAGGATGAACGTGAGGACCATCTCGATGCCGATGACAGCGGGCAGCGCGAGGTTGGCCGTATCGAAGGTGGGATTTCCAAGTGCGGCATTGCGTGCGGCTTCGGTCCACGCGTCCGAACTGCCGCCGTACATTGCCATGATGGCGAGCAGGCCGCCGGCCGCGAGCGATGCGGCAAACTGAACGATGAGGAATGCGATCGCGCCGCCGCCATCGATGCGTTTGTTGAACCACATGGTGATGGTGACGGCGGGGTTGAAGTACGCCCCCGACACGTTGATGGTCGCGGCGACGGCGACAAAGAGGATGAGGCCGTGGGCCAACGCGGCAATGAGCAGCGTCATGCCATCGGAAGCGCCGGCGGCCTTGGCGGAAATAACGCCCGCGCCACCGATGTAACACAACGCAAAGGTGCCGACGAATTCGCAGATGAGTTTGCTGGCTTTGTTCATGAGAATTGCCCTCTTAAATTGCAATAAACATCTGAGATTATGCGGATCTTAAACCAAACCGGCAATGTGCGACGTAGGACTATTCGCACAGATATAGTCCGGTTGGACTCAACTCTCTCGCGAATAAGGGTACGAGATGCCAAAGCACTAAAGTGATTGATTGCGAATGGCATCGCGCATCATTTCTTACGTGGCAAGTAACGCGTGGGGTTAATTTGATATAAAGGATTGACATGTCACTTTGCGAAACCGGACATTACCACGTATACGTAGGCATGACGAACGGCTCATTTTCGTAAGCCATTATGCAATAGGGTCGCGCTTCTGTACGGCAGAAGCTCAATAGAACTTTAGTTTTGTCTAATTCAGCCAAACTCCAATTGCATCCAACAAATTGACATACCTACCGAACAGGCCGCCGAGCACGGCTCCGAGTAAGCCACCCACGACTGCCAGCGGCATCGACGAGAAGCCGCTCGACAGGAGTGCGGCACCGATCAATGCACCGACTACAGCGCAAAATAAAATCCAGAGTAAATGAATGACTTTGCCGGTTGTCTTGAGCATCTTGTAAAGTCCTTCTGCAATTCCCATTGAAAGACAAGCAGCAACTCCAATTGTTGCCACTTTATAAAATGACAGCCGTGGGTCTGGATTGGTTTTCAGCCAACCGCTCTTGCCCCCTAGTACCGCTTGTTCAGGATTTGGGCCCTTCGGCCAAAAGTATTTTAACAATTACCGCAGAATTTTCGGCGACAGATAAACGACTTGTCTACTGGCCGACCAGCGCCGCGATAAATGGTTGAATATCCCGACCGTCGACTTTGCCGTCATTGTTCATATCGAGCGGGCAGGCCGGCACGGGGGCGGGTGCGCCGACAAGGATACGGGCGAAGATGGAAAGATCGACGACGGTGATCGTGCCGCTGCCGTCTGCATCGCCGTTGGTGCAGGTGGTGGCGGGCTCGATGATCGTGATGTCATTCACATTGCCGAGTCCCGCGGCGACGACGATTTGTTCGTTGGCGTCGAGCGCATCGCCATCGGTGTTTAGGTCGCGCAACGCGACCAATTCACGATTGTTGTTCGCAAGAAAAACGTACAGCGTGTCGGTCGATGCGGCGCGAGCCATACGCGCGGGTTGGTCGAGGTTGTTGGCGAAGATAATTAACTCGTTTGCATCGAGGGCGTCACCGTCGGCGTTTGCATCGTGGTAGGTGACGATATCGGATTGACCGGGGCGCAAATGGCGCTGTGTTTGGTTGTCGATGGTAACGATCGATAGACCGATCGGCTGATTTTCAACGTAACTGATGTTCTCGGCAAAGTCGAAGTAATCGCCATCGTGGTTGCGGTCTTCGAGAATTCGCACTGGTGTAGCGGCATTCGTCTGTGAGATCAAAAACGTAAAGTCATCTATTTGTGTGATTGCATTTGGTGAAACCAGATCGTCGGCAATGTTGACGATTTCATTTGCGTCCAGCGCGTCGCCGTCACCGTCAAGGTCGGAAAGTTGTATCAATGTGCGGTTGGCACCGTCGATGACAAGTCGCGTACCGAGGTTTGTAGTGAGTATCGCGCTCTGGGTCGGGTTGACGGCTTGGGCAGACAGTTCGGCAAAGAGATTCACTTCGTTCGCATCGAGGCAGTCTCCATCGCCGTTTAGGTCTTGGAGTTTTTGAATGCTCGTGCCCGTTATGACAAACAGCGATTGGGAGGTGGCGGAAAGACCGCTGAAGTTCGCTGAGGTGCTGTTTGCAAAGATCGTGCGCTCAAATGAATCGAGAAAATCACCATCACCATTGAGGTCAACCAATCGATAAATCGAGCTATTGGTGGAATAGAGGATGGTCGGCGACGGCTGAGCGTGTGCGCGGCCGTGCAAGCCTGCACAAGTCATAACGAGAAGCACTAGCGAGGGAATATGAATAAGCGATTGCATCTCTAAGGGCCACCGATGTAAATCCGAGTATCGCGACGTCCGGCCGCACAAAGTGTAGGGGCCGTAATACCGTCGGCATTCTAATGAAATCCTTAGGAAAATTGCGAGTAAAGGCGCACGCGGGGATTGATGGACGGTGGATTGGGGCCGAATTTAGAGCAATTCGTCAGGAGAGGCGTGACGTGTGATTTGCATCGCACGGTTGCCGCGCAGTTGGCCGAGCTTGCCGGCGAATTTGTTGCGGCCTTCGACTTGCAGAATGAAGTCGCGATTGACGAGCTTGTTGAGACGGATGATGTCGCCGGGGGCGAGCGTGAGCAGTTCGCCGACGGTGAGTTCGGCGCGACCGAGATAGGCCCGCATGTTGACGGCGGCGTGTTTAAGATTGCGCGAAACGCTTTTCGCTTCTTCCTGGTCGCCGTCCTTATGCGAATAGGCTAGCCAGGTTTGCGTGCCAAGCTTTCCGACGATTGGCTCGATCACGTTAAACGGAATGCAGATGCTCATCGTGCCGGCGCGGGCACCGATCTTGATCTCGAAGCCAAGCACAACGACGACTTCGTTGGGGGCCACGATCTGCACGAGGTGCGGATTGCTTTCGGTACCGGCGATGCCGAATTTGACTTCCATCAAATCCTGCCACGCTTCGGCAAGGTTATGTAACGCCCGATCGATGATGCGATTGACCAACCGATTCTCGATGGCCGTCAACGGTCGCTGTGGGATGAAGATTTCGGCGTTGGTGCCGCCCAACAGACGGTCGATGATCGGAAAGACGATCAGAGGGCTGATTTCGAGACACAACTGGCCGGTTAGCGGTTGGGCATCGAGCAGGGTGAAACAGGTCGGGCTGGGAAGCGAGTGGATGAACTCGCTATACGTAAGCTGCTCAGCCGTGGCCACACGCGTTTCGACGATGGTGCGGAGAATGCCGGAGAGCGACGCGCCGAAATTGCGTGCAAACGCCTCGTGAATCGACTGTAGCGCTCGCATCTGGTCTTTACTGACGCGTTCCGGTCGCTTGAAGTCGTACACGCTGACGTCGCGAGGTTGAACCGGCTCCCCGCCGACCGCGATTTCGGGCGAATCGGTATCGACGTCGCCGGTGTTGACGGCGTTGAGCAGGGCATCAACTTCAGATTGGTCGAGAATGTCGGCCATCGGTCTCGCGCGTAGGTACTGATAGAGGCAACACTTGCGCCTCGGGTGGGCAGTGTCTGCGTGTTTATCGGACAGATGCAATATGCGCTTGAGGCCGGTGTCGCGCCGGAAAAATTCGAAGGCGGCCCCAGCTTCTCAAAATATTTCCGCGGAGTGATGTAAACCAATCAGTAGAGGAATCAAATCCATCGAGTTGGCGTTGCGTTTTTTGCTCGATGGAGATGCAGATACCAAACGGTCAAGGTTCTTAGATATAGGAGTGCAGATCATGGGGCGTCGCGGTCCACATCAGGCGTACGAACAGGGCGGCACGACCGTCATTCGAAAGCGGTTGTCGTTTTTCTCCGTCGCAGCCATCAGCTTGTCGCTGATCGTTGTTACGGTCATCGGGGCATCTGCCGGGGTGGCAATCTTTGCGCTCTCTGTGCTCGATCGAAAGGCGGATTCGGTTACCCAATTGATTGGCACGGCCTTCGAATCGTTGCCTGAAATTCGCGCGGCCCTTCCGCCGGCGTTACAGGATGCGATGAACGACCGCCGCGAGCCGACGTATCAATCGCAACTCGATGTGAAGGCGCACATGGTGCAGGAGTCGGGCCAGCGCTGGCAGCGCGGCGTGGTTGAAGTGACGAACCGTGGCGAGGAAGTCGTCACGCTGTTGACGTTGCGCGTGGTCGGTGTGGACGACGCCGGCGAACCGGTGACCGAAATCTCCGTGTGCGGGGCGTCGCCGATTCAGATTGAGGACGAATGGCGCGGCCCGTTATTGCCGGGCGCGACGCGGAAGATTCCGTTGGATATCTGGAGTCGCCACCAAGCGCAGGATATGCAGATCGAGCTGACGGACATCCGCGTGTGGTCGGGGTCGGCGTCGGAAGAGCTGCTTGAAGCCGAGGTCGCATCGGGCCATGACGTAGCGCCAACGGCCCTTAAGCGTCGATAGGGGCGGCACGAGCCCGCTTCATCTTGACGGTCTGCACCGTCGCTCCTAGTTTGGACATCTGTGAATGGGCTTCGGCGCGAGTGAATCTCGCGGACGAAGCCCGTTTTTGGTTAGGGTCAGCCGGCAATCATCTTGTTGCTAGCTGTTTGGTTGAATGACCGAAATGGGTGCTTGCCACTTCGATTTGTAGTGCGACCGACGCAATTTGAAATCATGGTGCTGCTTGTGGTGTGTTGCCTGGGGGCATACATCTACTTGCCGCTGCGCGCAGCGCGTAACGATCGGGCGCGGGCCACGCAATGTTTGGCGAATCTGCGTGACGTCGGTTCGGCGTTGGGTGGTTATTTATCCGAGAACGACAACCATTGGCCGTATGTGGGCAAGCTGACCACGAGCGATTGGCCGACGATCGTCAACGTGTTGGAAGGCGACGTTGCTCCGGATGATTCGCGTTATGCCTGTCCGGCGGATGAGCGCACGCTTTCCGACGACGATACGCGCGCGGCGACGTTTGGTTCAACAACGACGTGGCATGCAACCGAAGGTTTGAGTTACGAATGGGTTTGGCCGTTGGCTTACGGTGGCTACCCCGTCGGTGAAGAGAATCTTTCCAAGGCGTCGGGCGAAGGCAAGGGCCGCGCCGATCAGGATTTGATGTCGGATTTTGAGGCGTTCCATTCTTGGGGGTTGAACACCCTGTTTGCCGATCTGGCGGCGCGACCGCCGCGCGGCGCGACTAAAATGCACTGATCGGGTCGATCGAATTCTCCCTCGCCGTCAGTAATAGAAAGTGCTTGGTATGACTGCGGAAGAAATAAAGACAAGTGTCAAAAAGAATCGCAACTGGGCCGTGCTGGGTGTGGCGTTGGGCGTGGTGCTGATCGGCGGATACGTCGGCGTTACTTTCATGATGACGCCGGCGCGACCGGCAGTGAGTAGCGCCAGCACAGAGGAAGTGGTGGACTACGTGATGAACCCGCGCGGATTGGCGCGGTTGACCGACATCGAGCAGCGGCGGTTTTTAGAGAACTGGCATCAGCGCATATCGAGTGACGAACCCACGCGGCAAGAGTTGACGACGTATTTGCGCGGGTTGAATGACAAAGACCGAAAGGAATTTGTAAACACGATGGTCGTGCGGCTGAAGAATATCATGGTCGCCGACTCGAAGCAGTTTAAGCAGTTGCCCGCGAATGAGCAGAATGACTTTGTGTTTAATAAGACCGAAGAATTTGCCGAGCAGCGCGCGTTTCTGGAAGAGATCGCCCGCATTTTTGAAAGCGACTTACCCGATCCATCGAAACTGCGCGATTGGATATTTAGAATCACCACACCACAAGAGCGCGAGTTGATAGAGCCCTATTTTGCGGCCCTACAGCGCGCGGCCGAGTCGCGAAAGAAGTTGGAGCGCGCGCGAGATGCGGCCAGTGTTGAGCCGGAAGATGCTTAAAGGGTTCGCGTTAAGTTTCCTCACCCTTCGCTGGCGCGAAGGATGGGGCACCTAATCCGCTCAATCAATGAATCAACTCAATTCCGCGATTCCCCAACCTTTCCTAGTCGGAAAGGATGGGGCACCCGGCACCTAGCGATTCGCTTTGTTTGCTAGCCCCGTCGCGATTAGCGATTGCCCGTTTCTCCCTCCATTTCTCCCACCCGCGACAATAAACACAATCTTCGTGCGTTGAGCCTTTAGACCGACGATAATGGCATCGTTTCGGGGGCGGTCTGCCCCGTGAACACGTCGCTTCGGTGTGCGTCGTCTCTTTAGTGTCCGAATAAATTGAGGACTCGCGATATGGTTTTTCGTAGGCAACTCGCGGCTGCGGTGTCAATGTTGTGCGCAGTCGTTTCGCTGCCGGTTTCGGCGGCGGATCGATCAGCGACGGGACCGTTGGCCGCTTCGAACAGTTGGGGCCGCGGTCAAGCGGCACATCTGTTACGCCGCGCGGGTTTTGGGGGAACGCCCGCGCAAATTGATTATCTCGCCGAATTCGGACGCGCCGAGGCGGTGGCGTATTTGGTGAACTACGAATCGATTCCGTTTACGCCGGTCGCCGTTGAAGTGCAAAGCTACGGCGGCAAGATGCGCGAAGCCCGGCGCAACGGCGAAGAAGGTCAAAAGCTGCGGATGCAACTGCGGCAGCTTGGCCGGTTGCAATACGGTCGCGTGGTGCGCTGGTGGACGGAAACGATGGTGGCGTCACCGCGACCCTTGGAAGAGAAGCTTACGCTTTTCTGGCACGGTCATTTCACCAGCGGGTTTCAGGAAGTCAAAAGCAGCTACCTGCTCTATCAACAGAACAACATGTTGCGGCGGCATGCCAACGGCAACCTACGCGATTTTCTACTCGCTGTGACCGAAGACCCGGCGATGATTCTGTACCTCAACACGCAGCAGAATCGCAAGGGTAAGCCGAATGAAAATTATGCGCGAGAGTTGCTCGAGTTGTTCACGATGGGGCCGGGGCATTACACCGAGAAAGACATCAAAGAAGCGGCCCGCGCGTTTACCGGCATCGGGATTAATCCGATGACGGGCACATCGCTGTATCGTGATCGTCAGCACGACTTTGGTGAGAAAACGTTTCTGGGGCGCAAAGGTGACTTCGGTCCGCCGGAGATCATCGACATCATCTTGCAGCAACCTGCGACGGCAGAGTTTATCGCGGAGCGCTTGTGGGAGTTCTTCGCCTACGAATCGCCAGAGCCGGAATTGGTGCAGGCGCTGGGCGCAGTGTATCGCAAAGGTAATTACGAGTTAAAGCCGCTGTTGACGGCGATGTTCAACGCTGATGCGTTTTACGGAAAGCGCGCGAAGTTTACGCATATCAAGAGCCCGGTCGAATTGATGGTTGGCACGGCGCGTTTGTTGGAAGTGACGCCGATCGATACCGAGTCGATGGTGGTTGGTATGCGCTCGATGGGCCAGACGCTAATGCAGCCGCCAAACGTGGCGGGTTGGGATGGCGGTGCGGCGTGGATAACAACGAGCACGCTCTATAACCGTTACAACACGCTGGGGCAGTTGATTGCCGGTACGGAAAAGTCGGACGCGCATCGCCAGCGTCGTCGGCGCGTCAATCAGTTGGCAAAGCGGATCGACGATGAAGACCTCATGATATTTGAAAGCGACGTGTGCCCGCCGCAACCGGCGCTCGACGCGACGACGTTGCTGAAGTCGGTTCGTATCAAGTCGGATGGCGATGTGGTGGATTACTTTGTCGCACGGTTGTTGCAGCGCGATATCGATGCGAAACGGCGGCAGGAGTTGATCGACGCGATCGCGCCGCATTTTGATGACACGAAGCCGCGCTCGAAGAAGAATGCGGATGCGCTGCGTGGTTTGATTCACTTGATTGTGAGCATGCCGGAATACCAGTTGTCTTAGTGGGTGGGGTGGTCCCCCAGCCCCAGAGGAGAAGGGGGACCGTCGCGCTGTGGCACCGGTTTGTAACCGGTGATTCTGCGGATTGCCGTTCTTTCACGAATCAAGTCGTGTCGGCGGTGTAGATATAGTCCCCCAGCCCTGGAAGGGCAGGGGCACCCGAGATCTTAATACTCTATTTGTGTGTGATAGCAGGAACAACACGATGAGCCAAGATACATTTCATACCCGACGGGCGTTTTTGAATCGCGGCCTCGCGCTGGTCTCAGGCAGCGCGACGGTTCCATACTTCCTAAGCCGTACGGCCTATGCGGTGGAAGGCATGAGCCCGGCCGGTGTCGATTCAAGCCGCAAAGCCAAACCTGATGGTCGCATTCTCGTCGTCTTGCAACTCGCCGGCGGCAACGACGGGCTCAATACCGTCGTGCCGTTTCGCAACGATCGATACTACGCAGCGCGACCTCGGCTGGGCGTGAAGAAGAGCGACGTCTTGCGGCTCAACGACGAGATCGGTTTGCATCCGGAAGCCGCCGGGTTCAAGTCGCTTTTCGACGAAGGGCTGTTGTCGGTCGTGCAAGGTGTGGGCTACCCGAACCCGAACCGTTCGCACTTTGTGTCGACGGATATTTGGTCGACGGCCGATCCGACGGAACGGATTCATAACGGATGGATCGGTCGCTATTTCGATTGCACCTGCACGGGATCGGATCGACCCGAGCCGAAGAACGGCATTGCGATCAGTAATGATGCACCTTTGGCGATGATGGGGGCGAAATTTAACCCAGTTAGTTTCAGCGATCCGAACGAGTTGACGTGGCGCGGCCCGGGCGCGCGAGCGGGTGGCCGCAAGGCATTTAAAGAGCTCAACACGCCCGAGAAGCGCGACGAGATGGCGGAAGCGCCGACGGATGAGAAATCGGCGTTGAAGTATCTCGAACGCATGGCGATGGATGCGCGACTGTCGGCGCAAGAGATTCAGGAGGCGGCGGGCGGCAAAGGTGGCGGTCGCGGTCGGCGCGGTCGGGGACGACGGCGCGGCGGAAACAACCAACTCGCCAATCAACTCGAGATGGTGCGCCGCATGATTAACGCGGGCCTTCAAACCAGCGTGTACTACGTTTCGCTTGGCGGGTTTGATACGCATGCAAATCAACGCGGTCGACATCAAACGTTGCTGCGACAATTGACCACTGCAGTTGAAAGGTTTGTGAAAGGTCTCAAGGAAGACGGCCAGTTGGACCGCGTGTTGGTGATAACGTTTTCCGAGTTTGGTCGGCGCGTAGCCGAGAACGGTTCGCAAGGAACGGACCACGGCGCAGCCGCACCGATGTTCTTGGCTGGCGGTGGCGTGAAGGCGGGCGTGCACGGCAGGCACCCGTCGCTGGAACCCGATCAGTTAGATAAGGGCGATTTGAAGTGGAACGTCGATTTTAGACAGGTGTATGCATCGGTGTTGGGCGATTGGTTGCGTGCCGATAGCGAGCGCGTGTTGGCGGGGCGGTTTAAGACGTTGCCGATCTTCGGGCGTTAGCGCGGAGTTTGAATTGTTTTTTCAGAGTGGCTCGCACTTCTCGAGGGTGGGGAAGTTGCGGGCCGCTCGTCTTTATATCGGTTGGTTAATCGCAAACGCCCCGCATCGAACGCGTATTGTCGTCGTAATAAATGTGGGGCAACTCAATCAGAAGACGTATCCGCAAAGCGAATGATCTCGGGTTGGGCGATACGCAAGTAGTCATCCATACTCATAATCACCGAGTCGGTAAGGCTGCCGGAATTGAAAGCGATCTTGTCGTTAGCGGGGATGGACGCGTCGCAATAGAGCGGGAACGGCAGAATCGGTTCACCGAACGGCGGTACACAACCCGGCACCAAACCCGTCATTTCAAATAATTCGTCACGACTGGCAAAGCGCGATTTCTTTTCGTTGAAGTGAGCGCGAATCGCGGCGTTGTCGGCTTTTAGAGCAGCACTGATTACGAATAGACGGAACTCTTTGCCAACCTTCATCAGCAACGCCTTACCGCCGATTTTGATCGACTCACCGCGCGCTTGTGCGGATTCTTCCGAAGTGCGGGTCGGCGCGTGGTGCACGGTTCGATAATCGACCCCGGCTACGTTAAGGCAGTCGATGATTTTCCGGTGAATGAAATCGTTTGGTTCGGTGGGGGCAGGCATTTTCTTGTTCGCGGTTTGTGTTGAGTAACCCTCAAGATTGTTCGGCTATCGTAATGAAGCATACATCGAGGCGATATATGATGGGGGCGATTTTAGTAGGAGGTGATGACATGAAAGCCAATCGGAAAATGCGACCGTGGGGCGTTGCCGGTGTGATTTTTGGCATGGTTGCTGGGGTCGCAACGTCGGTGTTGGGCTCCGAACCGCCACGCTTGCGACGGTCCACTCAGATTGAAGATGGCGGTCCGCTGGGGGTAGGGCGGCAGACGCCCGTGTTGCGATTTGAAACGATTACTGGACAGCAACGCGATACGCAAACATTGCTGAAAAATCGCAAGGGTTTGGTTTACGTGATGACGAGCACGGGCTGCCCCCTGTCGATCAAATACGGCGCACGGTTGGCGGCGATTGAGAAACAGTTCACGGCCACTGCACGATTCGTTTACGTCAACACGGTCCGTGCCGAATCGCAGGATGATATGCGTCGGCAGATTCGGGAGTACGGGTTTCGAGGGGACTATGCGCCAGATCGTGAACGGAAGATTATCGAAGCACTCGGCGCGCGCACGACGACGGAAGTCTTCGTGATCGATGCGGCGCGCACGTTGATCTATCGCGGAGCCGTCGACGACCAATATGGGATTGGTCTAGCGCTAAACGAGCCGCGACATGCGTTTCTAATCGATGCGCTAACGGCGTTGAAGAACGGTACGACACCGTCGATCGACGCAACGTTTCCGCCCGGGTGTTTGCTGGATGTGCCGCAACGCGACGAGCCCCCGCAAGGTGGCATTACCTATCACGGTCGCGTCGCACGCATACTGCAGGAAAATTGTCTCGACTGTCACCGGCTGGGCGGCGCGGCACCGTTCCCGTTGAATTCGTATTCAGCATTGTTGGGCCGGCTTTCAATGATCGATGCAGTGGTGAGCAGCAAAATCATGCCGCCGTGGCATGGCGATGTGCCGCCCACAGGTGAAGGCAGTGTGTGGGCCAATCAGCGTGCTATGTCGGAAGTGGATCGGCGCGATTTGTTGGCGTGGTTACGGTCGAGTCGTCCACTGGGGCGCCCCGAAGATGCGCCGGTGCGGCATGCCGTCACGAACACGTGGGACATCGGTCGGCCCGACGTGATTCTTTCGACGGTGCGGTTGGACTTGCCCGAAACGGGGCCGATGCAACACGAGCGGTTGATCGTGTCGACCAACTTCAAAGAAGATCAATGGGCCGAAGCGATTGAGTTTCGACAAGATTCGCACGAGGCGATTCATCACGCGTTGATCTGGTTGTTGCCGCCGGGGGCGACGTTGCCAGCCACCGACGCGCTGCCTGCCAATCTGGAGTTATTGGGTGCGTATAGCCCGGGCGATTATGTCATTCGATATGACGGTCGAATGGCGCGGAAGATTTCGGCGGGGTCGTTGTTGTTGATCGACTTGTATGCGCGGCCGATGGACTTGGTGATTCAAACGCGCTTGCGTGTGGGTATGCGATTCGCGCGGGAGGCGCCGACGCACGCCGTGCGGTCGTTGGTCGTTGCGGCCGATCGGTTGGAGATTCCGGCGGGGGCGGCGAATGAGGAAGCGACGTTGGCGGCAACGCTGACGTACGACGCGCGGGTGTTAGCGTTGATGCCGTATCTGCGGGCGCGGGGCGTGGGCGTGTCGATCGATTTAACGACGCCATCGCAACAAACGCAGCGATTGCTGGACGCAAAGGCGTACGACTACCGTTGGCAAATCCGGTATCGATTGAAAGAACCGTTGGCGCTGGAAGCGGGCACGCGGATCGACTTGACCGGTAAGTACGACAACAGCGTGGAGAATTTGAACAACCCTGACGCGACGGTAGCGGCACGCACCGGCGTGGGGGCGGATGAAGATGCTCTGATGTTGGCGCTGGAGGTGGTCGAGCCGGTTGCAAGCGGAATGGGCGAGTGATACGTCGATATGATTTGCGAATACGCGTCTCATTTGCGTGAAGTCGGCAGGGGATACCGTTAGACTTGTCGGTTTGCCACGATTTCTAATTACTGCCATTTGAGCAAGACGATAAAACGCGTCACTCGGCGCGCAAGGGGAATTGCACATGCATCATGGTTGGAAACGGATGTTTGGGTTGATGGTGGCCGCGTGGCTAACCGTGCCGGTGGGCAGCGCGCTAGCGGGCGGCCCCACGGTGTATAAGAACGTGCGGATCATTCCGATCGGCGCGCCGGAAATCGAAAACGGCGTATTGGTCGTGCGCGATGGAAAGATCGAAGCGATCGGTAAAGCGGGAGAGATTCCGAAGCCGGGCGATGCCGAGCAGATCGATCTCGATGGCATGACGATCATGCCGGGTTTGATTTGCACGCATAGCCATCTCGGCGGTGGTTGGGGCGGCGACAGTAGCGAGCCGATTCAACCGGCCTGTCGCATATACGATTCGATCAACGTGCGCGATTCCGGATTGCAAAAAGCGCAGGCCGGTGGGCTGACGACGCTCAACGTTATGCCGGGGTCGGGCCATTTGCTCAGCGGGCAAACGATATACATCAAACTCAACGATGCCAAAACGATCGACGGCGCGGCGATTCGTAACGATGCGGGCGAGATCATGGGTGGCATGAAGATGGCCAACGGCACCAACAGCCAACGGCAGCCGCCGTTTCCCGGTACGCGCGCCAAGTCGGCGGCGTTGGTGCGGCAACGGTTGATCGACGCTCAGGCGTATCAGCGCAAGATCGAAAAGGCCGAAGCGGAAGACGATTCCGACAAGATGCCCGAACGCGACTTGGCATTGGAAGGTTTGGTTGAAGTGTTGACCGGCAAGCGCGTGGTTCACTTTCACACGCACCGACACGACGACATTTTAACGGCGTTGCGATTGAGCGAAGAATTCGGTTTCAAGATCGTGCTGCACCATATCAGCGAAGGTTGGAAGGTCGCCGATGAAATCGTCGCGGCGAAGGCGCCGTGTTCGGTGATCGTCATTGACAGCCCGGGTGGTAAGTTAGAGGCGGCCGAGTTGCTTTTGAAAACAGGTGCGGTCTTGGAGAAAGCGGGGGCGTTGGTCGCGTTTCATACCGACGATCCGATTACCGACTCGCGTTTGTTTCTACGGTCTGCGGCGTTGGCCGTTCGCGCGGGCATGTCACGCGAGAAAGCGCTGGAAGCGTTGACGATAGCCGGCGCAAAGATGTTGGAGCTGGACGGGCGCATCGGTTCGCTCGCGGCCGGCAAAGATGCGGATTTTATCGTGCTCGATGGCGACCCGCTGAGTGTGTATACGAAGGTGCAACAGACCTTTGTCGAAGGCAAGTTAGTCTTCGATCGTAGCAAGCCCGCCGATCGGTTGTTCGCTGTCGGTGGATACGGTGCGAGCGACGATCACGAGCCGTTTAGCTGTTGTTTGGAGTTTGGTCCGGGCGGACCGCATCACTAAAAAAGGGCGGACGCATGCTCCGAAAGATCGACATGAAACAAAACGTGATTCAAATGACGGTAGCGATGGTGACGCTATTGCTGTCGGTTCAAACGTTGACGGCCCAAACGCTGGCGGTGCGCGGCAAGACCGTCTACACGATGGTGGGTGACCCGATCGAAGACGGCGTGGTGCTGATCGATGGCAAGCGCATACAGCGCGTGGGGGCGGCGACGCAAGTGACGATCCCGGATGACTGTCGCGTTCTGGAGGCCGACGTCGTCGTGCCGGGTTTGATCGACGCCCACGCGACCATCGGGCTCACGGGCTACTTGAACCAAGCGCAGGACCAAGATGTGTTGGAACGCTCGTCGCCGATCCAACCCGAACTGCGTGCGCTCGATGCTTACAACCCGCGCGAGCGACTGGTCGAATGGGCGCGCTCGTTCGGTGTTACGACGGTGCACACGGGCCACGCGCCGGGCGAAGTTATCAGTGGGCAAACCATGATCGCCAAGCTTACGGGCAACACGGTGAATGATGCAGTGATCAAACCCACGGCGATGATCGCGTGCACGCTGGGTGACGGTGCGGTAAAGGGCGAACAGAAGTCACCGGGTACGCGTTCGAAGGCTGTCGCGATGTTACGGTCGGAACTGTTGGCCGCGCAGGCTTATATGCGCAAGGTCGAACGTGCCGAAACGGCAGCGACGGAATCGTCGGACGGCGATACATCGGCAAATGGCAACGACGAAGCCAAAGATTCGGAAGATGGCGACGGCAAGAAAGCGCCGCAAAAGCCGGATCGCAATTTGCGCTACGAAGCGCTCGGCTGGGTGTTAAAGAAGGAAATGCCGCTGTTGGTGACGGCGCATCGGGCACACGATATTTCGGTGGCGCTTCGATTGGCACGCGAGTTTGATATCGACATCGTGCTCGATGGCGCGGCGGAAGCGTATTTGGTGGCGGACGCGATCAAGGATGCTGGCGTACCGGTGATTGTGCACCCGACGATGATGCGAAGCCATCGCGGCAGCACGGAGAACGCCAGCATGGAAACAGCTTCCAAACTGGCGGCGGTAGGTATTCCGATCGCGATGCAGAGCGGATATGAAGGTTACGTTCCCAAGACGCGCATCGTCTTATTCGAAGCGGGCATCGCGGCGGCGTATGGGCTGGGCTTCGACGGTGCGTTGCGTGCTTGCACGATCGACGCGGCGAGGTTGTTGGGTATCGATCAACGCGTGGGTAGCATCGAGGCAGGCAAGGATGCGGATCTGGCTTTGTACGATGGCGATCCGTTTGAATACACCACGCATTGCACGACGACGATTATCAATGGTGAGGTGTTGCACGAGGGGCTGCGGTGAATTGAAGAAGTTTAGAATTATGAAATAGGAATTGAGAAAAGAATAGGAGACGCCAACGTGGCTCCAAGGCGCGCCAAAGATATCTCAAACATTCTGAATTCCCAATTCTACATTCTCAATTTCCTAATCCCCTGCCGGTCGGCCGCCTTTTAGCGGGTCGCAGGCGGCACGTAGCGTGCCGTCGGGTAGGCGTTCGATGGCTTGTACGTGGCCAATGTCGCGGCGCGTTTGCAGCGTGTGGCCTTTGCGGCGGAGGTCGATGAGCATCTCTACATCTTGAAACGGTTGTACGTACAACTTTTCGGGTAGCCATTGGTGATGCAGTCGCGGCGCAGCGACGGCATCACTCACCGACTGACCTTCGACCAATACGTTGAGGGCGGTTTGCAACGTGCTACTGATGATGCGCGGCCCACCCGAAGCACCGGCGACAAGTCTCACCTTTCCATCCTTCAATACGATCAATGGCGACATGCTACTGAGTGGCCGCGCGCCGGGGCGAAGCAGATTACGCTCGGATTGACGCAAGCCAAACGCGTTGCGCGTGGTCGTGTCGAGCGCGAAATCATCGAGCGTGTTATTCAGAACGAAGCCCCAATTCGCAACACGAATGCGCGAACCGAACTCAAGATTGACGGACTCGGTACAGGCGACGGCCATGCCATTGCGATCGATGACGGATAGATGGCTCGTACCACCATCGTCGGTGATGGCGACGTTGCCCCACGTCGAAGTGGCGCTAGCACTGTCTCGGTTGATACGTTGGGCAAGCTCGGTCGCGCGCTCGGTATCGAGCATGCGTTGCACATCATTGAGAACGGCAGGTGAACGGTCGCCCAGAAATTGGGCACGGTCAGCGAATGCCGCTCTGAGCGATTCGACAATTAGGTGTTTGTCGATATTATGGCCGGGCTGAACGCCCAGCGCGCTAAGTACGTTGAAGACCTCTCCGATGGCGCCGCCGCCAGAGCTGGGCGGCGGCATGGCGAGGCATTGATAACCGAAGGCGTCGAACTGTAAGGGCGTGAACTCGCGGACTTGATAGTTTGCAAGATCGGCATGCGTCATCACGCCGCCGAACTGTTTGAGCGTCGCAACGATGTCGTCGGCGATGGGACCGTGATAGAAACCGTCCGCGCCCTCAGCGGCGAGCTTGTCGAACACATTGGCGATCGACATTGGAAGGTATGCAACTTGCTTTTCGGTGCCGATGAATGCGACGGAGTCAATGAGCTCTGCTTCGTTGGGTGCGACGGGGTCTTGCTGTTCGCGTGTAAGCACCTTGTCGATTGCCGCCCGCAAATGCGCATCGGCGACAACATAGCGCCATGCAAGTTTCCGCGCCGGTTCCAATATTTCGGCTAACGTCATCTTGCCCGAACCATATTTTTCGTGTGCATAACAAAGCCCACGAACCGTTCCGGGAATGCCGACGGCTAAGGCGCCACGGCGTATACGCTCTGGCACAAACTCGCCGTTCTCATCACGATAAAGATCGATGTTGCTCGCGACCGGCGCTTGTTCGCGATAGTCGAGAGCGACAGGGTCAGCGCCGGGGCGATGAATCACCATAAAGCCGCCACCACCGAGGCCGCAGCTTTCGGGCCGCACGACAGCGAGTGCGAAGGATGTGGCGACGGCGGCGTCAACGGCGTTACCGCCGCGCCGCAAGATTGCCAAACCGGCACGCGATGCATCCGGATGATCGGCTGCGACCATGTGACGGTTTGCTTGGTGATGCCAGTTTGGAGCGGCGTCAGGCATGCCGCAGCCGACGGCCGAGATGCTTAGACAAAGGAGTGTTGCGTATAACCAGATCGCATGTGCGGGTCGGTTTAAAACGTTTTTAATCATCGTGACTGTGGTGTCGCGGTTGCATGACGGGGACATAGCGGCATGTTACAGTGCGGCTTCTGTTTATGTCACGGTGAGTAGTTTCTGTATTCAGCTTTGAAGTGGAGGGTTATCCATGTTACGACGAATTCATATGACTGCCGAACGAATGTCGATTATTGCGACGGCGCTGGTTGGCGTATTGCTCGTGGTGCCGTTGGGCTGCGATAATTCGAGCGGGGGTAAGAGCAATAGCGGCGGTGGCTCGTCGAACAAGGCGCCCGCTGCGAGTGATTCGGATGATGGCGATACGTCCGAGCCGGCAGGCGATCAACCGATGTTCGGTGAAGGCAAAATCTCCGGTCGCATCACGGTAAAGGGTGCGAAGCCAAACAACCAGAAGTTGGCGATGACTGGCGACCAGTATTGCACGACTTTCGATAAGCAGTTCGTGCCGCCGAAGAATCAGATCGGTGAAGACGGCGGTCTACCGCATACATTTGTCTATATCAAGAAGGGTATTCGAAACAAGTACTCGGTGCCGGAAGACGCGGCAGTATTAGATCAGAGTAAGTGCATGTACGACCCGCACATCATGGGTATTCAGGTCGGCCAGACACTTAAGATCACCAACAGCGACAATACGGCGCACAACGTACACGCACAGCCTAAGCGCAACGAAAAGTTCAACGTCGCACAACCCAGGGCCGGCGTCGTGACCGAGAAGGAGTTTCGACGCCCGGAGATCATGGTGAAATTCAAGTGCGACGTGCACGGTTGGATGAGCGCGTACGTCGGCGTGGTGAAGCACCCATTCTTCGCCGTGACGGATGAGAACGGCAATTTCGAAATCGAGAAGCTGCCGCCGGGAACCTACACGCTCGCGACGTGGCACGAACTTTATGGGGAGCGCGAAGCCGAGGTAACGATTGCCGACGACAGTGCCGAGACGTTCGATATCGAATACGCGCGCAAGGAATAACGCGTCGGCCAAAGCGTTACGGGTGAATCGGTCGTAAGCGACTGAAACGGCAGCCGGCACGGCTAAGAAGGCTGATATCGACGTCTGTATAATTATGTCGGTATCAGCCTTATCAGTGTCGCGTGCCGGTCGCGCGGAAAAAATCGGAAAAATCTGCCAATTTTCAAAACTTTAGGACGCGTCGGCTCCGATCTTTGCGCCGTCGGCAGAATGTGCTGCCGACGTTGTTGCAGAAGGAGTTGGACGATGAAATCCGAACAGGTAAACCCCATTCGGCAACATCTGCAGCGGGCGGTGCGGTATACGATCGCCGCGGTTGCGGGTGTGTTGTTTGCTTATGTGGCGTGGGCACCTCAGCCGCCACCGGGCACCGACGAGCCGAAGGCCGGCCCCATCGAACTGCCCGCCGCAATGTTGGATGCGTTGCGCGAGCAGGGTGTCATGAAGCCGGACGAGACGACGGTTCCGCCGCCCGCAGACGAGGAACAGCAAGCGGCATTGTTTTGGCGAAACAATCGTAAATCGCATGCTTTTACACAGCGACGCGTCACGAATTTTGATCGGTTGGAGTTGATGTGGGCAGCGATTGCCGCCAATGATGCAACCTATGGAAACGGGTTAATCGTTGCAGTTAGCGCCCATTCGCGAGCGCCTCCGGCATAGGCAAATCCCGCGAGGGGAAAGGACGCCCTTTTGGTTCCCCCGCATGATGGTGATGGGCCAAGCGCCAGAACACCTCACCCGGACCCGCTTGCATTCGCTCTTTAGATTTTTCAATCAGCGCGATTTTATCTTTTGGCGTTTCGCCAGTTTCATCTGACTTATTCACTTCTTGCGACACCACCTGCAACGGACGCGCAGGCGGCACGTTGACGGCCAACGAAGGTATATTCAGTCGTATCGGCGACGCCTCCGGCAGAGCATCGCGGCCAGTATCACCCATTGCTTGCAAGTTAACGGATTTGATCTTCGGCTTATCTCGTTCATTAACGTCGGAGGCGGGTTGAACGTTTCGCGCTTCGTCTTTAGCGGGAGTCGCCTGATCGCTCGTGCTTGCGTTGGCGATGAAGATGTCGGATTCCGGCAGCGTCATCATCTGCAATGCCAAAGCGCGTGCCTCGCCGTCCTTCGCGTCCACCATCTGATCAAACATGGCTGGCTGAAACTGATACGTCAGCTTGCGGCCCGATTCCATGTCGATAAATTCGCAACGCAATTCTGATTCGCTTGCTGGGATCAAACGCAAATTGAGTTTGCCGACCGTCGCGCCGGTTGCCGCCTGTATGCCATCCAACACGGCGGTGTATGGCAGTTTCTGTGGACAATGGTGCAGTGCCAGTAGGCGATCGCTACCGAACGCCATTTGATGTTCGGAAAGGGCACGCTCGCCCATCAGGTAACCGGCGACGGCCCACGGATTGATATCGCCGTGAATCGCACGCAGTAGCTGCATCGAGCCGGTGACATCCGCCTTGCCCTTCACGCCAAAGCTAAACGTCGTCCAGAAGCTTTCCCATTCGTAATTGACGAGTCCGTTCACGGGTCGAATGAAATGAGCGCGGGCAAACCATTGCCCCGATTGCGTCAACCGCCAACGGGCCGTGCCGTGTTCGTCGGTGCGCGTGCGGACGGCCACTTCACCTTGCAAGGTTCCCTCGTGCGCGGCGGTAAGCGAAACGTTGGGCCAAGGGTGGCCATCGAGCAGCACTTTTACGCCGACTTCGTCACCGGCCTGCCAGCGCGTTGGGTTGGAAAGCGGCACAATCTCAAGCCGTTGGCCGAGCGGTTTTAGAAACTGCTGGTTGGTTTCGGGGCTGGCGCCGACCTCGATGATGGTCTTTGCGTACTTGGTGTAGCGCTCGCGCACCGTTGTTTTGCCGGCGTACTTTTGACGGTAGGTGGTCAGCGCTTCGACGGCGCGTTCGTCCTGCAGGTAATCGCCGAAGAGGTCGCTATCGAGGGCGATGACGCGCGGCTTGAGGGATAGTCCGAGAATGTGAAAGCCGGGGCTATCGAATTGCTGGCGAACCGCCACGGCGTCGTCTTCGATTTGCAGACCGTCGATGGGTTGCTGGCGGTTGTCGTGCAGGTCAATGAGGCCGTCGATGCGCGTGGGGTCGACGATGCCATCGCCGATCGGAAACACATCGCCGGTGATAAACGCGATCCATGCCTCGCCGCCGGGTTTGATGATGTGTTTGTCGGCCACCAGCCAGGAATCCACGGCCAAGGCCGGTGTTGCCAGCCAGATAGCGACGAGTGCGGTAATCAATTGACGCGGGCCGCGTTGCGACACGTGTGGCTCCTTGGCGAAGGGGATGAGCAAAACCAATTTGGCGTTAGCAGGTTATACCACGGCCCGCACGCGCCGGTCGCATTTTAACGGGGTTTAACGGGCTATAAACACCTGTGGGGGACTATATAAATTACTCTATTGGAAACGAGATATGGATTTCAACTGATGCTGTACCGGGTAGCGAAGATAAGCAGCTTGTGATTACCAATCAATCTCATCAATTCTAGCGACATTGAGGTGGCGGATTGGCTGTTCCATTAATTATTTAGTATAAGAACGGGCGTTGAGCCCACCCTTCAAGGTATCAGCGGTTGGCAAGTTTGCACCGTGCAAACCGTAAAAAGCAAAACGCCCTGCCGAAGCAGGGCGAATGGTCCGGGGATGCTCTCCCCGGAGAGGTATTTAAAATTTAGGACGGAAATCGCTCAATGTCAACAAAAAAACACCAGCCTCTTCTTCGGTTAGCCGCGTTCATCGATGGATTTAATCTTTAATTCGGAATTCGACAGAACCGCTGGCGGGACAAACTATGGCTTGATGTCGGAAAATTAGCGGACCGGATTGCGCCAAACGGGTATCGAGTCGACAGCGTTAAGTACTTTACTGCCCGCATTTTAAACTTGAAGGAGCCTGGAGATGTGAACGATCCGAGTGACCCTCGGCATGCTGAGTACCAGGCAGCTGAAGAAAGTCGGGAGCGGCAAGCTGATTACATTGATGCGATCAAATCGACGGGGGTGGTAGTCTGTGAGGGACAATTTAAGCGGCGTGTTGTGACCTGCCGTGATTGCGGGGCGGAATGGAATAAGCCCGAGGAGAAAATGACTGACGTACAGATTGCCACGCAGCTTTTGTCAGGCGCGTTTCGGGGTGAGTTCGACGCCGCATTGGTAATCTCGGGTGATGCCGATCTCGTTCCGCCTATTCGGGTAGTGGTTGAACAAATCGGCCTCCCCGTAATAGTCGCTTTCCCGCCCGGGCGGAAACTGGTTGCAATGCAAAATACAGCAACAGAGATTCGCCATATCCGGAAAAAGCACTTAGAGGAATGCCAATTTCCAACCGTGGTTCCTTATAAAGGTGTTAATCTAAATCGGCCGACCAAATGGTCGTAGTTTGAATTAGGCTGAGGCGAACCGGCCGATATTTCAAGTTTTGAGTTTACTTAAGCTGGTGCTACCTGCTTAAACGGAATCCGCAGGTTGAAAATGCCCTCATCGAGGTTGCTATCCACGTGGTAACCGCACTTGTGGAAGACGCGCATCATGCCCTGATTGCCGAGCAGCACTTCGGCCGTGAAGCCGGCGATGCCATTCATGCGGGCGGACTCGGCGAGGCGGGTAATCAGCATGGTGCCGATGCCTTGGTTTTGATAATCGTCGCGCACGAGAAACGCGGCGTCGGCGTAGTTGGTCGCCGGGTTGCGGCTGTAGTGGGCGATGCCGACCATCTCACCGTCGGCATCGGAGTCGGTCAGCACAACCAGCGCCATATCGTGTTCGTAATCGACCTTGAGCATGTCCTGCAACTTTTCGTGTGGCAGCGATTTGATCATGTGGAAGAATCGATAATGAATCGTTTCTTCGGATAAGTCGTAGAACATCTCGCGCAGCATCGGCTCGTCGTTGAGTTTGAGGGGACGCACGAAGACGCGCTCGCCGTTGCGCATTTCAAACCACGATTCAAACGATGCGGGATACGTCGGCGTCTTGAACGGCATTTCTTGTTGATCCAGATAGACTAGATGGCGTTCCTTGGCTTCGGCCAACAACCATGGGCGGAACTTTGGATCGGCAATTTGAATGAGCGCCATCGCGCGTTCGCGAATGCTTTTTCCGTGCAAAAATGCAGTACCGAACTCGGTAACGACGTAGTGAACATCGCCGCGCGAGGTGACGACGCCGGCACCGGGCTTAAGCGTCGGCACGATGCGGCTCACGCTACCGTTCTTGGCGGTGGCAGGCAGCGCGATGATCGGCTTGCCGCCGCGGCTGCGCGCCGCACCGCGAATGAAGTCGACTTGCCCACCGATGCCGCTGTAGAAGCGTGTGCCGATCGAATCGGCGCAAACCTGCCCCGTGATGTCGACTTCGATCGCGCCGTTGATAGCGATCATCTTGTCATTTTGCGCGATGACGAATGGGTCGTTGGTGTATTCGCTGGGGTGGAATTCGACCAGCGGGTTGTCGTTAACGAAGTCGTACAGCTTCCGCGTGCCCATGGCGAAGCTGGAAATGATCTTCCCTCGATGCAGCGTCTTGCGACTGTTGTTGATGGTGCCGTCATGAACGAGCGGGATGATGCCGTCGCTGAACATCTCCGTGTGGATGCCGAGATCCTGAAAGCCATCTAAGTGATGCAATACGGCGTCTGGTATGGCGCCGATACCCAATTGCAACGTCGAACCGTCTTCGATGAGCAGGGAGATGTTTCGGGCGATTTGTTGCGACGTTGCGTCGCCCTTGCCGAGATTCAGTTCGAGAATCGGGCGGTCGCTGGGAACCAGTGCGTCGATTTCGCGTGCGTGAATAAAGTTATCACCGAGCACGCGCGGCATTTGTTGGTTGACTTCGGCGATCACGTACTTGGCCGATTCGGTCGCGGCCTTGACCACGTCGCACGACACGCCGTAGCTGAAGTAGCCGTGTTCGTCCGGCGGACTGACGGTGATCAGCGCAACATCGATAACGGTGCGGCCTTCGCGGAATTGGTTGGGCAACTCGGAAAGAAAGATCGGCGTGTAATCGGCGCGACCGGCCGAGATGGCGTCGCGCATGTTGGCGCCGATGAAAAACGAATTGGGGCGAAAGCGATTGCCAAAGGTCGGGTCGGCATAGGTGGCTACGCCAAGCGTGAGGATGTGGATGATCTCGGTGTCGATCAGGTCCTTGCGCTCGCACAAGGCTTCGACCAGAGTTTGCGGTTCGCTCGCATTGGAACCGATGAACACGCGATCGCCGTGGCGTACGTGGGCTATGGCTTCGGTTGCGGATTTGATCTGATCGGCGTGCCGGGCGTGCCAAGCCGGTGCCGTGGCCATCTCGGTGGACATGCCAACTCCTCGTGGGCAAACGTTTTCGCTCTCAATTAAATGCTAGCGGCTAAGGATGGCACAGACTGAAGCTATGGGCAATGCCGTAAAGACGAAAGATTGGTAAAGAATGAGGTATCGTTACTGTCGGAGTGTGTGGCTTTGATTTCGTCTAAAAATGATACGAAAAAGCCGCGCTGTCGATGAGCCTGAGGCTCACGATGCGCGGCAATTCTAAATCTTGGCTATCTCAATGCGTCTTCGTCAGGCCACTCCGCGTAGTCCGGTGCCATCGCCGACGATGATGGGCAGTATGGCATCGATTGCCGCATCGACGGTGGCAGGCCTGGGGTATTCACCGTTAGCAATGGCATCGCGGAGTAATTGGAAGTAATCCCCGCTCGGTTGCGCCTTGATCACGTTCGATGCGGTCGGTTCGTCATTGATCGTGGATGTATTGTTCATCGTGACCTCCTGTCTGATGACTGAACCAGATTGGTACGTTTCGTTTCACCAATGAGTTCGAAATACACTCTCGAACCATCCTTAGTAACGACAGAATCTTAGGCCGGTAATAATTTCTGACTCACGACTGTAATCAACTTTTTATTCCGAATTTAGCGATTTGAGTGGGCGCAATAATTGCCGGTCGCGCTCTATTCGTTGTGGCTAGCCGAGTTACGATTCGAATCCGCTAGGCGTTGCGCTATAGGTGCGGCAGAAAATTATTTTTTAATCACCGCGATTCGACCGGCGGTTAAATCGCGAATTGTTGCGTTGAGGGCATCGTAGCGTTCGACGGGTAGCGTGAACGTAAGCGTGACGTCGGCCTCGAATTGCTCGTCAACCATCTCCGTTTCCTGTTCGGCCAAGATCAGCTTTACGCGTTCGAGCAGGTTATAAGGAACGGTGAGGTTGCATTGAATGCGTTCGACCTTTTCCTCGGTTTGTAATTCTTTGAATGCGGCTTGTGCGGCGGCGGTATAGGCGGCGACCAGCCCCCCGGTGCCGAGCTTGGTGCCACCGAAGTAACGCGTCGTGACGATTGCCACATCGCCGATGTCGGAACCGCGGAGCACGGCGAGCGTGGGCGGCCCGGACGTACCGGAGGGTTCGCCGTCGTCGCTCATGCCTTCGGAAACACTATTCCCAAAGCCAATGCGAAACGCATACACGTGATGATTGGCGTCGGGCATCTCCTCGCGTTGCGATTTGATAAATGCTTGCGCCGCCGCGACGGTGTCGGTGCGCTCGATGGTGCTGATGAAACGAGAGTTGCTGACGCGCGTTTCGACGCGCACAGTCGCTTTGGGAACGTGGTAGCGTGGCATGGCCGTATCGTGAGGCGGTTGGGCGACGAGATCAACGGTCGGCGCGACCTTGGAAGTGCCGATTTCATTTTTTTCTGCAAAAACCTGTAAGAACGCGACAGGCTGCGGCTCTAATAGGTGTTCGTATGGCTGTTATGACTGTCACGCAACCCGCCAGCCTGAAGGCTTCTGAGGAGGCTGCGCCGTCAGCGGACGCGCTTGCGCGGTTGCGGGCGGGCGAACCGTCGGCGACGGACGCCATGATCCGTCGGTACGCGCCGGTTTTGCGGCGCGTGGTGGCACAGCTAAGCGGATGGTCGGCGGAGACGGATGATATGGTGCAGGATGCGTTTGCCTCCGCGTTGATGGCGTTGCCGAAATTTCGCGGCGATGCGGATTTGGAAACGTGGCTAACGCGGATTGCGATTCATCGGGTGCGCCGATGGCAGCGACGACAAGTCCTGCGGCGGTTGTGGCAAAAGGCGGCTGCGTCTCAGCATGATGCGGCGACAAGTGATGATGGATCGCGTGGTGACGTCGAAGAGAGGCAACGGTTGGTAAGAGATGCGATTGCAACATTGCCGCCGAAATATCGTGAGGTGATCGCGCTGCGATATTTAGACGAGCGCACGACTGCCGAGACGGCGAGCTTGTTAGGGCTGCGGTCGAACACGGTCGACGTGCGAGCGCATCGCGGTCGGCAGTTACTGGCAGAGCGACTGAAAGAACACGATGCCTTTGCATCAATGCGAAAGACATGAAACACGACCTTGACGACATCTTGCGAACGGTCACAAGTGCTTCGGCCCACGAAGCTGATGCAACGGTAAGTGACGCCTTTGTGGAGGGCGTGCATCGGAAAGTCGCGCGACGACGGTTGCAGCGACGCATGGTCGCCTCGAGTGGTGCGGTTTTGGCGCTAGTCGGTGTTGTATGGGGAGTGAGTGTTCTGGCACCGCAAGCGAGCACGCCCAATGGCCCGATTGCAATGAATCAAGCGAGCGAACAAAGCGGTTCGCAAGCTTTGCCCACACCCACGCGCGAAGAGATCGAACGCGAATTGGCGGATATCAAGCGAGCGGCGCGCGCAATGAACCATCAATTGCAGCGATTGGCAAAGGTCGAACGCATGCGATTGCCGTCGCGATCAAAAACGAAGCAGGTACCGCGCCGAGAACGAGCGAGCGTAACGACCGACCCGACGGTGCAGGCAGCGCTCGCGGCAGAGACGGCGGCGCAAAGCATGTTCTATCGGGGGGAGCTGCTGGAGAAAAACGGTAACACGCTGGCGCAGGCCCGCTCGGCCTATCAGCGTGTGATAGAAGTGTTTCCGCACACGGCCGCCGCCGACAGGGCCCGTCAGCGATTGCAAGGTGTGAAGGATTCTTAAAGGCGATTTCGATCGCATCAATTTCGAAATAGAAATGAAGGAGACGATCCTATGTTGATACAGCGAGGTATCTCGCGCGACGGTCGCGCGATGACGTTCTTCGGGAATGCGTTGCTATTGGCGAGCTTATTGGTTTGCACGATGGGGGCGGCGCAGCGCGGTTATGCTAACGAGCCCGACGGTGATGGCTCGAACAGCCGTACTGCGGTGGTCATCGTGCGGGCGGCGTGGACGGATCGACAAGTGCCGCTGAGTCGGGAGATTTTGACGACGTTGATGGAAGCATCTTCTGTGCGGTCGGAAGCGATTCGTGACGTGCTGGGTACCGGTCGAGGGCTCATTGAAGACACGGGCCTAGTGGAAGTGACGATAGAAATGTTGGTCGAGCCGGATGCCTTCTCGGCGGATTCGCCATACTTAATTCGCTTCGCGCTGCGAATAGACGAGTTTGACGTAGAAGGTGAAGTAATACCGGCGCGAGCGGAAGAACTGTTGCACAACATGTTGGATCGCATGCGGGCGGCGCTCGTGCGGTTGTCGGAACAGAATCATGTTAACTTGACGGAGCGCGTCGAAGTTGCACACCGACGTGTGAAGAAGGCGAGGGCAGATTTGGAGAAGTTGCTTCAGATGCGGCGGGCCATGTCGCAAGAGGCCAAGCGTGCGGATTTAACGCGCGACGGCGTGGTGGAAGAGTTGCGCTGGATGGAGGAGCAACTGCGCGAGCTGGAGATCGAGCGGGTATCGCACATGGCGCGGCGGGCGGCGGTGGAAGCACAAATTGCGAAGGTCACTGATGCAGCGATGAGTGGCGGCGGCGGTGATGAAGTAATGAAAAAGCTCGAAGAAATGGCAGACACACATCGAAGGCGAATCGATGACCTTGAGAAGCTCAGAGATCAGGGAGCGATTTCGAATGCAACCATTTCCGAAGCCAAAGTTGAGTTAATGGAGATGCAGGTCCGCCTGGAAGAGCGACGGGCGATGGTCTCCGTACGCGCCGGAGCGGAGCAATTGCCGGCGCTGCAACAAGAGCTTGCCGAGTTGACGATTCAGTCGGCCGAGATGGAAGCGCGCTTCGCTTATGCACGCGAACGTTCGGAGGCGTTGCGACCGACGCTGGAACTTGCAGATCGCATCGAGAATGAGGTATTGATCGCACTGCCCCTCGCACGCGAGCGTTTACAGGAAGCATTGGAACGTTTGAATTCGTTAGAGGCGGCCTTGGAGATGTATCGTGCACCGCAATTGACGGTCGTCGGCGGTGAAGGCGGTAGCACGAAGTAGGGTCACAGAGAAGACGCCGCATTCTAAAAGGTTAATGCGGATTGCTACGGTTTCTTTTTTAAGTCACTCCCCCACCCACTCCGAAGGCGACGCTTTGGCGTTGGCCTTCGGTTTTTTTATTGACTCAAATCTTGCCATCCGCGCATAACGGCTTCTGCCGTACTTGGTCCCATCGATACTACTTCACCATATGGCGGTAGTTCGTTGCTCGTTGCAAACGGCGGTGCCGCATCCCATAGGCCGAGCGGGATGATGTAACCGAGCATGTCGTTGGCGAGACCGATGACGATGGGGCGACCGGTTGTGCTCAGTTCGTTGATGGTCGGTGATTCGAGCGGTGTATCCGCAAAGTCGACTCCAGTGGGTTGAATGAATTCGCCCGTAACGAGTTCGGGCATCAACATGCCGGGGGCTGTAAAGAATTCGAGCGGGCCGATGTTGATACGCGCGACTTCGCTATTGATGTGATCGATATCAATACCGCGATCGATGAGGCAGCCGCGCAGTGCGAAGTTTAGTACCGGGTTTTCGACGGCAACGGAAATCGGCGTCGATGCAACAGTGATATCTGTTTCGCTTGAGAAATTTTCACGGTCGCTTTCTAACAAGGCCAGCGCGCGAGCTGCGAGGGTATAACCGTAAGCCTCGGCGTTTCGATGTTGCTCGGGCGTAGCTTCATTGCGCGGCGTTTGGCTGTAACCGTAGGGCGTGATGCGACCGCCGAGCGCGCCGTTGAAGAAAACGCAGGTACCACCGTGGCCGGTCAGTTGAAGGTCGGCCATGTCTATGCCATCTTCGATTGCAACGCGCAGCCAATGGGGGAAGTCGGAGGAAATATCGGCATTGATGCTGGGTATCAAGATTGGATGGGCGGCGTAATGTACTGCTGTGGTAATGACGGCGTCGTCGGATAATGACCGCGCTTGCCAGATGGCGAGCGTGTCGTCGATGACGTTCGGCTCACGCGTGTCGCGATTGAGTTGTGGCGAACCGCTGTTGCCGATGGCGTAGTCGATCGTGGCAGGTTGGGCCGACTCGGCGGCATCGATAATCGAATCGACGACGATCTGTCGCATGATGCCGCGATAAAGCGTGTCGCTGCAAAACAAATCGGGTGCCCAAAAACCTAGAACATCTGGCGCATTGTGCGAGTGCGTCGCGGCAATCAGTACGTAATCGAATGCGAGTGTATCGGCGAGTTGCCTGCGAATCGCAACGACGTCGTCGTAGTTGATGCCGATCAAATCGAGGCTGACGAGCGCGATGCGCGCGTCGTCGGATTCGATCACGATACTGCGCGCCCATATGTCGTCGTGCACACCTAAGGCGAGGCGATACGGGATGCCGCCGGCGATATACACCGGGAAGTTAGGCGTAATGCTATGTGCGGCGACGCCGACGCGTAGGGATGTTTGCGCGGGTGCGTTTAGGGAGACGGGTAACGACGACGACAATGGTAGATCGCAGGCGGCAAGAGTGCTCGTAACAAGGGCGAGCAACGCGGTACATATCACCTTCGCGGTAATCCATGGCCGCAAAGGTATGCTCGTGCGAGTCTTCAGCGATTTGGGTTTTTCTAACGACAGCAACCGTTCCCTAACTCCTCCCTGTAAGCGACGGGGAGTGTAAAGATCTCGTCTTCGTGATAATCTTTGCCGTCGTGTCATGTATGGGGCCGACGAGTTCTTGGGTGGTCCTTGCTTTTGATCACTTTTCGAGTGGCTGCGACCTTGGACGATTTGTCAGCATCCACCGGCCATTAGCCGGTGCCACAGCGCGGTGGTCGCCCTCAAACGTGAGCTGGACTAAGTGGTGCCGCATGTTTTGTTAAGTCGTCGCATCGCAGCATCTTGTCACCTGGGCCAGTCCGCCGCAAATCGTGCAAGAAAAAACCGCGCCCGGTCGAGCGACCGGGTGCGGTCCTGGTGTTAACAAGATCGCGCTATAGACCGTTAGCTGCCGAGCATCAGTGCGACAAAGTCGGCGATGTCGGCCAACTCGGTCGCGGCGTTACCGTCGAGGTCGCCGCACAGGTCGCCGGTGTTGATCAACGCGTCGACCATACCGGCGATATCGCGACCGTCGATTAGGCCGTCGAGGTTGAAATCACCCGCCGGGCCGGCGCTGCCGGCATCCGACAAACTCAGGTTGCTGCAACCATTACCGTTACAGGCTGCGACAAAGTAGAAGCCATCGTCGGCGGGCGTGTCAGTAAAGCTGAGACCGGCCAAACCGCTAGCGACCAGAGTAGCACTGCCCGCGTCGTCCACATCGTTACGGTAAACCTCGTAAGTCGTGGCTTCGGCGCTGGCGTCCCAAGCGATTCCAATCGCGTTGCATAGCGCATTGTCGGTCGCCGAAACATTCGTGGGCGCTGCCGGTGGCATCACCACGACGTCTTCGCAATCGGTGCCGCTGACGCTGATGGCGTCGATACCGGCTTCCACGACCGAACCCGGATTCTCATCGCTTGCCGTCCAGCGAATTCGGAAGTTTTCCGTGGGCGTCACGAACTGCGCGATTTCGAACGACACGAAGAACCAACCACCAGCCGCTTCAGCGCCGCCGGGGCCGACAGTTTCGAGTTCCGTCCAGCTACCGCCGCCGTTGTCCGAAACCTCAACAACCATGACATCCTGATTGGGTGAATCGCCAGCCGTGTTATCAAACCAGCGAGCGTACGAAACGATCGGATTGTCGAGGGTGCTGACGTCGACGACCGGCGATGTCAGCGTGACGGAGCCGCCGTCGATATCGGAGTTAACGTCACCGGGGTCGGTTTCGGTTAACCAGCAACGACCGGAGCCGTCAAAGTCGACTGGCGGATCGCCACGATTGTTGCCTTCGGGGAAGTCATTTTCCCAATCGCCCTCGGTGGCGTTGCCAGTGGCCGTAAAGCCAACAGACGATTCACCGTTGTTAGCCAGTGGTATTGAGACGGCACCGACAATCGCGTTGAATGGATTACTACCACCCGTCGCGGGCAAGGTGAGCAATCCGGATTGATCGCCTTCGACTTGAATGAAGAACTCGGGTGTGTCGTCGCAGTTGGCGGGCGGGAGCGTCGCGGTAAACGAATTGCCACCGTTGGCTGTGAGTGACGTGGTTTGGAAAGCACCGCCGTTGTAGCGATAAGCCAGTTCTGCTGTGCCTGGGACGATGCTCTCGTCATTGACATTGATGACGACATCGAAATCCGTGGTCATGCCGGGCATCAATTCATCGGGTGTGCCGTTCGGTGTTTCGATGGAAAGCGGGATGAACGGAAGGTCCGCGGCGTTGATGAGAAGTTGATACAACTGCGGTTGGCTAACAGGGCCGGTTTCGAATACGCGAATGTAGTAGGTGCCGACGGAATCCAAGATAGCGCCGTTGAGTGATTCAGTGCCGCCGGCGTTGGTGTTGTCGACGGAAGCGATGACGGTAGATCCATCTGTGTCGATGACTTCGATAGCCAAGTTGGCTTGAATGGAACTGTCGGTGAACGAGCCAACGCAACACGAACCAAATTGGCCGAAGCAAGCTTGCTCCGTATCTTCATACTCAAGTCCGACGGGCAACAGTGTCAGTGAAAGCGAGGCTTGAGCGTTGATCGTCAACTCGTACACATCGACTTCGCCATTGGCATCGATACTGATCGTCGAGCCTTCATCGAAGAAGGGCGTGGGCTCCTGTCCGATTAATCGAGCAGACGGAACGTTAAATGGGGCGAGGGGGGTTGCTTGGGCGACCGAATTGTTGGGTTCGAATGGATCGCCGTAGAAGCTGTGACCATTGCGAACATCGTCGTGCTGCGGGCCGTCAAAGCCGAGATTGATAAATGGCTCCATCAGTTTGCTATTGGTGATTGGACAGACGTGCGCCTGACCGATGCCATGACCGTGTTCGTGTGCAACTACGTTTCGCAAGCCGAGCGAGTTGCCACTGATATCGTTATAAAAGTTGTCAGCGGTATCGAACACCATGTCGCCGTCGTTTGGAAAGTTGTTATACGCGAGTGTGCCGCTATTGCCGTCGAGCAGCATGCCGGCAATTCGTACGTCACCGCGAACGCCAAGGATGCCGGGGTTTTGGTTGAGGTTTACGCCGTCGTCATTGGGCTCAAACGTGTAGTCGATACCGGTCAACTCCGACCAGCGGGCGAACACATCGTCATAGATCGGTTGCCAAACGGCTTGCGAACCGTAGATACCATTCATCCACGCATTGAAATCATTGGGGCGGCTGGGGAAGTCGGCGAGCAACTGCGGGATGGTCGTACCGTCGGCCGGGAAGCTATAGGTGAGCGTGATGGGATCACCTTGACCGCCTGTGCCACCATCTGTGGCAGTCACCGACCAGCGGCTCACTTGGTTGAAGCGCGGTCCGCTTAGGTTGTCGTTGAACCACGGCAACTGACGCATGACCGACTCCAGTTCGTCGGCGGTCGTTCCCGGAACGAAGCAAATTTGAGGTTGCGGCAATTCCGCGATGGTCCAAAAGTTCTCTTGCTTGGCCGCTGAGTTGATGGGGGCAACGGCGATCATGCCAAGGGCGTGGCGTTGGGCTAAGTCACCGGCAATGGACTGGTCGAGCGTTTCGATGAGGCGCTGACGATTGATATCCGTCGTTGTCGATTTGTTAACGGGCGCAGGGCTTGCGGGCATGGAAGCAAGTTGCGTTACCAAGAGCGTAATCGCTATGCAAGCGACGGCGGGCGCGCATAGCAGCGCGCGGCGGAGCATCGGCATGAGTTCCGTCCTTCTGATTCTGGCAGGCGTGATTGTCAAATTGTGGAAGAGCGCCGGTATGACGTCGCGCTCGAACCACCCCACTTAGAGGGTATTGTATCCGAAGCGCGGTAAAAACTCACTCAATGGGGCTCAATATGCGTAATTTAGGATGCAATCGGTCGAAATAAGGCCGAAAACGGGCTGGAAATCAGGGGTTCTCGCGTGAAAGCTTAATCGACTTGTTGTCATCTTCTTTTTTGCCAGCCATGGAATAATTGTTGGTCTGCCGATCCTGGTTGACCTTGAGTTTCTGGCGGTAGAGGTCCATGACGTCGTTGGCGTTTAGACCGAGGCATTGTGCCATGCTGATCCAAAAGAACAAGATGTCGATCACTTCGACGCGTGCGTTCTGCAGATCGTGAATTTCAAATCGTCGGCCTTCGCGTGCTTCTTTGCACCAATGCTTCCAATACATACAGTCGCGCAGCTCTTCGATCTCGTTGGCGGCGGCCATGAGGTAGTTATTTAGCCATTCGCCGGCAACGCGCGGATCGAAGTTATCGTGCAAACTATCGGCGTCGAAGCCAATGCGTTTGTTCAATTCCGCCTGATGTTTAAAGAGTTCTTCGAGCACGGGGCTTCCTTCGATGGTCGGGCGTTCGGTTCGGGCAGATGCCCATTTCAGCGTCAGCGATCGCGCGAGAAATACTCGGCGTTGATTTGGATGTACTTCGTGTACTTTTCCGGCAATTCGTCTTCGAGATAGATCGCCTGTACCGGGCATTCGTCCACGCAAAGCCCACAATCGATGCAAATATCCGGGTCGATATAGAGCATGTCTTCGTGTTTAAAGGCCAGCTCTTCGGCTGTCGGATGGATGCAATCGACCGGGCAAACGGCGACACAGGCGGTGTCTTTGGTGCCGATACACGGCTCGGTAATCACATGGGTCATAAGTCATTACGGTACCTTGCGAGCGGAGTGGACGAAAGGGGGCAAAAACGGCGCAATTTTTGTGTGTCGGCGTCGCGAGTGTCCGAATATTCCGGAAAGACGCGTCTTGGGTTGTAAGTGATTACCAGAAATAGGGTTAGGTTGGATATGGGTGGGGCTCAGCCTTTCTTGACCGTTTCGATTTTTCGTCGCTAAAATCACGGTTTCGCGCGGTTCGGCGGACTTGCTTAGTGGGAATTGCCGCGCGACAGTCACACGCAACGAAAGAATCACGTCTTATGGATATCGAGAAGATCAAAACGCTGACCGAGCTGATGGTCGACAACGACCTGTCAGAAATCGTGTTTCGCGAGGGGGAAGATCGAATCATGCTGCGGCGCGGCGGCCCGGTAGCACCGAGCGCGAGTATGGCGCCGCCGCCACCGCCCCCAATGCCGGCGGCGGCACCACCCGCTCAAGCGGCGGCCCCGGCTCCTGCGGCAACGCCCGCACCGGCAGCAGACTCGGGTTTGGAAACGATCGAATCGCCGATGGTCGGCACGTTTTATACGGCGTCCGATCCGGATTCGCCGCCGTTTGTGAAGGTTGGCGACAAGGTCACGCCCGACACGGTCATTTGCATCATCGAGGCGATGAAGGTCTTTAACGAAATCAAGGCCGAGAAGTCGGGAACGATTACGTCGATCGATGTGAGCAACGGCGCTCCCGTCGAGTTCGGTCAGTGTCTGATCAAGATCCGGCCTGACTAAATTTAGTCGTTCGTCTATTTATCGTTTCCCGCCGGTTACTCCGCTATGTCGACGGTTACCCGCAGCACTACCCAAGCCGGTCGCGCCCTTGCCGACCGCCGAGCTTCAACGCCTATGTTTTCACGAATTCTGATTGCCAATCGTGGTGAGATCGCTTTGCGAATCATTCGCGCCTGTCGCGAGATGGGTATCGAGACGGTCGCCGTCTATTCGAAGGCCGATCGCGAAGCGCCGTATCTGAGGTTGGCAAACAAGGCGATATGCATCGGTGATGCCGCACCGCGCGATAGTTACTTGCGCGCCGATCGGATCATTGCGGCCGCCGAAGTAGCAGACGTCGACGCGATTCACCCGGGTTATGGCTTTCTCTCGGAAAATGCAGACTTCACCGAACAGTGCCGCGACAGCAAGATCGAATTCATCGGCCCCAGCGCCGAATCGATTCGGTTATTGGGCGACAAGGCCGCAGCGAAGGCGTTGGCGAAGAAGGCAAAGGTCTCAGTCGTGCCCGGTAGCGACGGCATCGTCGAAGACGACGAAGAGGCGGTGAAGATTGCCGGTGAAATCGGCTATCCGGTGTTGATCAAAGCCTCGGCGGGTGGTGGCGGCAAAGGTATGCGTATCGCTCACAACGAAGCGAGCATGCGCACGCAAATCCGCAACGCACGCACTGAGGCGATGAACGCGTTTAAGGACGATCGCGTTTACATCGAAAAGCTGATCGAAGAGCCGCGACACGTTGAGGTGCAAATTCTCGCCGACCAACACGGCAATTGCATTCACCTATACGAGCGCGACTGCACCGTGCAGCGACGGCACCAAAAGCTGGTCGAAGAATCGCCGAGCACCGCGATCAACGACAAGGTTCGCGAGGCGATGTGCAAAGCGTCGGTACGCTTGGTGCAAGCGGCCGATTACTTCTCAGCGGGCACCGTCGAATACGTTGTCGATAAGCACGGTAACTATTACTTCCTCGAGGTGAACACGCGCATTCAGGTCGAACACCCAGTGACCGAGCTGGTGACGGGCGTCGATCTGATCAAGTGGATGATTCGCATCGCGGCGGGTGAGAAGCTCACGCTGCGGCAGAAAGACATCAAGCCGCGTGGTGCCGCGATCGAAGTGCGCATCAACGCCGAAGACCCGGAACACGATTTCCGACCGTCGCCGGGGCGCATCGATACGTTCCGCGCGCCGGGTGGTTATGGTGTGCGATTCGATTCGCACTGTTCGTCAAACTATAGCATCGTGCCGTATTACGATTCGATGATCGGTAAACTGCTCGTTTACGGTTCCGACCGCACGGAGGCGATTACGCGTATGCGACGGGCGCTGGCCGAGTTTGAGGTGGGGCCGATCAAAACGACGATTCCGATTCACCAGAAGATTATGGATCATGCCGATTTCGTGAGCGGCAATTTTGATACGGGCTTTATCGAGCGGGCGTTTAGCAAGAAGTAGTCGCTTTCGTTGCTCCCGATTTTTTCTTTGATTGCGCGACATTCCTTTCGTTAAGCTGTTGATCGTTCGTAAACGATCGATTGCGAAAGGATGCTCATGTTTAAACGCGTCTTAGCGGGCCTGATTGTTTTCAATTTCGCATTGTCTGCTTCTGCGGCGGATGAGGTATCCACGGAGCCGTCGCGCGTGCGTGTGTTCGAGCGCAGCGCCGATCGGGTTGCGACCGGCACGGTTCGCATGTTTGAAGAATCGATTCACATCCCGTTAAAGCTGTTGATCGATGAGTTTGGCCTGGAACGCAAACCGTTGGGTGAGAATCGCGTCGGAATATGTCGCGGCGATTTGTGCATCCCATTTGATGTGGCGGATAAGGACGGCGCGTTGCGGCGCGACGGAACAACGTTGTGGGTGCCGGTCGCGCCGTTGGTCGAAGCGCTGGGGGGGCATTTCGTTTGGGATGTGAAGGCTAGATCGCTCTTGCTCGACTTGTCCGACGTGGATCGTGCGGCGACGTGGAAGGTTGGTGAACCGTTCGAGCTGCAGTTACCGAACTTGGAAGGTCAGCGCGTTAATATCGAGCGTTATCGCGGTCGCAAGGTTCTGATTTTTGCGTGGGCGTCGTGGTGAGCGTGTCGTCATCAGTTGCCCGGGTGGCAACAGTTTTATTCGGAACACAAGAGTGACAAGTTTGAATTTCTCTCGGTCGCCGTGGATGTGCAAGGCGCGGCCAAGGCGAGTAAGTGGCATAACGTCGCGCGTGCACAGTTTACGACGGTCGTCGATCAAGAGGCCGTGTTGGGTACGCGCTTCGGCGTGAAGTATGTGCCGTTTTCGATTCTAGTGGATGAAGAAGGCAAACTGGTGCGCGGTCCAACGCCGGTGAATGTTTCGAAGGAAGATGATCGCAAAGAAATTGTGCAGTGGATCGAAACGGGTAAGGTGCCTGCAATAAGTGAAGGTGACGAAAAGAGCGGACCGTTAAGCGAGAAGCAGTTAACGCTGCAGTTGCGCATGGCGTATGCGGCCAAGTTGCAAGCAAGCGGTGATGTGCAAAGCGCGTTGTTGCAGTTGAAAGCCGCACGGTCATTGGATCAGGATAACTGGTTGATTCGCAAACAAATTTGGGCGTTGGAGCATCCGGATCGGTTCTATAACGGTCGCGTCGATTTTGATTGGCAGCGCGAACAGTTGAAGCGCGAAGCGGATGACAAGCGCAAGGCAGCGCGGGAACAGCGGGATCAGGAAAGCGATTCACAATCGCGAGGCGAATGATGAAATTTGTAGGGTGCATCCCTTGATGCACCACTCATGTCGCCAATGGAGAGTTTGGTGGTGCGTCGAGGGACGCACCCTACGGCGGTGGTCGTGGATTCTGTGACAGCCTATCTATTCCTATTCGGTGTCACTGCAACCTTCCGCTACAATCCCATCCGTGAACACCAATTCACCGCAACAGCAACTCGAACCCTTCATCACGCAGGCACTCGGCGACGGGCCGTTGGCTGCGCGGGCGTTGCATGTGTTGCGCACGCTACCGCGCGACGTGGTCGATGATTTCCTCGCCGATCCGCAGTTCCGTATCGCAGTTGATGACTACGAGCCCGGCAAGGGCCGCACGGTCTGGTTGGCGTGTCCGACGATCGGCAACGGCAGCCGCAGCGTGATTCTCAAACCGCGCCTGGCCGAGTGCGACGCAGCGTTTGCGTATTACATCATTGCGCATGAGTTGGCCCACGCGCACCTGCGCAACGGTGGGTATGGTGCGATCACCGACCCGGAACACGCGGCGGACGCGCTGGCAGCGGAGTGGGGGTTTGGGAAGGTCGCGCGACGATAAGGGTGGTCCGGCCTTCTTCGTGGTTGTGGTCCGAGGTGATGTAGGGTGCATCCCTTGATGCACCGCAAGCTGTACCGGAAACATCCGGGCATTTGGGATCCGGAACGACAACCTAATGGTGCGTCGAGGGACGCACCCTACGGCGGAGGCTTCGCCCCATGGCAGGCGCTTCGGACCGTCACCAATTCAATCTTGCCATCGATTGCATCCCCCAAAATCCCTCCTTGACCCCTTGCGCGGGGCTACCGATAGACTTGATAGGTTCGCATCCCTGCCGTTGACGGTTATTTGGGCTGGTGGACCGTATGATTGAAGGGGGAAGCCCCCGAAAATCGGAGAGAATTCGCCCGATGTTATGCCTGCGACTGCGGGTTGTAACATTATGCCAGATCGAGGTTTAGATGGCCCTTAAGATCGACAAAGATCACCAGCGCTTTCGCCAGATCGTCAAGGGGAAGATCCGCGGCGACTTGCGGAAGTTTCTCACCCGCGGCGAGTTGATCGGCCGCGAGGGGGAGAAGGCCATCAGCATTCCGGTGCACGGCATCGAGACGCCGCACTTCCGATATGGTGACAACAACGACGCGGGTGTGGGCGTCGGCGACGGCGAAAGCGGCGACCCGGTGGACGGCCAGGAAGGCGATATGGGCCCCGGCGGTACGCAAGAGGGCCAGCACATCATGGAGGTCGAGGTCTCGCTCGACGAGCTGGCCGACATCCTCGGCGACGAACTCGAACTGCCGCGCATCAAGCCCAAGGGCAGCCACTCGATCACCTCAGAGAAAGATCGCTACAGCGGCATCCGCACGACGGGGCCCGAATCGCTGCGCCACTTCAAACGCACGTTTCGCGCGGCGCTCAAGCGGCAAATCATGGCGGGGCTTTACGACCCGGAAAATCCGATCGTCATCCCCGTGAAGCGCGACCAACGCTATCGCAGTTGGAAGCCGGTGAAGAAGCCGCAATCGAACGCAGTGATCGTCTACATGATGGACGTCTCGGGCTCGATGGGCGACGAGCAAAAAGAATTGGTGCGACTAGAAGCGTTTTGGATCGACGCGTGGTTGCGACGCAACTACGAAGGGATCGAGTCGCGCTACATCGTGCACGACGTGCGCGCGGGCGAAGTCGATCGGCAGACGTTCTTCCGCATCCGCGAGGATGGCGGCACCAAGATTAGTAGCGCGTTCAACCTTTGTCGCACAGTATTGGAATCGAACTACCATCCCGATGAATGGAACATTTATTTGTTTCACTTCTCCGACGGGGATAACAGTAGCGAGAGCGATTCGCGCGAGTGCTGCCGCATGTTGCGCGAACAGATGTTGCCGCACATCAATATGTTCGGTTACTGCCAAGTCGCCAGCGCGTACGGTAGCGGCAACTTCATCAACGTGATTCACGAGCATCTCAACAAAGAAGAAAACGTGATTACGTCGCGCGTGAACACGAAGGATGACATCTTCGATTCGCTCAAGACGTTCTTTACGCCGGGCAAGTAACGAAGGGTCGCAAGACAGGTATCTAGCGCCATGAGTATCGACACACTACGACCCGATTTGGCCCGTCACGCCGCGGAGATTTGCGAGATCGCCGCCAGCATGGGGCTCGATTTTTTCGAAACGCGCTTCGAGTTGGTCGATTTCGACACGATGCAACAGATCGCGGCCTACGGCGGTTTTCCGCAGCGCTATCCGCATTGGCGCTTCGGTATGGAATACGAAAAGCTGCGCAAGCAACACGTATACGGGTTGGGCAAGATTTACGAATTGGTCATCAATAACGACCCGTGCTATGCGTATTTGGTGGCGGATAATTCGATTACCGACCAAAAGCTGGTAATGGCGCATGTCTATGGCCATTGCGATTTTTTTAAGAACAACTATTGGTTCAGCAAAACAAACCGCAAGATGATGGACGAGATGGCGAACCATGCCACGCGCATTCGCCGGCATGCCGATCGCCACGGATTCGAAGAAGTCGAGTCGTTTATCGATGTGTGTATGGCGTTGGATAATCTGATCGATCCGCATTCGCCGTTTATGCGGCGCGAAGCCGACCCGAATTGGGAAGCCGATCAACGTGCCAAGGCCGATCGCCACGGTCACGAAGAAGTCGCCGGTTACCAGGCCAAGCCGTATATGCGCAATTGGATCAATCCGCCGGAGTTGATCAAGAAGCAGCGTGAGAAGGTGCGCAAAGAACGCGAGCAAAGTAAGGGCGCGTTTCCGAAACAGCCGTTGCGCGATGTGTTGTTGTTCTTGTTGAACTACGCGCCGTTGGAAGATTGGGAAGCCGACGTACTCGCGATGATTCGCGAAGAGGCGTATTACTTCGCGCCGCAAGGCCAGACGAAGATCATGAACGAGGGTTGGGCGTCGTACTGGCACAGCAAGATGATGACAACGCGTATCGCGGGTGACGACGAGATCATCACGTATGCCGATCATCACAGTGGCACAGTCGCGATGAGCCCGGGCCGATTGAATCCGTATAAGGTCGGCATTGAGCTATTCCGCGATATCGAAGAGCGTTGGAACAAGGGGCGCTTCGGTAAGGAATACGATGAGTGCGGCACGCTGGAAGAAAAGCGCAAGTGGAACACCGACGCGGGGCTGGGGCGCGAGAAGATTTTCGAAGTGCGCCGCATTCATAATGATGTGACGTTCATCGATGAGTTTCTAACGCCCGAGTTCGTCGATCGTTTCAATATGTATCACTACCGTTTCGACCCGATCACGCGGCGGATGGTGGTCGTGACGCGCGATTTTCAAAAGATCAAGCAGCAGCTTCTGTTCATGCTGACCAACCACATGCAGCCATACATTTATGTGGTGGACGGCAACTACGCCAATCGCGGCGAGTTGTATCTGGCTCATAAGCACACGGGCGTTGATCTGGAAATCAAGTTCAGCGTCGAAACGCTCAAGTGCATTCAAAAACTCTGGCGGCGACCGGTCCACCTTCAGGCGACGATCAACGAAGAGATGGTGCTGTTCAGCTTCGACGGCGAACAGTCGCAGCAGCAGAAGATTCACGATGATCTCCCGCAGCCGGCGAATGCAGTGGTTTGACTCTTAGTCCCGAGTCCGGTGCCTATTATTGAGTTAGGGTCCGAAAATGTGCCCGTGTAAAATATTGTTGTAATTGCCTATGAGGTTGAATAGTTTTCCCCCTAACCCGGAATCGGTCCTGGTTGTTTGTATTCCAATTAGGTTGGATGGGGGAGTGCGATGGCTCGAGTCTCGTGGATTCATATCTCAGATTTACATTTCAAAATCAAGCCAGAATTTCGGTGTCGCCAGGACGTTTTGGGGGCGGCGATAGCGAAAGACATCAGAAAAGTCTGTGAGCGGCAGAAAATACGACCGTCATTTCTTTTTGTCACGGGCGACTTGGTCTACGGACGCAATCCGTGGGGTAGGGGCGATATGAGTGGCGGGCTTTCGGATTCGGCGAAGAATGCTGCGACTCGGGAAACACGTGAACAATTCGAGTATGCATTTACCTGGCTCAAGAAGTTGCGCGCTGAGATTTGCGACGTCGAACTAAGCTGGTGTGGAAAGAAAATAGAATTGGATCGGAAGCGCGTGTTTTGCGTTCCCGGGAATCACGACGTGAATTGGTCTGAACTTTCGGAGCCGTTGAGAAAGAATCTCGGAGGTGTAACGACCGGCAGGACAACGGCAGAGGTTGCGTCTATCTACAACAAGCATGTGCTTTCTGCATTTCGCGAACCTATTTTGGAGAAAAAACGCCACGGTTTAATGTCGCATTTGGGCGTATATAGGGAAGCACTGGAAGACGCGAATTTGCTGCCATCAAAGATTAATTCTGACCTCACATTTATTGAGGAAGAGACGCTCCGTGTTGATGGCACGTGTGGCGGCGCGGACACCGTCAACTACAGAATAATTGGTATCAATACTGCGTGGGGGTGTACTCCGGAGTTTAGGCGTTACCCGGCGATCTTAACCTGTGCCGATGCTCAGTTGCGACGATTGTTGACGCATTCTAGCAATGTCGATCCCGACGTTACGATTTTATGTATGCATCATCCGGTGTCGTGGATGTGGGCGAACGAGCGAGCGCCGATGAGGCAACTATTAAACAACCACGTCGACTTTGTGCTGCGCGGCCACGAACATGTCGAGTGGATATCGCCATTCAGTCGAACAACGGTCGAGTTAGCGACAGGAGCGACGTTTGGCGCACCCGGAAAGGAATTAGAGGGATACTTAATTGTTGAATTCGACACGGAGACCCGCCTAGCACGCGTATTCCCGCGTGAAATTCGTTATCGGCACGATAAGAACGAAAGTCAGAGTCTTAAAGTCGAAGTCAATGCTAAGAACCCGCGCGACATGCGAGATCGAGACGGCGGGATTGTAATTCCACTGGCCAAAGGCGAGGCATTGGGTGACGAAGAGAATACGCTGGCTGCGGTTCGACGATTGGGGTTTCGGACCGGAAAATTTGAGTTGATCGGTGAGCAAACGCAAGAGGACAGCGAGAGGCATCCTCAAGACCGGTGCATTGGCGTCGTCGTGACTGCGGACATTATGCGTTTTTCACAATTGAATGCTTCTCTTCAAGTCAAGGCGGTTAGTGCGCTTTGGGACAACCTGTCTCGAGCATTAGCCGAACGACAATCAAACACGACCGTCGCATTCTCTCCACTGAGCGACGGAATTCAGGTCGCCTTTCGGACCGAGCCCGGTGAATCGGGCCTTCGAGCTGCGCTAGACACAATTGACACCACCCATCTTTGGATGCTACGTGGTGCAAACGCGCCGGATGTACGGTACGGCGTGGCGTGTGGTGACTTTTCCGTCGTAGCGCCACCGTCACTACTGCCCGTGACTGTCGTTGGGGCGGTTGCAAATTTATCTCGAAAGTTAGCCTATAGAAGCGGGCCCGGCATTGTGGCGTTTTCGAAGCCGGCATGGAATTATTTTGTTAGCACGGCTAATTCTGAAGCCTCGCAATGGGAAAAGTTTTTAGTGGGGACCACGTCAGAGAAGGATGGTGATGGATCGATAAGTCTCGAACCCGTGGACTTTCTTTCAATTGCCGAGACCAGTCGTCCCATTGTTCATCGCGCGATTTCTTTGGCCGGAATTCCGTTCGATTGTCCGAATGGTCGGACGCTGCGTCATATTGGTGCGGTAAAGGGATTGAAGTGCGTTTTGGAGAAATGTTTAGTGGGGATTCGAGCCAGATTGCTAAACAGAATTGGGGCGACGTTTCAAGACATCCTCAATGGGCTCAGTCTTGATTTGGGTGTCGTTTGGCACTGTCCACAGATGCGCACAAGAAGTGCAACGATTCTCCGCTCAGTCGTTCGAGATAATGGCGAGGTTGCTTCTCAAGGGCCTGTCGATAATGGATTGGAAACGGACGATTCGGCATTTGATGAAGAGAGTTGCCCTAAACTTAGTATGGGGGAATCGATCAGCAGAATCGCCTATGAAAAAGATTGTTTTGTCGGATACTTCGGAAATGGAGGTGAGGTCGTCGTATCCTGTGGTAAGGAGATCGATCCGTACACAATGACGATGTCGGGCAATATGGCAAGAAGTGTCTCGAGCACACGTAAGCAAAATGAGTTATTTGCGTTTAGTGTTCCGGGGCTTCAGGATTCAGGCCTTTGCGGCGGAATTTTGCAATGCTACACGACTGCACCGCTCGACCGACTCATTGAGACGGGCTTGTCATCCTATCATCAGAAATTCTGTAATGAAGTATTTAGTGACGTAAAGGAGGCTTGCAAAACGCTTGAGCCCTATTGGGAGACGTTGCACTTGGTTTCGATCTGAGACCGGTCGGTTTCGATCGTGCGTCGCGTCGTCCAGTGTCTTTATGTTGCCTTGATCTGAAATGATGGTCGATATGTCGCAAGAATTAGATTTGCCATGCCTGTTTTGATGCAAGTAGCAAATCCTGATCGGTAGCATCTTCTGGACGCATCGCCGTTTTCCTCCACAATATCATTCGATATGTTTTCAATTCTCTCCGTTTGGATCGCGCTGGGCTGTTTGGTCACGGCGCTGTTGACTGTGTTTCGGCCCGACGCGGGTGCCGACTCGGTCGTGACGTTGCTGATGTACACCATCGCGGCGTCTGCGACGTTGGCGGCGGGCGTGTTGTGGGCGTTGCGTAAGCGACCTGCCGACGAGGCGGGCGTCGCGGGCCAACGGCTGCAGGCGTTGGCGGCGCTGTTGATTGATAGCGTGACGTTTGCGTTGATTTTGTTCGCGCTGTTGAGCTGGAAGAACGCGCTGATGGCGCTCGGTTTGGAATACGGCTTCCTTTGGATTTGCTGGTACGGTTATTCGCGGGTGGTATTGGTGGAGCCGAAAGAGAAGCGCGAATAGGGGCGAGTTGCGAGGAATGTCCCCCAGCCCCATAGGGGCAGGGGCACCTGCGACCGAATGGCGAAGAGCGACGGGCGAATCTAAAATATCCATCCCGAAGAATTTTGGTGCATCAAGGGATGCTCCCTACAGCGAATCGAGCGTGGCGACAGTGGTGTGTCGCCGTATATCGTCCGAATTTAGAGCGCCATTGAGCGTCACGAACCAACATGCCCGAAACACAAGACAACCTCACCATTCGGTTGAACGGTAACGACTTCGACCTCGCAACGCCGGCGACGGTGAAGTCGCTGGTCGAGTTGCGCCGGCCGAGCCCGCCGTTTGCCGTCGAAGTCAACAAACGTTTGGTGCGCCACACGGATTACGAACAAACCCCCCTGCAACCCGGTGACACGGTCGAGATCGTGACGCTGGTAGGCGGAGGGTGAGAAGAAATTGAGAATGGCGAATGATGAATTGAGAAAATCTCTCTGATAGGCTCGCGTTAACTCGGCGCGCTCCCTTCTTCAATTCTAAATTCTCCATTCTAAATTATTCGCCAGAGATTCAATTATTCGCGCACAGAAGGACTTGCACGGATAACGTCGGATAAAGAAGAAAGCCTGACCTTATGGACCCTACCCCTATCAAAATCGGTGAGATGAGTTTTCGATCGCGCTTGTTCGTCGGCACGGGCAAGTATGCGAGCTTCGAGCAGATGCGCGCGTGTTTAGAAGCCAGCCGCTGCGAAGTCGTGACAGTCGCCGTGCGGCGCGAGCGCTTGATCGATAGTGAGAATCGCAACTTGCTCGATTATATCGATACCGACCGCTATACGATTTTGCCGAATACGGCGGGCTGCTTCACAGCCGACGATGCGATTCGCGTGGCGCGGCTGGGGCGCGACATCTTGGAACAACTCAACAACCCCGGCGCGGCGTGGGTGAAGTTAGAAGTGTTGCACGATAAGAAGACGCTGCTGCCCGACCCGGTCGCGACGCTCGAAGCCACGCGCGAGTTAATTAAGGATGGCTTCTCGGTGCTGGTGTATTCGAGCGACGATCCGGCGATGGCCTGCCGCCTGAAAGAGGCCGGTGCCGCCAGCGTTATGCCCGCCGGCAGCCCGATCGGGAGTGGGCAGGGCGTGCTCAACCCGAATGCGATTCGCATCATTCTGGAAATGCTCAAAGAGGGCGACGCCGATTACCCGGTGATCGTCGACGCCGGCGTCGGCACGGCCAGCGACGTCAGCATCGCCATGGAACTCGGCGCCGACGGCGTGCTACTCAACACGGGCATCGCCCATGCGAAGGAGCCGGAACTCATGGCCCGCGCCATGGCCCACGCGCTGGATGCGGGATACCTCGCCTATCGCGCGGGGCGGATACCGAAGAAGCTATACGCCACGGCCAGTTCGCCGGTGGAGGGGACGATTGTTTATTAACGGGTTGGTATACTTTTTAAAACGATTGGAGGTTGCGGATGACGGTGCAAGAGAAAGTTACGCAAGCTATCAAGGACCTACCCGCCGACGCCACGCTCGAACAAGTGATGGAGCGGTTGGTGCTATTGGCCAAGATCGAGAAGGGCATCGCACAGGCAGATGCGGGGCAGACGGTGTCGCATGAGGAAGTGGTGCGCAGGATGGCGAAGTGGCAGAAGTAAGGTGGACGCCACAAGCGGCTGATGATCTCGACGCGATTGCCGAATTTATTGCGAGAGATTCGGCAACGTTCGCGGGTTTATTTTCGGCGGACGTCTTAGATGCCGTATCCCTTCTGAAAGTTAATCCGGAAATTGGTCGCGTCGTGCCCGAGTTTAGCGACGCGGCGGTTCGCGAGCTTATTGTCGGAAACTATCGAGTGATCTATCGACTGCGCGCGGATGTTGTCGAAATATTGACCGTATTTCATGGTGCACGTTTGTTGGGTGATGAGGATATTCAATAGTCGTTACGGAATGCTGTGCCTAAAGATATGGAAGTATGGAAGTCGGCCCGGGTGAAACTGTAGTTTCACAGTCGATGTATTCGTTTTTGTTGACTGTTGCCGTATCAACAATATGCGCGACAAGTGCATTTGGCGTAGCAATTCGTACGCATGCCTTAACGGATAAACGTCCACCGACCAGTACGCTCGCGGCCACATCACGGAGAGTAGCTATGACGCGATACCATCTGCAACTTGTTGTGTTCATGCTTTGCGCCTGCGCGATCGGTTGCGATCGCGTTCGGCCTGTCGCGACGCCGAATGCACCGTCAACGACATCTGCGGCGCAAGAACAAGCTCAACCTGCGTCAGAAGACCGCGCCGACGCCGAGCCACTCACGATTGCAGACCTTAATGAGCGGCAGGTAATCGGACAGTTGGGCGTTCCGCTCGGCACAGCCGTAGAGATAAATGCGACAGTGGTCGCGGGTGATGAATTAAGGCGGAAGCAATATCAGAGTGCGTATCTACTGCGCGTGACGGAAGTCGATGGACGAGCGCTTGAATTACCGCCGGTTATGACGTTTTTTGTGCCGGGCTTTTCGAGCGTGAAGCTGGCCCGCAACGATTTTGAGCTTCACAAGATGAAAACAGGCGCGAAGGCCCGCACTTTTACCCGAGAACAGATTGAGGCATTGCAGCAGGGCTATGTCGGTCAACAGATGGGCTTGGTGGTGTATGAGATCGGTCGGTTTGCGGGGATACCGAAGCAACTGCCGAACGACGTGATGCCTTGGGCGGATGTTGGGTTTGGGTTTAGCACGTCGCTCTACGTGCTCGGCGAACGGTAACGGGCCATGTTCAAGAAGTTGTACCAACATGTGCAAACGCTGTTCGATCGGGTCGATGCGTTTCTGTATGCGCGGCACGGCACAAAGCAGTCAGCGGCATCGGCATTGATCGAGGAGCAAGAAGAGCTTGACGCATTTCTCCAAAAGCGTCGCGCGACAGTCCGTTATCTGGCGCGGCATCTTTACTATCGACAAGTCGATGCGTTAATCGGAAAGACGTTCGTTGTGGATGATCCATCCGCGCTGGCGGCTGCTGTTTGCGAACAAGTAAAGCAATTTGAGCCCAGTGTGGTGTTTGATGAAAGTCATGCGGAGTATGCAGGGAAGACACTTTCCAAATACGGATTAATTGATTGGAGTTGTCCCGCTTCGTCGCATCAACTAACGGCGACAGATCGATGCGGGGTGAAGATGTTAAAAGAGTTGGCTTTGGTGTTTCGAGAGGCGGAGTTCTACGATGCGGATGGCGTTTTTGATTTTGGAGCTGCCGAATTTAATTTTGGTTGGTTGAAGTCGGCCGAAGAGGATATTCAAAAAGACCCGCCTACAAAATTATTGCTCATGATGACATGGCAGGAGTTTGAGCGACCGACCATGGCGTCGCGGCGAATCGTGAACCCGAAGATGGAGGATGTAATGTTTCCGATCACATTAAAGATCAAAGACGCGGCGCTTTCGAATACGCGATATGCGTGGAGCGCGCGATACGTTTATATGTGATCAGCCTTTTGCGCGGCTTGTAAGGCGGATGCTTTTATTGTGTTAGTTTGCTCCTCACTTACGGCTAGTTGCAGCGTTGCTCGATTCTGATATTCGCGATGCTTCCGGCACGCATGCCTTGCAGGGCAAGCGTGGCACCCTGCAGCTCGCACTCCGCACGCGACGGTTAATCTGTGTCTTCGATGATAATGGGGACCGCGCCTGTGGCTGTATCAATGACGCGCGGCGGCAAGAACAGCACGGCCAGCAAGAACAATTCCATTAAAACTGCCCATGCGGTCATTAATAAATATCTTTGCGCAGGACCGCGCGCCGCTGGTCCGGTTGGTGTCGCTGTCAGCCAACCATAATACGCAGCGACATAACCTAGCATCAGAATCACCGGAACGTTGGCGATGCTCAGAACGATGGCGGCAGTTCGGACGATCGGGTGTTGTTTGGCGATGACCATGTTTGCATTGTAACGCCTACCGCCACTGCCCATCGCCCGTCACCACATACCGTTGCGTCGTGAGTTCTTCCAACCCCATCGGTCCGTAGGCGTGGATGCGGCTGGTGCTGATGCCGATTTCGGCGCCGAGGCCGAGTTGGAATCCGTCGTTGAAGCGGGTGGAGGCGTTGACGAGTACACACGAACTTTGCACGCGCTGCACGAACGTATGTTGGGCGGCTGGGTCTTCCGTCAGAATCGCGTCGGTATGGTTGCTGCTGTATCGATGAATGTGATCGATTGCGGCGTTAAGGTTGGGCACAATTTTGATCGCGAGCGTGAGACCGAGGAACTCGGTGCCCCAGTCGGCATCGGTCGCGGGGGTGGCGTCTTTGATGATCTTGCGCACGGTTTCGTCACCGCGCATCTCCACGCCGCCGGCGCGTAGTTTTTCCGCCAGCGGTGGTAACAACTGATCGGCCACGTTCTGGTTAATCAATAAACACTCCAATGCATTGCACGTGGCCGGTGCCGAGAGTTTGGCGCTGGAGCAGATATCGACGGCCTTATCAAGATCGGCCTGCGCATCGACATAGATATGACACACACCATGAAAGTGTTGCACAGTCGGCATGCGCGCGTGTTCGTGAACGAAGCTGACGAGCGTATTACCGCCGCGCGGAATCGCAAGGTCGATGTACTGCTCCATGTGCAAGAGCTGTTTCATCACGTCCCGGTCGGAGGTATCCACAAGCGTTATCGCATCGACCGGCAAGTTGTTGGCGGCGAGCGTGTCGCGCGCGATTTCTGCGAGAATCAGGTTGGAATGCAACGCTTCGCGGCCGCCCTTGAGAATGCAGGCGTTGCCGGCTTTGAAGCAGAGGGCGAAGGCATCGACCGTCACGCCGGGTCGCGATTCGTAGATCATCAACACCACGCCGATGGGGCAACGCACTTTGGACACATGCAAGCCGCTGGGCACGTCGTAGCCGCGCACTTCCGCACCCACGGGGTCGGGTAGGTCCGCGACTTGGCGGATACCGTCGACGAGTTGCGCGATGCCCGCGTCGGTGAGTTCGAGCCGGCGCAGCAACGGTTCGGCGATGTTGTTATCGCGCGCTACTTGCATGTCTTTTTCGTTGGCTGCGCGGATATCGGCAGCGCGCGCTTCTATGTTGGTCGCGAGGGCGCGTAGCGTGTCGTTCTTTTGCTGCGTCGTGGCCGTCGCAAGTTGTTGAGCGGCGGCCTTGGCGGCGGCGGCGTGGGTTTCGGCGTTGAAGGACATGTTCGGGTTACTCATTCTTGTTGATCATTAGCTTTCAGTATCGGTTGCATCGAGATGGATTGTCTTGCTTTGCGTTCCCACGTCGTCGTACGGTTACCGCTTCCTCACGGGCGCGGCTCTGATTGGAAGCGTGCTTCCTTATTGAACCGACGCGCTCTCGGCACGCCGCAGGCGTGGCGCTGTGGCACCGGTTTGCAACCGGTGTTTCGGCGCAGCGCGTATGTTTTGATTGTTCGAGAATCGCTCGGTTTCATTCAGCGTACTATTGCATTTCGAATTTTCCGGTTGCACCCCTCACCTCGGCCCTCTCCCCGCAGGGGAGAGAGGTTTATGTGGCCACAGGCCACAGGCCACAGGCCGCGGCTCTGTCGTCGCGTTGCGACTCACGTCGCCGCCTGTTGCAGCAGCACCATATCATCACGGTGTACCATCTCATCGACATACACGTAACCGAGGATGTCTTGAATTTCGTGGGCCTTGTGACCTGCAACGCGGCGCATTTCGTCGGCCGAGTAAGACGCTAAGCCCAATGCGAACGGCTGGCCTTCCGCGTCGCACACTTCGATTCGCGCGCCGATGGTGAAATCGCCGTGTACTTGTGTGATGCCTTTGGCTAACAGGCTTGCACCGCGCTGTGCGACGGCGGTCTGCGCGCCGACATCGACCCACACGCTGCCGCGAGAGCGCGAACGCACAGCGATCCATTGTTTGCGCGCGTCGAGCTTGCGCGTGTTCGGCGCAAAATACGTGCCGACTGGCTCGTTATTTAGCAAGCGTTGCAATGTGCCGGACGTTGTGCCGTCGGCAATGATCGTGGGCACGCCCCAGCGCGCCGCAATTTGGGCGGCGCTGACTTTGGCCTTCATGCCGCCGACGCCCGTGTCGGAAAGCGAATCGTTGATATGGTTGGCGAGCGGCGCGTCGATCGATATCTCGCGGATGATTTCACCATCACCGTTGCGATAGAGTCCGGCGACGCGGCTGAGCAAGACGAGCAAGTCGGCCGACGCTACGCTTGTGGTAAGGGCCGCAAGGTGATCGTTGTCGCCGACCTTCGTTTCGTCGTCGGACAGCGCGTCATTTTCGTTGATGACGGGTACGACACCGGCGGCGAGTAAGGCTTGTAACGTGTGCCGCGCACTGAGAAAGCGGCGTCGGTTTTCGATGTCGTCGGCAGACATTAGCAACTGCGCCGTGGCGATACCATGCTGACCCAGGTGATGGTCGAGCGCGGCCATCAGTTTCGGTTGACCGACAGAGGCGGCGGCTTGGCGTTGCACGACATCGGACGGAACGGTTGCAAAACCGCAGCCGCGATAACCCAACGCCACGGCACCCGACACGACCAATACCACGTCGATCCCCCGCGCGCGAACGTCGGCCACATCGTTGGCAAGGGACGCGAAGATCTCGGGGCGCACGTTGCCGTCACCGGCGATCACGGCGGAGCCGACCTTAACGACGATTCGAGCGAGTTTGGGAAGTTGGCGCGATGGCATGGGTGGGGTTTGCAACTCGGTGTTAACGATGGTGGTCATCCAAGTCTTTCAAAAGTGTATCGGCGGCAGCGATCGTGATGGCAGGGTTCGGGCTGCCGGTCGTGGCATATTGTTTAAGCGTGTCGGGCGTGATGACGTTGAAGGTTTCGCCGTCGGCGATGCGTTGGGCAATTTGGTGATGGGCGTTGCGCAGAGGCGTGCCTTGTTTAACGAGGTCTTCCATCGCAAGCGTGGCCATCAAGTTACCGTCGTTGAAGCAGGCTGCGAGTTGATCTTGCTTGAACTCTAACGCGGCAATGAAGTCGGTCGTTAATGTGATGAGGTTAAACGCAGTTTCGGTTGCATTGCGAACCAAAGGCTTAATGGTTTGTAAGTCGCGCTGGTAGCCGCTGGTGAGCCCTTTCATCAACGTAGTGGCTTGATGGTGTGCGGCAGTCAGTGCACATGCTTCTCCGCGCAACAGTTCCATCGCGTCGGGGTTGTGCTTGTTCGGCATCATCGACGAGCCGGTGCCAAACGCCTTGGGGTAATCGACCCAGTCAAACGGCGTTTGGCAAAACGCAAGTACGTCGGCAGCGAAGCTTTGCATCGTGATGCCGATGTGACCGAGCAACGCCAACCATTCGAGACAGTTATCGCGCGAGCTGGTGGCGTTGAGCGCGTTGAGGGCTGGGCTGTCGAAGCCCAGACCATCCGCTTGTTGTTGTCGATCGATCGGTATGGACGAGCCCGCCACGGCACCCGCACCGAGCGGGCAATCGTGCTGCCAATCTTTATGCAACCAAGCCGCGCGGCGGTTCCATCGGTTGAACGCGTCGCCGAAGCGCAGAATCCAAAAGCCGGCGCTACCGGGCGCGGCGAATTGGGCGTGCGTTTGCATGGGCATGATGATCTCGGCCCATGTCTTGGCGCGAGCGGCACACGCGCGCACAAGATGCGTTAATTGATCGCCAAGTTGGTCGGCGCTGTCGATGAGATATATCGCCAGCAAGGTTGCAACCTGATCGTTGCGCGAGCGGGCCGTGTGAATGCGTTTGCCCGCGTCGCCGACGCGTTGGGTGAGTTCGGCTTCGAGCCACGTGTGGATGTCCTCGGCGTCGGAGGTTGGGCAGTCCCCCAGCCCTTGAAGGGCAGGGGCACCCGATTCACCCGAACATGGAGCACAGTCCCCCAGCCCCAGAGGGGCAGGGGCACCGGTTGCGTCTGCCAACCCCGATTGGGCAGGGGCACCCGTAGCGTTTGATGGTGATGCAATGTGTGCGCGCTTGATCTCGTCGAGCGCGGTTGCGATCGCGTCGGCGTCGGTCGATGACAGGATGCCCGCGTCGGCGAGTGTGCGCGCGTGGGCCGCTTGCAGTCGCAGTTCGTACGGCAGCAAGAACCAGTCATCTTTCAAACAATCGTTGAAGCGCTTAAACGCCGGATGCAACGACTGCGTCTGGTGCCAAAGCGCACTCATGGATCACCTTGTTCTGCGGTTTGGATTTGAACGGTCGAGCCAATCGCGACTGCCACGTGAGGGAGATAAACCCTTGCGCATCAGCATGGCTGAACGCGCTGTCTTCAAACGTGGCCAAGTCTTCTTTGAAGAGCGTCTCCGGGGCGTCTATCTTGGCGACGTAGGGCGTTGGCAACAATTGAACCGTGACGGTGCCGGTCAGTCGCGCGAGCAGCGGCGCGGCCGCGGCTTCCGTAACCAAGCGTTGATCGGAGTAATACTCACCCTGATACAACAGGTTGGCGTATTGATTGCCAAAGTCTGCATATTGAAGATACGCCGGTTGATTGAGTGTCGCGCGGGCAAGATTGTCCGCGGCCAATTGCAGTAACACGGCGGCGGGGTTGACGTAGATACCGCGCGATTTGATGCCGGTGAACCGATTTTCAATAACTAAGTCCCACGCCCATGGCGTGTCTTGGTAGGTCGTGTTCAAGTCGGCGACGATTTGTCCGAGCGATACGGCTTCACCGTTCAACGCGACGGGGACGCCTTGGTTAAATTCGATTTCAACCTTGGTTGGCAGTTGCGACGGCGCGTATTGCGCAACGTTTTTGAAGCGCGAATCGGCGGCACCCATGATGGCATTCACGTCGAGTTCGGCGTCGGGTTTTTCCAACGGCCCGCCTTCGATGCTGAGGTGCCATAGGTTGTCGTCCATGCTGTAGGTCTTTTCGATGCTCAACTCGTCGACGGTATAGCCCTTCGAGATGAGATAGTCGGCCAAGTCGCGGCGGCCTTTGAAGTTCCAAACCTTCCAAGGTGCGAGCACGGGCAACTCGGGCGCAAGGCTGCGATAGGCATGTTCGAAGCGTACCTGATCGTTGCCTTTGCCGGTGGCGCCGTGGACGAGCGTCGCGCCGCCAAGTTCGTAGGCGCGTTCGACTTGCGCGGCGGCGATTAACGGACGCGCCAATGCCGTGCCCAAGCGATAGACGGATTCGTATTTGGCATTGAGGCCGATGACGTAGGGGACGATGTCTTGAAGTAGCGCTTGGCGTTGATCGCTCACGATGGCCGTCGTCGCGCCGAGCATGAGTGCCTTCTCGCATGACGCGGCAAAGTCATCCTGCTGGCCGACGTCGACGAGCAGGCAATGCACTTCAAAGCCCTGATCGAGCAGCCACGGAATGATGGCGGAGGTATCGAGGCCGCCGGAGTAAGCCAGCACGCACGGTTTTGAATTGAGTTGTTCGTTATTTAGCACCGAACCATGCCTCCAGTTTGCGCAGCGCAACGGATTGCGTGCGGCTGCTCTTTGTTAATACGACGACGACGTCGTCACCACCGAGGGTGGCGATGATGGTCGGTTCTTTCGCTTGATCGATCGCAACGGCGACCACCTGGGCTTCGCCGACGCCCGTGCGAATCACGGTCATGTTGGGACCGCACGGCTCGATGCTTTTGACGGCAGCGGCAACGTTGAGCGCGGCGGCATGCTCGGTCGGCTCGGGCTCCACGTATTGGTAATGCCCGGCTCGCTTTTCGATGTTGAGTTCTGCCAGATCGCGGCTAAGGGTGGCCTGATCGACGGCGAGCTGTTGCTTGCCCAGCAGTTCGATCAACACTGCCTGTGTGGCGATGGTCTCGTCATCGACGAGCTGGCGAATGGCGTTATGTCGGCTGGCCTTTGTGGTCATGCGGGAATAATATACACAATATGCCATAGTATGCAACATGGTATGTGGATTTTCTTTCGATTGGGGTGATTAGAGCCTCACGGGGGGATTTATCGGGCGATGGCGTCTTTACGGCATGCAGCCGACCTCAGAGGCCGATATTGAGGGGATGAAGGTCGATTCGCCGGTGCAAATCGGCGAACCCGCTGATCGGGTCGGCGTATGCACCTGAGAGCCGATCTGTGATAACCTTCAAGTGTTTGAGGTGGAGCCCGCCGGCGTTCCTTGGCAGGCATCCGAGAAAAGTACATCAACGCGCGGGCCGGTGCGTCGTTACATTTGGCAGCGTTGCGGGAGTTAGACGCTATGTGCGGGATTGTGGCTTACACCGGTTTTCGCGAAGCACGGCCTATTCTGCTTGAAAGCCTAAAGCGTTTGGAATACAGAGGTTACGACTCTGCTGGCATCGCCCTGCAGCACGGCGGCAAGCTGACGGTCAATAAGTCGGCCGGTCGCATCCTCAACCTCGAGAAGAAACTCGTCGGTGTGTCAACGCCCGGCACTTGCGGCATGTCGCACACCCGCTGGGCCACGCACGGCGCTCCGACCGACCAGAACGCTCACCCGCATACTGATGCATCTGGCCGCATCGCGCTGGTGCACAACGGCATCATCGAAAACTACCAAGCCCTGCGCACCTATCTCGAACATCGCGGCGTTGAGTTTCAAAGCGAGACCGACACGGAAGTCTTGGTGCAACTCATCGGCCACTTTTACAAGGATGACATCGAAACGGCGGTCCGCACAGCGCTGCGCGACGTCCGAGGCACATATGGCATCGCCGTGATCTGCAGCGAAGAGCCGGGACGCATCATTGCCGCACGCAAGGGTAGCCCGCTGATCATCGGCGTCGGTGATGATGAATACGTCGTCGCTTCCGATGCCGCCGCGATCATCCAGCACACCACGCAAGTGATTTATCTCAACGACGGCGAGATGGCCACGGTCTGGGAAGACGGCTTCCGCACGACAACGCTCGACGCAATGCCGGTTACGAAGGAAGTGACCGAGCTGGAAATGACGCTCGAAGATATCGAGCTGGGCGCGCACGAGCACTTCATGCTCAAGGAAATCTTCGAGCAGCCGAGCGCGCTGGCAGACTGTATGCGTGGTCGCGTGAATCTCGAAGATGGTCGTATTCACCTTGGCGGCTTGGCGGCGCACGCGCGCGAACTGGTCCGCACGCGACGGTTGATCATTACCGGTTGCGGAACGGCGTGGCATGCGGGCTTGGTCGGTGAGTATCTATTTGAAGAATTGGCGCGCATCCCGACGGAAGTGGAGTACGCTTCGGAGTTTCGCTATCGCAATCCGATCATGGATCCCGGCACGGTTCTTATGGCAATGAGCCAGTCGGGCGAAACGGCGGATACGTTGGCGGCGGTGCGCGAAGCACGTGAAAAAGGCGCGTTGGTGATGGGTATCGTCAACGCGGTCGGTTCGACGATCGCGCGCGAAACGGATGCGGGCGTGTATCTACACGTCGGACCGGAAATCGGCGTGGCTAGTACGAAGGCGTATTTGGGGCAGGTGTTGGTGCTCACGATGATCGCGTTGTACCTCGGTCGTCGTCGCGACCTACCGCAACCGATCTTGCAACAATATTTGGAAGCGCTGCGCAAACTGCCGGATCATATCGGCGAGATCACCAAGCAGAGCGACGCCATTCGCGAAGTCGCAAACAAGTTTAAAGATACCGAGAATTGGTTGTACCTAGGTCGCGGTTATAACTACCCGACGGCGCTGGAAGGCGCGCTCAAGCTGAAAGAAATCTCGTACATCCATGCCGAAGGTATGCCTGCTGCCGAAATGAAGCACGGCCCGATCGCGCTGATTACCAAAGATATGCCGGTCGTCTTCATCGCCACGCGCGGTTCGCAATACGAAAAGGTCGTCAGCAATATCGAAGAGGTTTTGGCGCGTAAGGGCCGAATCATCGCCGTTGCGACGGAAGGTGATACCGAGATTGCCAAGCTTGCGGAACACGTGTTCTACGTGCCCGATGTACCCGAGCCGCTGCAACCGATGGTAACGATCGTGCCGCTGCAGTTGCTGGCCTATCACGCGGCCGTTCTGCGCGGTTGCGATGTGGATAAGCCGCGCAATCTGGCGAAGTCGGTAACGGTTGAGTAGGCGGCGCTGCTCTTAGAACGATTCTTTATCCAATGCGGGTTCGAACGACGTGTTGTCAGCGAAACAGGCGCGCCACCGACAGAGCCGCGTCCTGTGGACGCATGTGGTTTTCAAGCGTTGTTTCTGAGGCCGTTTTCAATTCATTAGCTCGGGTTGTCATCCCGAATGCGTCGCAACACCTATGCGGCCACAGGCCGCAGCTCTGAATGGCCGGGGGTGCCATGCAACGCCGTTAACCAAGTGCCGCGTCGCGATGGCGAAACGCCCTTTGTAGCTTGGCCCATTCGCGTTTGTTTAGCCTGTGGAAACGCGGTGCCGAAGGCGCGGTGGTTTGGTTCTTCCGCGGCCAGT
>Ga0207422_1000306_pt1 | contig 172001 bp, 141 predicted proteins | sample MarCyaLeptolynsp_FD_187757 | JGI IMG/M metagenome (GOLD analysis project Ga0207422, IMG submission 187757) | Marine cyanobacterial communities from Panama - species 1 Leptolyngbya sp. (SPAdes) | ecosystem: Environmental > Aquatic > Marine > Unclassified | place: Panama: Panama City | collected...
TATGCCAACGGGCTTTGAACTCTAAGGACGGCTCAGGGAAAGGATAGGTAGCGGTATAGACTAAGTCTCCATCGGGATCGGTCAAGGCATAGTTGGCATCATAGACCCCTGACCAGGCATTGAACGGTCCGGCGACATCCACCTGATCGGTCGAAGGATCAAAGGCCACTTCATTACTTAAATCAATCTGGAAGGAGATGTTGAAGGTGTCAATCAACGCCGGACAAGCCCCCGCGGTATCACTACCGAAACATCGTACGGCTAAGACACTATCACCACTAAAGTTAATGATCTGATTATTGGCTTGTGGTTCCCAATTGGTCACGCCACTATTATGCCAACGGGCTTTGAACTCTAAGGACGGCTCTGGGAAAGGATAAGTAGCGGTATAGACTAAATCTCCATCGGGATCGGTCAGGGCATAGTTGGCATCATAGACCCCTGACCAGGCATTGAAAGGTCCGGCGATATCCACTTGATCGGTATTCGCATTGAAAGCGGTATCAGCGGATAGGTCAATTTGAAAGATGATATTAAATGTGTCAGGAGGGCTAGGACACATACCATTCGTATCGCTATTGAAACAACGGATGGCCAATGTTGTATCTCGATCAAAAGTGAACTGCTTGTTGGTACCTGATTCCCAATTGACTCCACTTGAATTGTGATAACGCACTTTATAGTCAACCGTTCCTTCTTCCATTAAGAAGCTAGCGGTAAACACTCCATCACCATCAGGGTCATTTAGGCGAAAACTTGGGTCGAAGGCTGAATTCCAAGCATTAAAACCTCCGGCGATATCAAGAGAGTCAGTAGATATATTAAAGGCACTTTCAGCGTTCATGTCGATTTGAAAACTGACTTGAAAGCTGTCGGGAGGACAAGCACAAAGGGCAAAACAAATTTCAATTAGGGTGTCGGAACTAAGGTTTAAACCTCGGTTACCATTCACGGCGCAGGCGCCCGGGATACTTTCATCGCTCCCCCAGGCATTACCATTGATGAATTTAAACTCATAATTACCATCCGGAATTGAAAGGTTTACGGAGTAGACTCCATTTCCTTGACTACTTAAGGCGGTAGAGGAGGGGTCCCAATTATTGGTGAAGCCGGCTGCTTGCTGGAAATTCCCGGCAACGTGGATTCCATTGGCACTTGGCGCCGTTCCATTTAAATCAAGGCGTAACTCTACATTTCTGTTTTGGCCTAAGACAAATTGACTCAAGACCAGCAGGACTAATAAGGGGAGGCGTTTATTCATCGGTAGGTTATTAGTGTAAAAGGTACACTTAATAGCCAAATGTAATAACATTTTTCTAATGATTTGATAAACATGCGGTTTACAATGGTAGAATTCTATCAAAGCAAATGCAGTACCTTCGAAGCATGAATCGCTACTTGTTATTTTTTCTCTTTTTAGGTCTTGGTCTGAAGGCCCAGATGCCTCTGAGTTCTGAAGCGCAAATCAGTTTAATTACATGTGGTCCTGGGCAGAATGAGCTTTACTCGGCCTTTGGACATACGGCCGTGCGGGTGAAGGACCCTAAAATGCGTTTGGACTTGGTTTTTAACTATGGCATTTTCGATTTCAACCAACCTAACTTTTACCTGAATTTTGCCAAGGGACACTTACTTTACATGTTGGCGGTAAGCGATTGGGATCGCTTCGAACGTGCATACATCAATGAGGGAAGATTTATCCATGAGCAAGTCTTGAATTTGGACTCGGCACAAACGAAGGCCTACTTCGAATTTTTAATGGATAATGCCAGGCCAGAGAACAAGGATTATTATTATGACTATTTCTATGATAATTGTGCGACCCGAGTAAGAGATGGTTTGGAAACTTCTTTGGGAGCGGGGAAAATTAAATTCCTTGAAGAAACCTATTATCAGCCTAGCTTGAGTATCAGAGAACTTTGTGATGAATACTTAGTCTATCAACCATGGGGAGATCTAGGAATTGATCTCTGTCTTGGTCAACCTATGGATAAGCAGGCGGATGCCCGTATAGAGATGTTTTTACCCGATCTTTTGGAATATGCATTTGCTAAGGCGGTAATTATTGAAGATGGGGTAGAGCGCCCCTTGGTCAAGTCTTTTAAGGTGCTTTATCCGGCCACGGCGGTCAATCAGAAATCGTGGTGGTCTCCTATGTTCTTTTTTGCGGTATGTCTAGTACTGGTGGTTTTGGCTACAATTTTCTTCTATCAACAATGGCGAATTCTAAGATACCTCGATGTGGTTCTATTTTCGGTTAGCGGAATCTTAGGGATCTTCTTATTGATACTTTGGTTTTTCACCGATCATAAGGCTGCAGCTTATAATTTTAATATTCTGATATTTCTTCCTTTAAACATATTTTTAATTCCAGGAATAATCAGGGGAAAGTGGGCGGCTTGGTCGCTGGAAATTCTCCGTTATCTACCTTATTTTTATGCAATTTTGCTAGCTGCATGGGCTTTTCTCCCTCAGCAATTGCATTTAGGATTATTGCCATTGGTGGCAATTTTAATATTAAGATCCTGGCATATTTATAGGAAGTATCCTCGGCATTAAAAAGCCTCTCCGATAAAGAAATAAAAACCGGTACCCTCTTCGGTAATTGCAAAATCGAGCCGGGTGTAAATATCTTTCTGCGGGAAAATTAAGAAACGTATTCCTCCACCTCCTGCGATTTTGAATTGATTGAACTGCAGGGCGTTCCAATCTGGATATACTTGTCCGGCAGCCAGAAAAACGGAAGCGCCCCATCGTTTCGCGAAGGAAAAGGGTAAGAGTCTTAATTCGGATTGCAGGGCTAGCAAATTGTTATCGCGAAAGCGCCCGTAGTAATAGCCGCGCATCATGCTCTCTCCGCCCATCAGCGAAAGCATATGAAATGGAGCTTCACCGTTTACGAATTGTCCTAAAAGCTGGGTGGCCCAAACATTATTCTTTCCTACCGGACGAAAGAACCTAGAATCGACCAAGAAGCTAGTGAAGTCAAAGTCAGCCCCAATATTCGGATGATATCGCAGGAAGCTAAGCTCCGTGAAGTTTCCGTTTCGCACGTTTAGCACATTATGTCGATCGTCATAAACCGCGGAAAGACCAATTCCGAAGTTGAAGGAGCCTTCTGCGCCCAAGGGTAAATCATACGGACTATCTCCTTGGTCAATGAATTCTGGGCGAGGAAGGTTTTGGATATCAGTATAAATTCCGCCATAGAGATAGCCCTGAATTTGTTTCAGGAAATGCTCCTTCCAAAGTAAGTATCTAGCATCTACTAAAGCTAAAGGTTCCGCGGGCGTTTCTCGGCCAATGCCATGATAAAAAAGGGGAAAGGACTGGTATCGCAATCGGCCCAGGAACATATATTTATCTTGGTCTCCGTAATTGGCATGATCCAACCAAAGACCGTATTGATTCTCTAAGGTATAGAAGGTGAATGCATTGAATTCGGAAAGTCGATTGTTGATATCCCCTTTCGCATAATACAAATACAGTGAACTCAGACCGAACTCCCAGGAAGTTTCAGGGGCAAAGGCTAGAGTGGGATAGACGATAAAGCTAGAAGAGCCGTCATCAGCTTCCTCGGCGGTAAGGCTCTCCCAATACCGCTCCCAAAAATTTTGAGCCTTTGCCGAAAATTGACAAAGGCTCAAAACAATAAGGTATGCCAGAGTTTTTTTCAAGCAGTCTATAAGTGAATTCCTACTGGTAAAAGTGGCTTTAATTCTGGATGAGCTTTGAAGTAGTCTTTAACAAAACGTGTCATGGGGACAATTCGCATGCCGGTCTCTTCAATCATTTTCAAAGTAATGACTAGCATTTCTTCCGCTCGACCGTCTTCCTTAAACTTTTTAGGGAACTCGACCCTGGTAAGGAAGTACTTACGTTCTTGAATTTGATATTCAATAATAGCAAGTCGCTCTCCAACGCGCACTTCGAAATGCCGCATTTCTTGATTATCAATTACTTCCATCTAATAAAAATTGGGCGGTAAAGGTACGATTAATTAGAAACATAACGCTCATTGAGCCCCATCTCTTGCGCGCTAAAATGCCTCGTTTATTCGCTCAGAGCATCTTTAACTAATTCAATCCCTTTTCTGGATTTTTTTATTTCTTGCTTTTTTTCCGGTCCAAGCCCCGTAAGTGCTGGTATTCAGCCCGATTGCCACTAGTAGAAAATACTTGTGGCCAAAATGTAAAGTATATAGGCTCAATGAAAGTTTTATAACTGCCCTCTATACTATATTTTAGGGGCCGCGAATAAATTTCTATTGTATGAAACGACTACTATTTTCCTTTGGACTGTCGTTGTCTTGGCTGCTCTCTGTGGGTCAAGGAACGATAACGACCAGTCCGCCCCTTACGCCCAACAACGGTTCGGGTGGTATCACATTCCAGGTGTCTTCGAACACCCCAACAGAAATCACCGGGATTTCAAATATCTTCAGCACAGGAGAAACATCAGCGGATGTTTGGATTCGTGTTGGAGGTGTAAGTCCAAGTGGAGCTCCTAATGTGAGCACTGCTGGAGGTTGGACCCAAGTTATTACCGGTGCTGCTATTAGTGGAGCGAATAATACCGCATTGGTTGCTATTCCTTTCGGATCAACTAAGATCCAGGTGCCAGCAAACACACCTATCGGTATTCACATTGTTGGTAATACCCGATACATGACGGGTACCGCTGCTAATACGGTAACCTACACTGACGGAACCTTTACGGTAAACGTATCGGATTCGGTAGCCTACGGTGGTAATGCCCCAAGTCCAACTTTCAATCCTCGTCGATTTGTTGGTTCTGTTACTTATGCCTTGGCGGTAACTGGAAACTGTACGCCTTTTACAGGTTTCTTAATCGACAGTATTAGCGCCGATGCCGCTAAAATTAGCTGGACACCAGGTACAGGTAATACCGGTTATAAATTAGAGTATGGCGCGGCAGGTTTTACCCCAGGTACTGGTACCACGGTAACGGGTACTTACCCAACTACTCCAGCTACCCCTCCGGTAGTCTTGACTGGCCTTACCGCTAACACTAATTACGATGTATACCTAGAAGAGTATTGTAATTCAGGTACCGACACGGTTGGATTCCCTAGTGCTCAAGGTTTTACTACCACTAAATTATGTGCGGCTCCTACCGCTTTCACCGATTCTAATTTGACGGCCAATACGGTTGACTTAGGTTGGGCTCAGGCTGGTACCTACACTGAAGCTTGGATTTTGTACGGTCCTGCGGGGACAAACCCAGGATCGGCAGGTTGGATGATTGACACGGTGATGTCACCAATGACCACGCATACCTTAACTGGTCTATTACCGTCGACTGCATACGATATTTATTTAGCTACTAATTGTGGTGCCGTAAATGGTGTTTCTGATACCGTAGGCCCAATTTCTATAGCCACTCCTATTCAAGGACCACAAGGAATTTCTTGTACTACAGGTTCTCCAGGTTTATTATTTAGTGATGATTTCGAATCACAAGGTGGTTGGACCGGTGACTTTGGTACTGGAGCTACCGCTACCAATTGGAATTACCGTACTGGCGGTACCGGTTCTGGTGGAACAGGACCAAACGGTGCGCACTCTGGTAGTCAATATATCTATACCGAAACTTCAGGAACTCCCGGTGGGGCTAATATTGAAGCCATTTCACCTCGAATTGACCTGAGCACATCCTTTAATAGCGCAGAGCTTTCCTTCTGGTTACATGCCTATGGAACTGGAATCGACACTATTCGAGTTCAAGTTGGTAACTCGGTTAATGGTCCTTGGAACACAGTATTCACTAGAGTAGGTCAATTACAAACGGCTAATGCAGATCCTTGGCAAAATGTAGGGGTTAACCTGGATGCCTATGTTGGTCAGGCAATTCACTTGCGTTTCTTAGTAATTCACGGTTCAGGCTTTCAAGGTGATGTGGCAGTTGACTTAGTAGAAGTGAACTCTTGTCAAACTTGTCCCTTCCCAAGCAGTCCTAACTTAACTTTTGTAAGTAGTGATTCAGCTTCTTTCAATTGGATGGGAAGTGGTACTTCTTATGCGGTAAACTGGGGTCCTGCTGGATTTACTCAAGGTTCTCCATCTTCTTTCTTCGATAGCACCATGGTTAATAGCCTTGGTTTAGGAGGATTGAATGGAAATACTGCTTATGATCTTTATATCCGTAACGACTGTTCAGATAGTGGAAACGGTTTCTCTGGTTGGGTAGGTCCTGTTACCTTCGTAACCCTTTGTAATCCCTTAACTGCTCCTTACAGTAACAACTTCGACAATGATTCCATTGATCAAGCACCAATTTGTTGGGACAACTTCTTGGTAGGTGGAACAAACTTGGCTTTTGCCAATGCTGATGTAGAGGCCGCCTCTACCTTCAACCCTGCGCAGTCTTCTCCAAATTATGTGCGTTTCTATAACTACAACACGGATACGACTTGGCTGATTAGCCCCCAATTCTCTGATTTGGACAGCGGTAATCGCAGAATCTCCTTCTATGGTCGTACTAATTCCACTTTTGGTCAGCAATGGGTAGAAATTGGTACCATTTCAACTCCTGGAGATCGTGCCTCTTATGTTGCAGTGGATTCATTCTTAATGACAACTACTTGGTCTCAGTACAACTTAGACATGACCACTGCAAATGGTTACAATGGAACCCACGAGTTCATCGTATTTAATCATGCGGCAGACGGAAACTTCCGTACAATTTATCTTGATGACTTTGTTTATGAAGTTATTCCTCCATGTGTACCGCCATTGAGCAGCTCATTAGGAGTGGACTTTGTAACGGCAACTACCGCCGAGGTATTCTGGGGTTCTGGTTCTGATGGTGATACCACCTTCGTGGAATGGGGACTGCCAGGTTTCACTCCAGGTTCAGGTCAATTAGGCCGTGCCGGTGTAGGTGGTGCGGTAGATTCGTTCCTAATTACTGGTTTAACCGCAGAAACGGACTATGAATTCTATGTTCAGGATTCTTGTGCTACAAATGGTAATAGTCCTTACATCGGGCCATTTGCTTTCAAAACTTCTTGTGATTTAACCACCCCGGTAGTATTACCATTGGTTGATGGTTTTGAAAATTACACTACCGGTCCAGACTTCACTTCGCAAGAATTCTTCTGTAACACTGGTTATGGATGGGATTTCTCTCCTGATGGAAATGGACGTGGTCGTTTACAAGCGGGAACTGGTTTCCCTAGAAACGGCTTACAGGCTTGGACAATGGACCAAAATCCATTCTTCTCCGGAGGTACCACCAACTTTATGACCATGTCAGTTAACTTAAGCAACTATACTAATGCCGGTGGTATTGTATTGAGCTTCTACTACATGAATCATGGTAACCCAATCCATCCAGATAATAAGGTATGGGTTCGCGGTGCTCCTAGTGATAATTGGATTGAAGTAGTTGATCTTAACCAGCTTTTAGCGGGTAATGGTCAGTGGGATTCCATCGTGGAATTAGACATTTTAGCTTCAATTTCTGGAGCGGGTCAGACTATCGGTGCTAATACTCAAATCCGTTGGGGTCAGAATGGTTCTAGTTCTGCTTTCAGTACCACCTTCAGTGATGGTTACACCATTGATGATGTAGTACTTGATCAAGTATCTTGTCCACGTCCTTCAGGTTTAACAACCTCTAGTTTATTAGATACAGCGGCAACTCTTTCTTGGGGTGCTGTTGGTACAGCCACTAATTATCAAGTGTGGTTTGGTCCTGCTGGTTTCTACCAAGGTACCACTACCACTGCTGGGGTGAAGGTCTTTACCACTACCAATAGTTATGTGGTAGATACCCTTACCGAGCAAACTTGTTACGAGTACTTAGTGCGTAATGCTTGTACCCCGGGTGATACTAGTAACTGGGAAGGTCCTTTCCAATTCTGTACACCTTGTAGTCCAATCTTCGCTCCTTACTATGAGAGCTGGGACGGTCTAGTTTCTCAAAGCAAGGATGTGGGATGTTTCGGTTCTATCGAGGATCCAGGATTTGCGAATTCTAACTTTGTTGGTGTAACTATCCAAAGCTTAGCTTTCTACAATCCAATTTCTAGCCCGAACTACGTTGAGTTGGATAACAGTTCGAATCTTTCTTCTCCATTGATGTTAGTATCACCACTTACTGGTGACCTAACCGCCGGCGATAAGCGAGTTCGTTTCTATACTCGTGATTTGAGCAATTTCAATACCTCGGATTTAATTGTTGGTACAATTACTAATCCATCAGATGGTAGCACCTTCAATCCAATTGATACTATTGATCCTACCTTAGTATTTACGGAATATATCGTTGAGCTAAATGCGGCTAACGGCTATAATGGTACTGATATGTACTTCGCCTTTGCCCATGATTTAGATGGAACCTTCGATGCCATCCTGATTGATGATGTAAACTACGAGCGTATTCCTACTTGTATTCGTCCTGACTCCCTTAGCGTCGCGACTTCTACAATTACCGATACTTCAGCCACCGTTTCTTGGGTATCAAATGGAGGTGGATCTAACTTCCAAATCGAATTTGGTACTGGATTACTAGGCGACCCAGGTAATACACGTATGTTAGTAAGTGGTGCCAGCACCATGAACCTGCAAGGATTAACTCCAGGTACTGGTTACTGTGTATGGGTTCGTGAGATTTGTACTCCTGGAGACACCAGTTTCTGGAGAGGTCCAGTTTGTTTTGCAACCCTTTGTCCTCTTAATGGATATATGGCTCCTTACTTCACGAACTTTGAAGGAATTACCATTGGTCAGGCTTCAGGTTCACCCGCAGGTTGGGAGAACTGTTGGACTCATAGTAATACCGGTTCCGTACGTTGGGAATCAGAGGATGCTTCTGGCTCTAATGAAAATTCATTAAATACTGGTCCTTTCTATGACAATACCTTCTATCCAGCTGCTGGAGGAACTTATATGTACTTAGAAACTTCATCGTCTGGTGGTCCAGCTGAATTAATTTCTCCATTGATTGATATCTCTGGTTTGAATAATCCAGCACTTAAATACCACTATCACATGTTCGGGGCTACCATTAACTACTTATTAGTTCTTGCGGAAGACGCAAATGGTAACCGTACAGTTATTGATAGTATTGCTGGTCAGCAGCAATCTGCTCAGGCAGATTCCTTCTACCTGCAAGAGGTTCCATTAACCGCTTTAACAGGCACTACTTATAATTTCATCTTCCAGGGACATCGTGGTACTTCATTTACCGGTGATATCTCTATCGATGATGTATCTGTAGAAGAAGGGTCTTCTTGTCCTGCTCCTACCTTATTAGCAGCCAGTAACATTACTGGTACTACGGCTGATATCAGCTGGGTAGGTGGTTCAGGAACCAGTTGGGAAATTGAGTATGGTGTAGGTGCTATTACTATCGGTACGGGAACCCGTATTACGGTAACTACCAATCCTCATACCCTAACAGGTCTTTCTGGATCTTCGAATTATACCTTCTTTGTACGTGAGATCTGTGCTCCTGGTGACACCTCAGCTTGGGGTGGTGGTACCTTTGCGACTCCATGTGTTACGACCATGGCTCCTTATAGCACCGACTTTGAGAATATTCCAATTGGTGTTGCTTCTGGTAGTCCATTAAGCTGGAACAACTGTTGGACCGTAAATAGCACTAGCGGTTTACGTTGGGAGTCTGAGGATGCCTCAGGTTCTAACGAGAACTCTACCGGTACAGGACCTTTCTATGATGCAACCTTATTCCCATCATCAGGTGGTACCTATATGTACCTTGAGACTTCTTCGACTGGTACTTCAGAAGATTTAGTTTCCCCTGCTATTGACTTCTCTAGCTTAACGGCTCCTGAATTGACTTTCCATTACCATATGTTCGGAGCTACCATCAATAAGTTGGAGGTACATGCTCTTGATGTAAACGGTAACCTTACGCTAATTGATAGCATTGTAGGTGCACAGCAAACTGCACAGTCAGATAGCTTCTTTGTACGCAATGTTGACTTGAGCACTTTGCCTAATACCACTTACTCTTTTGTATTCCGTGGATATCGTGGTACTTCATTTACCGGAGATATCTCTATCGATGAAGTAAGTGTAGACAACCAAGGTGGTGGTGGAACCACTTGTCCTATGCCTACTAATGCCATGGCAACTTCTAATGTAGGTTGTGATAGCGTGGAAGTGGATTGGACTTCGAACACTGGTGGTTCTATCATTCAGTATGGTCCTGCAGGGTTCACCCTTGGAACTGGAACTTTCACTGGTATTGTAACCGCTCCTTATACCATCACAGGCCTTACTCCAGGTACAGCCTATGATGTATGGGTGGCTGATACTTGTGCGGGAGATACTAGTGCCTATGTGCCGATTAACGTTACTACCGCAACTGGTCCATTACCAGTAGCCGTGATTAGTAATGTTACCGATAGTATTAATGGTAACCAGTTTATTGTTTACCTAGATGCTTCCGGTTCTACAGATGCAACTAGCTATACTTGGGACTTCGGAAACGGTGTAACCGGTAGCGGAGTGATGGATACTGTAGTATTCTTAGGAAACGGAACTTATACAGTAGTACTAACCGCTACCAATGGTTGTGGCAGCGACACTGCAAGTTTCCAAGTGTATGTGAACATTGGATTGGATGAGAATCCATTAGCCAATAACTTGAATGTATTCCCTAACCCTGCAAGCCATCAGGTGAACGTTAGCTTCCGCGAAGTTGGAAGTGGCGATGTTGAAATTCGCTTACGCGATGCTCAAGGTCGTGAGGTAATGATGATCCAAGATCGTATGCAGAGTGGAAACTTCAGTAAGGATATTGATGTAAGCACCCTAGCGCGCGGTATTTATATGGTTGAAGTGAAATCCGGAGGATTCACCGCTCATCGTCGACTAAGTATTCGCTAATTAGCTAGTAATTTTTTGACTTTAAACCCCGACTTAAGCGTCGGGGTTTTTTTATTACCTGCATATAAGTATATTAGTTTCTTCAAATTCTTTGAGAATCAACCAATAATCAAACAAATCCCTTATGAAGAAAGGTTTACTATCTATCTTTTTGGGCGTTATATGGTTGTATTCTGCAGGGCAGGGTACTATCACAACGTCACCTCCACTTACGCCAAATAATGGTTCTGGAGGTATTACATTTCAAGTTTCATCAAGCTCACCGGCAGAAATTACCGGAATCTCTAACATCTTTTCTACCGGTGCAACCACCGCAGATATTTGGATTAGAGTTGGTGGGGTAAGTCCCAGCGGTGCGCCTAACGTTAGCGTAGCCGGTGGATGGACTCAAGTAATATCTGGAGCAACTATTACCGGTGCTGATAACACTTCTTTGGTTGCCATCCCATTTGGTACCAACAAGATTCAGGTTCCAGCTAACACACCTATCGGGATTCATATTGTAGGTAGCACCCGCTATATGACCGGTACATCTGCCAACACCGTTACCTATACGGACGGAACCTTCACGGTGAATGTTGCCGATTCGGTGGCATATGGTGGAAATGCCCCCAGCCCGACTTTTAACCCCCGTCGGTTTGTTGGTTCGGTAACCTATGCCTTGGCAGTAACGGGTAATTGTACCCCTTTTACCAACTTCTTAATTGATAGTGTGAGCGCCGGAGCCGCCAAAGTAAATTGGACTCCCGGTACTGGTAATACTGGATATAAAGTGGAATACGGTGTGGCAGGTTTTACCCCTGGCACAGGGACCACCGTAACCGGAACTTATCCTACCAGTCCTACCACCCCTCCAGTTATATTGACTGGATTAACGGCTAATACTAGCTATGACGTTTATCTGGAAGAATACTGTAACTCCGGAACTGATACAGTAGGATTCCCAACTCCACAAAGCTTTACTACTACGAAATTATGTGGGGCTCCGACGGCCTTTACCGATTCTAACCTTACGGCGAACACGGTAGATATTGGTTGGGCACAAGCCGGAACTTACACTGAAGCCTGGTTAATGTGGGGGCCAGCTGGCACAAGTCCAGGTTCTGCGGGATGGATGGTCGATACCATAATGTCTCCCGCCACTACCCACACCATTACGGGACTTTCTCCTTCTACGGCTTATGATATTTACTTAGCCACTAACTGTGGAGCGGTAAACGGTGTTTCCGATACGGTTGGACCTATTTCTATTGCCACTCCAATTCAGGGGCCACAAGGTTTAACCTGTACCACTGGATCTCCAGGCCTTCTATTCTCGGATGATTTTGAAAGTCAGGGTGGCTGGACCGGAAACTTTGGAACCGGCGCTACAGCAACAAATTGGAATTACCGTACCGGTGGTACTGGTTCGTCAGGAACCGGTCCGAACGGTGCTCATTCTGGCTCTCAATACATTTATACCGAAACTTCTGGTACCCCTGGGGGGGCTAATATTGAAGCTATTTCGCCTCGTATTGATCTGAGCTCTTCCTTTAATAGTGCCGAGCTTTCCTTCTGGTTACACGCTTATGGGTCTGATATTGATACGATCAAGGTACAAGTAGGCGGTTCAGCTAATGGACCATGGAACACGGTATTTACTCGCGTAGGACAATTACAAACCGGAAATGCCGATCCCTGGCAAAATGTTGGGGTAAACTTGGATGCCTATGTAGGTCAGGCTATTCACCTTAGATTCCTCGTAGTTCACGGTGGAGGCTTTAGAGGTGATGTTGCGGTGGATCTGGTAGAAATAAACTCTTGCCAGACTTGTCCTTTCCCTAATACTCCTAATGTATTATTCGTAAACAGCGATTCAGCTTCATTTAGCTGGATGGGTTCAGGAACTTCATATGACGTAAACTGGGGACCTGCTGGCTTTACCCAAGGTTCTCCCTCATCTTCCTTCGACAGTACCATGGTGAATAACATTGGTATTGGAGGTTTAACAGGAAATACCGCCTATGACCTTTACATCCGTAACGATTGTTCGGATAGTGCTAATGGTGTTAGTGGTTGGGTTGGACCGGTACGTTTTGTTACCCTTTGTAATCCTCTTACCGCGCCCTATACCAATAATTTCGATAATGATTCTATTGATCAAGCACCAATTTGTTGGGATAACTTCTTGATTGGCGGAACCAATATCGCCTTTGCAAATGCGGATGTCGAAGCGGCCTCTACCTTTAATCCGGCCATTTCTTCGCCAAACTATGTTCGATTCTATAATTATAATACGGACACTACTTGGCTAATAAGCCCAGAGTTTGGTGATTTAGATAGTAATGATAAACGTATCTCATTCTATGCTCGTTCCACCAGTACTTTCGGTCAAAATGATATCGTTATTGGTACCGTAAGCAGCCCTGGAAATAGAGCATCATTCTCACCGGTAGATACCGTCACACTTACGGGTACAACATGGGCACAATATATTGTGGATATTACCACAGCGAATGGATATAATGGAGTGGATAAATTCATTGTCCTAGAGCATGCCGCTACTAGCAATTTCCGCACCTATTATTTGGACGATTTCGTTTACGAGAATATTCCATCTTGTAATCCTCCAATCAGCAGCTCCTTAGGCGTAAGCTTTGTAACGGCTACCACAGCCGAGGTTTTCTGGGGCGCTGGCTCAGATGGTGATACCACCTTTATTGAGTATGGCCTACCTGGATTTACCCCGGGTTCTACCGCCCTTGGTACAGTAGCTGTTTCTGGAATGATGGATACTGCTCTGATCACCGTACTATCGGCTCAAACCGACTACGAATTCTATGTGCAGGATAGCTGTTACGGAAACGGCAACAGTCCTTATGTGGGTCCCGTAGCATTCCGCACCGCTTGTGCCATTGGTAGTCCTGCGGTGTTACCATTAACCGACGGTTTTGAAGGATACACCTCTGGTCCTGACTTTACCAGCACCGCATTCTTATGTAATCCAAGTTATTTCTGGACTTACGATCCCTCCGCTACCAATGGTAGAGGTAGATTACAAGCGAGTACCAACCATCCAAGAAATGGTACTCAGGCATTTACTATGGATCAGTCCTCATTCTCGAATCCAGCTCAGACTAGCTTCTTAACCATGACAGTTAACTTGAGTAATTATACCTCCGCGGGTGGTATCAACTTAAGCTTCTACATCATGGACCATGGAAACCAGATTCACCCTGATAATAAGGTTTGGGTTCGTGGAGCACCAGGTGATAACTGGATTGAGATTATTGATCTTAACAACTATTTCTCACCTGGTCAATATGACTCGGTGCAGGAGATTGATATCATGGCGCCCATTACCGCTGCAGGTCAGACGGTGGGAGCAAGCACTCAAATTAGATGGGGACAAAATGATCTTGGTTCGGCCTTCTCAACCACTTGTTGCTATGGCTATAGTATTGATGACGTTAGCTTAGAGCAAGTTTCCTGTCCAAATCCAAGTGGCCTTGCGGTAACAAATCTTTTAGATACCACCGCAACTATGGGCTGGGCGAACAGCTCATCTGCAACCAATTATCAGTTCTGGTTCGGCCCTCAAGGATTCTATCAGGGAACGACTACCACTACAGGTAATAAGTTCTTCACCACTTCTAGCAGCATCGTGGTTGATACATTGAGCCCAACTACCTGTTATGAGTTCCTGGTACGCAGCGTTTGTGCGAGTGGTGATACCAGTAATTGGGTAGGGCCAATTCAATACTGTACTACTTGTCCAGTAAGTTATTCCATGCCTTACTTTACCAATTTCGAGATTAACAGTCCTGGACAAGCTAGCGGCACACCTCCTGGCTGGGCGAACTGTTTCACTCAGACTTCGGCTGCGGCCGCTACCGTACGTTGGGAAGCAGAGGACGCCAGTGGCTCTAATGAGAATTCATTAAATACCGGTCCCTTTACCGATGCTACTTTAGCACCTTCTTCTGGGGGTATTTATATGTACTTGGAAACCTCAAGCTCCGGCTCTTATGCCGACTTAGTTTCTCCCGGAATTAACCTTAATAATGCGGTGAACCCGCAAGTTGAGTTCTCTTATCACATGTACGGAGCAACCATCAATCGATTAGTCTTGATGGCTGAAAATGTAAGTACCGGAACGGTTACTCGTTTGGATAGTATCGTTGGTCAGCAAATGACCGCTGGTTCTGACCCTTGGAGCACTCATATTACGAATGTGGGAAGCTTGCCTAGTGGGTCTTACCGCTTTATCTTCAGAGGATATCGCGGAACCTCATTTACCGGGGATATTTCTATTGATGATGTTTGGGTGATGGAAGCACCAACTTGTCCTCGTCCAGCGGGATTAACTCAAGACAGTGCCAACTTAAATACCATCACCGCTAGCTGGACCTCTAACGGCACAGGAACAAGCTGGGCTTTAGAATACGGTCCGATAGGCTTTACTCCTGGAACGGGAACTACGGTCATCGCCACAAGTAATCCTTACACGATCACTGGATTAACTTCGGCTTCGGCTTATGACGTTTATGTGAGAGAGATTTGTGGTCCTGGGGATACTAGTTTAGCAGTTGGACCGACCACCATGAACACTACCTTGTGTTTGGCAAGTGATCAGTGTTGGACTCCAATCGACTTGGAGGATACCTTCGGTGACGGATGGAATGGTGCACTTTTAGATGTTTATCAGAATGGCGTATTGGTGGCCACCTTGGGCTCCAACTTTACCAATGGTAACTTATATCAAGATTCTGTTCTTCTTTGTAATAACCTGACCACCGTATTTGTTTTAGCAAATGCCGGAGGTTGGCCATCTGAAATTGGCATCACGGTAAATACCCCTTGGGGAACTCAGGCGGGTCAGTACGTGGCAAATCCTTCTACCGCTGCCGGTGATACTCTGGTAGCCATGACTGCCCAGTGTACACCACCTACCTGTCCACAGCCCTCTAGCCTAGTAGTGAATAGTGTTACTGGCACTACCGCTAATATCGGTTGGACCGTGGGAGGTACTGGAACTTCTTGGGAAGTTGAATACGGTACCGGTAACTTCTTACCTGGTGCAGGTAGTCGAGTAATTGCTACTACCAATCCTTACACCTTAACGGGCTTAAGTGGTTCTACCAATTATAATTTCTACGTAAGAGAAATCTGTTCAGCTGGGGATACCTCCGTTTGGGCTGGCCCGATGAACTTCTCTACCGCCTGTATTACCGCTATTGCTCCTTATTTCACTGACTTTGAGAATATCCCAATCGGGGTAGGAACAGGCTCACCAAATACTTGGGGTAACTGTTGGACTGCGGTGAACTCTACCTTTAATTGGGAGTCGGAAGATGCAAGTGGATCTAATGAGAATTCACTTAATACGGGTCCTTTCTATGATGCAACTTTATTCCCAGCTTCTGGAGGTACCTATATGTATATTGAGACTTCGGCTTCTGGAAACGGTCCATCGGAGTTATTCTCTCCAGCGATTGACTTCAGTGGTTTAACTAGCCCCGAATTGAAGTTCCACTACCATATGTTTGGAGCGACCATTAATAAGCTTGTAATTCAGGCTGAAGATATCAATGGAAACCGAGTGGCTCTTGATAGTCTGGTGGGAGCCCAGCAAACTGCTCAGTCCGATAGCTTCTATGTCCATACCATTGACTTAAGCACCTTGCCTTTGAGTACCTATACTTTTGTATTCCAAGGTTATCGTGGCTCTTCGTTTACCGGTGATATCTGTATTGATGACGTAAGCGTTGATGAACAAGGCGCTGGTGGTAGTGGCTCAAACTGCCCAATGCCAATGAACGCCATGGCAACCAGTAATGTTGGTTGTGATAGTGTTGAAGTAGATTGGACATCCAATAGCGGTGGTTCTATTATTCAGTATGGTCCTGCAGGGTTCACTCCTGGTACAGGAACCTATACAGGAATCGTGACTGCTCCTTACACCATTACTGGGCTTAATCCTGGTACTGCCTATGATGTATGGGTAGCTGATACTTGTTCAGGTGATACCAGTGCTTTTGCTCCTATAAATGTTACAACGGCCTCGGGACCATTACCAGTGGCTACCATCGGAACTGTACGCGATACCATTATTGGTAACCGCTTTATTGTATACCTGGATGCCAGCGGTACCACTAATGCCAATAGTATCACTTGGGACTTTGGTAATGGGGTAACGGGCTCCGGCATGATGGATACCGTGACCTTCCTTGGTAATGGTACCTATACCGTAGTTCTAACCGCGACCAATGGTTGTGGTAGTGATACAGCCAGTTATCAGGTTTATGTGAATATTGGATTGGATGAAAATCCATTGGCCAACAACTTGAATGTCTTCCCTAACCCAGCAAGTCATCTTGTAAATGTTAGCTTCCGAGAAGTTGGCAGTGGGGATGTTGAGATTCGCCTTCGTGATGCTCAAGGTCGTGAGGTGCTAAGCATTCAAGATCGTATGTCCAGCGGAAAGTATAGCAAGGATATTGATGTGAGCAGTTTAGCTCGCGGGGTATACCTGGTGGAAGTTAAATCCGGAGGATTTACCGCCCACCGTCGCTTAAGTATTCGTTAATTGAAATAATTCGCAAATTGAAACCCCGACCTCAGTGTCGGGGTTTTTTTATTGCCTGATTTCGAGTATCTTGAGGCAATCTACTAAAGTTCAACCTAATCAGCTGCTATGAAAAAGGGACTATTCGCTTTCTTTTATCTTATTTCTATATCGCTAATTGGCCAAGGAACGGTGACCACCTCGCCACCCTTAACGCCCAATAATGGTCAATCGGGAATTACCTTTCAAGTTTCCTCCACTACGCCTGTCAACATTACTGGCATCTCTAACATCTTTACTACCGGTGCCACCACCGCAAGTGTTTGGGTGAGGGTAGGAGGAGCACAAACGCCGCCTAATATTAGCACAGGTAATGGTTGGGTAGAAGTGATAAACAATGCAAGTATCACGGGAGCCAATAGCACGAGCTTGGTGGCCATTCCCTTTGGCACTAATGTAATTAGTATTCCAGCGAACACTCCAGTGGGGATCCACATCGCCGGAAGCACTAGGTATCAAACCGGAACGGCTGCAGACGCTCAAACTTATACGGATGGGACACTTACAGTAAATGTAGCCGATAGCGTCGCGTATGGGGGCGGCTTGCCGAATCCTGGCTTTAACCCACGGCGATTTTTAGGATCTGTTACCTATGCCCTTGGCCTAGTAGGAGGATGTACTCCAGCATTTTCCAATTTTATGGTGGACAGCATTCGGGTCGATAGCGCGCGAGTTTCATGGACCCCAGGAAGTATCAATAATTCTTTCAAATTAGAGTATGATACAGCTGGATTTACTCCGGGTACCGGAACTCAGGTGATATCCTCTTACTTCGGAGGTCCTCCGTCGATTTACATGACCAACCTAAGTCCGGATACTGATTATGATGTTTATTTGACCGAATATTGTACAGGAGATTCAATTTACTTCCCTAGTCCACAGAGCTTTAGAACCTCACCGGTGTGCCCTGCTCCCAGTAATGTTCAAATAATTGCCCTGGACAGTAATAGCGTGACTTTCACTTATACGGCTACCACGGACTCTATTTATTGGGAATGGGGTCCTGGTGGATTTACACAGGGCACGGGAACAACGGGTAGTTCAATCGGGGATACTGTGACTATTTCAGGATTCAGCCCCAATTCACCCTATGATCTTGTGATCAATTCCGATTGTAGTAATAGGGGAGATGGTAATTCGCGATCCACCACTTTGTCTTTTACTACCGATTGTGGATATGGTGTTGTTCGATTCACGGAGAACTTCGATGGAACCGCTTTTCCCTGCTTAAGAGCTTACACCGATGTTTCTGTAGGGGTGCCAGCAGTTTCTATCACTACAGCTTTTAGTCCTACTAGTGCACCACAGCAATTACTATTAAGCAATAGTTCGGCCACGGGAACGGGGGAGGATGTTATGCTCATTTTCCAACCATTCTATGGGATGAATAATCTCAATAAAATGGTAGAATTCAATGCGAAAACTACCGCTACCACGACTACTACAATTGATGTGGTTTCCATCCCAAATCCGGATAACCCCGGCGTTTATAATGTTATTCAGTCCCTAAGTCTTAATGGTTCCAACCAGCGCTTTAGCATTAACCTGGATGCGAACTCCAATTACAATGGAACCGATCCGGTGATTGCCCTTCGTCATGGTGCGCAAAATTCTTTTCAATCGATTTATGTGGATGATTTTGTTTTTGATGGTATTCCAACCTGTCCCGCAATCGACCCTTTCTTAGTCCAAACGGATGCCGTTGGAACCGACGTCTATTTGAACTGGGTTAGCAGTTCAAGCTCGATAGGTGCCAATGTTACCTGGGGGAACCCTGGCTTTACTCCCGGGAGTGGTTTAGGAAGCTTGTCAACTCCGGATACCTTTGCTACTGTTACCGGACTAAGCGCCAATACGATTTATGACTTTTATATTCAAGATTCCTGTTCGGCTAGTGATGTAGCTGTCTGGGTTGGACCTTTTAGCATCCTTACGGGTTGTGGTACATTAACCTCTACCAGCTTGCCATTCTTTGATGGTTTTGAGCTCTATTCTAATGGCCCAACTTTTAATGGTACGACCAATCTTTGTGCCTCTACCCATAGTTGGCGTTATGATGCATCTGATGAAACTTCCTCTCGACTGAGACTGCAGGCAGGAACCACCTTTTATAAAACCGGGATCCAAGCGGCAACCATTGACCATTCACCAAGCGCACCTTCCGTACAAACCAATTACCTTACCTTATCGGTGAACCTAAGCAATTATACAAGTTCGGGAGGTATTGAATTAGGTTTTTATGTGATGGCTCATGCCCAAGAATCAAACCCAGAAAATAGAGTTTGGGTTAGGGGAGCTCCTGGAAATCCGTGGATCGAGGCAGTTAACCTAGATGCAATTCGCAGTGGCCAAGGGGTATACGATTCGATTCAGAAATTAGATATAAAAGGTTTAATCGATGCCGCCGGCCAAAGTATTGGCGCAGCTACTCAGATTCGCTTTGGTCAGTCCGGTCGCTTTGGAGCCTTCAGCACCACTTTTTCCGACGGATTTACTTTTGATGATGTAACCCTAACCGCAGTTTCTTGCCCGGTTCCCGCCGCTTTAACCGCCTCAAATTTATTTGACACTACGGCGACCATGTCTTGGGCGGGTTCATCTTCTCAATATCAGTATTGGTTTGGTCCAGGTGGATTTTTCCAAGGAACCACTACCACTGGTGGAACCAAAGTTATTACTAGCTCAAATTCAGTGGTGATCGATACTCTGAGTCCTCAAACTTGCTATCAATTCTTAGTAAGGGCCATTTGTGCAGGGGGAGATAGTAGCGCTTGGGCGGGACCTTTTTCAGTTTGTACACCTTGTTCGCCAATTTCTGCTCCTTATATGGAAACTTGGGATGGCTTAGCTACGGGTAAGGATATTGGTTGTTTCAGTCCAATTGAGGATCAAGCCTTTAACACCAGCACCTTCGCTGGAGTCTTGGTTACGCAGTTTGGTAGCCCATTTTCGCCTTCAAGGCAGATAGAATTGGATAATAGTAATAGTCTCTCGCCACTAATGATCGTTTCCCCTCCTACCACGGATCTGACCCTAGGAGATAAGCGATTGGTCGTTAGGGCTCGTCAGAGTTTCGCGGCAACCCCGCCCACCCAGATGATGATAGGCAGTATCTCAAATCCGAATGATGCCTCTACTTTTCATCCTTTAGACACTTTTGATTTAACAGCTAATAGTCCTCACGATCGGTATATCACGGAGCTGACCACCGCCAATGGCTACAATGGAACAGATCAGTTCTTCGCCATAGCTCATGGAACTAATGCCTTATTCCGGACCATTTATGTAGATGACGTTATCTATGAGGTAATTCCAAGTTGTCCTGAGGTAAGTAATTTGAGTGTATTGGCGGTGGATACCATGAATGCCACAATTTCCTTCCAGCCTGCGGTTGGATCAAGTGGTAGTTTTCAGGTAGAATATGGCCCAGGTTCACAAGGGAGTGTGCTTAATTCATTTATCACGGTAACGAATGACACCGCTAGCTTAACAAGCCTCAGTCCCGGCAGTAATTACTGTTTCTGGGTGCGGGAAATTTGTGCTCCTGGGGATACTTCCAATTGGACCGGACCATTCTGTTTCAAAACCCAATGTAGCGCTATTAGTGCGCCTTACTTTACCAACTGGGATAACTTAAGTTTTGGTAATGATATCGGTTGTTTCCAAAAAATTGAGGATCAGGCCTTGGTAAACTCTACCTTCCAAGGGATTACCATTCAAACCAGCTCTTTTAATCAGCCTCAGTCGCCGCCGAATGTGGTTGAATTTGATAATGCTAGTTTTTCAACGGCCCCATTGATATTAGTGTCGCCGCGCACCAACGACCTAACTGCCAGCGATAAAAGAATACGTTTTTATGCCCGAAGTAATTCCACTTTTAACCTGAGGACATTAATCGTTGGAACCATCACTAATCCTGTGGATGCCTCCACTTTTAGTCCTTTGGATACGGTAACCATGACCCTTACCATGACGGAGTACACCATCGAGCTAAACACGGCGAATGGTTATAATGGTACGGATGAGTATTTTGCTATTGCTCATGGAAATAACTCAACTTTCCAGACTATCTATCTGGATGATTTGAATTACGAAGTCATTCCCACCTGTGTGCGTCCAAATTCTTTGTCCTCCAGTAATATAACGCAAACAACCGCAACCGTTTCTTGGATGAATGCCAATGGTAATACCAGTGCTTCTTACGAGGTAGAGTATGGGGTAGGACCTTTGGGTGATCCTGGAAATACAAGGGTGCCTCATGGTAGTAATTCAATTTCCCTTTCGGGCCTTACCGCCGGAACGGGCTATTGTTTATGGGTAAGAGAAATCTGCGCCGCCGGAGATACGAGTTTATGGCAAGCTCCAGAATGTTTTGCTACGCCTTGTCCGACCAGCTATAGTGCACCTTATAGTACAAACTTTGAAGGTATCACGATTGGAATTGCGGCTGGAACACCTGCAGGATGGGAGAATTGTTGGACCCATAATCAAGGTACGGGTTCCGTGCGTTGGGAGTCTGAGGATGCTACCGGGGCCAATGAAAATTCTTTTAACACAGGACCCTTTACGGATCATACCCTTGCACCAAATTCTGGTGGAACTTATATGTACTTGGAGACTTCCTCCAGCGGTGGCCCTGCTGAATTAGTTTCACCCGGAATTGATATTGGCACCGTTACCAATCCCGAATTGGAGTACCATTATCACATGTTTGGTGCTACCATCAATAAACTCGTGGTGTATGCTGAAAATAGCTCCGGTACGCGAACCGCTATCGATAGCCTAATTGGTCAGCAGCAAGCGGCCCAAGCCGATCCATTTATGAGGAGAAATGTCCCCTTATCAAGTTTGGCCAGTGGTATTTACAAGTTTGTATTTGAAGGACATCGAGGAACCTCCTTTACAGGAGATATTTCCATCGATGACGTGGCGGTACAACAAGGTTCTTCATGTCCTAAGCCTTTAGGTATTTCTGGTGATCCAATCAGCACTAACTCCGCCGTTGCACGTTGGACGGGAACGGCTCAAGCCAATTCCTACCAAGTTGAATACGGCGGTCCGGGCTTTGCTTTGGGAACAGGAACTTCAGTGACAACCACCGTTGATTCCATTACCTTAAGCTTCCCGATAGCCAACCTTTGTCAAGATGTATATGTACGGGCAATTTGTGCCGCTGGTGATACCAGTGCCTGGATAGGACCAGCAGTGATTTGTCCTGATGAGGTGACCTGTGATAGTTTAGATGCATATGATGCTTCGGCCTCCGCGGCACCACTTTGGGATCAATCAGCTCTTTTTGTTGAGTGGGCCGGTAACTTGGGTGGTGATACAGAAATTAGCACGGCCCAGAGTTCATCATCGCCTAATTCAATTCGCATTCATGATTTGGGAACCGCTGGTTTGAGTGATATCGTTGCCCTCTTTGATACCCTCAGCACCGGTGCCTGGGAAATTGCTTTTGACATGTATATCCCCAGTGGAAGAGGGGGGTACTTTAACATCCAGCAGAATTATATTGGCGGTGGTGCCGGTAATCTCTGGGGTGGAGAGGTTTACTTCCTCGACAATGGTAACGCTGATGTAGTATACACCACCGGTTCCACCTTGGCGGGAAGCTTTACCTATACACAAGGACAATGGTTTACCATGCAAACCGTAATTGACCTGGATAATGATACCGTTTGGTTTGAGATGAACGGGAACAGCCTGAATGTAGGTTATCAATATTCTCTAGCCAATGCCGGACAAGCCATCCAGTTTAATGGTATAAACTTCTACTCGGGAGTCCGTCAAGGTTTCACCTATGATGCAGATTATTACTTTGATAATTTCTGTATATCCCCTCGTGCGACTACCGGTCCTTGTCCTGCTCCAACCGGCTTAGCGTCGACAGCCAATATTGGTTGTGACAGTATCGAGCTGAATTGGAATAGTAACAGTGGTAATTCTCTGATAGAATACGGTCCAGCTGGATTTAACCCTGGAAGCGGAACTTTCGTCAATGCCAATAGTACCCCTTATGTATTATCAGGCTTAAGTCCCGCCACTAATTACGATATCTATGTATCAGATATCTGCGGAAATGACACTAGTTCGGCAATTAGTATTTCTGAAACCACTGCCAGTGGCCCCTTGCCCGTAGCTAGTTTTACCTACACGCAAATGATTGTTGGAAATACCGTGGAGGTTTATGTCGATGCCAGCGCTTCCACAAATGCCAGCTCCTATAGCTGGGATTTCGGGAATGGTGTTAGCGGCTCAGGAGAACTGGACACCGCAATTTATTTAGGGAACGGATTTTATACCATCCTACTCACGGTTACTAATGCTTGCGGTAGCGATACTAGCAGCCTAGTTGTACACCCATTCTCACTTGAGGAATCCTTATTAGCTCAGTCTTTAAAGGCCTATCCTAATCCAAGTCGAAGTAGTCTTTGGATAGAAGCGGAATTGAGCGGTTCAGCTGAGACCCAAATTAGCCTACTCGATGCCCAGGGTAGAAGTGTTAGGAGGATTACAGAATCGAGTCATAATGGTATATTGAAACAAGAAATGGATGTCTCGGGCTTAGCGGCTGGTATTTATCTTTTGGAGCTCCGACAGGGCACAGCAATGGCAAGTCGACGAATAATAATTGAATAAATTAAAACTACTTCCCTGAAAACCCCGGCCTAGGCGTCGGGGTTTTTAATTTTGCATATGGCCTTTGAGGTAGATGACATAGTGAGTTTTATTAATAACACCGGCACGGGCCGCATTCTTCAAATCAAGGATGATCGGGCGGAGGTATTAATGGATTACGGCTTCGAAGAATGGCACTTTCTCTCAGATTTAGTTCCAAGGAAGAGTTTAAACATCGGAGAGGTGCGGGCTAAAGATCGTCCGGCAAGCCGATTGGAAAAAGGCCAGGCTAAAGCAAATGCCCCGGAAGAGTTAGCGGTCGACTTACATTTTGATGCCTTAGTGGACTTCCCCAAGAACTTTTCCTCCCATGAAAAGTTACAGATTCAGCTAAATGAAGCACGAAAGGCTATCGATAAGGCAAGAAGGGGAGGGATTAAGCGTGTGATATTGATTCATGGAGTTGGTCAAGGCCGTTTGCGCGATGAGGTTTATGCCATGTTAGAGCGGATGGACCGATTGGAATTTTACGACGCTTCCTTTGCTCGCTTCGGAAAAGGTGCAACTGAGGTGATGTTGCGCTAAAACTGACGTACCTTTGCCGAAACAGGCCGCCTTATCGCTCCGAAGTTGTCTTTGGCAATTCGGAGAGGAAAGTCCGGACAACATAGAGCGCCGTGCTCCTTGAAAGGGGAGGTGTATCGAGAGAGACCTCGGTATAACAGATAGTGCCACAGAAAATAAACTACTCCGGATCCGTTAGTCGGTGAAGGTGAAAAGGTGAAAAGGTGCGGTAAGAGCGCACCGCGCTATTGGTGACAATAGTGGCTAGGTAAACCTCTCGGGTTGCAATACCATGTATACCGGGGCTTGAGCGCTGCTCGCGTAATCTCGGAGGGTAGGTAGCTTAGATAAATGATAAGGGTCCCAAGCTTGCCTTGGGGAACAGAATCTGGCTTATAGGCCTGTTTTTATTTTTATTATGGCTAGGAAAGGCTGGAAACATTACAAACAGATACGCAAAGAGCAAGGCTGGAAGGGCTTAATAAAAGAAGCTGGCTGGCCGGTGGCCATTGGCCTATTTTCCTTTTTCCTGATTAAAGGCTTGGTTTGGTTAGCGGTATTTTACGGGCTGTTTAAAGCCGTTGACTAGAAACAAAAAAAGCGACCTCGAGGCCGCTTTTGCTGTTTTATACATATAGTTTAAATCCGAATGATTTAAATCTATCTAGCTTTCTACCATTACTTCGTGCTCTTGTAAGTAGCGCTCAGCTTCTAGAGCTCCCATACAACCGCTTCCTGCGGCCGTGATAGCCTGACGATATATTTTATCTTGGGCATCACCAGTAGCAAAAACCCCAGGTAAATTGGTTGAGGCCGTGCCGGGTTTGGTATTGATATAACCTACATCATCCATATCAATCTGTCCTTTGAAGATGTCGGTATTTGGCTTATGACCAATGGCCACAAAGAATCCTTCGGCTTCAACCACCTTTTCTTCGCCGGTTTGATTATTCTTAACCCGAATGCCTGTAACGGTTTTATCTCCCATTACCTCTAGGGTTTCGGTATTCCACAGCACCTCAATATTCGGTGTGTTTAGAACCCTTTGTTGCATGATTTGTGAAGCCCGCATACTGTCCTTACGCACCAAAAGCGTCACTTTAGGACAAAGCTTAGCAAGGTAGGTAGCTTCTTCCGCAGCAGTATCACCACCACCAACTACTACTACATCTTTACCTTTAAAGAAGAAACCATCACAAATGGCACAGGCAGATACTCCGTGACCCATCATTTTCTTCTCCGACTCCAGGCCTAGGTATTTTGCGCTAGCTCCGGTCGAAATAATTACCGTTTTAGCTAAAATTTCAGTGCTTTCGTCAATGGTAAGCTTGTGATACTCTCCTGGGATTTTACTTAACTCAGTTTTAGTAACCATCCCAAAGCGAATTTCAGTGCCGAAACGCTCGGCTTGTTTCTGTAATTCACTCATCATTTCTGGACCGGTAATACCTTCAGGGTAACCGGGGAAGTTCTCCACTTCATTGGTGGTAGTTAGCTGTCCACCTGGCTCTAATCCAGTGTACATGATGGGTTTCAAATCTGCGCGAGCAGCATAAATTGCTGCAGTATATCCGGCAGGACCAGATCCAATAATCACGCAATCGTGCTTTTCCATGTATTTAAAAATTTTGACAAAGTTAGTTTTTAAGGGCGAGCCATAGGCTACTATGGTCACCATCTATTTTATTATCGATTTGCCTTAGCTTTCCAAGCTTAAAACAAGGTCATCTTGGGCAACCATGGTATTGTCGGATAACTCAACATTCCTGACGATTCCATCTCGACTGGCAAGAACCGTACTTTCCATCTTCATGGCTTCGATTATAAATAAGGGCTCGTTTTTCGTCACCTTGTCTCCGGATTTCACTAAAACCTTAACCAGCTTTCCTTGCAAGGGTGAGCCTATTTCGCCTTCCTCGGTGGCCTTTCGGTTTTGAACGGTGTTTACTTCAATGCTTCGATCTAAAATCTCCACATGCCTATTCTGACCATTCAGCTTGAAAAATACGGTTCGCTTGCCGTCAGCATCGGCTTCGGTAATATTGAGGAAACGAACTAGGATGGTTTTCCCATGGTCAATTTCGACCAAGCATTCCTCATTTTGTTTTAAGCCATACCAGAAGTTTAGACTAGGGATACTCCATACCTGACCATATTCACGGCGGAATTTCAAATAGTCCTCAAAAACTCGAGGATAAAGCTTGTAGCTAAGGAAATCTAATTCACTAAGGTCCTTGCCGAACTCCCCTTGAAATTGATTGAACTCATATTCAAAATCTACCGGTTTAAGGTGAGCATTAGGCCGATCTTTAAATGGCTTTTCATTTTTCAGTACTAATTTTTGAAAGAGAATTGGGAAGCCACCATGGGGTTGCCCAAGTTCTCCCTTAAAAAAGCTAATCACTGAGTCTGGGAAGGAGATTTCCTCGCCTCGAGCAATTAAATCTTCCTTGGTGTAGCCATTGGTGGTCATGAACATCGCTAAATCACCTACTACCTTGGAAGATGGCGTAACTTTTACCAAGTCTCCCATAAGTTGATTGGCATCGCGGTAGTTCTTCTTAATGGTTTCAAATTGATCTTCGATACCTAAACCTCTGGCTTGGGGCCTCAAATTGGAGTATTGACCACCGGGTATTTCATGATCATAAAGTTGAGCCGTTCCCGCCTTTAATCCGGATTCAAAAGGATAGTACCATTCACGCAGGTTTTCCCAATAAGCGCTGAACTCATTCAGTTTCGCTAAGTCCATGTGGTTTTCTCGCTCGTGACCTTGCAAGGAGGCAAGTAGGGAGTTAAAATTGGGTTGAGAGGTTAATCCACTCATTGAGTCAATAGCGACATCTACAATATCCACCCCAGCCTCAATAGCCTTCAAATAAGTAGCCGACTGAATACCCGAAGTATCATGGGTATGGAGATGAATGGGAATATCAATGACTTGTTTTAACTCTGTAATTAACGTTTCCGCAGCATAGGGTTTCAATAGACCAGCCATGTCCTTGATAGCCAGAATATGGGCTCCCATGTCCTCAATTTCACGAGCTAAATCCAGATAATATTGCAAACTATATTTAGGATGCTTTTTAGGATCCTGTATATCACCCGTGTAGCAGATACTCACTTCCGCTAAACCTTCTGTCCTTTCGAGCACTGCTTGGGTCGAGACTTTTAATTGCTCGGTCCAGTTCAATGAGTCGAAAATGCGGAATACATCCACTCCGTTTTGCCATGATTTTTCAATAAACTCCTGTACGAGATTATCTGGATAGGCTTTATACCCCACGGCATTACTTGCTCTAATTAGCATTTGAGTAAGTACGTTGGGCATGGCCGCTCTCAGTAGTCTAAGCCGTTCCCAAGGATCCTCTTTTAAGAAACGCATGCAAACGTCGAAGGTCGCTCCTCCCCAAATTTCTGCCGAAAAAAGCTGCGGAAAACTCTTTGAATAGCTTTCAGCTACGTTAAGGAGGTCGATGGTACGCACCCTAGTAGCCAGTAAAGACTGATGGGCATCCCTAAAGGTGGTATCGGTAAAGTAAATCGGCTTTTGCCCCTTTAGCCATTGGGCAAATTCTCGTGGCCCTAATTCATTTAATAGGTTTTTGGTACCAGGTGTATGAGCGGAATGACGATCATAGTTTGGAACTACCGCAGTTTGAAAGGTCTTTGACTGATCTACTTTTTTAACCTCAGGATTTCCGTTAACAATGACATCTCCCAAGTAGCTCAAAATTCGGGTGCCCCGGTTGCGGCTCTTCTTTATCTCCAACAGCTCCGGATGCTTCTCAATAAAACTAACCCTCTGTTGACCCTCCCTGAAAATGGGATGGGCAATTACATTTTGTAGAAAGGGAATATTGGTTTGCACCCCACGGATTCGAAATTCCGCCAGGGCTCTACGCATCCGATCACTAGCTACATCAAGGCTATTGCCCCAAGCTGAAACCTTAACCAGCATCGAATCAAAGAAAGGAGAAATGGTGACTCCAGGATAACTACTGCCTTCATCAAGCCTTATTCCCATACCTGCGGCATTCCGATAAGCGATAATGGTTCCATAGTCGGGAGAAAAGCCTTTTGAAGGGTCTTCGGTGGTGATACGACATTGAATGGCATGTCCATTTACTTGGATGTCGGATTGGGATTTAATTCCAATTAGGTCACCATCTAACTTTTCACCTTGGGCAACCTGTATCTGTGCTTTAACTATATCATATCCGGTAATTTCTTCAGTAATGGTATGCTCCACCTGAATTCGGGGATTCACCTCAATAAAGAAGATGTTTTCATCTTTATCCACTAGAAATTCTACCGTTCCTGCATGGGTGTATTTTACCGCACGACCTATTTTTAAGGCGTATTCGTGCAATTGGGAGCGGGTCTCATCTTTTAAAGTTGAGGCGGGGGCCACTTCTACCACCTTTTGAAAACGTCGCTGCACAGAGCAGTCCCGTTCATGTAGGTGAACCAGATTACCGTGTAAATCACCCAGCAGCTGTACTTCGATATGTTTTGGATCCTCAACAAACCGCTCAATAAATATAGTAGGGTCCCCAAAGGCTTTGGCAGCCTCACCTGCAGCTTCCCGATAAGCGGCTAAAAGGCTTTGTTCATCACGCACTACCCTCATCCCTCGACCACCTCCACCGGAAGCGGCTTTTAGCATAATCGGAAAGCCAATCTGCTGTGCGGAACTGAGGATTTCATCTTCAGTCTTTAAGCCATCGGCACCTTGAATCATAGGTACCGCTAATTTTTCTGCTAATTTTTTGGCCGCAACTTTATTTCCTAATTGCTTCATAATGGAAGCCTCAGGGCCGATGAAGGTGATTCCCTCTTCGGCACAGCGCCTGGCGAATTCAATATTTTCACTTAAAAAGCCATAACCCGGATGTATGGCATCCGCCTTTTGTCGCTTCGCAATACGAAGAATCTCATCAATATCAAGATAGGGTCTCAGGGGTTCATCATCATTGCCAATCTGATAGGATTCATCGGCTTTATAGCGATGAAGGGAGTAGCGATCTTCATAGCTATAGATGGCAATGGTGCGGATTTTTAATTCGGTAGCGGCGCGGAAAACGCGGATGGCAATTTCTCCGCGATTGGCGACTAATAGCCTTTGGATGGTTTTCATATTGGGGTAAGAGGTGTGGTTAAAGCTCTAAAGTACGAAAAGCCAATAGGGAAGCTCATTAAGAATAGGTTTAAATACCATCAAAAAAAAGCCCCGACCATCAGGCCAGGGCATAACAACACTCAGTGCGCTGTTTAGTATTTTACAAATCTTTGCCTGCTAGTCCTTAGGGTTTCAGTTCCTTGGACTTGAATAATATAGGTGCCTGATGGAAGTTCGTCTATTTCAATAGTGCTTTCCCCCCGAGGTATCAAGCTTCGGTAGAGCACCTTTCCCTCTAGGTTGATAAGACTCAATTCGTACATCGGATCTTCGACGCTCCTCATATTTAAGCGTAGTACATCCCTGGCGGGATTAGGAAATAATGAGAAGGACAATTCAGATTGTTGGACGCTTTCCCTTAAGCCGATATTGCCGGTTTGGCCAATGGGGATATGATAATCCTGTCCATTATTATTATCCCAAGTATTGTCATTATAATGAATGACAAAATTGACCTCACTAATATCTTGGCTAGGATCATTGAAAGGACCGATTTTTAGACTTAAGGTGCTGTTGGTGGGACCATTAAAAGCGCTTTCGATTGCCGGACCATTGCCGTTAAATAAGTAAGAGCCATTTGGGTAATAAGCTAAAATTGGACTGGTCCATCGATTGCCATTTTCATTTACGCCCCAGTGTAAGTGAGCGCCCTGATTCTGATTCGTTACCGTGATGGTAATTGTGTCACCTTTTTGGGGCCATTGGGGACTCCAGCTTAAATTCGGGTTGTTATGGCCATAATTACCGCTTCCGGCATTAGACCCCCCTACATAAACATGTTGAATTGGGGTTTTTGTGACGTTTCCATTGGCGTCAGTGACCTCCACATAGTAATCGACAAGAGTATCACTTAAGCCCGTGATTTCTGCCCAATAGAGAGTAGCAATATTATCGGGAAGAATGAAGAAATTGATATCGGGATTATTGGTCACATTAGTCTTGGGAAAAACTCGACTACTCATATTAATGCTCTGCCAATTACCTACACTGCTGCCCCCTGCATAAGTCTCATTGTGGTTATTAGTAAGGGGGTTATCACCATCTAGGTCCAGTCGGTATTTTAATACCGCAGATTGAATTCCCTTAACATCATAGGCGAAAGTCCAAACGTGAAAGTCCGATGAATTCTGAACTTGCTGGTAGCCATAAATGGGACCATAACCAGTACCTCCAGGATTGTAAGGGAATCGTTGGGGGATGAAAACATTAGGCGGGGTGTTATCTGTATTTGGGTGCTGGGAAATTACCGAGTCGGCATAAGTAGCGGCCACATTGCAAGCAAGGGTTTGCTTAACTTCCATATCCAGGGAAGCACCATAGTACATATAGCCACTCGTAAAAGCTGGCAATAGGAAATGCCATGCTTTTTCCGCTAAGCTTGAGGAATTGGTAGGGGCAACGATATCCGAAATACTCAAGCTACCCGTGCTGAGATCTTCGGCCATCTGCACATGGTTTTCGTTCGCCACCAGTACTGCCCAATTGCGGGCGTCTTCGGTCCAGCCATTCGGATCAAATCGATAAGCTGAATTGTACATTGGCCACAGCCAATTAATGAATTGTGGATGCCCCCAGTCATTAGCGGCATTAAACCAAGATCCATCCTCGACCTTTACTACATCATTAGCCGCGACGGGATGATCATCAAGGAAATCTTGAATTGTGGTTGGCACATAACCTTGATTATTGGCCGCGTTAGCTAAACCAGGCACCGAATTATTGTAATAATCAAATCCGCCTCCCCAAGCATTATCTCCATCATGCGCGAATAAGACAATGGAGGGTTTATTGGGATCATCATAGGGGTCGATGTTATTATCAATGTCACCGGTTCCCATCAGGCTGAAGCCATTTTGATAGCTTAATAAATCGGCCATAGGCACCACGGTAATTTTATATTCCGTTCCCGTATTAGGGTCTACATATTTAGCCTTATGGGCCTGATAGCAATAAGGGGCGGCGAAAGTACCACCTCGACCATCAATTTGACCGCTCCACCAATTGGTTCCATTGGTCGGGACTTTATCCGCACCATTAGGAGGGGAGATATTACATCCTGAAGTACCATAGTTTATCGGATAGTCATTTAAAGTTCGGGCTAAATGTGAATTGGCGATTATGGTCCATTCAAAACCTTCATCTTTTAGGACCTTAATTATCCTTTCGGAAAAAGAACATTCCGCGGGCCAATAGCCTTTGGAATAGGCAGGACTAGTGCCAAATGCCAAACCATAACGATATTTATGCGCTTTAATTTGCATAGTCAGACAAGCATCTGAAACCAAGGGGGATAATGCATGATGATAGGTGAAACCAGTGAGGTCCATACGCGGGTTTCCACCACTGGTGGTCCATCCTCGGGCTGTAGTGAAATGACTGTTCCAGGAATTGGTGTATCCCCACTGATTCGCTGCGGCCAAGCTGGCGATATTGTCCATCAAGCAGCCAGAAAAGTTAACTTGAGCACCTCCCTCGGGATGACTATTCAAGGATTGCACGGCGTCCTTGGTTCGGTACTGGTAAACCGCCACCCGGTCTGCCTTGCTAAATATGTTCTGAAGGTCGTTTAAAGGGTGGGCTAATCCTGAAGAGTAATTGTTTCCCCCATTGTTTTTTAAATCCTGAGATTCCTTAACAAATTGAATTCGGTGGGCATTCTGTGCACTGCGTTCGGGCCAATAGATTGGCTGCTGCAGATGCCATAAATAAGTCATGTGAACTTGAGCGAAAGCCGGAGCCGTAAAAACAAGGAATAGTAGGCTGGTTAATAGTGTTTTCCTCATAAGTGTTCATTTTACACTTTAGCAATGTACTCATTCTTTTTTGCGTCTGCAAATAATTGGTTTACATACAATTTCAACGCTTCGGTGGTCTTTTATTGAAACTTTAAGTATGATTTCGAGTTTGAAGTTATACATTGGAAATTCGATAATTTTCTCCTTCCGTTTGCAGCCTTGATATAGGTGTCGAATAAGGAATATCTCATTTAAGATCTGGACCATTTTAGTGGGAGTTTTTTAGGAGACGACGGTTTAAGAAAATTGGGGGTAATAATAGATTTGGAAGAGTAGACCTTTGGGAATGCTCTTCCAATTCTTATTTAAGGCGCTACGCTTTTAGGTAATCATTCTAGTCTATCAGGTATAATTAGTCCTAGCTTTTTTTAGCAACTTGAATCCTTCATCTTTGTGCACCAACCAATTCGAATCGTCTCTTGAAGAGAATCATTCAGTTTAGTCTGGCTAATAAGCTTATAATCTTGCTTTTAAGTGCAAGTATTGTGGCATATGGATTATACGCCTTAAGTCAAATTTCCATTGGTGCGGTACCCGATATCACCAATAACCAGGTGCAGGTGATTGCTACTTCCAGGAATTTAGCCACCGAGGATGTGGAGAAGTATCTCACCTATCCCGTGGAGTTGGAGATGGCCAATTTGCCTGGAGTTAAGGAGATTCGCTCGGTAAGTAAGTTCGGCTTGTCAGTAGTAACCATCGTTTTTGAGGATGACTTGGGTACTTATTTGCCCCGTCAGCTTATTTCGGAAAAGTTAGCTTCCGTGACGAACGAAATTCAAGCAGAATTTGGACAACCTTTTATGGGGCCTATAACCACCGGCCTTGGTGAAATTTACCAATACACCTTAGAGCTGGAGCCGGGATATGAAGATCAATATGATGTAATGAGTCTTAGGTCTATCCAGGATTGGGTGGTGCAAAGGCAATTATCGGGTATACCCGGGGTAGTTGAGGTAAATACATGGGGAGGAGAACTTAAGCAATATCAGTTGGCCTTGGACCCTGAGCGTATGCGAAACTTGAATATCTCTCTGGATAGGGTATTTAAGGCCATTGAGAACAATAATAGCCTGGCCGGAGGTGCATACATCGAGCGGAATGATCAATCGTATTTTATTCGGAGTGAGGGCTTGGTGCAAACCATAGAGGACATTGAATCCATAGTGGTTGATGGCGGTAAAGGGAAGCCCATTTTAGTGCGGGATATAGCCGCCGTACAAATTGGATCTGCCCCACGATTTGGTGCTATTACGGCTAATGGGGAAGGAGAGAAAGTAATGGGGCAAATCATGATGCTTAAGGATGCAAATTCTCAGGCGGTGATTAAAGCCGTAAAGGAGAGGGTGGCTAAAATTGAAAAAAGTTTGCCTCCAGGAATCCGTATCAACCCATTCCTTGAGCGCAGTGAGCTCATTGGGAAAACCACTTTTACCATCACCGAGAATTTAGTTTTTGGATTCCTAATTGTCATGTTTGTGGTGATTATCCTACTGGGTAATTTCCGTTCAGGATTAGTGGTCGCTTCCATGATTCCTATCACTTTGCTGTTTGCCATTGGTCTCATGTACCTATTCGGCATTGACGCGAATCTCATGAGTTTAGGCGCTATCGACTTTGGGATTATCATAGATGGGGCGGTTATTATCGTGGAATACATAGCCTATAGAATCAGCCAAAGTTTTAAAGACCTTTCGGTAGATGGATTAAAGAGGCAAGAGCGCTTGGATAAGATTACTGAAGAAGCGGCGGGCAAGATGATGCATTCGGCCCTCTTTGGTCAGATAATTATCATTATTGTTTTTATTCCCATTCTATCCTTAGCCGGCGTTGAGGGAAAGATGTTTAAACCCATGGCTTTGGTCTTTAGCTTTGCTCTGATTGGAGCCATGATTCTTTGCTTCACATACGTTCCAGTAATGGCTTCTTTGATTTTAAGACCGGCTAAAACGGATAAAGTACGTTTGGCTGATCGTATAATGACCAGACTACAGAATTTATATCATCCGACCATCAATTGGTCATTGCGAAATATGCGTGCCATTTTTGCCTTGGCGCTCCTATTAATGCTAGGTGCAGGAGTTTTATTCAATCGAATTGGCGGGGAATTTGTACCAACTTTGGATGAAGGCGATTTCGTGATTCAGCCTGTGCTCAAGACTGGCACCTCCTTGGGACGAACCATTGATTTGACCACCCAAATGGAGTCCATCTTACTGGAATTCCCAGAAGTCGATCAAGTAGTGAGTCGAATTGGGGCGGCCGAAATCCCCACTGATCCAATGTCCATGGAGGAAGCGGATGTAATTATCAAACTAAAACCCCGCAAGGAATGGCCCGAACGGCAATCCAAAGATGAACTAGCCGATCGCTTTAAAACGGCCTTAATGGTTATACCTGGTTTGGATTATGAATTCACCCAGCCCATTGAAATGCGCTTTAATGAATTAATAACTGGGGTGAGAGCCGATGTGGCGATCAAAGTATTTGGTGAAGATTTAGATCGATTAAGCACGATCGCTAATCAAATTAAACAGGCCATCGAAGAAGTACCTGGTGCAGCTGATATCAGCGTAGAAAAAGTAGTGGGTTTACCCCAATTCAAAGTGGAATTCGATCGGGGCCGGATGGCGCGTTATGGCCTACAAGTGGAGGATGTAAATAAGCTTATTGAAACGGGGTTTGCCGGCAGTACCGCGGGTCATATATATGAAGGAGAGAAGAAGTTTGACATTAGTTTACGCTTTGAAAACGGTTTTAGAAATGAAGCCTCGGATCTAGAGCGTATACGGATCCAAACCGCAGAGGGAAGCCAAATTCCGCTCTCCGAAGTAGCGCGAATTACCGAAACCAAAGGTCCGGCTAAAATTTCTAGGGACGATACCAAACGCAGAATTGTAGTGGGGGTAAATGTTCGTAATCGTGATTTGGAATCCGTGGTTGAAGAAGTTCAGGAGGTCATAGCAGATAATGTTGAGCTCCCAAGTGGATATTTAATCGAATATGGGGGGCAATTTCAAAATCTTCGTACCGCGCGAAAACGTTTAGCCATCGCCCTGCCCATCGCTTTAATTCTCATTTTCATTCTACTTTATTTTGCTTTCCGATCCTTGGCGGATGCCTTCATGATTTTCTCGGCCATTCCTCTGTCGGCAATAGGTGGGGTGGTTTTCCTTTACCTGAGAGATATGCCATTTAGTATTTCCGCTGGAGTTGGGTTTATCGCCTTATTCGGTATTGCAGTGCTGAATGGTATCGTCCTAATTGAAGAGTTTAATTCTATGTTGAAGTCAGGCAAGGAAGACCTAAAGGAGGTTATAAGGAAAGCAGCTTCCAATCGCTTACGCCCGGTATTATTAACGGCCTCGGCCGCGGCGCTTGGTTTTTTACCAATGGCCATCTCCACCTCTGCGGGTGCTGAAGTACAAAGGCCCTTGGCCACCGTGGTAATTGGCGGTCTATTGTCATCAACCGCCTTGACGCTGGTCATCTTGCCAGTGCTTTATTACTGGCGCCATTCTGCTAGCAAGCCGAAGCTAAATCTTGGTTTATTAATTCCGCTGCTTCTGCTCAGTCCATTGGCTTCCGAAGCCCAGGTTCAGGTCCGTGATTTGCAGCATTTAGAGGAAATAGCCTTGCAACACAATCAAGGGATTAAGGCAATGGCTTTGGCGACCGATATTGAAAAGGAAAAAAAGGGAGCTAGCCTGGATATTCCTAAAACTGGTTTCTATTATTCCTTTGATGAAAATAATATCGCGGAAAATAACGCCCCGATTGAGGTCTGGGGGATAGAGCAGAGTTTGGCATTTCCACTTAAATATATTCGGCAAAATCAGGCTCAGGAGGAGAGGCTGCAACTAGCCTATTTAGAGGAGCAAAAGAGGCTGATGCGCTTTAAGAAAGCCTTGGGAGATGCTTATTACGAGGCTATTTACCAGCATAAGCTTTATGAAGAATACCGCAAGCTGAACGCACTCTTTGAAAACATTGGAAAGCAAGTTCAACAAGAATTGGACTTGGGAGGGATTAATAAACTACAGTATCTCAGTATTCGCTCCAAAGCAGAAAGTATTCGCATTAAGTCACAGCAGTTCGAGCTAAATGCCCAGGCGGCAAGAGGGAAGTTGCTTGCCCTGGTACAATGTCCCGATAGCCTGATTTTCAATTTTAAAGATTTTCCAACATCTACCAAGGATATCCCGGATAGTATCAATGACTTGGCTACTCAATACCAATTTCAAGAATTAAACTTATTAGAGGCAGAGCGAAAGATGTATGCCGCAGCCTGGTGGCCCGATTTAAGCCTGGGATATTTTCAGGGAACCAACGATTTACCCAATGCGAGGCTGTACCAAGGTTGGCAATTTGGCATTAGCCTGCCTCTTTGGTTCACTCCACAGAAGTCAGCCTCAAAGGCGGCCAAACTAAATGTGGCTAAGAAAAAAGCGGAATTGAACGATTTCCAATCTTTACTTTATCAAGAACACCTCCGCTTGAAGCTCGAGCTTCGTGAATTAGAAAAGCAATTAAACTATTTTACCGGCGAACAAATGCCTTTAATTAAGGAACTTCGGTTTCAGGCCCAAAAGTCTTTTCAAAGCGGTGAAATAAGCTATTTGGAATACTTAGAGTTTCAAGAGCAGGCCCTAGATTTAGAATTAGAATTCTTCCGCTTACAAAGGGATTACCATTTCAAATTAGGTGCTTTAAAGTATCTCGTCCTATGAAAATCAAAAACTTAATAAGTGCAATCTTGCTAGGGTTTATGATCCTTGCCATCTCATCCTGCTCTCAAAATGAAACCAGTGATTTGCCCGAAGAAACAAGGGGAAATGAAGCGATGATCTTGAATCAAGCGCAATGGGAGAATGGTAAATACGAGCTGGTTCAAATTGAGGATCGTACTTCTAAGGAATGGCTGGAGGTTAATGGTAGTCTATCCGTAGCGCCACGTGACCGACATATTCTAAGTAGTCATTATGATGCATTTGTAGAAGACTTGCGGGTGCAAAATGGCGATGCTGTCCAAAAAGGAGATATTTTGTTTTACATGGAAGGTCCTGAGATTGTGGAATTACAAGGCTCCTTTTATGAGGCGCGAGCACTTTACCAAAGTTTGAAATTGGATTACGATCGCACTAAAGCACTGCTGAAGGACTCCATCAAATCCGCTAAGAGTTTTGAAACTGTAAAGGCAAAGTATGAAGCAGCCTCTGTGCAGTATCAAAGTCTTAAGTATGTTTTAGATCATCTGGGTGTCGAGCCCAGTAGTGAGGGCGAACCTAAATTGCTTTCTAGAGTGGCTTTTCGGGCTCCAGTTTCTGGGGTGGTTGGCGAGATTGAAATTAACTCAGGATTTCCCCTGGCGGCCCACGAACCTATTATGGTGATACATAATTTGAGAGAGCCATTATTGGACCTGAAGGTATTCGAAAGCGATATTCCCAAGATTCAAATGGGGCAAAAGGTCCTATTCCATTTGGCCAATGAAAAGGGAGCCGAATATCCGGCTAGGATTGTACGACTTAGCCCTAATATTATTCCTTCTGAAGGCTATACCCACTTGTATGCGGAATTATCAACGGACTCCTTGCCATCACACCTGAGTTATGGTGCCTATGTAGAAGGTCGAATTTTATACTCCGAAGAGCGAGTTATGAGTCTGCCTCTTACGGCAGTGGCAGAGCTTGATGGATCCTACTTTGTGTTGGAAGTGGAGAAGGCTAATGGAGGCTACTCCCTGACTCCCAGGCAAGTTAATGTCGGCAGAAGTAATGAGGATTTTATTGAGATCTTAGGCCCTTCACAATATTTTCGAGGTCATAACTTTATCAATAAGGGAGTTTTCCAATTACTTGAGGAATAAGAAATTATTTCTCACTTTTGATTTAACCAAACCACCTAATGACCGAAAGCCGAGGTTTTCGTCGGGTCTATCCGGCGATTCAGGCCTTTATGGCCCTTATTGTCCTTGCCATAAGCTTATACATAGGCCTATGGGGATACGATTACTATCAGACCCCATTAGAGGAGAGGTTTTACCATGAGCAACATGAATGGTTTAAAGCTTCGGGTCTATTTGGCCATGGCCTTGGTTGGGCTGGTACCTTGATGATGGCTACAGGTGTATTCTTATATATCCCAGCGAAGAAATATGGTTTTTTAGAAAGGTTCATACGCTTAAAGTACCTTCTCGACATTCACATTTTCCTTTGTACTCTGGGCCCCATCCTAATTCTCTTTCACACTTCTTTCAAATTTGGTGGTGTGGTGTCCGTAGCCTTCTGGTCTATGGTATTGGTTTTGATATCAGGCGTTATTGGTAGGTATATTTATTTGCAAATACCTCGTAGCATTTCGGGTAGAGAGCTTTCAAAACAGGAATTGGAGGAGAAGCGAAGCGAGGAGCTACTGGCTTTAGCTCCCGTAAAAGCAATCAAGCCCGAACTATACCACCGCATTAAGTCATACACCAACCCCGCTTCCGGATTGTGGTCACGTCGCCGCCATTTTCAAAGGGCTTTTGCCGACTTTAGATCCGAATTGGCTGCGCTTGATTTCGACCGTAAAGCCCTAAAGAATATTCGAAAGCACCTCCGACAGGAATTGGTTTTACAACAGCGAATGGACAATTTGGCTCGCATGCAGCAGTTATTTAAATATTGGCATGTGGCTCATCGGCCCTTTGCTTTGATCATGTTGATCGTAGTAATTGCACACATCATTTTTACTTGGGTCATGGGTTATACTTGGATATTTTAATGTTTTGGGAACTGTTAACATATGGGCTTACTATCCTGATTTCGATAGGAATAGTCTTCTACTATTGGCGTAGTGGAGCAAAAAAATCTAAGGCAGTTGCCGCTAAGGTGGAACAAGCCCAGGAAGAAGGAAGATTTCAGCCAATCTCCTTGCATCCTTATATCGACCCTAGTCGTTGTATAGGTAGCGGTGCTTGTGTAACCGCCTGCCCCGAAGAAGATATTCTCGGGTTGATTGATGGCAAGGCTACCTTAATAAATTCCACCAGCTGTATTGGTCATAGCGCATGTTTTATCGCTTGTCCGGTTGATGCCATTAGCCTTAAAATTGGCACTGAAGCCAGGGGGGTAGATTTGCCTCATATCAAACCGAATTATGAATCCAATATAGAAGGGATTTTTATCGCGGGTGAATTAGGCGGAATGGGGCTCATTAAGAATAGCGCGGAGCAAGGCATTCAAGCCTGTGATAATTTGGCCAAGGAATTACCTGAGGAAAAATCTTGTGCGCTCGATATCTGCATTATTGGAGCAGGACCGGCGGGAATAGCCGCGGCTTTAAAGGCTACCGAACTGGGCCTGAGTTTTCGTATTCTCGACCAAGAATCTGTAGGAGGAACGGTAGCTACCTTTCCTCGCGACAAGGTGGTAATGACTAAAGCGATGGACTTACCCCTTTATGGGAAGCTTAAACTGACCAATACCTCCAAAGACGAATTAATGGGTATTTGGATGGATATCCTGAATAAGCACGAAATAGAGGTTGAAGAGTTTAGTAAGGTTCAAAAAATAGAGGCCTTAGGTCCTTATCATTTTAAACTGGAAGTGGAGGCTAAGGAGCACTTGGAATGTCGCGCCGTTATCATTGCAATAGGCCGTAGAGGCAGTCCTCGTAAACTTGGTATTCCCGGGGAAGACTCGCAAAAAGTGGCCTATAGATTACTTGAGCCAGAGCACATCCAGGATAAAAAAATTCTCGTAGTGGGTGGAGGGGATTCCGCGGTAGAGGCCGCCCTGATGTTAAAGGATCAAAATGAGCTTACGCTTTCTTATCGTAAGGAGCATTTCTCGAGAATTAAAAAAGGAAATCACTTACAACTACAAGCCGCTTTGGAAGCTGGAGAAATTATTCCCCTCTTGCAATCCAATCTACAGATAATCGAGGAGCATTCGGTTACCCTTAAAGACAAGGACGGCCAAATGTTGGAAATTGAAAATGACAAGGTTTTCATTTTTGCGGGGGGAGAATTACCCATTCCTTTCCTTAAAGAAAGCGGTATTAATGTGGAGCGAACCTTTGGTAAAACCATGCGGAAACATTGACCTTTAGAGCGCAGATATTAGCATCAATTGCCCTTGTGTTCCTGAGCATTCAGCTCAAGGCACAGTTCTCACCTGGTGATCTTTCTCAGGCGCATGCCGAGTATGAGGGCATGGATAATTGTACTCTTTGCCATAAGGTGGGAGCCCAGGTATCGGATGCGAAATGCCTGGAATGTCATAAGGAAATGCAAAGCCTAATTGATGCTAATCGCGGCTATCATTCCTCCTTGGAAGTCCAGGAAAAATCTTGCGTAAAATGTCATAGTGAACATCATGGACGGGGATTCGATGTCTTGCATTTTGACACGGTCAATTTTGATCATTTTCTGACGGGATATGAATTGGAAGCCTCGCATGAGCGGATAAATTGTGCGGATTGCCACAAGCCAGATTATATAGGCGATGACGAAATTGCCAATAGAGAAGGAACTTTTATCGGCTTGGAGCCGGCTTGTTTAAGTTGCCATATTGATTATCACCGCGAGGAATTAGGATCAGATTGTTTAGAGTGTCATAACTATGAGGTTTTTACCGAAACCCCTGGTTTTGATCATGATAAAACCGACTACCCATTAAAAGGTGCACACCGTGAGGTTAACTGCATTGAATGTCATCCCAAGGAGATTATCGATGGACGGGATTTTCAAAATTTTAGTGACATCCCCTTTGCTAACTGCACTGATTGTCATCAAGATGTTCATGAGGGTAGATTTGGCAGTCAATGCACGGATTGCCATACTGAGAACTCTTGGTTACAACTGCAAAATACGCATCGATTCAATCACGATTTGACGGATTATCCTTTGGAAGGTATGCACCGTGGATTAGCTTGTAGCGAATGTCATAGCCAAGGTAATTTCAAGCAGGAATTAGCCTTTGCACGTTGTACGGATTGCCACGATGATTATCATGAAGGTGAGATTTCAGATTTAAGTGCCGGAATCTTGGACTGCGATGCTTGTCATGATTTGTCCCAAGCATTTACTTGGAGTGGCTACGATTGGGAAGATCATTTGGATGCTGATTTCCCCTTGGAAGGAGCCCATCTCGCGACTCCTTGCTTTGCTTGCCACAAGGAATCAGAGGACAGCCGTTGGGACTTCAAGTTTGAATCGAATGATTGTGTTTCTTGCCATGAGGATATTCATCAAGGATTCATCAGCGAAAGCTATTATCCTGAGCAGGATTGCGAGCAATGTCATAATGCTGAACGCTGGTCGATGATTGACTTTGATCACCAAAGAACCGAGTGGCCTTTAGAAGGCGCACATGCCGAGGAGGACTGCCGAGCATGTCATTATGAAGATGATAATCAGCAATTTAATACCTTGGAGGGGGGTTGTGTAGAATGTCACAATAATGTGCATGGTGATCAGTTTGCCTTAAACGGGGTCACTACCTGCACAGATTGTCACCGTAGTGCCTTTGAATGGAAAGCCGATCTTTTTGATCATCAAGTCACTGAATTCCCCTTGGAGGGAAGGCATGCTGAAATTGACTGCGCCGCTTGCCATAAGCCCGAAATAGGACCTAATGGACAGGAGCGAATTAAATATAAAATTGAAAATTTCCAATGCATAGATTGTCACGGATCCTAATTATTTGCCTGGCGGTTTTCGGATTAAATGCCCAAAATCCACATGGCGAAGGTTTCAGAATGGATTGTTCGGATTGCCATAACTCCGGCTCATGGCAGGTAGCAATTCACGACATTCGCTTCGATCATGCCAGCACGGGTTTTGAGCTCGAAGGTCAGCATGCACTTGTGCAATGCATGGACTGTCATCAAGATTTACAATTTCAGGAAGTGGGCACCAGCTGCGTTGACTGCCATGCTGATGTGCATCAAATGAGCGTAGGCGATGATTGCGTGCGATGTCATAATAGCGATGCTTGGTTAGTATTTAATGTGCCGGAGCTTCATGAACAAAACGGATTCGCCTTACAAGGAGCTCACGCCACTCTCACTTGCGTGGATTGTCATCAAGCGGATAATAATTTAGTTTGGGAAAGGTTGGGGCAAGAATGCGTTGATTGCCATCGACAAGATTTCTTCACCACCAGCGATCCGGATCATCAAGCTTCGGGCTTTTCCTTGGATTGCGTCCAATGCCACGAACCTTTGAGCCAGGAATGGGGAGGAGAGAATTTCCATTATTTTTTCCCATTGGTCCTTGGTCATGACAATTTAGATTGTGCCCAATGCCATTCAGGGCCGGATTATTCGGGAGTGGACCCCGCTTGTGTTTCTTGCCATATTGAAGATTATCAAGCGGCTCAAAATCCGGAACATCAGATTTCTGGCTTTCCCTTAGATTGTGCCCTCTGCCATAGCCTGAACCCTAATTGGTCGCCGGCAAGCTTTGATAACCACGATGCACAATTTTTCCCTATTTACAGCGGGAATCATCAAGGCGCCTGGAATACTTGTGATGAATGCCATATCAATTCCTCCAATTATAGCATTTTCTCTTGCATAGATTGTCATGAGCATAACAATGAAGCGGATTTAAGAAATGATCATGATGGGGTAGGGGGCTATCGATACGAGAGCAATGCCTGCTACAATTGTCATCCGAATGGGGAGGAGTAAGATGAAAAGATACCTGCTCATATTATCTTTCTTGAGCGCTATTGTGGCTCATGCCCAAAGGCAGGAGTTTGCAAGGGTGTCCTACCTCAATGATCAAAGCGTTTATCTCAAATTCGAAGATACCCGCGGAATAAAGGAGGGAGACACTCTTTATGATGCCAGTTCCAATGCAGCCTGCCTTCAGATTCAAAAAGTTTCATCAATCTCCGTTTTAGCGAAGCGCATTGCTAATTGTGAGATTGAATTAAAACAAAGGTTTTTTGTGCGCCTTTCGGCTGATGAAGAACCGCCTGAAATGACCGAACCGGTTAGTCCCAATACTCCCCAGATTTCAGAGAATAGCGCAGATAGTTTACAAGGAAAGCCCAATCAGTCGAGCTCTAGGCCACGACAGGCAGAAAAAGGCTTTCTGAACTTAGCTTTGAGTTCGGCCGCTACTCTTAGTACTAATGGGAGAAATAATTATCGATCGGTAGCAAGAGCTAGCTTGGGATTGGACAGTCTTTGGGGACAGGATTTAAGTTTAGAGGTATACGGTAATGCCCAGAATTTTAACCGGAATTACGAAAGTACGGGAGATGATTTCCGAGCCAATATTTATAATGCAGCCTTGGTTTATCGCCCCATAAAAAACCAGGAATTTGTCTTAGGCCGGCGATTGAACCGTCGGGTTGCTTCCCTAGGTGCCATAGATGGATTGCAATGGGAGGGGCACTGGGGGAATTGGACTAGTGGAGTGATTGCAGGTAGCAGGCCCGATTTTGAGAATTATGGCTTTAACCTCAATCTCATGCAATATGGTGCCTATGGAGCTTACGATTGGAGCAATACTCAAACAAAACAAAGAGGGCAGTTGAGTTTAGGCTTAATGGAGCAGCGCAATGGAGCGGGAATCGACCGCAGATACCTTTATACGCAACAGAGCTTGCGCTGGGGTAAGCTATATGCCTTTACTTCCGCCGAAATAGATCTATATGAGAATTTTGACACTGCTCAAGCTGCAAACACCGCACGATTGAGCTCATTATACCTGTCTTTGCGCTATCGATTAAACTCGCGCTGGACAGTATTCGCCTCTTACGATAATCGACAACAAATTATATTCTTTGAAAGGTTTGATTCGGAAGTCGAAAGATTGCTTTCGGAGCAAGGCGCTAGGGAAGGGTATAGGTTCAGGACTAATTATCGCTTTTTTAAATCCACCCATTTAGGCTTGTCTTATAACCTAAGAACTAACCCTACCTACGGTAATAATGCAGAAAATCTTCAGGCCTCTCTGAGTCAGCATAATTTACCCTGGCTGGGTGGAAGTATCAGCTACCGATTTAATCTTAACCGGAATGGCAATTTGAATTCAGAGATTAATTCCATTCGCTACGCTAGAAACTTTCGCTCCGGTTCGAGATTGTCTGCCTATTATCGGTATGTATCTTTCCAGTATGCCCTAAGAGAGATTACCTTAGATGCGCAACATTATTATGGCATCGAGTATTCCCAGGCCTTAAGAAACGACTGGAATTTAGGTCTGATGGCGGAATATAGCATGATACATCAGCAAGATCAACTGCGAATCTTTTTAAGGTTAAACAAACGACTTAAGTTTTGAGAATGAGGATAGTGATTCCCTTAGTGGTACTGCTTTTAGTGGCCTGTAACCCACAACCCAAGGTATTGGAAGGAAATAATGAAGCGGCTCAGCAAATCTTTAGTTCCGAACAGCCCAGTAGGCTTGGTAGCAGTTCAACCGCGGATACAGAGCATCGTGTATTTGTGATTGACACCTTGCAAGGCAGTCGATATTCCTACCTCAAAGTGAAGGAAAATGACCAGGAGTTTTGGTTGGCCACCTTAAAAGCCGAGTATAAACTCGAGGAAGAATATCGCTTTAGTAAAGGTTTGTTTAAGACCAACTATCACTCGACGGAATTTAACCGCGGCTTTGATAAGATCTATTTAGTTTCTGACTTAAGACCAGCTTATTCCAGTAACCAACAGCAGGCCTTAGATCGAATGTTTAAGGGTCAAAACGGGAGTCCATCAGCCGAAAGGCCACAGACCACTGCCATTGAAGGAGGTGTAAGCATTCGTGATTTAGTGCAAAATGCCGATGATTACGCCGACAAGGAAGTTATCTTAAATGTGAAAGTGGTAAAAGTTAATGCCAATATTATGGATCGCCATTGGCTGCATTTGCAAGATGGAAGCTTCGATAGTTTTGATTTAGTAGCAACCTCGGAGACGGTCATTCCCGTGGGGCATATTGTAAATATAAAAGCCACCCTGCGCAAGGATAAGGATTTTGGGGCCGGCTATAGTTATGACCTAATTTTGGAGAATGCAGAATTGATTCCTTGATGAGCGAAAAGAAAACCATCCTAAACCGTTTTATCAATACTTTTTTTGGGCGAAAAGCCGCCCTGTTTTATATCCTGGCCTTCGCCTTGGCCATTGGGGTAGCCACTTTTGTAGAAAATGATTTTGGTACGGACAGTGCTCAAAAGGTCATTTATCAATCTTGGTGGTTTGAATTATTGCTAATACTCTTCTCAGGAAGCATTTTAAAGAATATCCTTGATTTCCGCCTGGTTCAAAGAAGAATGTGGGCGGTACTTTGCTTTCATCTTTCCATAATTGTGATTATCATAGGGGCAGGTGTAACCCGCTATTGGGGCTTTGAGGGGATGATGCATATCCGTGAAGGAGCTTCCAGTAATCAGTTCTTATCTAGCGAGGCCTATTTACAATTGCGCTTTTCAAAGGACGGAACTGAATACACTATGCAGGAGCCAGTACTTTGGTCTTCCTTAGGTTCAAATCATTTTGAAGAATCCTATCAAATAGCTGGTGAGCTGGTCGAGGTAAAGCTGAAGGAAATCTATTTCAATCCAGAGTATGAAATAGTAAGCAGCGAATCTGGTCAAGCACTATTAAAGGTGGTTTTTGGCTCTTCGGAGGGTAGGGCAAGCTACTATTTGGAATATCCTAGTCAGCGTGTGATTGGCGGAGTCCCCTTTTACTTTGGACCGGGACAAATGCCAGGAGTATTTTGCATTAATCTCGATGAAGCAGGACAACCTCTGGTCTATTCCGATAAGCCTTATGCCTATATGCGAATGGCGGATCAGAGTCAATTTGAAATAGGAGCGGACAGCATTATGCCTTTGGCCTTGAGAAGTTTATATCGATGGAATGACAAAGCTTTTGTCTTTGGTGAATTCCAGTCTTCAGCTCGATTGGAACGTCGTCAAGGTGACCAGAAAATTAAAGCAGGGACCGATGTAGGCTTGGCCTTTGAGGTGGAGCATCAAGGTGAGACCAAGGAGCTTTATTTGGTCGGTTATAAGGGTGGAAGAGGAAATTATCAGGATTTAGATTTGGGAACCATGCAGATGTCCATGGCCTATGGTTCCGTTTATAAGCCGGTGGATTTTAGCATTAAGCTTCATGATTTTGAAATGCAGCGTTACCCTGGGACCAATTCCCCAGCATCCTATGCCAGTGAAGTTGAGGTATTCAATGGAGCCGATGAAAACTTTCGATTTCGGATTTTCATGAACAATATTCTTAATTATGGGGGCTACCGATTCTTTCAGTCCTCCTATGACCGCGATGAATTAGGAACTTATCTTTCGGTTAATCACGATTATTGGGGTACTCTTATCACCTATATTGGTTATGCCCTTCTAACCTTAGGGATGATTTGGACCTTGCTTTCAAGGAATACCCGATTTTATCAACTAGGCCAACAGATAAAAGCTATTCGTCAAAAACGTGGCGCGGCCATAATCTTGCTATTATGCAGTTTCCAGGCCATTTCGCAAACTGAATTACAATCGGATTTACACCCTGTAAGCGCTGAACATGCGGATTATTTCAGTACGGTCTTAGTACAGGATATTCGAGGGAGGATGAAGCCAATGCATACCTTGAGTAGAGAGGTAATGCGGAAACTTTCTGGTAAGGAAGAATACCGAGGATTAAGCGCTGACCAGGTATTATTAAGTGTTTGGTCCAATAATGCTGAATGGTACGCGGAGCCTATGATTAAGCTTCCTTATCACCCGAAATGGCAAGAGCTGGGTTTCGAAACCCCAGTTCAGCCTTACAAGGCCTTTTTTAACACCGATGGATCCTATAAACTAGCGGCTGAGGTGCAAGCGGCAAATGCGGTTATCGACAAGGAGAAGGGGACTTGGGAGAAGGCACTGCTTAAGTTGGATGAAAAGGTCAATATCTACAATATGATGTTGTCGGGCTATCTCCTTAAAATTGTGCCTCTGGAAGGGGATGAAAATAATACCTGGGTGTCGGATTATTCTCATGGCCAGCAGTCTTCGATTGTAGCTGACCGGCTATTTCCTGCTTATTTGGAGGCCCTGCGCCGGGCACGTGAATCCCAGGATTACAGCCTGGCTAATGGCATAATTACCGAGCTAAAGAAATACCAAAATGCCCAAGACGCGGATATTTTGCCCAGTGAACGTCAACGCTCTTTGGAGATTACCTTGAATAAACTAAAGGTATTTAACCGTCTTGCTCTGGTTTATACCCTTTTGGGGGTAGCTTTTTTAATCAATTTATTTCTGCAGGTTTTTCGGCCTCAAAGTAGGTTTAAGACCATGCATCAAATCCTTCTAAGCTTATTGCTCTTGGCTTTTGCCTTTCACACTTTAGGGCTTGGGCTACGTTGGTACGTTTCGGGTCGCGCTCCATGGTCTAATGGTTATGAAAGTATGATTTATATCGCCTGGACAGGCACGCTGGCTGGTTTACTATTTAGCAGGAAATCTTCAGGAGCTTTAGCGGCCACCAATGTATTAAGTGGGGTGGTTCTACTTATCGCAATGCTGAGTTTTCTCAATCCGGAGATCACGCCATTGGTGCCGGTTCTAAGATCATATTGGTTGACCATTCACGTTTCACTAGAAGCAGGTTCTTATGGTTTCTTAATGCTGGGGGCACTAATTGGAGTAATAAATCTTCTGTTGATGATATTCCTCAATTCGGAAAACAAAGGGCGGATTAGGGATATGGTTTCAGAGATGACCAAGCTCAGCGAAATGACCCTTATTGGAGGTTTATTTATGCTAAGTATAGGTACCTATTTAGGAGGCGTTTGGGCCAATGAAAGCTGGGGTCGATATTGGGGATGGGACGCGAAAGAAACCTGGGCTTTAGTATCTATTTTGGTTTATGCCTTCATTTTGCACATGCGATTTGTACCAGGATTAAAGGGTGCTTTTGCCTTTAATTTTGCCAGTTTATTCGGCCTGGCTTCAATTATCATGACTTATTACGGAGTGAATTACTACCTCTCAGGTTTGCACTCTTATGCGGCGGGTGATCCCGTGCCCATTCCCGCATGGGTCTATTATTCCATCCTGTCCCTAGCGATTATAAGTATGCTAGCTTACTGGCGCCAATCTCAAATCTGGAAAAAGTCATAAAAATTTCCTTATCGCTTAGGGCCACGCAAGGCCAATAAAAGCCCTAGCCTTTTGCCGTACTATTTTGCGATATGGGAGAGGACTAGGCGATGTATCGAACATCCATTCGTCACAAAAGGCGAATCTGGCCCAAGCCCCTGCTTGGCATCGAGGTACGACTAGCCCTAGAAATTCGGTTTAAGCATATATTTAAGGTAGAAGTCTTCAATTACCTCTACCGCTTCATCTGCGGTATCTACCAGCTTGAAAAGTTCAAGATCTTGCGGACTAATATTGTTTTCTGCCTCTAGCAGAGTGGCTTTTATCCAATCAATTAAACCGCCCCAGAATTTTTTACCGACCAAAACAATCGGGAAACGCCCAATCTTATAAGTTTGGATAAGGGTGAGGGCTTCAAACAATTCATCCAAGGTGCCAAAGCCTCCGGGCATCACGACAAATCCCTGGGAGTATTTTACGAAAATCACCTTGCGCACGAAGAAATAGTCAAAATCAAGACTCTTATCGGAATCAATAAAAGGATTCGGCTCTTGTTCCATGGGAAGGTCGATATTAAGACCTACCGAGTTGCCATTGCCTTCTTTAGCTCCTTTGTTTCCGGCTTCCATAATTCCAGGACCGCCTCCGGTAATAATACCAAAACCACTTTGGGTGAGCTTATAGGCAACTTCTTCTGCTAATTTGTAATATGGATTATCTGGTTTGGTCCGCGCTGAACCAAAGATTGATACACAGGGACCCATCCGAGCCATTGATTCGTAACCATTTACAAATTCACTCATGATTTTAAATATCCCCCATGAGTCATTGGTGCGAATTTCGTTCCAGCTCTTAGGCTCAAAAGCCCTTTTTAATGAATCCTCTGATTTTGCCATTATTTTCTTTTTAATTCGTTTGCTAAAAATCTCGCGGTGTGCCCTACGGGTTTCTTTACTAAAGACTCTGGACTACCGCTGAAAACCACAGTCCCACCTTTGGCACCTCCTTCCGGACCGATGTCAATAAGGTGGTCCGCTAGTTTAATAACGTCTAAATTGTGCTCAATGATAAGTACGGTATTACCTCGGTCCACTAATTTATTCAATACCTCCATTAAAACACGAACATCTTCAAAATGAAGACCGGTAGTGGGCTCATCTAAAATATAGAGGGTTTTTCCAGTATCTCTTTTACTCAGTTCAGTGGCTAGCTTCACTCTTTGGGCTTCGCCTCCGGAAAGAGTGGTTGATTGTTGACCCAAGGTTATATAACCCAGACCAACATCTTGTAGGGTTTTGAGCTTTTGATAGATCTTGGGAATGCTCTCGAAAAATTGCACGGCCCGATTAATGCTCATATCTAGCACATCTGCAATGCTCTTGCCTTTATAGCGCACCTCCAAGGTTTCGCGGTTAAAACGCTTTCCTTGGCAGGTCTCGCAGTCTACATAAACATCGGGTAAGAAGTTCATTTCAATAACCCGAATACCCGCGCCTTCGCAGGTTTCACAGCGCCCGCCCTTTACATTAAAGCTAAATCTACCGGGCTTATAAGCGCGGACTTTCGCTTCGGGAAGATTGGCAAATAAGTCTCGAATATGGGAAAGCACCCCGGTATAGGTAGCAGGATTTGAACGAGGAGTCCTTCCAATTGGGCTTTGGTCTATATCAATAACCTTATCGATATGCTCTAATCCCTTAAGACTCTTATAGGCTAAAGGTTCTTTAACTGACTGATAGAAGTGTTTTGAAATCGCGGGATAGAGGGTCTCATTGATGAGGGTCGATTTCCCTGATCCAGATACTCCACTTACCACCACGAGCTGTCCAAGGGGTAGCTTTAAATTGACTTTCTTCAGGTTATTTCCTTCCGCCCCCTTTAATTCGATAAAGTTCCCATTCCCTTTCCTTCGCTCTGCAGGGATTTCAATATCTTTCTTACCATTGAGATATTGAGCCGTAATACTCTCACTACTTTTTATGGCATTGAGATCTCCTTGAGCCACAATTTCCCCTCCGTGTCGGCCGGCACCCGGGCCAATATCAAGGATGAAATCCGCTTCTTCAATCATATCTCGATCGTGCTCTACAACAATTACCGAGTTCCCTAGGTCTCGAAGCTCCTTTAGCGATTCGATTAATTTTTCATTATCGCGTTGGTGTAGACCAATACTGGGTTCATCGAGGATGTATAGAACATTTACGAGCTGGGAACCAATTTGGGTGGCCAAACGGATTCTTTGGGCTTCCCCTCCCGATAGAGATTTTGCGGGACGGTTGAGGCTGAGGTAATTAAGTCCAACATTTAGAAGAAATCCGGAACGGGTTCTTAGCTCTTTCAGGATTTCTAAGCCAATGCGGCGCTGATTCTCGGTCATTTTGCTGTCCGCCTTAGCTAGCCAATCGTAAAGATGTTCTACATCCATACGAGCTAAATCAGCAATACTTTCACCGCCGATTTTAAAATGTCGTGACTCCTTGCGCAAGCGATCACCATGGCACTCTGGGCAAACAACTTCATTCATAAACCCTTCGGCCCAGCGCTTTATATTTCGGCTTTTTGTTTCTTCGCTTTGTTGGGAGATAAAATTCACCACCCCTTCAAATTTGAGACTGTATTTCCGAGTTATACCCAAAGTTTTATTGGGAACCTCAAATACCTCATCCGCGCCGTATAGTACTGTATCCAAACCTTCTTTAGGAATGTCTTTGATGGGCGTACTAAGTTTGAAACCATAGCGATCACCGATGATTTCAATCTGATTAAATATCCAATTGGTCTTAAATTCACCAAGAGGTGCTAGTCCACCTTGTTTAATGCTCTTATCAGGATTGGGTATTACCTTGGAAATATCAATTTCATGTACCTGTCCGAGTCCATTACATTTTGGGCAAGCGCCTTTGGGTGAGTTAAAGGAGAAGGTATTCGGTTCGGGCTCGGGATAAGCAATTCCGGTACTAGGACACATTAAATTACGACTGAAGAAATGCAATTTTGGGTCCTCAAACTTTTGCACCATCAAAACTCCATTGCCCTGAGAGAGGGCAGTTTGAAGTGATTCCAAAAGTCTTTTTTCATCTCCAGAATCTACTCGTAAACGGTCAATTACCAATTCAATATCATGGGTTTTGTAGCGATCTAAGCGCATACCATGACCAATGTCCTTAATCTCGCCATCTACTCGCACTTTCAAGAAGCCCTGCTTAGCTACTGAGGCAAACAATTCGCGGTAATGTCCTTTTCGTGATCGTACTAATGGGGCGAGGATGTAAACGCGCTCGCCTTCAAATCGCTCTACAATTAAATTCTTTATCTGGTCCTGCGTGTAACTAACCATTTCCTCCCCGGTTTCATAAGAATAAGCGGTGGAGGCCCGAGCGTATAGAAGTCGCAGAAAATCATAAATCTCCGTTACAGTTCCCACCGTGGAACGCGGATTCCTACTGGTGGTCTTTTGCTCAATTGAGATTACCGGACTTAAACCGTTGATCTTATCTACATCTGGCCTATCCATGTTCCCAAGGAACTGCCGGGCATAAGCGGAAAAAGTTTCGATATATCGACGTTGACCTTCGGCGTAAATGGTGTCAAAAGCCAGGGAGGATTTACCACTGCCACTAAGGCCTGTAATCACCACTAGCTCATCGCGGGGGATCTCTAGGTCAAGGTCTTTTAAGTTGTGTACTCGAGCGCCGAGTACTTCAATTTTTTCGGATTCCAAAGGGACAAAACTTCAAATTCGAGCAAAAATACAAGTCTTTTTAACCATAGAGGAGGAGGGAATGTTTTATTCTTCCTTGTAAGGCCAAATAGAATTTTAAGGGCCCGGTATTTGCTGCTTGAAACTCAAGATTTCCTTAACAATCGCTGTTCAATACTTGTGTTAGCTCTTAGTTCGTTAAGCATTGATAGGCCATATTTTTGTAGATTAAATACCCATTCATGTCCCGCATTTCACTGCTTCTACTCCTCATTTTCTCTTCCAAGTTCATCTCAGCACAAAATGCCGTGATTTATCAAGCCGACACCAATTGGATTGAGGCGCAAATGCAAAGCATGAGCATGGATGAAAAACTGGGTCAGCTATTTATGGTCGCCGCTTATTCCAATAAGGGAATGGAGCATCAGGTTGAAATCCAAAAACTTATAAAGGAGGAGCATATCGGGGGATTGATATTCTTCCAGGGCAGCCCTAAGGAGCAAGCGCGCTTAACGAACTCTTATCAGCTCAATAGCAAGGTGCCTTTAATGATAGCCATGGATGCTGAATGGGGGCTGGCTATGCGTTTACCAAACACCTTTAAATTCCCTTGGCCCATTACTTTAGGCGCCTTGAGGGATACTACCTTGGCCTATGAGTATGGCAAGGCGATAGCGGAACATTGCCAGGCACTCGGGGTCCACGTCAATTTTGCTCCGGTAGTAGATATTAACACCAATCCTAAGAATCCCATTATTGGCGCCCGGTCATTTGGGGAGGATCCCGAAAAAGTAAGTCGTATTGCCGCGGCTGTTATGCGGGGTATGCAATCGCAGAAAGTTTTGGCTGTTGCTAAGCACTTTCCTGGACATGGCGATACGGATGCAGATTCGCATAAGACCTTGCCCAGTGTGCCCTATGGCCGGGATCGATTAGACGCGGTAGAATTGTATCCTTACCGCCAATTGTCCCAAAGTGGTCTGGGAGGCGTTATGGTAGCCCACCTTAATGTGCCGGCTTTGGAGCCAAGTGGAAAGCCAACCTCCTTGAGTCCCAAAGTAATCGACTTGTTGCGGAATGAAATTGGTTTCGATGGCTTAACCTTTACTGATGCTCTAAACATGCAAGGGGTGGCCCGGGATTATCAGCCGGGAATGGTAGATTTAGAAGCGGTGAAAGCTGGGAATGATGTACTTGTTTTTAGCCAGAATGTAAAATTAGCCAAGGCCCAAATTATCGAGGCCTTAAAGTCGGGAGCAATAGACACAGCAAGTATAGAGGCGAGTGTAAAGCGCATTTTGGCGGCTAAATACTGGATGGGTCTTGCGGAAAAAAAGCATATCGAAGCTAGCAATCTCAATCAATCCCTAATTCGCGAACAAGATCAAATCCTAAATCGAAATATTTACGCCGAAGCGACCACCTTATTAATTAATAAAAACAAAACGCTACCGGTTAAAGAACTTGGCGATCTGAAAATCGCTTGTGTAAGCGGCGGGACAGAGGTGAGTCCCCATTTCGGGGAAATGCTTAAGAAGTATACCCAAGTAGAGTATTTCGAATATACCGAGAAGCTTGAAGAGGATATTATTGCCTCCTTGGCGGATTACGACTACGTTATTTTAGGAGTGTACACCTCCAATGCAAATCCATGGAAATCCTATAAAATCTCTACCAAGTTAAGACGCTTTGCTAAACGTATCGGCTTGCAGAATAAGTTGATAATAAGTGTATTTGCTAATCCCTACTCGCTGATAGATTTTCCTGAAGCTCGAGAGGCTGAGGCTTTATTAATGGCTTATCAAAATCACCATGATGCAGAGGCCGTGGCCGCGCAGATTATTTTTGGGGCCCTGGGAGCTAAAGGAAGGTTGCCTGTTTCTGCCGGGGAGCCCTTTGAAGCGGGCTTTGGACTAAATACCCAGGCTATAGGGCGCTTAGGTTACCATTACCCTGGTGCAGTGGGCTTGGATTTTGAAGTGCTCAATAAAATTGACGGCCTGGTAAAGGAAGCCATGGATCAGGGAGCTACCCCCGGAGCCCAAGTCTTAGTCGCACGAAGGGGTCAAGTGATCTTTCATAAAAACTATGGCTATGCCGATAGCGAGAAAAAGCAAGAGGTCCTTTCCGAGAACATTTATGATCTCGCGAGTATCACCAAAATTGCGGTTACTGTCCCTTTATTAATGGCCCTTGTCGAGGAGGGCAAAATAAACCTCGATCAAACCGTAGGATACTATCTACCTGAAGCTAAGGGGACCAATAAGGAACATTTAGTGCTTCGGGAGATTTTAGCGCATCAAGGACGTCTTAAACCTTGGATTCCTTTTTACCTCGAAACTCTAGATCAAGGAAAGTATAAAGAGGGATATTACGGCAAACAGCGAAATTTTGAATATCCAAATGTGGTTAGTGAGGGCTTATACAGCCAGCGCTACATGCGAGATACCATTTTAAAGCGCATACTTGACTCTGATTTACTTCCCAAGAAAGAATATCGCTACAGCGACCTTGGCTATTATCTTTTTATGCTGATCATAGAGCGGATGGAAGGTCAGCCGATTAATGAGCTGATACATCAGAAATTATTTAAACCCATGGGAGCGAATACTATGGTCTATCGCCCATTAAATGTATACCCGGTTAATTTAATTGTACCCACGGAAAATGATGAGGTCTTCCGGCGTTCCTTAATCCGCGGCTATGTGCATGATCAGGGGGCGGCATTATTAGGTGGGGTAGCCGGACATGCAGGCTTGTTTAGCACGGCTAATGACCTCGCGAAGCTCATGCAAATGTATATGCAGAAAGGCGAGTATGCTGGACAGCGGTATTTTGATTCGGTTACTGTTAATGAATTCATCCGCTGTCAATACTGCCAAAGTAAAAACCGACGCGGGATCGGTTTTGATAAACCTCAGCTTGAAGGGCCGGGACCCACTTGTGGATGTGTTTCTGACCGAAGTTTTGGCCATAGCGGATTTACCGGTACTTTAGCCTGGGCGGATCCGGAAGAGCAAATTGTCTATATTTTTCTATCTAATCGGGTTCATCCGAGCGCAGAAAATCGAAAATTGCTTTCCCTTTCCACACGAACTAAAATTCAAGAAGTAATCTATGAAGCCATTCAAACTCAAGAGCCAGCTGTACCTGTGCTTGGCATGGTTCCCTAGTCTTTTGATCGGACAACAAGATTCTGTCCAATTTCGAGATACCACTATAGTTAGCTTTCATGCCAACGGCTTACCAGCGGAAATGATTAATTACGATAGTGAAGGATTAATCGACGGGGTTTACTTTAAGTACCGTCAAACGGGTAGCATTACTAAGATGCAGTATTTTGCTCATGGGCAGATGGAAGGCCTGATGCTAAAACTGAGCAATCGGGGAAAGATTAAGGAAGAAGGCCATTACAGCAAGGGATTACAGCAAGGACTATTTACTAAGTACTACGACAATGGTACCAAACAAGAGCAAAATACTTATGTAGATGGGAAGCGTGATGGGAAGGCTATTTGGTATTATTCCAATGGCAATATGAGTACTATGCTGAGCTATGTTATGGATGTATTACAAGGCGAGGCTAAATCTTTTTATAAGGATGGGGAACTAAAGTCCGTCTATACCTACGAGGACAATCAAAAGCAGGGGACCTATCGCGAATATCACAAGGATGGCACCCTTAAGGTTGAGGGTCAATATAAGGATGACAAGAAAGACGGTAAGTGGATTTATTACACCGAAGAAGGTGAAGTCCTAAAAACCGAGAAATACCGAAAAGGAGAATTACGATAAAGTGAATATAGGAATCGTTGGATATCCCACTTATGGTGGAAGTGGAGTAGTGGCTACGGAATTAGGAATGTCGCTAGCCAAGCAAGGTCATAAGGTTCATTTTATATCCTATTCCCAGCCTGTGCGCTTGGATGTGCTGGAACCCAATATTTATTATCATGAGGTAAATGTCCAAGATTACCCCTTATTTGAGTACCAGCCCTACGAGTTGGCCTTAAGTAGCAAGATGGTAAACGTGGCCTTAAAGTACAAGCTAGAGGTGATTCATGTTCACTACGCGATTCCACACGCTTATGCGGGCTTCATGGCCAAACAAATTCTCAGGGATAAGGGGGTGAAGTTGCCGATTGTCACCACCTTGCACGGTACGGATATAACCTTAGTGGGCCGCAACCCTAGTTATAAGCAGGCGGTTACCTTCAGTATCAATCATTCGGACATTGTAACTTCAGTAAGCGAGAGTCTTAAACAAGATACCCAGGCATTTTTCAATATTAAAAGAGAGATAAAAGTTATTCCTAACTTTTTAGATCTGGAGCTCTATAAGCCCGATGATAGCTGCAAGCACAATTTTGCGGAGGAAGGAGAAAAAATTATCACCCATGTTTCTAATTTTCGGAAGGTGAAACGAATCCCTGACGTGGTGGAGGTTTTTCATCGGCTGCAGCAAAAAATTCCCGCCGTGCTTCTCATGTTAGGAGATGGCCCCGAAAAGGAACGCGCGCGTAAACAAGCGCAAGACCTGGGCATTGCCGAAAAGGTGAAATTTTTAGGAAAGACCTCCGACGTGGAACGCATACTCTGTATTTCGGACTTATTTATTTTACCCTCCGAAAAGGAAAGCTTTGGACTGGCCGCTTTGGAAGCGATGGGAGCAGGGGTGCCTGTTATTTCATCGAATACTGGAGGTTTAGGTGAGGTGAATATTCACGGCGAAACGGGCTTCACAGCGGATGTAGGAGATGTTGAGTCCATGGCAAAAGGCGCCTTCCAAATCTTGGCAGAAGACCAAAGACATTTGCAATTTGCTCAGGCGGCCAGAAGAAGAGCGGAGCAATTTTCTATCGATAAGATTTTGCCGCATTACTTGCGGGTTTATGAAGATGCCATAGAGGCCTGCCATGACTGAAGTCATAATTCAGCGTCGCGATAGAGCGGCCTATTTTGAATCCTACCCTCTTTACATAAATCGTGAGCAGGTTGGACGCATAGGTTTTGCCGAGACCTATAAGCTCAATTTAGAGCCCGGTCGATATCAATTGCATTGTGGTGGATTATTTGGCTTGGAGGATAATATCTGGCTGGATATCGGAGATCATCGTAAGGCATTATTTCTCAGTGCAGAGTTCGTAAAGCGCAAATACAGGCCTTGGCCGAAGTATTACAGGATGCGATGGACGGAAACCACGCCGATGCAGATTAAGTCTGATGAGGAACAGGCCTATTTAAAAAATGATCAGGCTAATGCTTTAATTCGAGCCTTTGCCTTTGCCGCACTTTTGTGTATAGCGGCGGCCTGGTTGTTCTGGCAAAGTCAAGTACAGTCCGAAATCATCCTGCAATTTTTTGCGGGACTTTGTTTAGGCTTCATCCCCTGGGCCTACAGAGGAGTGCTTCTATCACAGATAAAGAAAGCTTAGCCTCCCACCCGCTTGGTTGGATACCCCTTTTTATTCAAGTAATCTAAAACTTTTGGTCGAAGGTCACCTTGGATGATAATCTCCCCATCCTTCACACTACCCCCAGTGGCGCAATGTGATTTTAGGCCTTTGGCTAAATCTTTAAGAGCTTCATCAGAACCTTTGAATCCCTTGACAATCACCGCGGTTTTTCCACCACGTCCCTTTTTTTCGAAGTGCACTTCTAGTAATTGCTCGCCAGGATTTAAATCTTGAGTGTCCTCTTCTTCATCAAAACCTTGAAAACCTGCAGATCCAGTAGAGAATACCATCGATCCTAAGTCTTCTAAAGAATTGGTTTTTTTCTTAGCCATGATTGTATTTTCGACAAAGGTAAAGTTGTGGCGCTTATTTAGACTTCCGTTTTTTACTCGCTTTGGCTAATGGATTAAAATCTAAACATCGTTGAATCCACTTTTCCAAGTCATCATCTAAATCAAGACCCTCCGGATCTATAAATAAATATCCCTTCATCGGGCGTCCAGTAAAATCCATTGGCCTGGCACCGGTTTCGGCTAGGAAGCCCTCATATTCTTCTGGGTTCAGTCGTACCATCATATGGTCTTTCACCACGCCCAAACACATCTTTTCATCTACCATATAGCATAAACCGCCCATCATCTTTTTTTCCTCAAAGACAATGGAACGGCGCTTTAAACTGTTGGAAATGCGTTCAGCTAAGTATTCGTCGTAGGGCATGATTAAGGCTTTACTGTATAACTGTTAAAGGATGCTTGACGACTGGACTGCTGTTGGTAGACAATTAATGGAATCAAAAAGCTGATGCTACTGATCGCACCATAATATTCCCAAAGCAGAATAGTAACACAGACACCTAAAGCTATTCCAATTAATGTAACAAAGAGGCTTTTCTCCGCGTGAATCTGATTTACATGACGTTCTTGGTCAGCCGCACAATGGGGACATTGCACCCTAATCATTTTGCCCCGTTTCATTTCTAAATCGGGTCGGGTATTCGCCCTAAATCTAAGCTTGAAACTCTTCGAACATGATTTGCAATGCGTGTAGAGAGGCATACTAAGACGATAAAATTTTCACCAACCAAAGGATCAAGTAAAGTCCTAAACCTGTGCCGAAAGCAACCACGGCGATAACAAATCCTACTCTTATGATGGAGACGTCAATATTTGATTTCTCACTGAGCCATTCTGATACTCCTAAAATCATTTTTGGAATTTTGCCCTGAAATTACAAAATCAGCGCAAGGCTTTAAGATTCAGTTTCAGAGTTTGGTATTCGGCTACAAATCCTCCTTCTGGGCCCCAGTTCCAATTACTTTGTCCCGTGCATAAAGGAAAAACCTCTACTTCGGCTAGAGATAGAGTTTGGGTTTGATAACGCCCTTTTGGATCTTCAATAACTAGATTGTGAGCATTGTAGGGTAATCCTCCGGAGACAAAAACATAATTCCGTTCTGCGAACCAAAATCGAATCGTCCAAGGATTCATCGGATTCATGTTGTCAATTATACCGCTGTGAGTGGTGCTGTCTGGGTTTTGCCACATATAAATGGTGTCATCCTGCCACTCATTTTCTCGCCAGTAGGAATCCACTAAGCGCAAGCCATTGCTGTCGGCAAAACTAATCCGCAATCCCTTGACCACCCCTTCGTCCATTTCACCATGTGGCTCCACGACGAAGATATAAGCACCATCAAAAGGACAGTGCTGGGCGGAGGCCAGGCTGCTTAAAAATAACAGGCCTAGAATATAGTTTAGGCAAAGATTTCTATTCATTTTCAATAGTTTTAGTAGGAGTGTCCATCGCATGCTCACTTGTTCCCCCAAGACTATCGTGGTGCATTAGGGGCAATTCTGAGCTATATTCCTCTTTAGCTGGTTCTGCGGATTGCAAGGCTTCAAGTTGATCCTTGGCCCAGTCGGTCAAGCTTTGTTCATTAACTCTAACATCCTCCAATACCACCTTCCCATCGAGAATCTTCACAACCGCATATCCAGCTTGATCCAGATCACTTCTTGAGGGCAAGCCCTCAGCGATCTCGGCAAGATCCTCCTGCATAAAGAATTTATCAAAGGGAAGCTCTACCGTCACCACTTGATCATTATAATTACCATACCGATAGCTTACCATTAGATAATCCTCATCTTCAGGAGGATTTTTTAACAGCTGGTTCAAAACGGTGTAGCCAGCGCTGTCCGTTTTTAGGCTCGCGTAAAGTTTTTCACCAGCTTGGAAATTGGTATCGGGCTGGTCAAGGTTCACCTTTTCAGCCTCAAATCTTAGTCGAACATAGCGTCCTCTAAATGGGTCAACCGGATCAATAGGGCGAGTTAAGAATCGATATTCTCGACCATTCTCTAAAATAGTTTCTTGCTCAAAAATTACTCTCGATGGGACATACCATTGTACTAATACCATGACTCCGAAAATGATCCAGATAAAGCTTTTATTACGCATTTCTTTTACTTTTTCGAATTAGGGAATAATTGGCTATAAAGAAACCCATACCGACCGCCAGAAAGAGGAGACCTCGTAGGATAAAGCTCAGCTCTGCGTCGAAAAAGCGAGCCGCAATTAGGGCACTGATCAGGACTAAGCCATAGTTCATTTGCGCCAAGTTACTTTCCCTGGAGCTTTGCCAAACAATATTAATTCCGATGCTAAGAATCACTAGGTTCACCGCGATGGCAACTAGGGGACTTTGATGGAAGAAAATGAGGAGCAACCAAATGATGAGAAAGGCATGGGTACTAAGGTCACGCTTCCAAGTTCCCCTTTGGCGAATCGGCCCTAAATAAATTGCCAAGATGGGGATTAATAAAAGGGCAGCCGCGAGGAATTCTGGACTGTATAGAATTCCATCCCACCAGCTTGGATTTGAGCGAAGCTTCTCCCAATACAGGTCAAAGCTCAGGACCAATAGAGAAATACTAAGTCCGAGCTGCCCAATCCATCTAAAGGCCCGAGATTTTAAGTGTTTCGGGAATAGAAAGGGCAGGCTATATATCAGGCTGAAGAAACTAAGAAAGAGAGGCGCTAATAATTGCCAATATTCGTGTGAAAGTTTAGAAAAACAGACTGTTAGCGATAGCAGGGCCATCCAATTGTGAAAACGGGTAAAATTCCCTTCTGGTTGTTTCCTTAATAAGCTTATCCAATAGGGCATCCAAAGCAAGAAAATAAGCCAGTATGCATAGAAATGATAGCTCTCAGGACCATAACCAAAAGTTGAAGTCCCGTATAGGCTTGCACCCAGGAGGAAGAGGAGCGAGCTCATGGAGGAACGCAGCAGATACATAACCGGAGTAGCCAAAAGTATCCAGCTTAATAAAAAGTCTTCAGGGCTTCCTTCGATATGATAAATCTGACTTACCAAGGAGATGCATGCGCCAATGGACAGGATTAAGAAACTTCCACTACTTTCACGCCAGGCGACTTGATTTCCTTTCCTCACCAGAGCAATGGCCACTAGGACCTGGGAAAGTAAAAGTGGGATGAATGCAATTATGGTTTTCGTCGACCTGGGAATTTGATCCCAATTATGAGCGATTATAAGAATGATTCCTAAGCCGACTAACAGAGCACCGAGAATGCTGAACACCAGCATAATGCGATTGGGACTTTCTTTGGTTTTTTGCCTGTAGTAGCTTTCTATGGCCCGGGCAGTTCCAGCATCAATTACCTCGGCCTCCACCAGTTCTTGGAGCTCTTTATTCCATTTCATGGACTTTTAATTAGCGTAAGCTCAAGCAATTTAAGGAAACCTATTAATTGCTTCGTCCCCAAGGAACTTGCCTGCCAATAACGCCAGAATTGACCTTTGATTGAATGTCAAGAACTATAGGTAGGATGATTTCCTCTGAAAGGACCGGTTTACCCTCCTTTATCTCCGGGAACCAAATCGGCATGGCACTAAAAATCTTGCGTAGCGTATTTTCTTCGCTCGTGGAGCTGAAGGTATAAGTCTCGTAAATCATACCGCTAAAGCCGTAAACCTTTTTATCTAGGTCAAGGAAGCGCAGCTCCACGATATTTCCCTTAGCATTGATTTTAAAGCTCAGCCCAAGGTTAGCAAGCTCGGGCCTAGTCGGGCCAAACTCTTGGACGAGGGCATTTTGTAAATAGACACTGAGCAAATAGTGACCTCCAGGGAAATGGGCCTCTTGGTATTGAACACCTGCTGCGGCTGCTTCAGCAAGATTGCGCACTGAGGCCTTGCCATAGTATTTAATTTCCCGGTTTTTATCATGATCGTACTCTATACCTTGCTGATTATGCTCTGCTAAGGGTTGATAAATCCAGATTCCTACCTTTTCGTTCCGAGAGTAAGAGCCACTACCCAAGAGGCTCCCATCCAATAGAAAGATTTCCGCTGCCCCATTCCGCACCGAATCTGCAGGGTCCGCGTAAAACCTTTCAAAGGGCTTACCCCCCTTATACTTAGTGTACATAAGCACACTATCCCTTTGCCCCATTAGCATATTAGATATGCCAAGAAGCAAAGGGATAGTGCTAAAGATGTATTTGTAAGTCCTAATTGGAACTAGACCTGATTTCCACCTACAGGTTTGGGATCTGGTCCCCATTTATTATCGCCAAATTCACTATCTGTAGCGTAGTAAACGATAAGGATGATAAAGCCAATTAGAGGAATCAATCCCAATAGGATGTTCCAGCCACTTTTGCCAATGTCATGCAAACGACGTACGGTAACCGCTAAACTTGGGATTAATACTGCCAGGGAGTAAATGCTCGAAATGATTCCGCCTCCTTCAAAGCCAGTTCCTAATGAATAATCAATTAGGGTAGAAAAAACACTGAAGATGATGTTAAAGAGAACAAACATCCAGAATTCTTGTCGTGTGGCTCTTCCAGAAAAATCAGCATACTGACGAAGGGCCTTGAGATACCAGTTCATAGTTTTTTGGTTGAATTAATGTCTGACCAAGGTAAGCAAGAGCTCTATTTCAAACCAATTTCTCGCAAACGTTCTTCTAAATATTCCCCAGCAGTAATATCATCATATAGTCTAGGGTGTTGATCGTCAATGCATTCCGCTAAACAATTAAGAGGCATTTCACTGCGAGGGTGCATGAAAAAAGGTATGCTAAAACGACTTTCAGACCATTTTTCCCGGGGCGGATTAACCACACGATGAATGGTGCTGCGCAGTTTATTGTTTGTTAAACGCTGCATCATATCTCCAACATTCACCACTATTTGACCGGGTAAGGCGGTTACGGGAATCCATTCTCCCGCTTTATTAAGCACTTGTAATCCATCTGCGGATGCTCCCATCAAAAGGGTGATGAGGTTAATGTCACCATGTTCGGCAGCGCGAACCGCATCTTTAGGCTCCTCAGTAATAGGGGGGTAGTGGATAGGCCTTAAAATACTATTTCCATTATGCACCTGCGCTTCAAAATAGTTTTCATCTAAACCCAGGTAAAGAGCAATGGCTCTCAGCATATCACGTCCCGTAGCTTCAAGAGTCTGATAAGCTTCCTTGCCCACGGAATTGAAATGTTCCAAGTGGGTCACTTCAACATTATCGGGGTATTCTGCGGCGATAGAATCACCGTCTTCTACGTATTGACCAAAGTGCCAAAATTCTTTAAGGTCACCGGTATTGCGGCCTTTGGCATGTTCCTTTCCAAAACCGGTATAGCCTCTTTGGCCACCAATTCCTTCAATTTCATAATGGTCTTTAACTTCCTTCGGCAGATTAAAGAAGGCCTGTACCTCGCGGTACAGGGCTGCCACCAATTCGTCGCTTAGACGATGATTTTTTAAGGCTACGAAACCAATTTCTTCGTAGGCTTTGCCAAGAGCATTAACAAATGCTTGTTTTTCTTCGGCATTTCCGCTTAAAAAATCATTCAAGTCCACGGAGGGAATTCCGATCGAATGGCTCATAATTTGATTTTTTGCTAAGATACATACAATCGGCCTGCCTAGAGGTCTCCGCTGCAGCAAAGGATTCCCTTGCTTAATTTCTGTGATTTTCCGAGGCTCATTGCGGAGAAAACCTAAATTTGGTGCCCCTTATCTCGCTCTATGAAATTTCAACGCAAAGGACTGTCGGATCAAGAATTGATTGACTTCTACACTGCGCTCTTGCAACCTCGCTTAATCGAGGAGAAAATGTTAATAGCCCTGCGCCAAGGGCGTATCTCTAAATGGTTTTCAGGTTATGGTCAGGAGGCCATCTCCGTAGGGGCTAGTCTAGCCATGGATCAGGACGAATATATGCTTCCAATGCATAGGAACTTGGGGATTTTCACCACCCGTAAGGTTCCCTTATACCGTCTGTTCTCCCAATTTCAAGGCAAGGCCAATGGCTTTACCAAAGGTAGAGATCGCTCCTTTCACTTTGGAAGTCAGGATCATAAGCTGGTAGGGATGATTTCTCATTTAGGACCGCAAATGGGAATTGCCGATGGTATCGCATTAGCCCATAAGCTCAAAGATGAGAAGAAAGTTTGCCTGGTAATAACCGGGGATGGAGGAGCTAGCGAAGGAGATTTCCATGAAGCCTTGAATGTTGCCGCCGTCTGGAAATTACCGGTGATCTTTTTGGTTGAGAATAATCAATGGGGTTTGAGTACCCCTAGCCATGAGCAATTTGCCTTTAAGAGTTTTGTTTACAAGGCAATGGGTTATGGCGTTAAGGGCAAAAGCATTGATGGCAATAACCTTCTTGAGGTTTACCATACCATTCGTGAAATTCGTGAGGAAATACAAAAGGATTCGGTTCCATTTATTTTGGAGTGTCGCACTTTCCGCATGCGTGGACATGAGGAGGCCAGTGGTACCAAGTATTATCCTGAAGGTTTACAGGACGAATGGTCCGATCAGGATCCAGTAGAAAACTTCCGGGCTTTCATGATAAATGAGGATATAATTAGTCCGGATGAGAATGAAAACCTGACTCAGCGTTTAAAGCAGGAAATTAATGCCGCCTTTGAAGAGGCTTTTGCGGAGGAGAGTATCACTTTCGATGCGGAAACCGAGCTTCAAGACCGATTTGCTCCTTATGCTTTTGAAGAAAGACCCGCTGGCGAGGAGAAGGAGGATCGGCGTTTGGTAGATGCGATTCACGATGCTTTAGATCAAAGTATGGAGGCTCATCCTGAACTGGTTTTAATGGGTCAGGATATTGCCAAATATGGCGGGGTCTTTAAAGTTACGGAAGGTTTGGCTGATAAATATGGATACGATCGGGTAAGAAATACACCCCTCTGTGAATCGGCCATCGTTGGTTCCGGCTTGGGCTTGAGTATTTCGGGGATGAAAGCGGTAGTTGAAATGCAATTTGCGGATTTTGTTACTGAAGGTTTCAATCAAATTGTAAATAACCTCGCCAAGATTCATTATCGCTGGGGGCAGAAGGCCGATGTGGTGGTTAGGATGCCAACCGGAGCAGGGGTAGCAGCAGGACCTTTTCATTCTCAAAGTAATGAGGCATGGTTTACCCATGTGCCTGGATTGAAGGTGATTTACCCAGCCTTCCCGGCTGATGCAAAAGGATTACTGATAGCAGCTATAGAAGATCCAAACCCGGTATTGTTCTTTGAGCATAAGGCTTTATACCGTAGTATATCAGAACCGGTCGCGAATAATTACTACAACCTTCCCATTGGTAAAGCAGCGGTAGCAAAAGAGGGGCACAAAGCCACTATTATAACCTATGGGGCGCCGGTCCATTGGGCGCTTGATTTAGTTGAGGAACAAGGCTGGGACTTAGAAATTATTGACCTCCGTACCTTAATGCCCCTTGATGAAGAAACTATTCTGGCTTCCGTACGGAAAACCCATCGGGCTCTGGTGCTTACCGAAGACACCAGTTTTGGAAGTATTGCGAATGACATCGCCGCATTAATTACCGAAAAGGCCTTCGAATCTCTCGATGCACCCGTTCGTCGCTGTGCGAGTTTGGATACCCCGGTTCCCTTCGCCGCCGAATTAGAAGTAGGCTTCTTGGCTAAAAGCCGTTTGAAGGAAACTCTAGAGGAATTGTTGGCTTACTAAATTCGAAAGAGACTCTGGTATTCCAGGCTTACCACTGCGGTTGGACTTGGGTTCTCATGACAGCTTGAAATCTGCTTCTAGCGTTGGTAAAGCTGAATATTGCTTGTCAAGCCTTAATCTGGGCCTACCTGGCATTTTTCTATAGATCTACGTTGGCAGGGCCTAAAAGCAAAGATTAGGGAATTCTACGGAAGAAGGTTCTCAAAAAAGATTCTTTCTAAATTCATCCTATTTGAAAGTGCGGGATTTTAACTTGTACCTAAATTGACTGTAATTAAACAGCAACTTTGAAGTAAATAGGGCAATGGAATATTTGTATTCGGCCATAGGTTGTATAATGTTGGTTTTCACGCTTCTAATATTAAGGAAGGAGCAAAAAGTGAAATCTGATTACCTATTGATTTTAATCAATATTATACTCGGGCTTTACCTTTTATCTGATGTGTTAGTCAATAGAAATTTGAGTTCCGGGACGATAATTTTCCAGAATGTACTACCCCTATTACTTTTTCCAGTTTTTAATTTTTTCATCTACCAATTCACCCACTCCGATAAACGGAAGCCTTTGCAACTATATTTATACTTTTTACCTTCATTAGTTCTACTAGGGCTCAGTTTGATAGATCATTATGTCTATGATAATTATTCCAGTCAAGGTTTATTGAAAGCTCACTTTAATCATCCCGGTTTTTTTTATCAACTCATATTTAAGACCAGTCAAGTAGTATTCATTGTTGGCTTATTCATCTTGATTCGAAATCTCAGGAGTTTTAAAGTTGAAATTCGTAACAGATTTTCGGAGATTGAGAAGATTAATGTACAATGGTTAAGGCAGTTTACTTGGATTTATCTAGGAACAAGTATTATTACTCTTCTGCTATTTACTGGTCAAAATCTGCAGTGGCTTCCGTTAAAAGTAAATTCGGTTTATGCGATAGTTTTTGGAATTTTAACCGTCGCTATTTTCTACATGAATTATCAGGGGATTCATCATTTAACCTTAAAGGAGATAAAGAGGCCGGAATTCGAGTCAGGTTCCAAGGATCTATCCGCTGGAAGAAATGGGGAAATGCCTCTACTTAAGCCTGAGGTTCGAGAAAATTCCGCAAGTAAGGAGAACTTAGAAAAGGTTGACTTAGAATTTGAGCAAGAGTTGTTAACGCGCATTGAGACCGACAGCTTATACTTAAATCCCGAGCTCAGATTAGATGATTTAGCGGATATTTTAGGCAAGAATAAGCATGAAGTTTCAAGGATCATTAATGCCCGAGAGGGACGTACTTTTTATGACGTTATCAATACCTATCGCGTTCAACACCTCCAAAATTTGATGAATAAGCCAAAAAATTGGGAGTATACCATTCTGGCCTTGGCCTTGGAGAGTGGTTTTAATTCTAAGGCCTCTTTAAATCGTATATTCAAGAAGGTCAGTGGGTTAACCCCTAGTGCTTACCTGCAAGAGTGTAAAGCAAGGATTTCTGATTCCTAAGAAAGGGACTCATTCTATCGATTGAGACGATTCCAGCTGGGAATTAGAACAGATTTGCGGCAACTAAATAACACTCACAAATGAAAAATCTATTTTCAATTTTAATTGCAGCATTTTTTATCAACCCAAGCATCGCCCAACCGGATTTAAAACTTGATGATCAATTTAATATTGTATTTGGTGTTGGACAGATCTTGGCAGGAGGATTTAATGCCGAGATTAATCTTAGTCATAACCGATTAATGTTTGATTACTCCCATGGAATGAACCTAAAGTCACCTAATAGTTTTCTCGAAGAAGGAGCAGATAAGGACCAATTTTTGTCAGTCAATATTCCTTGGACCACAGGATTCGGGGTAGGATATCGTTTCAACGATTGGCTAAATCTAAGAGCCGAGCCAAAGTTGCATAAGTTTGAAATATATTATGATAACCAAGACTTTAACAGTTCAGATCTAATTGTGGATTACACCACCTTTACCCTTGGTTTAGGTCTGTACGCAAATTTCAGGCCTTTCAAAAATCAGGGGAATTTCTTGAAAGGACTGATGATAAGCCCTAATGTAAGATGGTGGCCGAATGTTTGGACAAGCTTAGATGACAATAGTTTTGAGTACTTCAATTCCCAAAACCAGCAACTATCAACTCACAATGCTAGAAATATTGGCATGGCTAATACTCCTTTTTTCTTTAATGTGAGCATCGGTTATTCCTTTGGGATTTGAAAATTTAAACCTTAAAATAGGCGCAGTTTTAACCCTGTGCTCGAGGGTGATATTTGAGGATGGTGTCCCGTAATTGCTCCTGACTAAGATGCGTGTAGATTTCGGTAGTGGTGATGCTTTCATGTCCAAGCATTTCCTGAACGGCTCGTAAATCGGCCCCATGTTTTACCAAATGGGTGGCGAAGCTATGACGGAAGGTATGAGGCGAAATCTTTTTCCGAATCCCCGCACTAGCAGCAGCATCCTTCACCAAGTGAAAAATCATAGCCCGGCTTAGTTTACCACCTCGTCGATTGAGAAATAGAATGTCCTCCGCGCCTTTTTGAATCGGCAGGTGATTTCGGATTTCATGGCGGTAAATATTAATCATCCTTTGCGCCAAGGGATTGATGGGCACCAGGCGTTCTTTATTTCCCTTACCTACCACTCTTATTAGCTCTTCTTTAAAAAAGAGATCCGATAGTCTTAAGCTTACTAATTCCGATACTCGTAAACCACAGGCATATAAGGTTTCAAATATGGCCACATTACGCATACCCTCTGGCTTGGACCGATCAATGCCATCAATCATTGCGGCAATTTCTGCCTCTTCCAAATATTCAGGTAGCTTCTTCTCCAACTTAGGTCCCTCTAAAAGCTCGGCCGGGTTTTCCTCGAGGTAATCCTCAAGAATGAGATATTTATAAAAGGCTTTTAAAGAAGAAATCAATCTTGCTTGGGAGCGACTGCTCAGCCCCGTATCATGATGAAGATCACGAAGGTATTTCTCGAGATGAAAGAGTTTTAGCTGTAAAGGACTTAAACTTAAGAGCTCAAAATGTTCCATCACCTTATTTAGATCTCGGAGATAGGCCTTCAGGGTATTATCAGCCAGGCCTCTTTCCAAGCGCAAATAATTCTTAAAATCTTCTAAAGCGGCGGTCCACTGCATTTTGACTAATTTGTCTGCCCTAAAGATAGCCAATGAAAATAGGTATTCTCAACGGGCCTAATCTCAATCTTCTCGGGCAAAGAGAGCCCGAAATTTATGGTAAGGATGGATTTGAAACTTACCTAGAGCGATTAATGGAGCAATTTCCTGATCATCACTTAAGCTATTATCAGTCCAATGAGGAGGGAGACTTAGTAAATGCCCTTCATGAAATGGGGGAAAGTTGTGATGGAATTGTGTTTAATCCAGCCGCCTTCACCCATACTTCTTTAGCCTTAGGCGATGCGGCCAAGGCCCTAGAGGTGCCGGTAGTGGAAGTGCATATTTCAAATGTTTACCAGCGTGAAGGATTTCGTCATAAAAGCTATATCTCACCAGCCGCCAAAGGAGTAATTACGGGATTAGGTTTGCGGGGCTACGAATTGGCTATCCGCTATTTATTGGATTAAATCTTTAAGAATTTAATGGTCTTGCTATAGTTGTTAAGCTGATCATCCAATTTACAGATATAGACGCCAAAAGGTAAATCCTCCAGCCACATCTTACGCTCAGCCCCAACGGCAAAATCAAATTCCTTCATTTTCAAACCCGATAAACTGAATATTTCCACATGACTAAAGTCTTGTGCTTCCGAAAGAAAAGCAAGGTCCCTAACGGGATTGGGATATAAACCAAGGGAATCGATGAGGATTTCCTCCTCAAAATCCAATTCGTCTGTGTATGAGTCCTCATAATAGCTTTGTCGAATCCGGACAGGATTATCCGGCAAGGAGTGATAAGTGGCCGAAATCCGAGGGTACCAATTGTTAAAGCCTTCTTTTAATACAACATTCCTAATTTTCACGGTACCATCGACCATCCAATTGGAGCAGTACAGGTTGTAGATTCCCACCGGTAGATCTTTGAATTCAAAGTTTCCGGTGCTGTCATCGCTCCAACGATAGAAGCTTCGGCCGGTTTCAACATTTATCACTCTTACCATAAAGTATTTTAAGGTGTCGGTTCCGTCTCGACTTCGCACAAGACCAGTCAATATGGCCTTGGCATCCTGAGCCATAGAAGGGAAGGCAATGAGGAGCGAAAGAATGAGGAGCGCATTTTTCATAATATCAGATTTAGGGTTCTAATATTTGGATGGCTAATCTTGAAAAGGGTTGCTCCAAGAATTAGGAGAATGAGATTTCCTGCTTAACTTAGAGCAACGAATATTAATTACATAAAGATGATTTTAAGTACCACAGAGAGTATTCCAGGAAAGGAAGTGACGGAGATTTTAGGTATCGCGCGCGGAAGTACCGTAAGGGCCCGGAATATTGGCCGAGATATTTTTGCCGGCCTAAAAAATATTGTAGGAGGCGAAATTGAAGAATATACCAAATTACAGGCTCATGCCCGAGAACAGGCCATGCAGCGTTTGCAGCAGGATGCCCAGCGTATGGGCGCCGATGCGGTGATTAATATCCGACTTACTACCGCGATGGTCATGCAGGGTGCAGCAGAGATTTTAGCTTATGGCACGGCCGTAAAACTTTCCTAAGATGGAGGCTCAAGGTATAGTGTTTTTGCAATTGGGCTTTTGGGCGATAATGCTGATTATCTTAATCGTTTTGCTCTTTCGACGCCTGCGAATTCGAGATAAGGAGAGCTTTGAGAAACGTGATAATTAGATGCCATGGACGCCGCCATTCGCAAGAAAATGAATTATAAAGGTGAACAGCCAATTTGGTTGGCTGTGCCCACCGAATTAGAACATTTGTTCAGTGATTTAAAAGCTTTGCATTCTAATGAGCCTGAGCGAACATTTACCTGGGCCTTGTCCTTTGTGCAAAAGCAAGCCGAACTGGAAAGGCTGGTCCTGGATCTAGCTCCTCGTATGGAGGGTGATGCTTCATTCTGGTTTGCCTACCCTAAGAAATCTAGTAAGAAATATCAAAGCGAAATCACCCGAGACTCTGGTTGGCAAATTTTAGGGGATCATGGCTATGAGCCAGTTCGCCAAATCGCCATTGATGAGGATTGGTCGGCCTTACGCTTTCGCAAGGTAGAATTCATTAAGACCCTCAATCGGAGGGCCAGCATGCGCCTCACCAAGGATTAGGGCTAGAAATCGAATTGATCAATAGGAAAAAAGTAAGCCCGGTTCCATTAAGGACCGGGCTTAAAATAAGCTATAACTGTGTAGCTACAGTACTATTTACTTTTTCAAAATCTGGAGATTGCCGAATTCAGAAATTAAATTGTAAATCCCGCTCGGTAAATCACTTAAGTCGATTTCTTCACCCTCTACATTCATGATAAACTGCCCGTTTAAGTTGTAAAGTTTACCGGCCTTAACGGATTGGGACAATTTTACTAAACGATTACATGGATTTGGGTAGGCTTGTAAACTCAAAGCGCGAGTTTCTTCATCCAGACCAATGGTTCCCCCAATTCCATATAGGGAAAGAGTTCCGGAAACCTCATTAGCAACGGCGAGCATCATCATCCCATTAGGACTATCGTCGGCAGAGATGAACTTGATATCTTCAGGGCCTAAATCACCCGCATCAATATCATCAGCAGGCTTGCTAAAGTCGCGATGTAGGAAATAGCTAACGAAACTTGGATTATTAGGATCGGTGATGTCAAAGACCATGATGCCGCCCATGCGCTCTAAACCAACAAAGGCGATTGTATAGCCATTAATTTCCGCAACCTCGATAGCCTCTGGTTCCGCGGCTTTGTCGTCGGAACGAGATTTTAAAGATGAGTTATCATCATTGTTAGAATTGAAATTGGCAGGGTGTAAGGTGGCCAATGTTTGAGAAATTTGATCCTCACTATCCCATACCAGGTTTAAGTTTGCATCCCAAATTGAGAAGCCACGACCACCATAAGAATAAATCTCATCGTAGTCTCCATCACCATCGATGTCCCCCAAGGTGGTAGTGATATTCAAACGACCTAAACTATCATTCATTTGTAAGTCGGCGGCATTTGGGAAAGCGCTTGGGTCTAAGTTCAAGTCCTTCACCCGCTCTTCTTCACTCCAATAATCGTAGTCACGTGCATCACCTTCATTGGCAGTGGCGATATAGGTCATCCCGTTTACTTCGAAAGCTTTGATAGCATCGGGCTGGTACATGCCAAATACAGGCCAATTACGAATGTTGATGCTCGCAGAGGTATTAGAGGCATCCATCTTATTGTTACCCATTGAGTAATCTTTGAAACCTAATGCACCCAAGGCGCTAATACTTTTTGAGTTTAGGTCTATCACAGCCATGGCATTATTTTCCTGACAAACCACAAAGGCCTGGCTATTATCTGGAGCAACAGCAATGTATTCGGGCTCTAGGTTTTGCGCCAAGCGAGGCATAGTGCCCTCAATCTTTAAGTCATCAATTTGCCATAGGGTAGCATTCCCGCCACCTGGGGCACCTTGATAAAAGAAAGCAATGCTCACCATTCCTTCCAAGTAGGCATCTAATGAGAATGCTCCGGAATTGGTGTCGGAATAGCCACCACTAGACCAAGCGAAATTTGCGGTGATGGTATCCCAAGTGGCGCTTAAAGGATCTAAGTTGTTGGATGGATCGTAATCGGTAGAAATTAGTACATCCAAGGAACCGCCACTAAAGTTACGGGTATTTTCAAAGCTGAAGTAAGCTGAATCTAATCCAGTAAGGTTAACCGGCGGAATAATCATCCATGATTCAGATGCTGCATTGGCACCGAAGGCATTTACTTCCGCGAAGTAGTCCCCGCTAAAATCGTCGTAGTACCACATCGCATCACCTAAGGTATTGTAAACGATAACATTATTTAGGGAGTCAAGGGTATCCGAAAAGTTCTCAAATTCATCAGCAACCGGTCCAAAATTGCGAATGTTTTGGTCGTAATTATGGTTGAAAGCGTTAAAGTCAAGGGTGGTAACATCCGCCTGACTTACATTCATAATACCACCGGAAATATCGATGATAGAAACACTTCCTTCGGGATCAGCGGTATAATCATCGTCTGGTTCTCCTTCGTTAGCGCTTAATACATACATACCGTTAGGAGTAAAGGTCACCATGTCGGGTAAAACACCTACTTCTACATCGGTAAGGTAAGTCAAGCTTGAATCGAAGAATACGATGTGTCCGTTCTCATCAAATTCATCTGCTTCAACCGCTACTGCTATATAGCCTCCGTAATAGGCAACAGAGTTTGCTGCATCACCATAGGTGCTAATATCGATCGAATCGGTTTTGACAATATTGCTGGGATTGGAAATGTCGAATACATCGATGTGGTCCGTATAACCATTTACGGCGTAAAGCGTTTGGCCCATAGCATTATAGGCTACGATTTCCATGGCACCTTCGTCAAAGACACCGCTTTTGTAACTCGCTACATGGCTAAGGTCCACTAAGTTTTGTGCTTGCATGGCAAAACCGCAAAGGACTGCGGTAAAAAGAGTAATTGATTTTCTCATAAGAATTGTAGTTTCAAACCACAAAACTCCAATCGTAATGCACAGGGATTGTTGAGAGAAGGTTAAGGCTTTTTGAACCTTAAATAGCGAATTTTAAGCTTTGGTTAAGACTGATAAATCTTCGAACAATTTTAGAAATTCTAGGGCATTCAAATTGTCTGAAAGAAATTCGATTTAAACATTATTCCAACTCCTGAAGAAAACGAAGCCAGGCCTGGATATCTAGATCGTAGCTTTTGCTGGCGATCATCTGTGCTCTTTCGTCCAATAGGACAATTAAAGGCTGGCGATTACTTTGAGCGACCTTCCATTGAAGGTCTTGATTTCTTTGTCCTTGAGTTTCCACCTTTTTAGAACTATAGCTAGAAGTATATTGCTCATTTTCAGAAAGGGGCGTCCGGTCATCCACCATTATTATGAAACTTAAAAAGTGGCTTTCTAATCTTTCCCGGATGTTTCGGTCGGAGAAAACCTCTTCCTCTAATTTGCGGCAATTAACTGAACCATAGCCGCTAAAATAGATCAGCAGGGTTTTGGATTCGGCTTTTGCTTGCGCAAGGGCCTCATCTAGACTAATGAATTCTTTGAAAATGCTTGCTTTTTCTCCGTTGGTTTTCTCTGATTCTTCTGAATTCAAGGTTGCGAATATGGTTCGGTAGCTGAGACCTTCGAAATCCCGGGTGTTAATATGAGATTCCATTTCAATAAGTGCTTCTGGTGGCGCAATTTCCGATAGGAGCTTTTTGGCTAGGAGCCAGTTTTCTGGACTATGATTCATTCTAGCTACTTGTTCTGAAATGCGAATGGATTTTATCATTGACTGGGTCTCTGGAAGAGCCATGAGATTGGCCAAGGCCTGGCCTAGTTGGTAATTAGAATTCAAGGCCCCCGGATATTTTACTAAAAAGCTGGCAAGGATAAATGTTTCGCTCAGGATGATTTCAAGATCTTCTTCAGGGGTTCCTTGACATTTCAAGATATTTTCCATCCTTTCCCTTAATTCTAAAAGGTTTTCCAAAGGCATCTCGATGCTCGTGGTGTCTTTTAGCAGGGAGTCACAATCAAATTCCTGAGCCCGTAGAGGCAGCACGAACGGTAAGAGTAAAAAAACCAGGTAGATGATTTTTAATAGGGAAACGGGGAGATTAATCATACCATGGAGAATTGAATGGAGTCATTAAAGGTAAATCAAAGGCGGAGATTGCCTAATAGAAATCGCAAGACAAAAAAAATCCCGAATCAAATAATGATCCGGGATTTCGATTTATCCTTAGCAGGTTCAGAGTGTGTACTGGCCTTTCCTGAGGATTAGACAGCCACTCTGTTTTCTGTTTAAAGCCTAGTAATAACGCTTACGACGAACTTGAGCAATGTATTTACTCAATCGTAAAACCTGACGGCTGTAACCATATTCGTTATCGTACCATACATACAATACCATGTTCTTACCGTTTTTATCAACGATGGTAGCAGGGCTGTCGTAGATGGAAGGACAAGATTCCCCAACGATATCGCTAGAAACTAATTCATTGCTCAAACTAAAGCGAATTTGCTCTACTAAGTCTCCTTTAAGAGCTGCACTACGCATCACTTCGTTTACTTCCTCCAAGCTAGTTTCTTTCTTTACCTCCAGATTTAAGATGGCTAAAGAACCATTGGGAACAGGAACACGGATCGCATTTGAAGTTAGTTTTCCATCCATCACCGGAAGGGCCTTCGCAACTGCTTTACCGGCACCAGTTTCGGTAATTACCATGTTTAAGGCGGCGGCACGACCACGGCGGTATTTCTTGTGCATGTTATCCACCAAATTCTGATCATTGGTATAAGCATGTACAGTTTCGATATGACCACGCTCTACCCCAAATGCATCTTCAATTACTTTCAATACCGGGGTAATGGCATTAGTGGTACAAGATGCGGCCGAGAAGATGTCAACGGTATTGGGATCATGATCGGTTTGATTAACCCCGTGCACGATATTAGGAACACCTTTTCCGGGAGCGGTTAATAAAACCTTCGCCGCGCCTTTAGCTTTCAAGTGACGGGCTAAAGCCACATCATCGCGGAAAGCTCCGGTATTATCAATGATTAAAGCATCATTAATGCCGTAGGCAGTGTAGTCAATATCTTCAGGCTGCTTAGCGCTGATGAATTTTACTTCCCGACCATTGATGATTAAGGCCATGTTTTCCACGTCGGCTTCAACGGTTCCCGGAAAGTCACCGTGAACAGAATCAACGCGTAAAAGGGAAGCACGTTTTTCAAGGCTATCGGCAGTTTCACCGCGACTTACAACCGCGCGTAAACGCAATTGCTCACCCATACCTTCTTGTGCCATCAATTCGCGAGCAACCAGTCGACCAATGCGGCCAAAGCCGTAAAGTACCACGTCCTTAGGAGTGGTGCGATCCATGTTATCAGGACCAATGAAGTTGGCTAATTTCGCTTCTAAGAAAGCTTTACGATCGGCGTAATTGGCACCTTCGTTTAACCATTCGCTGCTTAAACGACCGATGTCCATACGAGCGGGAGCTAAGTCCATTTTTACCAACTCATCTAAAAGAGCCACGGTATCCTCGATGGTAATGTTCTGACCAACGATTTTACGTGCGTAAACATGAAGGTTTAAAACTTCACTTGGACGTTGATCAGTTAGTTGATTACGGAACAATACGGTTTCGATACCCTTGTCGAGGTAAAGATCGTTGATGTCCTTAATAAACTGCACGGCTAATTTCTCGTGCTGAATGCGCTGAGATACAGCTTCTTGATAATTGTTTGTCTGCGCCATTTTAGCGGAGTTTGAGAGGGTTTTAAAAACGGGGCAAAGGTATGCTAATTATTGGCTTTGCAAGATATTGTGAGCAAGCATTTTAGGGTCTCAATTTCGACTAGTAACCCATTTTGTCTAACCATGCCCGATAACGTGCACTGTTGATTTCGTGCTGGCGATTGGTTTGGGCGAAGACATGATATCCCAAGCGATCTGGATCAGCACACATGAAAAGGTAGTTGTGCTTTTCAGCTTCGAGAACGGCATCTATGGTGCGGGGATCAGGAATACGCAATGGCCCTGGAGGAAGGCCGTCATAGATGTAGGTATTGTATGGAGAATCAACTTTTTTATGCCTGTTTAATACCCGATAAAAGGTGGTGTCGCCATAAATCTGCTTCCAAGCATATATAACGGTTGGATCGCTTTGTAAGCGGACCCCTTGTCGCAGACGATTAAGATAAACGCCCGCCACAATGGGCATTTCACTAGGCTTAGCGGTTTCGCTTTCAACAATACTGGCAAGGGTAATAATTTCCTCCTTTGCCAGCGGTGAGGCCTCAAGGAGGGCGGCACGCTTTGCCCAAAAACGCTCAGACTCTCTTTGCATTCTTTCCACAAAACCCTTTGGGGAAGTGTTCCAGTAAAACTCGTAAGTATTAGCTAGAAAATAGGCCTCCAATTCCTGACGACTAATATTGAAGTCGGCTAGTACCTCCTCAGACTCTAAATACTGAAGGATGCTAAGACTATCTGCTTCTAAGGCCTTTGCCGCTTGTCCAGCAACCTTTGGTAAATCATAGGCCAAATTAATAGTTAGGCGAACCGGGCTTTGTAATCCGGCTCTAAACATATTAACCAGGCTGTTATTATTCATGCCTGGACTGATTGAATAGCGACCAGGTTTTAACTTTAAGGGCAATTCCTTGTATTCGGCAAGAAAGACAAAGCTGGACTTATTGACCAGTATACTGTCCAAATCTTGCAAGAGCTCATCGAAAGTTTCCCCTTGATTTACGATTATTACATAGGGCTCCTCGCTTTCCACCACATTGGACTGGAAGGTAAATTGATAAGCACGCCAAGCAAAAAAACCGCCGGCCATGAGTATTAAAAGTCCTAGGATGAGAAGTTTACGTTTCATCAAAAAATTTGCGATAAAGATTACGTGCCGACTGATTCTGAGGATTTATGCGCAGTAAAGATTCTAGGGCCTTTCGGACACCAGGGGCATCTTCGTTTTGCATGGCTAAGGTAAGTTGATTTTGCCAGGCTAATTCGTAGTCGGGATATAAATCCAGGCAGACTTCCAAATAAGCTGCTGCCTCCTGATTTCGCCTTTGTTGTAATAGGAGGTATGCCAAATTATTAAGGCTTTCCCGATGGTAGCTTTGCTCTGTCAATACCTTTTTCCATTCGGCTTCAGCGGCTGTGATATCCCCGCTCTGAAAAAGGAGAGAGGCAAGTTTATTTCTAAAGTCAGCGATAAATGGTGCTAATTCCACCGCCCGACGATACAGCTCTATGGCCTGATTTTGGGCTCCCTTAAATTTATAAGCTTCGGCCAATCGGTAGGCGGTCCAGGCATCACGATTTTCCGTTTCACTTTCCTTGAGGCTGTTTAATATGTTCTCGACACCAAACTGTTCCGCAAAATGAAAGAGTTCTTCTCGATTAGCACTAAGATGAAAATAATAAGTCCAGAGATAAAGATGCTCAGGATGACTTCTTTCGACTTGGTTAAGGAAAACTGCCGCACTATCTAAATAAAATGGTCGAGCTCCAAAACGCTCAAATTGCTGGAGATAGGCGAGGGCTTTATCACGAGGACTAGGGGCAGGGTCATTAATGGATTCTAATCGTATAAAAACCCCATCCGCCTTCAGTTGATCAACCAGCTTTTGAGGCTTACGAATGAAGTGATCGTGAACGCTAACATGGGGAATATCCGTGGCTTGAGAAGGAGGCATATGACAGGCTACACAGTTGTCCTCTAGCGCTAATCTTTCTTCCAATTTTTCCGAGCAGGCGATTTGCTCCTGACCGCCATGACAATTCCCGCAGGAATTATTGAAGCGACGGGTATTGGTCTCTTTGACAGAGATATGAGGATTATGGCAAGAAGTACAGGTAAATTGTTCTGGAGCCGACTGAAAACAGGCGCTAAGCTTAAAGCGATCCGCGTGTGAGGCCATGATAAAGCGATCTTCGGACTGCTCATATCGCGGTAAATAAACCTGTAGAATTTCTTTCAATTCCATGCCTGGCTTAAAATCAAAGAAGCTTTTTCCTGACTTCAATACCGCATTACCTTGTAAGTGGCAGCGTTGACAAATTTCGAACTGTAATTGGGCACTAAGTCTTTTGGGATTAACAATCGTAGGATCTCTCTCTACCGAAGTGTCGGTGATTTCGCCACGCATTATTTTCGCCACATGGGCGCCGCCCGGACCATGGCAGCGCTCGCAATCGATGCCTTGGGGAATTTGTCTGAACTTATTGGTACTGCCAATTACAAATTTGGTGGGCATGGCATTATGGCAAGACATGCATTCTAAACCAATTTCCCGATTAAACCTGCTGTTATTGCCTGCTTCAAATCCAGGTGGGAAATCCAATTTCCCTTCTTGTGCATACCAGGTGAATGGTGCCTGATGGTAATAGGCATTTTCCTCCCAAAGATGTGAATTCGTATGCTGTCCGCTACCAATTACGTAATCGATCCGCTTCTCTTGCTGAAAAGAAGTATCTCCATTTTCATCGAGGCGAAACTCTTTCAACCAAAGTTGATTTGCCTGCCAGTATGGTTGATAAGAGAGGTCCTTATATTCATCATACAAAACTTGATGTCCGGAGATTTCCGCAATGCTCTTTAGGGTATCTGCAGCTCCCAAAGATTGACCCATTCCGGTTTTAATGAAACTCTGGTGAACATTAGCATGACATTGCATACAAGTGTTAATACCGACATAAGAAACCGTATCATGATGATTTAGCCAAGTAAGGGCCTCCGTTTCATTGCTCTTGATGCTTTTTAGCTCGGGTTCAGTATCGCATTGCCAAGCTAATACTGCTACCAAAAGAACTAAAGAACCAAGAATGAAGCTTTTCCTCATTTTTTCGGATTGAAAATTTGAAAACAAATCGCATCCTCAAATTGATCGCCATGACGATACCACTGTTTGCGGATTTCAGTTTGTTCAAAACCGCAATTTTGAAAAAGCCTTTGACTGGCAATATTATTTGCTCCCACTTCGGCATAGATCTGATGTAAGTCATAGGTGGGAAATAAATAGTCGATGAAAATACCTAAGGCCCTACTAGCGTATCCTTTTCCATGTTGGTTTTTGGCTCCAAGGAGAATACCGATAGAGCCCCTTTTATGGTCGGGCTCAAAATCGTAGAAGTCGGCCAGACCGATACTTTCTTCTCCTACGCAAATCATCAATCGCAATTGTTTGACCTCCCAAACATCGCGGCCCGACTCCTGAAGGTATTGATGCATCAGGTAGCTACTATAGGGTGCCCTTTGATGCGAGACGGTCCATAAATCAGGATTGTTTTCCCAGGCCAAAAGAAGGCTTAGGTCGTCCGGCTCTAAGGCACGGAGGCTTAATTCCTGATCTTGGAGTTTTATCATTTGAATTCTCCAGTAAATACTTTTTCTGCCGGGCCCTCTAACCAGATATTAGAATATCCCTTGTCCGAATCATAATCGAAGGATAAACGCAAATTTCCTCCTTTAGTCTTCATAAACACAGGCGAGGCAGCTACCTTTCCGGCGTGATGGGCTACCAGGGCTGCGGCCGTAACCCCGGTTCCACAACTGTAGGTTTCGTCTTCCACGCCGCGCTCATAGGTCCTCATTTCCCATTCTTGACCTGTCCCCGCCATAAAATTCACATTTACCCCTTCGCTGCGGTAAATCTCCGAATTCCGAATAGCACGTGCAGCGGGGATGATATCTAAATCATTCGGAGCATCGTGAAAAACCACATGATGGGGCGATCCGGTGTCGGTGAAGAAATCGCTTCCTCTCGCTTCGATTTCCGAAACATCCATCATTCGTAATCGCACTCTATCCGGTAATACTTCTGCCTCATGAGGACCGTCGATAGCAATAAACTTGAATTGATTACCCATCCCTAAATCATGGGCAAATTGGGCGATACAGCGTCCACCGTTACCGCACATGGTGCTTTCACGGCCATCGCTATTATAATAGATCATCCGAAAGTCGTATTTCGAATCAGGGGCTAAAATGATAAAACCATCTGCACCTATGCCGAAGCGTCGGTGACATAATTTCTCGATTTGGCTTTGCGACCATGACGGAATTTCGGTCCGACCATCGACCATGATAAAGTCATTTCCGGTACCTTGGTACTTATAAAAGGCAAAGGGATCCACGCGCTGTTAAAATGTCGTTAAAGGCTTTGGGTCAAGGATAATAGCCCTTGACTTGGAACAGTTATTGGAAAAAATTTGTTGCAAAATAAAAAGTTCGATTAACATGAAGAATATAGCAAAGCTCATTTTGATTTCCGCTTTAGGCGGAGCCATCAGCCTGGGACTTTACCGGGGATTCTTTGAAAAGGATAATTCGAAAACCTACATTGAAGTTCCTGCAAAAGTAAGCCCTACTCCCATATCCTATACCAGTCCAAGTATTGCACCGGAAAACTTTGTCCAAGCGGCAGAAACCAGCGTGCATAGTGTGGTACACGTGAAAACCAAGGTGCGAGCTCGCGTTCCAGTGGTTTCCTCGCCCTTAGATTTATTTTTTGGGGTGCCTCAAGGACAAGGCCGAGAGCGTTTACAATTTGGAACGGGGTCCGGGGTGATTATTAGTGAAAATGGTTATATCGTAACTAACAATCACGTCATTGATGCGGCGGAGGAGATTGTGGTAACCCTCAATAGTGGTGAAGAATACCAAGCTGAGATTATTGGAACTGATCCCACTACCGATATAGCCTTAATTCAAATTATGGATGAGGTGAATGGTTTACCCTACTTGAATTTCAGCAATAGTGATAATCTCCGTTTGGGTGAATGGGTCTTAGCGGTTGGAAACCCCTTTAATTTAACCTCTACGGTAACGGCAGGAATCGTATCCGCAAAGGCGCGGAGCATTGGGATTATTGAGGAGCAGGCGGCGATTGAGAGTTTTATCCAAACCGATGCTGTAGTGAATCCTGGTAATAGCGGAGGTGCTTTGGTAAATACCGCCGGGGAGTTGGTTGGTATTAATACCGCTATTAGCAGCCGTTCGGGAACTTATGAAGGATACTCTTTTGCGGTGCCCAGTAATTTAGCAGAAAAGGTGGTTGCTGATCTAAAGGAATACGGTACCGTCCAACGTGCCTTCTTAGGTGTGAACATTGCGGATATCACTCCCCGTTTGGCTAGTGAATATGATTTGGATGTTAATTCAGGTATTTACATTGGAGGCTTAACCGAAAACGGAGCGGCAGCAGCTGCAGGTTTAAAGGAGGGTGATGTAATTGTAGCAATCGACGACTTAGATGTGCGTAAAGGCACTGAGCTGCAAGCAGCCATTGGTAGTAAACGCCCTGGTGAAGCCATTAAGGTTTCGGTACTACGTGATGACGCGAGAAAGGACATTCAAGTGGTACTAAGAAACGTAAATGGTACGACGCAAAAATTCAAAAAAGAAGACCTCGAATTCTTAACTCTTCTAGGCGGTAGCTTCCGGGAGATAACCGAAGAGGAAGGTCGTAAATATCGCATTGCCAACGGGGTGAAAATCCTCGATGTTAAAAACGGGATTTTGGCGGAGCAGGATATTCCTAGTGGTTTCATTATCACGCAAATCAATCAAAAGGCGGTCCGCGCCGTGCAAGACATCAATATTATTGGCAAGTCCTTGCCCAAGGAAAAGCCAGTGATCATTTTCGGGATTTTACCGAATGGCCGTGAGAAATACTACGCTTTCAAATTCTAATTTGAGTCAAAAAAAAAACGCCCTCGGGCGTTTTTTTTTATGGGTATTCCAAATTTAAATCTTCGCTAAGCTCTCTTCCAGAGCTTTAATCTTCGATTCAGCATCTTCCTGTTTTGCCTTTTCCTTTGCGACTACCGCCTCGGGGGCATTATTCACAAAGCGCTCATTGGAGAGTTTCTTTTGAACCGAGATAAGGAAGCCTTTGAGGTATTTTAATTCCTTTTCAATGCGGTCTTTTTCGGCTTCTAGATCTACTTGGTCGCCAGCGGGAACAAAAAACTCAAATTTACCAGCTAAGAAGGTGAAACCAGGGCCACTCTCCTCGGCGCGGATTTGCATCTCGGAGATGTTACCGAGTTTGCGGGCTAAATCCCGTAGTTCAGTTTCCAGAGCCGCATCTACCGGAAGGTGAAGGTCTAAACTTTCTTTCGCCGGGATATTCTTAGAGGCGCGCACATTTCGGATACCATTAACCACCGCCAGCATTTGGTCGAATTGGGCAAGGTAGCTGGTATCAACTTCTTTTTGCTCCGGCCATTTTTGCATACAAAGACTCTCGCCGCTCGCTCTTTCATTAAGATTATGCCAAATTTCTTCGGTGATGAAAGGCATGAAAGGATGCAAAACGGTACAAATTTCTTCAAAGAACTGGATGGTTTGATCCAATACGGCCTTGGAAATAGGATCTCCATAGGCAGGCTTAATTGATTCTAAATACCAATTACAGAAATCATCCCAAACCCATTTATAGGAGGTCATGAGCGCTTCGGAAATCCGATATGACTTGAAACTCGCTTCCAGTTTTTGAAGCGTTTCGTGTTTCCGCTCTTCGAACCAACGCATGGCCGCCAAATCAGAGGGACTTGCTTCCTGGTCGGAAACTTCCCAATTCAATACCAAACGCTGGGCATTCCAGATTTTGTTGGCAAAATTTCGTCCTTGCTCGCAGAGTTCCTCATCGAAGGGTAGATCGTTTCCGGCAGGGGAGGTGAGTAGCATACCTACTCTAACTCCGTCCGTACTATACTTCTCCATCAATTTAATTGGATCGGGAGAGTTACCCAGCGATTTAGACATCTTGCGCCCTTGCTTATCTCTTACAATTCCGGTGAGGTAAACATTACTAAATGGCTTCGTATCGCGTAACTCATATCCGATAATAATCATCCGAGCCACCCAGAAGAATAGAATTTCCGGCGCGGTGATAAGATCGCGAGTGGGATAGTAATAATTTATTTCTTCGTTTTCTGGATCCAAAACACCGTTGAATACAGATAAAGGCCATAGCCAAGATGAGAACCAGGTGTCTAATACATCGGCTTCTTGTTCCAGATCCTCGGCCTGAATATCATTTCCAAATTGCGCTTGAGCCTTTTCCAGAGCCTCTTTGGCCGTCATGGCCACCACAATATTCTGACGATCCCCTTTTACATACCAAGCCGGAATTTGGTGTCCCCACCAAAGTTGCCGAGAAATATTCCAATCAATCACATTCTCCATCCAATGACGGTAGGTGTTCTTGAATTTTTCTGGAATCAACTGGATTTCGGCATCATCCGCCATTACCGCTTTAATTGCTGGCTCGGCGAGGTCCTTCATTTTCAAAAACCATTGATCGGATAGCTTCGGTTCAATCACCGCGCCAGTCCGTTCGCTGGTGCCGACTTTATTCCGGTAGTCTTCGGCTTTCACCAAATAGCCTTTTTCATCTAATTCCTTCGCGATCGCTTTCCTAACTACAAAGCGATCTTGACCTTCATAGTGCAGACCATGGGCATTCAGCTTTCCTTCCTTATCAAGGACATCAATGATCTCAAGGTCATGTTTCTTGCCAATATTATAGTCATTGATATCGTGAGCCGGGGTGATTTTCAAACAGCCGGTACCAAATTCCATATCTACATACTCATCGGCGATAATGGGAATTTCCCGATTGGCGATTGGTACAAGCACTTTTTTGCCAATCATATCGGTATAGCGCTCATCTTCCGGATTAACACAAATCGCTACGTCCCCAAGAATAGTCTCTGGACGAGTAGTGGCAACTTGGATACTTCCTTCACCATCCACCATTGGATAGGATAGGTGATAGAGCTTACCATTAAGTTCTTTATAGATTACCTCTTCGTCAGAAAGGGTGGTTTTTGCTTGGGGATCCCAGTTCACCATGCGGTAACCCCGATAGATTAAGCCCTTTTCATACAGCTTAACAAAGACCTTTAAAACTGATTCCGAGCGGGACTCATCCATGGTAAAGGCTTCACGATCCCAATCGAAAGAACAGCCTAACTTTTTAAGCTGATGCTGAATAATTCCTCCGTGCTTATGCGTCCATTCCCAAGCGTGTTTTAAGAATTCTTCCCGACCGATTTCGAATTTATCGATCCCATCTTCTTTTAGCTTGTTTACCACTTTCGCTTCGGTGGCAATCGAGGCGTGATCGGTTCCTGGTACCCAACAGGCGTTATAGCCTAACATTCTTGCCCGACGAATCAAGACATCTTGCAAGGTGTTGTTTAACATGTGCCCCATATGTAGCACTCCAGTCACATTTGGTGGTGGGATAACGATGGTATACGATTCTCTCTCGTCGGGTACCGATTTAAAGAATTTATGGTCCATCCAGTATTCATACCATTTTTCCTCAGCACTTAAATGCTCAAACTTGGCGGAGATGCTCATGCGACTCAATTTTGAAGGCAAAAAATTTAAAGCCGTCAAAGGTATAATTTCCCTCAGAGGATTGCTCGTTGACTTTGGTATAATTTTCGCGCACTCATTGGCGTGATAATTACTTGATTTATTACTTAAATTTGAACGTCTAATTAAACAATGTAGAATGAGACAACTGATCACTACCCTCGCCGTGGCCTTTTTAGGATTCAGCGCCATGGCTCAAGAGAAGCCCGAAAACCCAAATGCGGCTACCATCGATTTCGAAACTGAAGTAATTGACTACGGTACCGTAGAGAAAGGAGGAGATGGCGTACGTGAGTTCCGTTTCACCAATAACGGTAAGGAGCCTTTAATCATTACTAGTTGTAAAGGATCTTGCGGTTGTACCGTTCCTAGCTGGCCTAAAGAGCCGATTGCTCCAGGTGAAACCGGGGTGATTCGCGTTAAGTATGACACGCAGCGTGTAGGACCTATCAACAAATCAGTAACCGTTAATTCCAATGCCAAAACCAAGGTTAAGGTATTGCGTATTAAAGGAAAGGTAGTTAAGCCTGAGCAAGTGAAAACTTCTCCTGAGAAAGAGAAAAGCTCGATGATGGCGAAGTAAGCTTCGACATTTTGAAAATAAAAAAAGCCCTTACAGAATAGTAAGGGCTTTTTTTAATCCTAAATTCTTCCACCTTATCCCTCCCCACGCACTTTGCGCTCAAACTCCTCACGGGAGTCTTTTCCAAACATCCAAAGTCCACTTTGCTCAAAAACCGCTTTTGCTTCGGCCTCATGCAAACCGCCAATGACCTCCGGGACCTCGCTAAAAAATGGGGGGAAGTGTTCTAATTCTCGATCTTCCATAATATTCCACTTATTATGTCCACCCATAAATGGAGACCGCAGGGCATAGACTACCCGACTGACTTTATATTCTCGCGCCATAAAGGCGCACATGGGGCAGGGTTCGCAATTGGAATATAATGTGGCGCCCTTTAAATTTGAATGCCCCAGCTTTTCATGGGCCAGATGAAGAGCTATCACCTCGGCGTGATCAGAAACTCGACGGGCGGCAAAGTTGCTAGACTCCGCGATAACTTCTTCATCCATTACTACCAAGGAGCCAAAAGGGGCATCGCCTTTAGCGATACTATTTGAGCTTAGTTCTATGCATCGTTTAATGTAGTGGGAGTCTAGGTCTTTCATGTGGGCTAAGATATTGCATTTTCAGTCCAACAGTCCGCTGTTTAAGTGGTTCTGATATTTTGGGAAATACCTTATTTTCGAAAAACCAAACACCAAACCTATGCGATATTCTACCGAGGTTATTATCGACCTACCTATGGATCAAGTCCTTCCGCTTTTCGACAATGCCGATAATCTGAGTAAATGGATGAAGGGCTTAGTTTATTTTGAGACTATTGAAGGAGAAGCCGGTCAGGTAGGTGCCAAATCCATAATGCGCTTCGAATTGGGCAAACGAAAGATGGAGATGACCGAGACGATTCTGAAGCACGACTTACCACAGGAGTATTTGTGCAGTTATGAAGCCCCAGGAACTTACAACGAAGTGAAAATCCATTTTGAGGAGATAGATAAGACGCATACCAAATATGTGGCAGAGCACTTCTTTAAATTTGAAAGTTGGGCGATGAAGCTGATGGGGGCATTGATGCCTGGAATGTTTAAAAAGCAGAGCTTACAATACTCCAACGATTTTAAGGCTTTTGCGGAAGGAGAGGCCTTAGCATGATCCAAAGTCCTCGATGTCATTTTGTGCCTATTATTGATCGCCATTTTCCTGAGGTCATAGCCATGTATGGCGAATTGGATTCGAATAAATACATTCGGCCAATCAGGGAATTGCATCCGGATAAATATGTCGCTTTTCTGCAATCCAAGGTGAAATTGCATCAATCAGGCGAGGGGTATTTCTGGTCAGTATTTAATCGGGAGCATGGCTTTATCGGTACGGCGAATTTCAACCAATTCGCGAGTTTAAATATTGAGCATGTGGGAATTCATCTATCCCGCTCCATTTGGGGACAGGGCTTTGGAAAAGAAATAGGAGAGGCCTTGTGTCGATTTGCTAAATCAGCCGGAAGATCAGTTGTTCACGCCATTATTGAAGAAGGGAATTTGGCTTCTATCCGAATTTTTGAAGGCTTGGGATTTAGGCTACATGAACGCAAAGAAATTTCTGGGGACGATTTAAGAATTTACAAATTGGATTTAGATGCTCAAGTTTATTAGAGCTTGGTTTAGGCGTATCGTCTACCTTACCATTATTGGTGGAGTATTAGGGGTGTTAAATTACTCGATGATTTCATGGTTGGCTTCTGACCAAAACACCTATGAATTGGATGAGGTTCCAAATCGGAAAGTGGCCCTGGTTTTAGGAACTTCTCAATATCTAAAGAATGGTAGTACCAACTTATATTTCAAGTACCGGGTTGAGGCGCTTGCCCAACTATGGCGCGCTGGAAAAATAAAATACGTCTTGGTAAGTGGTGATAATAGTCGCCAGGATTACGATGAACCCACCGCAATGAAAGAGGCCCTGATAAAAAAGGGCGTTCCCGCTAATCGGATTTTCCTTGATTATGCGGGCTTTCGCACTTTAGATTCAATGGTTCGAGCTAGGGAGGTTTTTGGGCAAAAAGAATTTATTGTGGTTTCTCAGCAATTTCATGTGGAGCGGGCCTTATTACTGGCGCGCTTTAAAGAAATGGATGTCTATGGCTACAATGCGGTAGATGTAGAGGCCTATAACGGATTTGGAACCAAGCTCCGCGAGTACTTTGCGCGCATCAAAGTTTGGATAGATTTGATTTTCGGTCAAGAGCCTAAGTTTTTAGGTGAGCCGGTTTCTATTCCTTAAAAAAGACTAACCATGAAATTCTTATTAAGCCTTTTGTGTCTATGGAGTATTGCTCTTTCCGCCCAGGACAAACCCTGCGAATCCAATCCAAAATATGCCGAATTTGATTTTTGGATTGGCGATTGGGAAGTAAAGGATACCACCGGTCAGGTAATTGGTTATAATACCATTCAAGCTCTGGATGATCATTGTTTTTTACAAGAACATTGGCGTGGCGCGACAGGCGGTCAGGGGCATAGTATTAATTACTATGATCCTAAAGACAGCGCTTGGCGTCAAACCTGGATTAGCAGCAATGCCTTTATTTTAAGAATGAGGGGTGGCCTTTCGGCAGATTCAACTGCGATGGTTTTACGTTCACCGCCCTTCGAATTTCAGGATAGTATTCTTGCCTTTCATCAAATCACTTGGACTCCCCAGGCAGATGGAACGGTAATTCAGCATTGGCAAGTTTTTAGCCTCGAGCGCAAATTATTATCTAGCCTTTTTTACGGAATTTATACCCGCACCAAATCTTAATTTTAGCAAGGAATACCTATGTACGTACGTCGACATTATAGCCTTTGGTCCACTTTTTACTGGTCAAAAAAACCTTTTCTCTTTGGTTTCATATACTCTCTGATAGTAGCTCAGCTGGCCATTCGATTCGAATTAGATTTTGCTTTCCCTTGGCAACCAATATCGGTGATTGGAATCGCGGTAGCCTTCTATCTGGGTTTTAAGAACAACAGTTCTTACGACCGCACATGGGAGGCGCGTAAAATTTGGGGAAGCATTGTAAACAATAGTCGGAGCTTTGCCGCAGCAAGTCTGGCTTTCGTGCAGGGCAAGGAGGCCAAATCAATTCAGAGAGAAATGATTTTCCGTCACCTTGCATGGCTAACCGCCCTGCGGCATCAATTGCGTTTGAGCCGCGAGTGGGAGCACACAAGTGAACGTCTTAATAATCAATTCCGACCTACCGTATGTGAGGACTATAACTCTAAACTTTTTGGGGAACTCTCTGAATTCCTACCTCAGGACGAAGTGGAGTATTTACGGACCAAGACTAATGTGGCAACTCAGGTGATGCGGCGCCAAGCAGCTCGTTTGCAAGAATTAAAGGATCAGGATTATATCGAGGACTTCCGTCATATGGAACTGCATCAATTAATGGTGTCCTTTTATGAAGATCAAGGGAAATCCGAGCGGATCAAAAATTTCCCCTTCCCCCGTCAATATTCCTCCACCGCCCTTTGGTTAACCGTTATTTTCTCGGTCTTTGTTCCCTTCGGAATGTTGGATGTATTGCACGGACATCAAGCTTGGTTGCCCTATTTCTGTCCTTTCGTTTCCGCCTTCGTGATCTGGATCTTTTTCCTAATGGAGAAAATCGGTGATTATTCAGAAAACCCCTTCGAAGGGACCTATAATGATGTACCCATTACCAGCATCGCCCGCGGGATAGAAATTGACTTGAAGGAAATGCTTGACGAGGAAGAAGTACCCGGTCCCATTCAGGATGAGCATGGCTTCTTGCTTTAATCATGATGATAAGGTTCGCCTTTGAGGATAGTGGCAGCCCGGTATAATTGCTCCGCAAATAGGGCCCGGACAATTTGATGAGAGAAGGTCATGGCCGAAAGACTTAATTTATAGTTGGCGCGCGCATATACCTCAGGCGAAAAGCCATAAGGCCCGCCAATTACAAAGACCAGACGCTTTGGAGATTGCAGGAACCATTGTTCAATTTGTCGGGCAAATTTTCGAGAACTTAGGCTCTTTCCTTGTTCATCAAGCAATACCAGGAAATCTCCACCTTGCACTTCTTGTAGAAGGTTTTGACCTTCCAATTTGGAAACTTCTTCGGGACGAAGCTTGGAACGGTTACGTAAATCCGGGATAATTTGGTTGATAAAAGGCCAGTATCGCTTCAGTCGATTATAGTATTCCGTCTCCAATTCGGCCGTAGCCTTTTGGGTGGTTTTGCCATGAAGAATGAGTACTACTTTCATGCATCAAAGGTAGGGAAGCTTTAAATTTTGCTTGCTCAAAAAGCTGTAGTACCTTAGAGCGAACTAAAAACAGCAAGCTTAAACCTGGTATCTCTATTGGAATACCTCTAGGAGCAAAATTCATTTCCCCAATATGAAGAATCGCAATATCCTCCTCATTGCTTATGATGAGCACTTGGTACTGAGCCTATTGTATTGTTTGCGTAAAGAGCGAAACCTTAATTTTTATCTGCTCACTCACAAACCGAAGAGTTCTGCCGGTTGGTCACGATACATTAAAGGGGTTCATTATTATAAGGAATATGCAGACCTAGAGGCAGTAATTCCCGAGTGTTTACGCAAATGGGATATTGACGTCTTAATGCCCATTGGGGAGAAGGAATCTTTAGAAGTTAGTCGACACCGTGCTACTTTCGAAAGCCTTTGTCAGGTAATGCCGCTTACTGATCCCGAGCATTTCGAAATCGCCACCCACAAGAAATCTTTAAATGACTTCCTCTTATCTAAGGATCTGCCTTTAATGTCGGCCACTTTGGGCTTAGATGAAGAAAACTTCGAGACTCAATTAGATGATTTTCCCTTTCCAGCCCTTTTAAAGCCGAGTCAAGGTGCTTTTGGTTCGGGCATCGTCACAATGAATAACAAGCAGGAATTACTGGATCATCTTAAAAAGCATAAAGTAGAACCCTCTGCCTTTTATCTACAGGAATACGTTTCGGGGAGCGATATCAATTTTATTGCCATATGTAAGGACGGGGAGCTGTTGCACTATTCCTTGCAGGAATCGCCCATCAAGCAGTTGGGGAATTACAATAAAAACGATGATTTAATATTCAAAGATGATCCGGCGGTAGCCGATGCCATGCGGCCAATGCTAAAAGCCTTAAATTATCAAGGTGTAGCCTGTATTGATTTACGCCGTGACCCCGCTAAAAACCGAGTATTCCTCCTGGAAATCAATGCCCGTTTTTGGGGTTCGATGATGGCTTCTTTAACCAGAGCAGGAGTCAACTTTCCGCTCATCATGTTTAAATTAACGGTGGATGAGTCGGTGCCTCCTTATGAAAAACGCCCTGGTAAGCAAATCTCCGTTCAAACTTTTATTCGCGATTTACTGAAATTTAAGTTTCCCGACCCAGGTTTACTCAAGTTTTGGCCCTACCTAAATGATCCGATGGCACGGATTATGAAATATTGGTATCAGAAATTTTGATGAGCTAGTTGCGGGTAAAGGAGCAAGCAAATCCATTCATCGTTGCTTTTTGCACGTTAATCGATTTTTAAATTCTCTCCTTAAGATGGTGTGAGATATTCGTAGTGTCTAAGTGATCCTATGATGAAAAAACACATCTTATCCTTAAGCGCTATAGCGTTAATCTTTGCCGCCTGTTCCAAAGAGGAAGGTGGTCAAACCGCTTCTGTAACCGTACAAGAAAGTCAAGACCTGACCGAGATTAAATTCCCGGCCGATTTTGATTTTAGCACCGCGCGTGAGATACGGGCGCAGGTCTCTGTGATGAGCCTGCAGGATCAACCGATGGAAGGTACCAGGATTAGCTTTTTTAAGGGCGACCCCGACCAGGGCGGAGAACTCATAGGTATTGGAGTAACCAATGCGGCGGGTTCTTTAGACATGCCCCTCACCGTACCTGCTTATACTCGAGAATTAAATGTAGTAGCCCATGTCGCTGGTTTCGCTCACCGTGAGACAATTGCTGCTACTGATTTCAATATTTATTTTGGTGGTAAAGCCGCAGACCGTGATTTAGGTTTCGGCAAAATGGCTGGCCAAACCAACCTAAGCCCAATATCTGGGAATTACTATTATATGGGTGGTTTCAGTGCGGGAACTGACGCTGGTTTACCGAGCTATTTAGAAAATCCTGGTGATGTTTTAAGTCAGCAGTTTTTAGATGACGTTAATGCTTCCCTTCCCGAATTTGCGCCGGTTCCAACCAACAATCCTTCCTATTTAACAGTAGGTAATGAGTTAGACGTGGTGATTGATGATCGAAGCGATGTTTGGGTAACCTTTGTCTCGGAAGGAGCAGGCTTCCGTAATGCGCTGGGATACTACGTATTTGATACGCAGAATCCTCCCGCTACTGCCAATGATATCGACTCCGTATTTGTGATTTTACCAAATGCCTCTTTAGATGGAGCAGGTGGTAAATTACAAGCTGGCGATAAAGTAAAACTTGGCACCTTCGATGGAGGTAAAACGATTAGCTGGGTGCTTTTCCAAAATGCTTGGACCGGCACAGGAGTTAATGTTAATGCTACCAAATACTATTCTCGTATTGATTTTAACACCTCGGAATCTGATCCTACTAAACGTCAGCATACTGTGCAATTGGCCGATATTGGTCGTCAGTTATTGCTGAATGGCTTCGAAGATCAAAACCGTAGTGTAAACTCGGATAACGACTTTAACGATTTAGTTTTCTATGTAACCGCAAACCCTTGGGAGAACGTGAACATCGGTGGAATTCCACCGGTAACGCCCGAAGATGATTGTGATGGTGATGGGGTGTCCGATGAAAGTGATGACTTCCCTTGTGATCCTGCTCGCGCGGTGCGTAATACCTACACGGGTACCTTGGCCTATGAGGACCTATGGCCTTCACAGGGAGACTACGATTTTAACGATATGGTGGTGGATTATGAGATCGACCACATTTTGAACGGTGCCAATCGCCTGGTGGAGATAGAAGCGGACTGGACGGTACGCGCAATTGGTGCTGGATATGAAAATGGATTTGGCTTTGCCTTTGATGGATTAGATCCTAATGAAGTGGCCAGTGTTAACGGTCACAACCTCACCAAAAACTTGATTACCAATGCCAACAATGGTTTGGAAGCGGGTCAGACGGATGCCACCATTATTGTATTTGACAATGTATTTGATGTAATGCCTAATCCAGGGACCAAATTCGTGAATACAGTGATTGGTGAGACCACGGTAAATCCCGTGACTGTAAGTCAGCTTGTTACCTTTAGTACACCGCAGGTGCAGTCCAATGTGGGCTTACCGCCATACAATCCCTTCATCTTCGTGAATGGTGATCGTGGTCGCGAGGTACACCTAGCTGACAAGCTACCCACTGATTTAGTCGATAATAACTTCTTTGGTATGCATGCCGATGCTACAAATATTAATGCTGGCTATACCTACAAAACTGCTAACGGATTGCCATGGGCGATTAACATCAGCGAAAGCTTCGATTATCCGATTGAGTATACTCCGGTGAACGAAGCCTATTTGAACTTCACCAGCTGGGCGACCAGCGGCGGTACCTCCAACACTGATTGGTTTACCGATGCCGTAGGAAACCGAAACCTGGCGAAGATCTATCAATAAGTCCCTATCTATACCCCTCTATACAGAGGTCCCGATTCCTGCTTGCAGGGATCGGGATTTTTTTTGCACCTCGGCAAGCTCGGTGCTTCGGAGGGCTCAGCACCTCGGCAGGCTCGGTGCTTCGCGTAGGAAGGCTCGGTGTCTTGCGATTAGGAGCTTTATTGGAGTTAAAGTTGAGGATAGGAAATTAGTCCACGGTGAGGCGGTTGAACCATAGTTAGTTTAAAATCATGTTAAATAGTTTTGTTCTAATTACATGAAATTCAATGATTTACCCGTTCATCTATAAAAATATCCCATTCGTCTACAAATCGTCGTTTTAGGCTTGCTCATCGAGTTTTTAAGGTGCTGGCAGCTGATATCTCGCACTTTTGGCTTAACAAACAACTCAAAGTATTAAGCCATGAAAACGAGATTAATCACATTAGCCGCTTTAGCCATGCTGACGGTAGCCTGTCAGAAGGATGGTGAAGAGCAAATTCAAAGCCCAGCTTCTTTCTCGGGCGACATTAAAGATTTAAAAATCCCCAGTTCATTTGACTTTAGCACCGCTAGAGAGATCGAGGCTAGTATTACGGTTTCTGGTTTAAACGATCAACCGCTAGGGGGTAAGCGTGTAAGCTTTTACAATGGTGACCCAGATTTAGGCGCTGAATTATTAGGTGTAGGGGTAACAAATGCTGCGGGTATGCTTGAAATGCCGGTACAGGTTCCGGCTTATGCCCAAGAAGTAACCGTTTTGGTACATGCCGCTGGTTTTACCAATAAGCAAACTGTATCAGCACAAAAAGATATCAATATTGACTTTGGTGGTCGACCAGGAGCGCGCAACTTAGGCAAGGCGGCCGGGCTTCAGTCACTTAGCCCCATCAGTGGTAATTACTATTATATGGGAGGCTTTAGCACCGGACAATATGAAGGTTTACCAACTTATTTGGAAAATCCTGGTGATAATATTACCCAACAATTTTTGGATGATGTGAATGCTTCTCTGCCAGAGAATGTATCTATCCCGAATTCTAACCCATCCTACCTAACTACAGGTAACGAATTAGACGTGGTGATTACCGACCGTTCAGACGTATGGGTAACTTTCGTTTCCGAAGGTGCAGCCTATCGCAATACTTTAGGTTATTATGTTTTTGATACCAATAATCCTCCGGCTACGGCAGCAGATATTGACTCCGTTTATGTGGTATTCCCTAATACTTCATTTGTAAATGGTGGTGGTCAGCTCAATGCCGGTGATAAGGTAAAATTAGGAACTTTCGAAGGTGGAAAAACCATCAGCTGGGTATTATTCCAACAGGGTTGGGTAGGCACTGGTGTAAATGTTAACGCCACTAAGTTCTATTCGAACATCGCTTTCAACACCATGGAAACCGATCCCACTAAGCGCCAGCATACTGTTCAGCTTTTAGATATTGGTCGTGAGCGTCTATTAAATGCTTTCGAAGATCAAACGCGTAGCACTGGCTCGGATAATGATTTCAATGACCTAGTATTCTATGTAACCGCTAATCCTTGGGAAAATGTAAATACCGGAAATATTCCTCCGGTTACTCCAGAAGACGATTGTGATAACGATGGAGTATCTGACGAAAGTGATGATTTCCCATGTGATGCCAGCCGAGCGGTGCGCAACACTTTCACTGGCACCTTAGCCTATGAGGATCTTTGGCCTTCTCAAGGTGACTATGACTTTAACGACATGGTAGTGGACTACGAAATCGACCACATCCTTAACGGTAATAACCTTCTGGTAGAAGTAGAGGCCGATTGGACCATTCGTGCGGTAGGGGCCGGTTTTGATAACGGATTTGGCTGGGCCTTCGACGGTGTTGCCCCAGGACTTATCCAGTCGGTGAGCGGAACTGATCACAGTGAAGGTTTGGTAAGTACCAGTAATAATGGAACCGAAAGTGCTCAGACCGATGCTACCGTAATCGCCTTCGATAATGTGCGTAATGTGATTTCGAATAATGGAAATAAATTCATCAATACTATTCCCGGTGAATCTTCGGTAAATCCGGTTACAGTTTCAAATACAGTAGTATTCACGGCTCCACAGGTGCAAGCGAATATCGGTTTACCTCCTTATAACCCTTTCATCTTTGTGAATGGCAATCGGGCTCAAGAAGTGCATTTGAGTGATAAAATGCCAACGGACCTTGCCGACCTAAGCCTACTGGGCACGGGAATGGATGCGAGCGATGTGAACGGCGGATTCACCTATAAAACGGCTAACGGATTACCATGGGCGATTCACATCAGCGAAAGCTTTGACTATCCCATTGAGTATATCTCTATCAGCGAAGCCTACTTAAATTTTGCGGCCTGGGCCACCAGTGGAGGCGCGGCTTATGCAGATTGGTTCACCGACGAAGCCGGTAACCGCGATGCGAGCAAGATTTATCCATAAGTTTTCTTTACCCCTCTATACGAGAACATCCCGACCTGCGGTTCAGCCGTAGCGTCGGGATTGTTTTTTTAAGCAATCAGTTGATAGCCTTATCGGCTAAAGGTTAAATACATACCGCTCAACGCGCTTTTGCCTTAAGTCATCGAGAAATTCAAAATTCAGGCCTGTTTTGGATGATTTTTACGGCGTAATTAAAAGGTAAGAGTCATGAGTAGTAGGTTTCTTTTTTTCGTCTTGGGAGTGTTCATGCTGGCGGCCTGTCAGAAAAATGAGAGCGTTAATGTCCTAGCGAATAATCCGCTATCGGAACAAAAAATAACTGCCTTGGTAATGCCGGCAGATTTTGACTTTCAAACCACCCAAGTCTTAGAAGTAAATATTCAAGCCTACAAATTAAATGACGCCCCCTTGGCAGGAACTAGAGTAGATTTCTTCGATGAAGATCCCGAAGAGGGTGGAACCTTAATTGCTTCGGGCCTGACCAACCCTGCGGGTATTCTAGAAATGAAATTGCGGGTGCCTCGATTTGTGGAGCAAGTCTACGTGAGAGTAAATGCTTATGGTTTCGCTAATCAGGCTAGTTTTCCCGCGAACCAAAACATAGCTCATACCTTCGGTGGTGCCCCAGTGGCCAGGGAGATGAAATTCAATAAATCCTCCAGCAACGGACTAATCCCGATTTCGGAAAACTATTACTATCAAGGAACTTATAGCAGCCAAGGAGTGCCCGATTATTTGGAGAATCCAGGGGATAATTTGAGCGCGGCTTTCTTAAGCGACATCAATGCCTCTTTACCAGAACGAAAGCCCGTACCCATTTATAATCCTCAATATTTGGCTAATAGCAATGAATTAGATGTCGTAATTACAGATTATAGTGATATCTGGGTGACTTTTGTGCACGAAGGAGCGGGTTATCGCAATGCCCTAGCTTATTACGTATTCGATACCGATAACCCTCCCGCTAGTGCTGCCGATATTGATTCCATCATTATTCTAATGCCTAATACTTCCTTTAGTGGAAGTGGGGGAGGAATGCAATCTGGCGACAAAGTTCATTTGGGAGTATTTCCGGGAGGAAAGACCATTAGTTGGGTTTTATTCCAAAATGCTTGGAATGGCAGCGCAGTCGATGTAGGTAAACCAAAGTTCTACTCCAATAATGACTTTAATCCAGAGCCAACGGCATCTGACCGCCAGCATACCGTTCAACTGGCAGATATCGGTCGTCAAATCTTACTTAATAGCTTTGAGGATATTCAAAGAAATAGCTCTGGCTGCGACCATGATTTTAATGATCTTATCTTCTATGTTACCGCTAATCCTTGGGAGAATGTAAGTATTGGTGGGATTCCCAATGTTACCCCTTCTACCGATTGTGATAATGATGGAATTTCTGATGAGGCAGATGACTTCCCATGTGATCCCTTGCGTGCCGTGCGTAATACGTATTCCGGGGCTTTGGCTTACGAAGATCTATGGCCATCGCAAGGAGATTATGATTTCAATGATTTGGTGATTGACTACGAGGTAGATCACATCCTCAATGGTGAGAACAAAGTAGTGGAAGTTGAGGCGGATTGGATTATTAAGGCCGTAGGGGCCGGATTCCGCAATGGCTTCGGTTGGCAGTTTGATGGTATGGACCCCAATACTATTTCGAGCGTAAGTGGACAAAACTTAGACGCTGGCTTAATCAGCAATGCGGCCAACGGCACTGAGAATGGTCATAGTCAGGCGGTAATCATCGCTTTTGACGATGTCTTTAATGTTATTGATCATCCGGGTACCCAGTTTATTAATACCATTCTAGGGCAGGCTAAGGCCGCCCCCGAGACCATCAGTAATACCATTGTTTTCACGGTGCCGAAACTGCAATCGAGCCTTGGATTGCCCCCTTATAATCCCTTTATTTTCACCAATGCCACTCGCGGTAAGGAGGTGCATCTCAGTGGTAAGAATCCGACTGCGCTGGCTAATGTGAATCAGTTTGGCACTTCGGCCGATGCGACCGACGTAAATGCAGGATTCACCTATAAAACCTTAAATGGTCTACCCTGGGCCATCGACATTAGTGAATCATTCGACTATCCTATCGAATTCAGCCCCATCAATGAGGCATACTTATACTTCTCCAGTTGGGCCACCAGCGGAGGCAGTGTTTACAAAAGTTGGTATACCGCGGAAGCAGGGAATAGAAGTTTAGAGAAGGTATATCAATAAGAGTTGTGGGTTTAAACTTCCCCCCTCAGGCACCCTTGTTACGACCCACTGTAGCAGGGGTGCCACTTTTGTGTAAAACCTCAAAAATTTGTTAGAATTAGGCCTTCGGGAACTTGTAATCTGACAATAAGGCGGAAAAGTAAAAGGGGCAGGAACTTTGTCTAAGGGATGGAAACAAAAATTAGTCATGTCGAAAGTACAAGCAAACGATACCGTTTTGGTGCACTATACTGGGAAACTCACCTCTGGAGAAGTTTTTGATGACTCCACCGGCCGCGATCCTCTAGAAGTAAGTCTAGGTCAGGGGATGGTTATCCCCGGCTTTGAGAATGCCTTATTGGAGATGGAATTGAACGAGAAAAAAACCGTGACCATTCCGGCGGCTGAAGCTTATGGTGAATTGCGCCCGGAGTTAATCCAGGAGGTTCCTTTAGATCAATTACCAGCCGAGATAAAACCTGAGGTAGGTATGCAATTGGTATCCCAAACTCCGGATGGACATCAAATTCCTTTAGTTGTTACTGAGGTGGCGGAGGCTCACATTGTGGTAGACGCCAATCCCCCATTAGCGGGAAAAGATTTGGTATTTGATTTGGAGTTGGTTGAAATCAAATAAGATTTTCAGCTTGGAGGAGAAGCCTTAGAAAGGGCATTGCTTTTCCAATTCCTTAATTATATTTGCAGCCCGCAAAATCAGCGGGCATCGGGATGTAGCTCAGTTGGTAGAGTACACGTCTGGGGGGCGTGTGGTCGCTGGTTCAAGTCCAGTCATCCCGACGAATAGTAGAAAGGCTTTCAGGAAACTGAGGGCCTTTTTCTTTTAGGGTCTGTTTCTACTCCGGTGTTGAGGTTAAAAATTTCTCAGATGGTCACCGTATTCCTACGAACAAATGATGTGCGCTGGTTCAGGTGGTTTACAGCCCTAAAGTTGGTATATTAAAAGTGACAATGGCAAGTTGCCTAGATCTATTTTTACATGACCCAGTCAATGATCGCTCTATCTAATTCGCACAAAGTAAGTCCGATTTCGATTTGTCTAGTATCCTATATCGATTGATTATTACCGCTTATTCGCATCCTTAACAGGGATTTTCCCTTATTCTTCATTCCCCCTCCCTAGAAACGCAAGGCTTTATGTAAATTGGTAACCCAAACCATTGCCCATGAAACGATTAAGTCTATCGCTCCTTTTCCTGTTCTTAGCTGAGCTGTTACCGGCCCAGACCCTGATTAATACCATGTTTTTTAATTATCGGAACAATCAATGGGAGCTCAGTGCTCGCAATGATTATCATTTTGATCAGCAGGGAAGGGATAGTGTGCAAGAATATTGGCAGTGGCGCGCGGGTGCCTTTCAAGCTAATCAGAGGACTCGACGACATTATAATGCAAATGGTGAAATGGATACCTTGGTTCGGGCTAGATGGGATGGACAGGCCTACTATGATCAATTTCGAGAAAGTCATTTTTATACCGGATCAAGACTCGATTCAACCATCGATGAGATGCGCACCACGGCTAACTTTTATAACAATAATCGGTACTCTTATACCTACAATTCAGGACAGCAGGAATTAAGCCGGCTGCATTCGGCCTATAGTGGCGTCTGGGAGCAAAGAGGCTTGGATTCTAGTTATTATAATGCTGCGGGACAATTACAGGTGCGCAGACGTTTCCTAATTGATACTGCCACCGCCAATTGGAATCCGCGTAGCGAACATCATTTTCAGTATGATGCAGGTGGAAGATTGAGTCAAGTCACCAATTTCCGCATGACCCCTCTCGGCTATGACACGAATTCCATAAATCTATATATCTACGATTCCTTTGGCTTACTGCTGGAAGAGCGATTAATCCTTACCCTAAACGGTTTCGACCCGACCACCCGTACCCGGTATCTCTATTTGCCCAATGGGGATTTTGATACGCTCTACTACGAAAGTTTAATGTGGAATACCACCAATACCTGGAATTCCAACCTTAAGGTAGCCTATACTTATTCAAATAGTCCAGGAGTTTCCCTGGCCGAGGAGGACTTAGAGATTCAAATTTATCCTAATCCAAGTTCCAGTTTAGTGTTTTTAGACCAGCTACCCTCTGGACCTAAACACATCAGCATTTTAAGTAATGAGGGGAGATTGGTGCGCAGTTGGAAAAGCGGGCAAAGCCGGGAGCGCTTGGACATTTCGGCATGGAAGCCAGGTCTCTATTTCATTCGCATTGAAACGGAACTTGGACTTTGGCTACGACCTTTTATTAAATCTTAAGTAAGCTTACGCATTAGCCACTCTAGCGGTCCCTGTTTCCAGCGGGCTAAATAGAAGTTTGCCAGATAAATACATCCTAGGGCAAATACCAAAGCATAAGGCAGACTGAGGTAACTTGGGTAGCTGCCTAGCTCAAAATCGAATATTAAAAGCGGCAGGCTCATGCCCAAAACCACGTGTAATACATAGAAGCTTAAGGCCATTTGCCCGGTGCGGTCCAAAGCAAGAATAACTTTAGCATCCTTGCGCTTCCAGGCCCAAAGGATACTCCCACAAATAATGGTAAAGGCAATCCCCAAGCCGTTAAGCATATAGATAGGATTTGGAGGCATGGAGCCGGTGCCGAAGACGTAAGTAGCACTTTCGGGGCTAAAGCCTAAAATTTCCACGGCCTTGGATACCGCAAAGGGGGATAGGACTTGCATGGTGATGAATAAAGCCAATCCCCTTTGAAACATCCCCGTGATAAATGTTTCATCGTATAAGTCCTGTTTACCGAACCAAATACCAACCAGTAAAAAGGCCACCCAAGGGATGAAGGGGTGAAAGCCATTGAAGATGAGGTTGCGCAAAAAGCCCTCAGGCGTCCAAAAGTCCAGATACTCCAAGTTTTCCCAGTCCCAACCGACTTCATAATTGAGATTAAATAGAAGGATAGGGAAAAGGATGATTAGACCAAGGGCCAAACGCAGACTGTAGGCTCCCGGGCGAAAAAGCATCACTAAGCCTAGCAGCAGGTATACACCGTAGTAGTGCAGAATATCCGCCGGCCAAATAAAATAGTAGGATAAACCCAATAACAAAAGGAAGAGGGATCTCTTTAAGACCCTCCTTTGAACCTGAGTTTTTTTGCTTTGATCTGCTTCGGCCGATTTAGCCATTAGTCCCATGCCCACTCCCGCCAATACCACGAAAGTGGCTGCGGCTTTGCCACTAAAAGCATCGGCAATGGCACTTAACCATTTGGGGCCGGTATTACCAAGAACAATAGTAAAGTTAACTACGATCATCCCGATAATGGCGATGGCTCGAGCCACATTAATGCCTACTATCTTTTTGTTCATTTGCGTGACTTGAATAGATATATAAGTAGCATCAAAAAGCCAAGGCCAGCTAGGCTAATTCCGATATAATGGATCCAATGCGTTTCAGCACCCTCAAATTTACCTTGCACCCGGGCCAAGTAGGTGAGGAAGACAACTAAATTCACATAGGTAAAATAGAGGTATTGGAATCCCCTCCGCCAAGGACGAAAACGCCAAGCGGCGATTATTATTAAAAGATAGGCTAAGGCACCTCCTGCCAAGCGGCTAGGCACAATAGGAATTTCATTTAAATAGATATTAGTGGCTAAGAAGCCCAAGTGGATTAAATGAATCAGGGCGAAAAATTTTAAGCATACTAAAAGTGGTTCCCAAGCTTCACTGCGGTTTTGAGCTCTAAGAAATAGGCCAAGGGAGGTGAAAAAGACCAAGGCCGAAGCACGACCCGAATAACGTGCCGATAATTTGAAACATTCCGCCCAATCCGCTGAACTCTGATAGGAAAGGAGGAAGATAAATCCTTCGAGGAGCAGTGCTCCTCCTAATATTTGGCGGTTTTGGCGATTCATGGCTTGAATTTACGAAGCTACTAATTGCCTTTGACCCGCGGATTAAAAATCGGAATTAGCTCAGCTTTCGCCTGATGGGTAGGAGAGGGCCGCGCAGGCTTCGATTCGGAAATAAGCTACGAGTACTGCAGAGGAGAAGCCTTTTCCAAAGGATTTGAGTGCTTCCTAGGTTGACTAAATTGCCAGGACTCGGACTAGGGAAAAAACGCAGATTCCATAAAAGACTTTTACCTTGAGCTTTTCGTAGAACCCGGGCCACAAAACGACTACAGTTTATGGCAAGAGGGTGAAAAGGGCCATACTTGCGCATCGGGGCGTTTATTTCAGCGGCTATGGCTTGATCGGCCTGCTTTTCGTCAACGGGGTAAACAAAGCTTTTTACCCGACCATATTCTTCGACCAAGGGGAGCTTTTCGATTTCCGCTAAAATTTCAGGGAGGTTAAGGATTCGCCCGTTTTCAATTTGAGCTTTTTGTTGGATTTGCAAGCGATCATCCGATTGGGCGCTACGAATACAGGCATAATTCTGTACGGAGCAGTAACGCCCGCAGTCATAGTACTCTACCTCATTACTTCCGAACCTGACCAACATCAAGGCAGCATGACCGACGGGCGAATATCCTGCTTTAGAAAAACCAATCCAATCTAGAACCGAATCGTACCAGCTGCCTGCGTTTCTGCACCAGGCTTCAGGCCAAGCCAGGGCTACGAGATAGGCAACATTTTCACTTCGGTTCTCCAAACTTGCTTACGCGTTTGAAAATAGTCGGAGGGGAAAGGAAAGCCTTACAAGGCTTTATTGGTTTTCACTGATTTCTTTCCGAATACGACTGAGAGAATGCTTGGTAATGCCAATGTAGGATGCTAGGTAATGTAGCGGAATGCGATTAGCCAATTTTGGGAAGCGATGAAAAAACTCCACGTAGCGCGTTTTGGCATCTTCCGCCAACATGGGACTAATACGATGGACCTTTTCCATCAGGGCCCGGGCTGAAATTTGGGCCATTATTTTATCCCAATCGAGGATTGTTGTGGATAGTTCTGCCAAACTCGAGCGATTCAGAACTAGGATTTTTGATGGAAGGATGGCCTGAATATACTCTGTGGAGGGCAATTTCTGCTGGTAGCTATTTAGGTCAACAATAAAATTATTCTCCTCCACGAAATATCGGGTGTGCTCATTTTCTTCTTTATCATAGTAACAAACTCTAAAGATGCCTTCAAGCACAAATCCAATTCTTTGAGGGGTCTGGCCGGCCTGGGAAAAATACTCTGCGGTTTGCAAATCGTGAATATGGCATTTGCTCTGAAGGAGCGCGATCTGTTGCTCGTTAAGGGCGGAAAATAGCAGAAGGAAATTTATAAATTGATCCATGATTTATAAGGTCTACCAATTGCCAAATCTACGTTTATAAGGGTAGAGCTTTCCGCTCTCCAATTCTAATTTCATAATTTCTAGGGCACGATTCATCGGTACTTGGATGCGGGGTATTATAAACCACCTTATCAGCGGTTTCACCCATCTATTTTTAGGTATAAATTCATAAACCCATTCAATCTGTAAATTTCCTGATGAATCTTCGGCAAAAGACCAAGAACCGTTAATTTGTTCAATTAAATAGGACAAAGGGCCAGTAAAGGAATTCACTTTATAGGTAAAGCTTTCCCCTGGGCTCACACTCAACAAATATTCATGAGATTGACTACCATCATCAAAGTAGACAATTCGCATCATACCCGGCTCTATCCACGCACTATCATTACTGGTGCTATCTATGCCTGGAATAAATGAATACGCTTGAAAAATATGTTCCAAGTCCATGGGTACAATATAGTTGAAGGATTCTTCTAGGCTTAGTGTACTTTTAACTTGACTCTGTGCCTTGGCCAAAGGGTAATTCTGGTTTTGTGCAATCATATTAAGACTTAACATTGATATTAGGAGGCTGAACCTGATTGATTTCATTATGATGATTTCTAGGGGCTAAAATTATATTGAAGGCTAAGCTTAGCAGTTGCCATATGACAAAAAGCAGAAAGGCAAAAAAAAAACGTCCCTTGAGAGGACGTTTCTTTGCAATCGCGGTTTTTAATTAAGCTGATAAGACATGGCTTCTTTAGCTAGGAATCTTCTGTAGAGTCCTAGTTGACCAATTTCATAGCCAAGGTGGTGCATTTGGAAGGCTAAAAATCCTTTCAAGTTTTGTTCAGGAAAAGGGATTGGAAAAGGCAGTTCCGATTGCAAAGCCTCAGTGGAAAGATCTTCCATTGCTTTTATAATCTGTGGGCTGAGCGCATTCCAATCGGCTAGCATTGAAGCTAAACTTGGATATTTTGCCTCAGGGTCAAAGGGCTTGCCAAAACCAAAGGAATCGGCGTAGGGGTTCTCTGCTCTTATTCCGAGCATCATTGCCAGATTATATTGGATGTCCAGACTATGGCCTACAATCCATTTAAAACTATTGGTGTTTTCGGAGATCCGTTGGTCGGCCTCCTCGTCACTAATGTCTGCCACCACGTTTTGAAAAAGTTGGGCTTGTAATATGTATTGGTTTTGGATATCGATAATATTCATTTGGGATGGGTTTTGTGCCATAAGGCCATTTATAACTAGACTTAAACCGATAATTTGATACAGTTTCTTCATAAGGCGGATACTGAAGTTAATGGAGATGAAGACTTGAGTTTGGCTTTTCGCGGGTGCACTTCACCATGTTCTACATAATATTTGAGCTCTTCGAGATTTTCATTTAGCAGATTCTCCATTTTTCTTTCCATGATACCTCCCATTAACCAAGCCAGGAATCCCTTGAGTTCCATTTTGGCGGTCATGCTCATACGCACCCCATTTCCCTCGGGTTCTAGTTGCCAAGTATTGGTGGCATATCCCACGAAACTGGGTAAGCCTTGAGCAATCTCGTAGGTGAATTGATATTGCTCAGCTTTAACATCGATAATCCTTTCCACCGTTTTACTTAATCCTTTTTGATTGGGGCTGCAAACCCTTTCCGTACAGCTAATACCGGGAAATTCATTACCGGTGTTTCCAGCGCTGGAATGATCTAGGGAAGCACTCCAAATCCCAATTTTATCAAACTCCAGGGCTGTTTTTTGCCAAAGATGGTCTATACTGGTTTCAATATAAATGGAGCTGCTGATGGTTTTCATTTCGGGGACCTTTTCTGTGCTAGTATCGCTGGAAAGCACTAGAGTTCCCAAGCTTAAACTGCTGATGATAATTGATTTTAACATGGTAAGAGAATTAAGCTGCTAATTGAAGTCTATGAGCGTGCTTCTGAATGTCCTTAACCTTTGCTGGCGAAGGTTTTCCTGTTTCCGCATAGTGCTTGAAATCAGACAATGCGCCTGCCAATCCTTTGGCGAGATTCATTTTCATCATGGGACCCATGATAAGTCCAAGCAGACCCTGTGTTTCTCCCACGAAGCGCATTTTCACCTGAGTCTGTTGACTGCTTATTTTTTCCAAGTACCAGTTGTTCACGCCCTTCTTTATGAAATTGGGAAATCCTTCCACCACTTCATAGGACAATTGCTGATTTGGTTTGAAAATCCTGATCTCTTCGTCTAGTTGTCCAAAAGAAGTGTCGCAGGCCCGATTGCTACATACCGCCCCTTCAATTGTAGGATTTCCTTGGGCTTCTGAATGGTAAAGACCCCGAGCCCATTTGTAACCTTCGCCATAGCGATTGCCTAATAAATCCCAGACTTGATCTATACTTTGATTAACAATAATTTCTTTTTGAATGTCCATAGCTTTTTAATTGTTTGTCATTTAGACCGAGGTTTTCACAAGCTGTGAAAACATCACAAAAAAAAAGTGCAGCTTTTTTCAAAACTGCACTCCATTATCATTAAATCTGCATTAGCCCAAGTTCAATTTCGACTGCCAATTGGAATCCTCAATTACTTTATTAATAAAGCTCTTGCGATCGAAGTCTTCTTTGAAACTAATACCCTGAAATAATTCGGCATACTGACGATCCACCTCTTCGAACATAAAATTGGCATCCTCGGCAATGTGATCCTGAAAGGCAGCATATTCCTTACGATTATAGAGTAATTGTTTAGCGTCAATTACTTTCAATTCAACAGCCACCTTGACTTTCTTGTGACAGCGACAGGGATTATCCTTATTGACAAGTCCACATTTATTATTCATGAAGTTGTATAAGTCCCTGCGTGCCTTAGCTAGCTTGGCCCGAAAATTATCCGGTGAGATTTCCATAATTTCCGAACCTATATTATGATCACCTCCGAGCATCTCTCCGATGATGTAGATCAGGCGTTGATCACGATTCAGACAGAGTAACATCCCAGACATACAGCTCAGATTCATTTCTCGAATGAGCTCCTTGGATTCTTCTTGCTCGGCTAAACTCATCTCGTGGTTGGGAATCGAATCTAGGGCATAGGCCATATCGTCGAAGCTGCTTAGGAATTTCTCACGTCCCCTTTTTTGCTTGTCGTTAAGGAAATGATTGACAACAATGCGATAGGCCCAAGTGCGAAAGGTGCTTTTAAAATTAAAATTGCCGAGTTTGGTAAGGATTTTAATCATCGCTTCTTGACTTAAATCGGCGGCATCATCTGCGCTTTGGGTCATTTTCCAAGCTACATTGTAGATAAACGGCTGATGTTTTCGTAAGAGTTCGTCAAGCGCCTGACGATTTCCCTCCAAGGATTGTAGAATGAGAGTCTCATCATTTTGATCACTGTTGTACTGCTGAGAAAATGGATTCATGCTTTTCAATTTAGTCATTAGACAGAGAATATCATTGACTGTGAAAACTTGACTCTCATTTTTTTACCAGCCTATATAGGAGGGGGGATTATATCCGAGTTGACGCAGGTATATCACCAGTTGCCCCCGATGGTGTGCTAGGTGATTTTCCATCGTCATCAGTAGCGAAGCTTTGGAGATGGTGCCGAACCAAAGTTCTACCTTTTGCTCTAGTTCTTCCTCCGAAACTTCTAGGAGAAATTCATGGAGAAATTCAAAAAATTCCTCCAAGCTTGAGTGCAGTTCTTCTTTGCTCTTGGGTCTATTTTTACGCAATTCTTCCCCACTTAGGAATTTGTATTGATTTCGCAACCAAGCACTTATATGTTGAACTTGGGAACGGAAGGATTTACCGTTTTCCGTTGCTTTAAAGTCCAATTCGTCTTCCTTTATTAAAGCAATAAACTTTAAGGTGTAGCGTCCATTATTCTTCCAGCGTCTTAGCCATTCCTTCCGTTCCATAGAAATTTATTTAAGGTAAACCATCGGTTTCATTTGCTTGCCCCAAAAAGAGCTCGCTTTTGCGCGACTCATGACCTTTCCCATTAGCCCGGTCATGATGCGATTCATCCGTCCCCCGAGCTGATATGGCTTATTAAGGGCAAGTGCCCGTAAACCTTCTTCCACAAGAGCATCCACTGGCTGTGGTTTCATAGGTAAACCATCCACCATATTGGCATCCGTTCGATCATTAAGTCCTGGTGCATCCGTAGGCCCAGGAACCAGCACGCTTACATTTATCCCATGTTCCTTAAGCTCATAGTTGAGTGCTTCTCCAAGGTTTAGGATGTACGCTTTTGCAGCAGAATAATTGGCCATATACGGGGCTCCTTGGTAGGCAATGCTTGAGGATACCAAAGTCATTGCCCCGTTTAATTTGGCTTGAATTAAACGGCGTGAAAACCAATGAGAGATATGCAATTGGGCTTCTACATTGAGTTTCATCATCGAATGGAGTTTTTCGATGGGAAGTTTTGTAAAGGCCCCCATATGCGCCGCCCCCGCATTAGAAATAAGGATGCGCGGCTGAAGTCCTCCCAAGGCTTTTTCAATTTTGCCAATGAAGCCCTCCTCTGTGAGGTCTAAGACTAAGTAGCGCACTTCTACTTGATAATTTATGGCTAGCTCAGAAGCCAATTCCTCCAATAAGTTTTCTCTACGGGCAATTAAAAAGACATTAATTCCCTGTGCGGCTAATTGTCGAGCATATTCCTTCCCAATTCCGGAAGAAGAACCCGTCACTATAGCCCAATTACCAAACTGTGATTTTAATGATTTCATTTTCTGCAATTTTAGAAAGCCTGCTTAACCCTTGGATTAAGCAGGCGTTTAACATGCTGTTAATTAAGGGACTGCAACTTTTGGGCGGATAGGGCATACACCTGACGAATGTTCGCTTCTAATTCGGCAAATACTCTATCGTCTTCGCTTTGCATTTCCACATCCCAATACAGCTTACTGGCATTTTCACCAATCTCGGCTACGCGCATGGTGCCCAGAATATTTTTTGCAGGAAAGGCCTCCTGTTCATCAATACTGTACATAAAGGTGCGGGTACCTTCTGAAGCCAAAATGGTCTCTTTCAATAAACCACCTTCCACCAATTCGCAGGCGCGTTTGTTGTCACCTACTAATGCCGATGATTTAATAATAGGTAGCCAAGTTTCCACTTGATCTCCTTTGGCAATCGCTTGCCAAACTTTCTCTGCTGGAGCTTGGATATCGTGTTCGGTACTAATGAATCGTTTCATCTTGAATTGTATTTTTAATTTCTATGTCAAAGGTCCGTTCAACTTGAGCGGAATTTTTTGGCCAAAAGGTCAATTGCTTGGCATTTTAGTTCATAGCTGGGATGAAAAAAAAAGAGACTCCATTGGAGTCTCTCTCGGTGTGAAATTTAAAGAAGCAATTAAACCTGGTTCAGGCTTTTATAAGCAGGTATTCTGCAAAATATTTTTTAGAGTCCATTATCTTGGCCTCTATCTTTAGCTGGCTTGCCTGCAGCAATGAAGCTAATATCCGGTCATTATATTTACGAGATATTTCAGTAGAGGTGGGTTCTCCTTGTTCAAATTGTATTTCTATACCTGCATTCGGAAAGTAAACGCTTTGCTCCGTTAAACTAATTAAAGAGGTTCTTACTATCCCTTCCTCTTCATCATAGGCTACGTAATGACTAAACTTCTCTAGATCAAAATTAGCCCCCAAGCTGCGATTGGCTCTATGTAGGAGGTTGAAATTAAATTCGGCCGTAATGTTCTGGCTATCAGCGTAAGCGGGATGCACTATGGAGTAATCTTTAATTAGGTCTAAACCCAATAAGATTTTATCTCCTTTTTGCATTTGCTTACTTATTCTTAGTAGAAGATCTTGAGCTTCATCATCATTTAGGTTGCCGAGACTTGAACCTAGGAATAGTATCAGTTTCGGATGTTCCCCTCGTAAGAAATCCAATTTTTCTTGCATAAAATCCTCCTGGCGGGTCTGTATATTCAAACCAGGGAAGCGTTCCCTAAAACGAGATGCCAATTCCCTCAAACTCTCCTTCGAGAAATCCAGTGCTTTATATCTGAAATCATGGCCTGCAGCCAACAATGCTTCAATTAAATGGGCGGTCTTTTGTCCATCACCAGAGCCCAGTTCTATTAGATCAAAGACCTGCTCGGTTACAGATCCTAATTTATTCATCCAAGAAGCAGCGGTTTGGAAGATTTCCAATTCAGCTTGCGCAGGATAATATTCCTCTAATTCCATAATCTTAGCATACCATTCATTGCCCGCAGCATCATAGAGGAATTTGGAGTTTATGTGCTTGGGAAAAGCTTGCAAGCCTGTCAGGAATTCTTGCTGGTAGGCCTGATCGATTTGACATTGTAAATAATCCCGATCGGTAATTATGGAATTCATAATCCGGGCCTAATTGGTTCTACGGTTATTTTAACCTGATGAGGGTAAAAGGCCAGATAATTCTTGATAAGGCTACTTTTCTTGATGGGCTGAGGATAGTACCAAGCTATATCCTCGATTGGTCCTCCGGCCATTTTTAGACTGAGGTACTTGGCGTCTCCTTTTATTGGGCAATGGCTATGATTAGTACTGTTTAGAAAAAGATCCAAATTCACATCTTCCATTGGCAGATAATAGACACCGTCATAAACCTCGCGTCCAACTTCCTTGATAAGAATTGCTCGTTTGCTACTCGCGAGGCGCAGATTACCGTAAAATACTTCGACCTTCGCCTCAGGCTTTTTCCATTGGAAAAAGTGCCGCTGCTCCAGATCGTTAATTACTAAGTTTTCCATCTCTCTAAATTTAATAGCACAAAGCTCAATAGAAGCAGATGGATAGTATTGGTGATCTAGCTCAATTTATGGTGAATCTGGCTCAAATTTGCTTTTCCTGTTTGCGATATTGGGAAGGAGAAAGGCCAAACTTTTTGGTGAAAACCTTGGTGAAGTTGGATACGTCCTCAAAGCCTGAAACAAAGCCGATATCGCCAATTCGATCGTCTGTGGTACGCAACAGGAGGGTGGCCTTTTCTAATTTTTTACCAAGAATATATTTGCCAGGAGAGGTGTCGTATACCTCCTTAAACTTTCGTTTAAAAGTTGAAGTACTTAAATTTAGGAGTTCAGCATAATTGTCGATAGAGAGGTCGTCGAAAAGGTGTTTCGCAATGACCTGTTTAAATTCTAATTTCTTTGGAGTAAACAAATCTGCTAGTAATTCTCGAATACCATGACTGTCTAAATTGTAAAGCAGACCAATTAATTCTCTTAGTTTGATAATGGCCGTTTCACGAGTGAAAAGTTGGGGGTTTTCGAAATATAGGAGGAGGCCGTCCACATAGCTTTTGAGAATTTTGCTCTGCTCAATCTTTTGTATTAGGGGAGCATCGGGGTTTCCACCCTTTAGCAAATAATGTGGAACTTGATTTTCAAAGATTAACTCAATTACATCCGGATAAAAATGAATTGCTAGGGCCTCATTAGGTTGTTGCTCATTACTCAGCCAGCTATTAACGAAATTCCCACACTTCATTAGCACCGCATCATCCGTTTTGAGCTCCTCAGTTTGGATACCTCCATGCAATCTTGACTGTCCATTGCGAGCAAAAATGAGACAGGCCTCATTCTCCATCACTTCACTAGCTTTTAGCGGTGGATTAAAGACGATACGTTCGAACACTGTCTTTTCGAGCAGTTCAATTTTTTGATACTCTAAAATCATCTAATCTAAGGTCGACTTTTAAAGGCTTCGGCCAAACCGGCACCCTGGTCAAAGGTCCAAACTAAACTCATAATCCACCAACGACCATTGTGGTAAGCAAATTGGTAGGAGTTGACCCCTTGGATTTCGGGCCCCTCTGCCGCCTTGCCGCGAAAGCTTTGCCAAGCGCAGGCAATACCTTCGTATTCGTAAACTACCTTTTTCAATTCCCATTCTTCAAAACCGGCTTGGTAGCTTTCATCGGTTAAGAATAGCAAGAATTCGTTTAGGCCTACCGATTCAAGATTATCATCTTGGGGATTTCGCACGGTAATTAGGGCCTTAGGATGAAAGAGCCGGTGTATCGCCGCCGTGTCCATTGTACCGCCTTTTTCCAAGGATACTTCCTCTAGTAATTGTTGGATTAGGCCTTCGACACTAGTCCCGGTTTGCGCCATGGAAAACTCTGGTTTGAACAGGCTCAGAAAGATTATAATTAGAAAGAATCGCTTCATATTTTAAGCTTAAAATAAGGAAGTAATTACGCCTGCCGATATGCCCCAGGCATCACCGCGATCGGGCCAGAAGGCTTTGCGCTCCCATATTTGATTTTGGAAGAAATCTACCGAGAATGCCGCCTTTTCATTAAAATAGTATTCGAAGCCCAGAGTGGCCCGGGTGCAGAAAACCTTATCAAGTCCTTGCTCAATGTTTATGGTAGTGCCCGATTGACGAGCTACTGGGAAGTTGTAAAAATCAAGGCCGGCTTGAAACATCACGAAAGCCCGTAGCTTTCTATCCCCGAATCGGTAACCCGGGCCTAAAAGTGCATCGGTAAAAGAAGCGGTACCCTCAATAACATTGCTCGTCCCATTGATGATTTCCAACTGGAAATCCGCCCTATGTTGATCATAATTGATGCGCAGAAAGAAGTCGTTATTATTACGGAAACGGTATTCCAGAGAGGTCTTGGTGATCAAACCTGCCCCTAAAAGTTCAGAGCCATGATTGAAATAGCCAATTTCAATGGAAGGGAGAAATATCCGCGACGCATAACCTTCTGGGCTTTGGTCCTGTGCCGAAACTAGAAGTGGTAAAAGAGCTAAGAGGATCAGTATTTTTTTCATTCAATGGGTTTTTGTCTGTCTTGGGGTTTTGCGAGTTTCACTAACCAATAAATAATGTAAATAAGGTTCAAAACCCCTACGATCCAAAGTCCGGTCTCGGAGTCATCATCCTGCCAAGAATTATAAGTTTCTAGGCTTAAATAGGTCTTTTGAGGATCGGCCAAGCTAAGGACCACAATATTGCCATAGCCCATGGTGTAATCCCAAAAGCCTGGCTCCCTTAAGCCATCAATCCAAAGATCATAATCTTCTTGATGCAATTCGAATATAACGGTATCGCCAGCATAAAAAGCCAAAGAAGCTGCCTCCATGCTGCTGGCAAAAGGGATATTAAAACGCAGCTTGGGGAATTCGGCTAAAGTCATATAAAAACTAGCACTGCCGCGATGTGGATCGAAATAATATGGTTTTTCCAAAAGAGTCCCTTGCAGTTGTTTTACCTCCTCCTTGGCAACTGGACTAAAACTGTTGTGCTGGGAGATAACTAGATAGTTGAATCCGAGAATTACCGCAAGCATAAAAACCCGAATAAAAATAACAAGTCCACGTCCGGTTTTTTTAGGTCTATCATCTAAAGGTTCTTGGGCTTTCTTCCATTGCTTGGGGAAGGTGATTAACTTATATAAAGCCAGCAGGATAATAAAAATCAGGATGGAGCCAAAGATGAAGGGCATAAGTTGCGGATACCCTTCCTTATAAAAGGTGTGCCGCATCAAGTATAATATTCCGGCGGGTAGAAAAATGCCCAGCAATACATAAACCAGAATCAATCCGATTTTAGTAGGTTCCTTATCCGTACTCATCAGGAGGGAAAGATATTGCATAATTGAACAATACCTTGGTGCTTTTGATTAAGCCTCTTTAAAATTATGATCTCATGCTACAACCTTTTCATTTGGCTATTCCTGTAAAAGATCTTCAGGAAACGCGGCGATTTTACAATCAGACTCTAGGTTTTACCGAAGGTCGGTCTTCGGATAACTGGGTAGACTTGGATTTCTTCGGCCATCAGTTGGTATTGCACAAAACGGAGCAAGCTAGGCAAGGTGATTATAATCCCGTGGATGGGCATGCAGTGCCGGTCCCACATTTTGGTGTGGTCTTGGAATGGCAACAATGGCAAGAATTTAAAGACCGATTGCAAGCCGTTCAAATGGAATTTGTGATTGAACCTTATATCCGTTTTGCGGGAGAAGTGGGGGAGCAAGCGACCATGTTTTTCCTTGATCCATCTGGTAATGCTTTGGAATTTAAAGCCTTCAAGGATCCGGAACAATTATTTGCATCCTAGGCAACCCCGAAGATTGTTCTTGGTCTAAAAATACAAACCAAGCTTTGCCCGAATAAAACCGATAAAATCTGCTAGTATGAAATTTCGCCATCTGCTATTGGTAAGCATTTTTGGGCCGTGGCTTTACGGACAAAATGTAGAAACGGAATTGATTCAATTCTTTCGTAATGATGTTTGGGAGAATTCATCCCGCAAGCTGTATAGCTATGATACGGCAAACCTTTTAAGCCTAAAGGAAAATCAGGCCTGGCTTTCCTCCAGCTGGGAACCTCGTAGCGATGAAATCTATATTCGTCTTAACGATGGCCGCTTAGATAGCCTTATTCGAATTGATCAAAGACCTGGTGTCTTTAGAGAATTTGAACGCGAGAAATACCATTACTCAGCGATATGGCAACTTGACTCGGTAATATTGGAGAGTGACTATCGAAATAACGGTATGCAAAAGAATACTCGTGAAAGGTACCGCTATAATGTTCAAGGTAACCCTTCGGAAATTATCACCGAAAAGTGGCGACAGGGATCCTATCATTATGAGGAAAAATGGGAGCAGAGTTTCCGTCCTGATTCGAACCTCTTAAACCATAAAATATTTTATCATGATTCGGGAGCCTGGCGTTTGGATCGCGAATTAATTTACTCCTACCAGCCGAATGGTAGTTTAGATGAAATCCTTTGTTTGAATTCCGCTGCTGATACCGCTTTTCGTTACACTTATCATTACACGCTCGGTGGGGAGCTTTCGCACGCCTACTTTCTAATTCCCTTCGGTTCCGTCGAAGATAGTGCCCGATATGACTACCACTGGTCTAATCAAGGATTGTTAGATACCATGGTTTATAGCATTCCCCGAATTAATAATCCAGGTCTCTCCCCTCATGTGCGCTGGATTTATCAATATCAAAGCAATATTGGTTTAGCAGAGGAGCAGAATTTCGAAATGGAGGTCTTTCCCAATCCTGCGACTAGCTTTGTTAATATTCATTCCAAACTTGAGGGACCGCAAAAGATTAAGCTTTATACGCTAAGCGGTCGATTAGTAATGGAACAAACCTTAGAAGGTCCAGCGCATAGATTATCCTTGAGTTCTTATCCTCGTGGTAATTACATTTTGCAATTAAGCTCTGAATTTGGCGCTGCGAATCGGTTCATCCTCCTTCGATAGCCTTTATAAGCCCTTACATTCTTGAAAAACCCTCCTGAAACCCACAATACTATGCCCAATCGATTGAATTCATTTTTTGTTTCCTTACTCTTTCTAAGCCCCTTGCTAAGTGCCCAGCAATTGCAGTTTGAGCTGAATCAACATTATAATCCGGATAGCAATACTTGGACGGATTTAAGTCGACAAGACTATTCCTATGATGTAAACATGGATTTAAACTCCAGCACCTTTTTTGAGTGGGATACATTAATGTGGAGGCGTCTCAATGAACAACGCTATGTTCGTCAAGCTAATGGAAATATGGATTCTGTAAAGTTCTATGCGCTTAATGCTGGGAACTTGAGTTTAAGAGGCTTTGATTTGTATTATTACTCCAATCCCACAAATCCAGATTCCATTGTGCGTCATTCGGAAATCATCGGCTTGGGCCTAATGCCGGAGAGAAAAGAAAGATTTCAGTACGATAGTCAGGGAAATACTTTAGAGAAAATCACCGATGTCTATTTCACCAATCGCTGGGAGCCAAGAGAAAAGCTGGAGCAGAGCTTTACCGCTACGGGTTTACTCCTGAGTCAAAAATTCTATGTGATGGATTTTAATGGTTGGTATTTAATGGAGCAGGCCCTGTATACATATGATAATGTAGGAAGACTTACTGATACCTACTGGCTTGGGGAACTGGGAGATACTTTGTCCCAGTTGGTTTATCATTATCAGGTCAATGGCTTATTAGATTATATCGAGGGCTTTGCTTTTGTTTTCGGCCAAGCACAATTGTATTCTCGCAGTGAACATAGCTTTAATACGCTGAACAAGCTTGATACCATCACCTATTTTGTACGCCAAACAGGAGATAGCACTTTGAGTCTGAGTTATCGCACCCTATACGGCTATAGTCCATTCATAGGCTTAGATGAAAATATGAGCATGAGAATTGAAATTTATCCAAATCCAACTAAGGATTATCTCCAGATTGAAAGTCAACAGGAAGGAACGAAAACCCTACAATTATATAATATGAGCGGTCTCCTGCTAAGGGAATGGAGTACTGAGGAATCCAGTCTTAAACTGGATATGATGGGGCTCAACAAGGGGGAGTACCTTTTAAGGGTACAAAGCAAAGGAAGTATTCATTCGCAAATAATTCTGAAACAGTAGGCCTTTGGATGGAGGCTCCAGAAAGGCTTAATATGCCATATCTTGCCAGAGCTTAGCTAATGATTATGAAAAAAACCATCCTCCTGCTTCTAGCTCTGTTCGGCTCAGAGCTTACGGCCCAGAGAATTCAATCTATTTATATCCAACATTATGATCGGGCTTATAACTCTTTTCAAGGTGGCTATACCATAGATTACTCCTATGATGCTAATGGATACCTTGTTTTAGAAGAGCGCTCCAGTTTCAACGGTGCTTGGAAGCTGGTAGAACGCTTTACTTTCACCAATTTGTCGGATGGACGTATCGATTCCTCCATGCGTGAGCAATTGATTTCGGGATTCAACACCTTAATACCCACCGAAAGATCTAAGTATCGTTATGGCGCTTTTCAAAGCTTGGCTTCCATCGATCGGCAAGGTAGTCTTAATGGCGGTCCCTGGAATTGGACTTACCAGGAGGACTTTTATTATAAATCTCTGGGTAAGTTAGATAGCATGCGGGATTTGAATTATACAGGGAGTACCTGGAATCCTTATCGAAAGTTTGTGTACAGTTATAACAGCGATGGAAGTCAGGACATAGAACTGTTCTCGCAAAAATTATCCAGCCCAGTGTGGATAAAGAAATTTGAAATTCAGAATAGATACGATAGCTTGGGCAGATTAAGGAGGGAGGTAGGCAGAAGCTACGTAAGCCAAAATAGCAAGGTGCCCGCTTGGACTAAAGATTATATATATGATGTCCAGGGGCGACTATCCGAAACCCTCTACACGCCTTTCGGCGGCTTCAATTTTCTAGGCGAAACTGTGAACGCCTTTTACTACTATGGCAGCTTTGGTCAATTGGATAGTATCAATGCTTTTCAAATGAAGGCGGGAGATACGGCATGGGTGCCCGATTATCGTCAAATCTATACCTATGCTAATCTGAGTGATGAAGAATTATCGGAAGTTTCCTTAATCACTATTTACCCCAATCCCGCGGTGGACCGATTGTTCATTGAAATGGAGGAGGAGGAAGACCTGGAACTCGAGATTTGGACTATCGAAGGTCGCTTAATTCAGAGCTTTAAATTTACCTCGGGGCAAAAGTATATCCCCATTACTCATTTAGACCCCGGTTATTACCAGCTGCGAGTGAAAGCTGATGGAGGATCTACCTTCCATCGTTTCTTAAAATTGTAAACTACCAGATTCTTTCGAGGCCCTTAGGTAAGGCACCGGCTTCAAAATCGTGTAGGATGGATTTAGTAGCCAAATCGATCTGCAATACTCGATGCGGAGCCACGAAGTTTTGCGCGTCAAATAGCCAAAGGCTTTCGCCTGATGGATCTAAGGATAAACCGTAGAAATTTTGCGTTTCTAGCTTAAGCCAGCTTTCGCCACGAAAGTTGGAGGCAAGTTTATGCCAGCGGATTTCTGATCCATCATAGGAATAAAATGACTGCGCATCATGATTTACAATTAGGGATTGCCCGCTAAGAGGATGGTTTTCTAGTAGTTGCCGACTGGAGTCGGGATGTTCCCAATATTCCAAATCCCCATTTTGATATAAGAGATAGAGGTGATTATTCATACTTAAGACATCCTGAATTTTTCGACTGGTGCTTAAAAGTTCGAAAAGGCTGTCCCTTGAAGAATTCAAAGCTTCAATTCCCCCTTCCTGAACAAAGAGCAGTCGATCTTGCCATACACAAATTTCAATGCTACTTTGCTTGCTCTGCCAGCTTTGTATCTTCTGACCTTGGTAGTCTAACTGACGTATTTCTCGAGAAAATAAATCCGTGATCCATAAGCTGTTCTCCCAAAACCATAATCGATGAGGCGCACCTGCCATACTTATTCTGCTTTCTTCCCGCCATGAGGCATCACAAATAAGCAATTCATTAGAGCCATTCATGACTAGGAAATGCTGGTCTCCGAAGCGATGAGCTTCTTGTAAAACATCCCCCAAGGCTTGATCATTGGCGGATCGATAGAGTCCGTCGGTATAGCTGTTTTCGCTTGGCTTAAATTGTCCTATACTGGCATTTCCCCATTGGAAATTCCCTTCATTCACAATAACTACAGCGGTCGAATCAGGGTTCACCACCGAACCATCGATGGCCTGGGGTCCCAATTCATCATGGCACGCCCAAAGGAAGCTAAGGGCCAAGCAAAGACTTAACCTTTGAACCATTGCCATTGTAATGCGATTTGATAATTAATACCAGGCTCCGGGCGCCAGGCAATGATTTGATAATCACGATTGGCCAAATTGCCGAGCCCCATCATTACTTTAAAGTGATTGTTTAGCCATTTGGTCTTATAGCTCAGTCGCAGATCTTGAATAAAATAGGAGGGGAGATAATAAAGATTGGCATCATCTAAGAAGTAACGATCAGAGAAATTCCCTTGATAACTTATGCCCCATCTTTTATAAGAGCCCTTAATTTGATAATTGAAACTATGAGCCGGATTAAAAGGTAAATCATTGTCGATATGATCGATCACTTCGGATTCCAAATTCCGGCTGCGAATGTATTGATAGCTAAATCTTCCACTCAGCGGGATGCCATAAATTTTAAGACTGGCCTCTGCTGCTAGTTCGGCACCGGCATTGACAACTCGCTTAAAATTTTGCGCTTCCCAAATTCCGTTGCGCGGTGCCCATTGAATCCAATTGTTGATGTCCATGGCAAATAGACTGGCTTCTATCTTGTATTCTTCCCTGGTAATTTGATCGTCCTTCGCCCAAGTATGACTATAGCCCAGCTCCGCACTATTGGCTTGTTCGGGAAGTAAATCTGGATTTCCACCGGGATTCCAGTACAAGTCATTAAGTCCCGGTAAGCGGTAATTTCGACTGAGATTTATATGCAGGAATTGTTCGGGTCGAAGACTGTATTTCGCCGACAGACTCCCGGTTAGTGGCGCTAGGTCTTGGTCAAAACGTTCCGCACGCATTTGTAAACCCCATTCAAGAGCAGAACTGCTCGAGTATTGCACATTAGCATATAATGCATTGGTGAGTCGACTCTGCTCAGCAGAAAAGGCACCGCTACTGACCAAGTCATAACGGTTTTGCAGCATCACTTCCGATTTTAGCTTTGTCCCACCGGTGGGATAGCGCAGGTTTGGAAAGACATATTTAAAACTGGATTGTAGGCTTTGGTAATCATTTCGATTGGGTACCGGACCATCCTGGAAAAAGAAGCGATTCGATGAATTCACATAGCCGGCAATCCATTGAATGCGATCTCCTTTAGGGGAAAGACTCCTTTGCCAATCTGCGCTGAGGTAGAGATTTTCATCTTCCATTCTATCCGCTTGAGCAGCGCTCGCAATGGAAATTTTGGGAAGAAGTCGATCGGTGCTGTTATACCATGCTTTTAGTCCAAGGAAGTTAGTTTTATTCACCCGCCAGAAAAGGTTTTGCTTGAGGTGCATTTGCGCGATGTCGGAATTGCTCATTCGCCGATCACGCCTTTCTTCTCCGGGTAAGCGGAAGCGAAAGTCATTCTCTGCCCCAGCATAGGAAAAACTAGTTTGAGTCCCCCAGGCATGGTTGGAGTATTTAGTGCTAAAGCGATATTGCTCTCGACCGAAACTTCCCACTCCCAATTGTACGGAGGTTTGCAGCGGTTGGCGGAAATACAATTTCGAATGAAGACTAAGTCCACCACCAATGTTTCCGGAACTTAGTGGAAGCGCCCCGGCCCCATAGCTGAGACTAAAGGTTTCATTGGGATCACTGTCCATCAGGGAAAGGTCCATTAGGCCTAAGCCAGGCGGACTAATATCAATTCCATTCCAGTACATTTTGGTATGACCGGCACCCGTGCCACGGACGTTAAGGGTAGCAATCCCATTGGCCCCGTAGGCTTTTACAAATAGAGCACTACTCTGGCGAAGCCTTTCAGACAGGTTAAATGCGAGGTCTCGGTTCAAAGTATCCTTGCTGAGATTCACCTGTTTGTGAAGACTATGGGCGGAAAGCACATGGTAGGCAAAAACATCAATGCTTATCAAGCGATGAGATGGAGGCAGTATCCGAATCGGTTCCGGGCTAACGATGGGTTCAACTTTTCTAACTACTACACCGGTGTCAGGCTGGGCCCATAGGCTAGCACTAAAAAGGGTGAAGAGGATTAGATATCGTTTCATCGCAGGCATATTTTAAACCTTAGACGCGAACCATCCTTTAAGGTAGCTTGCAATAGGTATATGCCTCGTGTTAAGGTGTTTACCTGGATTTGAGAATCGCGAACAGCGGCGACTATTTCCCCTCTGGAATTTAGCAAGCTCAGTTCTATGGCTTGGTCTAAATAAATCAGATTTGTTGCCGGGTTGGGGTATGGTTGATGCTTGAAATCGCTTACATCATCAGCCGAAAGGTAAACCGGTTTTAGTAGTGCTAAGGCATCCAGATCAAAGCCTCCTGAAGCAAAATCCGTTGGGTAGGGGTCGTTGATGATTCGCCCCTTGGAATCTACACTGCCGAAATTGCGATCAATGCTCCCTACTGCATCCACAATACGCAGATAATAGGCGGTGTCGATTTGTGGGATGTCTACCAGATCAAAGGGCACGCCGTAATCTGCGCGATATTTGCCTGCCAAATTGTGAATATTGCTAGGGTCACTTGAGCCAAAAGCTCCCAATTGAACTAGGGAATCACTTAAACATTCACTCGGAAAGCGAAAGAATTCTTGTCCATTTTTACTCACCTCCACATGGGCGAGCTCCAAGAATACATCGCTAAAACTATTTTCAAAAACGGCGAACTCTGGTCCAGGCTGATTATAAATACCTTGCGGAAGATGATAAATAAAACTCCCCTGATCGCCCAAGCTGAGCACCTGTCCATCGGCATAAGCCAAGGCATCACTAGTATCTCCAAAACTGACTAATCCTAAGGTAGTATCGGCGATATCTAACCAGCCCCGTCGCTCTAGCCAGCCATTTTGTGCCCAAGCTTTAATTCGACTGCTGTCCTTGTGAATGGCGGTAGTCCCCATCTGACCTGCTGCTGGGGCAAAAGGACCCTGAGACTGCGCTTGCAGACCCAGGGTAAAAAAGATTATAATACTACTGCACCAGCGCATTAGTTAAGTAAAATCGGCTCACTTCGTTGATCGACTTGAAGGTAGTATAAGCCACGCTGCCAATCACGCAAATCTAATTGCCTGGTATCTTCGAAGGTGCTGCTTAAAACTAAACTACCGCGACTATCATAGATATGAAGTTGATGGATGCCTTCCGCTTCGATTTGCAGCAAGCCTTGACTAGGGTTAGGGTATACATTAAAGGCTAATAAAGGACTTTCCTGTAAACCAATATTTCGTAAGCCTAATGGCACCTGAGGACGCAAGGCAGGAGCGAAGTCGGTATAAGAACAACCAAATAATTCACCGGCCTTTACATAGGTTCCAATGCCCGCATTCAAATACCAGTTTCCAACATTGCTAGCACTCCAGGTGCTCCAATAATTCGGTTGCCCACCTATACCGGACCAAGAGTTATAAATAATATCATTCAGGAAAGCGGAGGCACTTACTGTTAAGCCTGCAATATTCTGATCTAAATCACTGAGGATTTGAGAGGCTTGAACCGAATCGTTAAAAAGATAACCAAAGACCAGTCGTGCGCTGTCATTGGGTAACTGGAAGTCAATGAAGAAGGCCATGCTGTCACTTCCTGTTCCAATCCACTGACTAACATCCGCAAAAGCGAAAGAATTTGGATCGAATGCCGCAATCGGTAAACCGGGTAACAGAGCAGGATTGAAATCGGTATAGCTGAGGGCAAACCATTCCCCATCAACCAAAGCAGTGCTGATGCCCGAGTTCATGGCTAAGGTACTTGTGTCAGCTCCACTCCAGGTACTCCAATAATTAGGCTGACCACCAATACCGGCGTGTTGTCCATAAACGACATCATTCAGGAAACCACCAGAAATGTCTACGCTAAAGTTAAGGTCGGCAGCCGCTACAGCATTAATTAAATCCTCGCCCGTTTCCGATCCGGAATAAGCATAACCCCAAACATAACTGGAGTCAGAGCTACCATCTTTGAAATCAACGACCAGCAGGGTAGAGTCGGAACCCGAACCAATCCAAAATTGAACATCTGCGAAAGCGATCTGTGCCGTCGCGGGTCTATAAAACAGCGCTGCCATTAGAAGACCCATGAAAAGTTTTTTGCTCATGATAAACATGAATTAATAGGTTGAACAAAAAACTTCCAGGGAAAAAGTAAAGCAATATATCCTGGTCAAATACCGAGGATTCTACGGCCTTATTGCCTTTATCCTGAAAGCAAGTAAGTATGTGCTTTGGGCAGGTCTTCTGACTTATCTCACTTTTAAAGCCTTCCCGCCTAGGGCAGTGGCACTGAGTTTAAAAGCATTTCGAGAATTACAGCTTCAGGAAAAGTTCCGGATTCACACCGTATTCCCTTTTAATCCTTGCGGAAGATGTATTCCACCACTAGGAACCAAAAGCGGGGCGAAAGTACAAGATTTAATTCATCTTTTTAATCAATCCCGTAACCACACCCCAAATTCTGAAATCCATAAACTGGGTGATACGCAAAGGTTGAAAATCGGGATTCTCCGGCTGCAGATAATAGCCATCAGATTTTTTAAGTAGTCGCTTAACGGTATAATCCCCATTGATTACGGCCAAAATGATCTGCCCGTCACGCGCTTCTAATTGCTTATCCACGATGAGGAGGTCACCATCATCAATTCCAGCACCTACCATAGATTGGCCGCTCACCCTTACGCAGAAGGTAGCTTTAGGGTTTCTGACCAATTCTTGTGATAGATTAATGGTTTCTGGGAAGTACTCACTTACGTAAGATGGATCACCGGCTGCGACCCCAACATCAAAGAAGGGTATTTCGATGCCGTTCTGGCTTTCTATTTCGAAAATGGAGATAGACATAAGAGCTTCAAATTAGCATCTTATATCCATTATTCTGAAATGTCCCAGATGCCTTTTTCACTTATGTTTGTTAATAAAATGCGCCCCAAGCTATCGATATCCTCTTGATAGAGCTGATCCAGGACTTCCACATAAGGACGGCGGTGATAATAGCCTAAGTTGAAGCTGGCCTGGGCTCTCATCAGATGTCTAAGCGCTAATGGTTTTTGGCCCTGGGAATGATAGAGTTTGCTGAGGTGGTAATTTACATCGGCTAAATCCGGATCTATCTCTTTGAACAGTCCCAGGAGCTCTTCGAAGGGGGCCCCTTGCTTTTGGCGACAAAGTGCATGGTACAGCTTGGCATAAACGTCGACCCAATCGCTACCCAGCTCACGGCTGATGCGATTAATGTATTTTTCAAGATATAATTGGGCTTGATCATAGTCTTTCAAGCCGTAGTAGGCCAAACCTCGCATATAGTCATGATCCTGGGCCTGAGAATTCCCAACCATCCCCATAATTGAATCCTGGGCATTAAAATCAGCAATGGCACGCGTATAATCGCGGTAGAAGTATAAATAGAGATAGGCCCTGAAACCTTGCCAAGGATCGGGTTTTCGTTCTACCGCTCCCGCATAATAATGATCCATTTCATCCAGAATTCCTCGCTTCACCCTTGCGGTACCCAATTCTCGCCAAATGTCACCATTAGAGCTATCCAGACGCAGTGCTTCCAAGGCATGAAACTCCGAGGCCACAGTCCCCTGATAAAAATAACTTACGCCATGATTGAGTTCAATGGCCAAAGCTTTTTGCTCTTCCTCAGAGAAGGATCTTTGATACCATTGGTATTCACTTTCGCAAGAGGAGAGCAGCCAAATTAGGCTAAGGCAAATAATGCTGGATCTTACCATCTTGAATTTTTATACTTACATAGGCATAAGCGTCGCGGGCTTTCCCATTAATCTGGGTAGCTTGCCAAGGGCCTAAATTTTTAAAAAGTTTTGCGAGGATTTCTTGATCCTCAAGTTTCATCGGAGTTTTTTGGTAGTTTTCATCATAGGCCTGAACACTTAATCGACCCAGAATACCTTCGCAAGAAATGACAAATCGGATGGTAATGAAGCCCGAAAAACCCTCATAGATGCTTTTGGGGACTTGGGCATCTAAGGCGCGCACTAGGTCTTTTTTACTCGGCAGAAAGTGAGCATCCGGTTCACCATTATAGTAATCAGCAATATCCTGCTCCCGGCCGCAAATCTTAAAGCCAGTTGCGCTACCTAAATTACGATCTGGGTCAATCCATGCTACCCGGTGTTTCCCATGATTGGCGCGGCTTTCAAATTCCTGAAGTGACATTTGTTCCACCACTTGGGAGCTCACGATTCCTTTTTGATTCTGTTCCCAGGTGGCCCATAAGCCTCGACCTTTTAAATACAGTTCCCATGCCTTCCATTCATAACGTGTACTATCTTGCTCTAGGTCACGCGCGGACCGAGCAAAGAGCATTTTTAAGCCAGGTATGGAGTCATAAACTGTATCGCGGGCGGCATATTGATGGGAGATATACTGAAGTTCCACACTATCAATGGTGTATTGCTCTTTGAAAAATCCGCCATTGGCGGTATCCCAGAATTTATAAGGACCGGGTTCCACCCGGGAGCGGATGGTATCATAGTCCAAAATATACCAGGCGGAGTCAATCCATAATCGATTGTCTTGCATGTGATAATATTGCCAGCCCGTGGCCTCAAAACCCGCGTTGTAATTGGTGATTTTCACTTTTTTATCGTCTGTACTTTGACAAGCGGTATAGCTTATTCGAATCGCACCGCGACTATCCTTATCATAAGGCTGAAAGTGATGGTAGAATTTGTTGACGAAACCTTGCTCAAAGATTTCGGAAGGAGGGAAATAGCTACGCGCCATTTCCGAATCCCTTTGACATGAAAGCAAAGGAATAAGGCAGAGGAGTAAAAGGGTTCTTCGCATGGAGTTTGGAAGATAATAATTGTTCTTGGTTTGATTTCGAGGCCCCTCCGTAGTAGATTAGCCCCTAGCCATGGGTCCAGGACATCTAAAATAGTGCCATAGCGAAGCTTTAACTTTTCAAACAATCATTTTTAACCAAAGGCCATTTCTCGGTTGTATTTCATCTGATACTCCTTGGGAGAAATTCCAGAGTATTTCCTAAATGTATTCCGGAACGCTTTCTCATCGTTGTAGCCAATGCCATACATTATTTCGGATATGGTTTTGGTGCTGCCTTCTAGCTGTTTCTTAGCCGCTTCAATTTTAACTCTCTGGATATACTCCAAAGGGGTATTATCGGTGGCTTTTTTAAATCGACGCAGAAAGCTGCGGCTATTCAAACTCAATCTTTGGGCTAGATCATCTACGCTTAGTTTATCGGCGTAATGACTCTCAATATATTCCTGAGCTTGCTTTATTTCTTGGTCTGTATGTTCCTTCTGACCACGGAAAATGATGAACTCGGATTGATTCATCCGATCGTATTCAATTTCGGAAACCTTAGAACACCAGATAGCGATTTCTCTCCCGAAGTAGCGTTCTATTAAGTAGAGCGTGAAATTGAGAATGGAATAAGCACCTCCGCTTGAATAAATCCCATTGTCTTCGCAAATGATCTTTTCTGGGACTAAATGGACTTGGGGGTATTTATGCCTAAACTTATTATGGGCTGTCCAATGCGTGGCACAGGATTTACCATTGATAAGGCCCGTTTCCGCGAGGAGGAAAGCCCCTTTGCAAAGGCTCGCTAATTCGGCACCATGTCTTATGCGCTGCTCTCGAATCCATTCTACAAATGGACGATTGTTCTCCACCTCCTGGTCTAAGTTACCATTAATAGGAGAGATAATAATTAGGTCTGATTTTTCAAGGTCCTCAATACTAGCGGTAGGTTGGATGCTGAATAGACCTTGGTAAACTATTGGCTCTAGGCTTTGGCCAACCAATTCTATCTGATAAGGTAGCTCCTTATTGGGGTAAACTTTTCGGTAATAGCCATTGGCCATTTTCAACATATTATAGGGAGCGATGATGGTATCTACCACCGTTTGGCCAGTTGGAACAAGTACGCTGATGTGTTTCATGAGCAGATTTTAAAGCAAAGCTAAAAAACCAGAATGTCGTAAACAACCCCTTAATTAGTCATAAAAGACACATTTAAAAGGGGTTTATCCGACATAATTTTGTCCTGTACGAATTTTAAAAAATAGTTCACTATGGAAAATCAAGCAGTTACAGTAGTTTACAAATGGATCGCTAAAGAAGGGAAATCAGAGGCTTTAAAAGCTATTTACCGCGAGGTAACTGAGCAAATGAAGGCAAACGAACCTGGGGCATTGGAAGTGCAATGTTATTTTGATGAAGAAAAATCTTCCTTGGTAGTGGTCGATAATTTCTCAGATGCTGGAGCAGTAGGCTTTCACCTTGGAACCACCGCTGCGGGTCATTTCTCCAATTTATTGGAAATCGCGGTTCCCGGAGAGTTCTTATTCTGTGGGGACATTCCAACCGAGATGAAAGAGGCCGCTATTGGCATGGGGCTAAATGCAACTTTTGCTCCCAATACCTTCGGCTATGCCCGCGCATAATTGAATTAGTTTCAATGGGGCTAAAAAAAAAAAATCATCGCTAAGCAGCGATGATTTTTTTTGCCCAAGCCCGCTTTAGAAAATCAAGGTTTTTCCTAGATCTTTTTCACTTAGCCCATTCGCTTCTACCTCGCTGAGCGTGAGGCTTCGCTGATCCCGCTGTAAGTAGGAGTCCTTTATTAAATAGACTGCTTCTTGTAAAAGGGGGCCATTAGCACCCGTTACTTGACCTATCAGTTGCACATGATGAGATTGCGCTTGTCGTCTAAATTTCCCCATCATGATATTCATAAGCCATTTCATAAAGCCAGGCAATTGAACACCTGCCTTATGCATATTAGCGGGGTCCACGTAATGCAAGGAAACCAAACGCTTCGGTTTAAGGCTTATTGACTGAGATAAAGTTGCTCCGCCCAAGGTGTCAAATATGAAATCCACTTCACCTGGCTTGAGCACTTCATGAAAATTTTCCTCTTTATAGTTAATCATTCGGTCAATACCCGCCTGATTGAGGATTTCTGCATCTCTATCGCTGGCCGTGCCAATAACTTTCAAGCCCAAAGCCTTGGCTACCTGCAGGGCTTGAAATCCAACACCTCCCGCTATGCCATGAATCAGAATAGTATCTCCAGCCTTGCTGTTTAATTGCTGAATGGAATCATAGGCGGTTAACAAGGGGAGGGCCATCGCACCGGCATCCTTAATATTGATATTCGAGCTTAGCTTGGCGCAGTATGCAGCCTTGATTACAATCTCCTCTGCCCAAGTCCCAATATCACTAAAAAGGCGATAAAAGAAAATGGCATCCCCGATTTTGAACCGTTCAACTTCCGCACCTATTTCCATCACTTCTCCGGCTCCATCAATTCCGCCAATTTGAGGGTTCTTATACTTAAGTGAGGGAAAGCCCTTCATCAAATCCATATCTACAGGATTAATTCGGGCGCTATGCATCCGCACCCGAATTTCATCTGAATTTAAAGGAGCAGGGGCAATCTGCTCTACTTGCATGGAGCTGAAGTTCTTTCCGGCCTTTTTGCGAATAATAGCTTTCATTATAGATGAAGTTTTTCGATTTGTTCCTCATTTAAAACCTCTCTCAGCGAAGCCTCCCATTCAGCGACCGCCTCCTTGATTAAGTCTCTATTTCGTCCTGCTTCATAGGCCTCATAATGACCAAGGATTCGTTTTAAATTAATTTCTTGAACCGCCGCTATTTGGTCTTCATTTAATGCTAATTTCTCAGCCATTTTGGAGCTAATCTGTTGTGCTTTTTCCTCTGGACTCCACTGTGAATGCTGGTAAGCACGGAAACCTAGAATCGCTGCGATTGCCAGCACCCCAAAGATTATTATGCCTTTTATTTTCATGATTTTTTCGAATTATTAAATTGATAGTTCAAAACTACTACCTTTGTCTTTCGATAGGGACTAGTCAGTTTTATTGGGTATAGTCCATTTTTTTAGACCAATGGCAACTAAGCGTAAAACCAAAGATTTCAACCCGAATAATTGTCCTGTAACTCATTGCATGAACAAGATTGGTGGGAAGTGGAAGCCGGTGATCATTTATTTGATTCGCAAGGACTGCAATCGGTTTTCCATGTTGCGTAGAGCTATTCCCGATATCAGTAAGCAAATGCTGGTAAATAGCCTAAGGGAATTAGAGGAGGATAAGATTTTGGAGCGCATTGTCTATGCGGAGATCCCACCTCGAGTGGAATACCGGATTTCTCCATACGGGGCAAGCTTATTGCCTATTATCGACGCTATGAGTGAATGGGGTTTGAACGACCTTGGTTTGGAAGGCTCGCTACGGTCATCGACTCCCTAAACTGATCTTTACAATCCCGCAGCTAGGCTTCGTGTTCTAATTTCCTTCTTCTAGGGCCAGCAAGGAATCTAGATGATTTTCTTTATCACCCTCAACTTATGCGTATGACCGCGTTCTTCCGCGTTGAAGATTCCTGATTGATCGAGGCGATCGAGGCGTACTCGGCCACTGGCGTGGAGAATGTAATTGTCTTGAAGGATAATCCCGACATGAATAATCCGACCTTCATTATTATCGAAAAAGGCCAGATCGCCAGGCTCCGATTCTTCAATAAAACTTAGGGTTTCACCAAGTTCAGCTTGTTGCCAAGCATCGCGAGGAATTTGATGACCAGCTAATCGGTACACCATCTGGGTGAAACCCGAGCAGTCGATTCCGGCCGGAGTGCGACCACCCCATAGATAAGGGGCATGTAGGTAAGAAAAGGCCGTTTCAATAAGCTCGGTGCGACTTTGCATTTTAGCTACCGTCGGACCATTATAATGAAAAGCTTCACCGGCAAGATCAAAGTTTTGGTTTTCATCGAGACCGGGCAGATAGGATCCCAAAAAGATGGGGAAAAAGCTTCCCCCATCTTTTCGAGAAACCAATTCTATCAGATCAGAAGCAATAAGCTTTTCGGTACTTTTTAGTGCTTCCGCTTGAGCATCTTCCATGAAACAGGCTTGCTTACGATCAATCCAACCTTCGTACCGGTCGTGATGCAGTCGAATGCGAATCCATTTCTTGCGCTGTTCTAGCACATCGTAGCTTTCCCCAAAAATCACCTGGTTCACCATTTCTGCCGTATCGGCTGGGTCCAAGCGCATTGGAATGGCGCTAAGTTTGGAGATGCCTTTTATCATGGGGCTTAGTCCATGTTTTCGATTACCATAGCAGAAGCGCCACCGCCACCATTACAGATTCCGGCTGCTCCAATTTTGCCATTGGTTTGTTTTAATACATTGATTAGACTCACCATGATGCGGGCACCAGATGCACCTAATGGATGCCCCATGGATACTGCACCACCATTGATATTGGTTTTAGCCGCATCAATTTCTAATAATTTAATATTAGCTAAACCTACTACTGAGAAAGCCTCATTTAACTCGAAGGCGTCCACATCGCTGGCGCTAATCCCAGCTTTGGCCAATGCTTTTGGTAAGGCTTTGGCAGGAGCAGTAGTGAACCATTCTGGCTCATGGGCAGCATCCGCGTATGAGCTCACTTTAGCCAGGGGCTTTAATCCTAGGTTGGCGGCTTTTTCCGCGGACATCAATATCATCGCGGCGGCGCCATCGTTAATATTGGAAGCATTAGCCGCGGTAACGGTACCTTCTTTATCAAATACCGGACGCAAAGTAGGTACTTTGGCGTGGTTTACCTTAAACACGTCTTCATCGCGATCAACGATGATTGGGTCACCTTTGCGCTGAGGAACAGAAACGGGAATTACCTCGTCGGCAAAACGACCGTTTTCCCAAGAATCAGCGCTTCGACGATAGCTTTCTAGGGCAAAATTGTCTTGCTCTTCACGACTGAAATTCATTTCCTTGGCACAAAGCTCAGCGCAATTTCCCATGTGGGTTTTATTGTAGACATCAATAAGGCCATCACGTAATAAACCGTCTTTTGACTTGATATCGCCCAGTTTTACACCATTGCGTCCTTCTAGGTAGTGTGGAACATTACTCATGCTCTCCATACCACCTACCACAATTACATCAGCATCGCCAGCCTTAATGGCTTGACTACCTTGCATTATGGCCTTCATTCCTGAGGAACATACTTTATTTATGGTAGTACAAGGAACATCGTTTCCGATACCGGCGCCTAAAGCCGCCTGACGAGCAGGAGCTTGGCCAACATTCGCTTGTAATACATTACCCATTAGTACCTCTTGTACTTCGGATGGGTCTAAATTGATTTTCTCCATTGCGCCTTTGATAGCGATGGATCCTAAATCGGTAGCAGAAAGTGAAGAAAGACTTCCTAAAAAGCCACCAATAGGGGTGCGAACCGCTGAAACGATTACTACTTCTTTCATGAGAGGAGAGGAATTAAAGGGTTATTGAAAACACCACATTTAGCCAACAAAACGGACTCAGTTATAAAAATTGACGCACGGTAAGTAGGCATGCGGTATTCTAAGATTTATCTTTACTTAGCAACGTCGGCAAAATTACACAAAATAAGCCTTGGAAATAGACCCTTCTTTATGCGAAAGCTACTGCACTTAATTCAAAACTATCAGACTCAGATTTCCACCGCTTTACTCTTTCTGAGTTCCCTAGTTATTGTGGTCTACTTGAGCCCACGCGAGGCGAAATTTAAGTATGAATATCAAAAGTCGAAACCTTGGCAGCACCAGGATTTACTAGCGCCTTTCGATTTTTCCATCCAAAAAAGTGCTGAGGATATAAGTGCCGAAAAGCAAGCCTTAAGTGAGCAGAAAACTATCTTTTTGTCCTACCAAGATCAGGTGGAGGAAGAAGCATTCATCAAATACAATAAAGAATTTAATGATGCTTGGATTCAAGCTTTGGAACAAGGTCGTTTTGGTTTTATCCTTGCGGAAGGTGATACCAGCTTTTGGCGTAATAACCTCTATGAAGCGGGGAAGTCGACTTTAAGTGGAATATTTACTGTTGGGGTTTTACAACCAGTGGAAGATGATCCACTCCTGGATTCCTATGGCGAAATCGCCCTGCGGAGGGGTACCTTGACAGAGACCGTTGAGTGGTCGCAATTCTACACGATTAGTGAGGCGGATAAAGCGATTCGGGAACGTCTTAAAGATCGCTATCCCGCCGCCGTGTCTAGTTTCATCGCCGCTCGGGTGGCTTCGGGTTTAAAGCATAATATTATTCTCGATCGGGAAACCACCACCAAGTATCTAGATAATCAGTTAAATAGTATCCTGCCTAGTCGTGGCATGGTAGAGGAGGGGGAGTTGGTCATCGCTCAGGGAAATATCGTTGATCAAGATCGATTCGCTAAACTGCGTTCGCTGCAAGAAGTATACGAAGGAAGTCTTAGTGGAGACCGCTCTTATTTTGGCCTCCTGTCCGGTCAAATCTTATTAGCGAGCATTTTGTTTTTCGCGCTTTTTGCCTTTTTACGGCAATTTGAACCCTTAGTGCTAGAAGATATCTCTAGGCTCACCTTTATCCTTCTGAATATCTTAATTATGGTGCTGGCGGCTTTCTTTATCGGCCGCTTTCCAGAGGACTATATATTCCTGGTGCCCTTTGCGATTTTGCCCATGGTGATGCGCTCCTTCTTTGATATTCGTCTGGCCCTTTTTGTGCATACCGTAACGATTTTACTTATTGGATTTCAGGTTCCTAATTCCTTCCAGTTTGTCTTATTGCAATTTATCGCGGGCGTCTTTTCGGTACTTTTAGTGAACAATCTTTACAAGCGACGGGATCTTTTCATAACTGCAGGAAAGATTACCTTGGTTTATGCTATCGCCTATTTTAGTTTGGCCATTTTGCAAGAGGGTTCACTAAGGGAAATCAATTATGTGGTTCTTTCCTATTTCATGGTAAATGGACTGCTCACTTTGGTGTCTTTTCCCTTGATTTATTTCCAGGAACGCCTCTTTGGCCTGGTGTCGGAAATATCCTTATTGGAATTAAGTGATACAAATAACCCCTTACTTAGGGAGTTAGCGGAAAATGCCCCTGGTACCTTTCAGCATGTTTTACAGGTGGCTAACCTCACCGAGAATGCGGCAATTGCCGTTGGGGGTAATGCTCTGCTTGCTCGCACTGGTGCCCTGTATCATGACATAGGTAAGATGCAAAGCCCGATGTACTTTATTGAAAATCAAAGTACCGGTATTAACCCGCATGATGAATTGAGCTTCGAGGAGAGCGCTGAGATTATCATTGGCCATGTAAGCACAGGCATCACTATGGCCAAGAAACACAAACTACCGGATATCCTGATCGATTTTATTCGCACCCATCATGGTACAAGTACAGTTATGTATTTCTATCGTCAATATATCAAGGATTTCCCGGAGGATGAGCGAGCGATGGAGAAGTTCACTTATCCAGGGCCTAAGCCCTTTAGTAAGGAAACAGCCCTGTTAATGATGGCTGATACGGTGGAAGCCGCCTCACGCAGTATTGAGAATCCAGATCACGATAAGATTGATCAATTGGTGGAAAAACTAATCGATGGACAAATTCAAAGCGGGCAATTCGAAAATGCTCCGATTACCCTAAGGGAGATTAGAACGGTGAAGAAAATCTTCAAGAAGATGCTTATGAACATCTACCATGTTCGTATAAAGTACCCCGATTAGGGATTGTAAACTTCTAAAACGGGTAGGGCCACCTGATTGAAATTGAAGAAAGCCTGATTTTCAAAGCTCGAAGCATTTTCCCCTTGGGGGCCCTTCCAAGCTACTTGCTCACCTCCCCAATAGGCAAATCCTACCCCTTGAGGGATGTTTTCCATCATTTCTCGAAGCGCCATCATAAATTCTTTTTGCCCTAATGGACTGGCAGGGTAACGGCTAATTAATTGACTTTCAATTCCAACTACATTATGAGTCCAATCATTCCATCCTAGAGTGAAAGGATAGGCCGTTTCGGCAATCATTAACTCCTTGTCAAACTCCATACCCAAGGAGATAAAGGTGTTTTTTAAAGCGCTTAAGGATTTACCATGCCATTTGGGGTAGTAGGAAAGACCGATCATGTCGTAGTCTAAATCACCTAATTCCCGAAAGAAATCGGTCGCCCCATCCCAGCCCGCGAAGTGCATCATAATTTTAGATTCGGGGTAGGAGTTTCGCGCAGCGAGAACCGCCGTATCCAAAAGAGATTTGAAATTGGTCGATTCATTTTGTCGATGTCCTAAGGGATGAAGGAAGCCCGGATTGATTTCATTGCCAATTTGCAGAATCTCAGGTTTAAAATGCTGATTAACTCGATAGATGTATTGGTAAAGACTGTCCTTTAAAGCGGGGAAATCATCGGTGGACCAGGTGGATGGAGTAATTTGATATCCGGGATCGGCCCAGGTATCTGATAAATGGATGCAGAGCCATAAATGGAGATTGCGCTGCTTTACAATTTGCGCAAAACTATCTACTTCCGCAAAGGAAGAACGCCGATCCTCGGGGTTCACCCAAAGGCGAATACGGACTGTATTTAAGCCTTCTAATTGGAGGATGTCGAGGAAGTTTCCTGGCAGGCTATCCCGATTGTAGAAGGGAAGATTGAAAGCTCCAATTTCTGGCCAAAAAGATAGGTCAGCCGCACGGTAGAATTCGGGTTGAGGCTCTGGACTCGAAAGCCTAGGCTGCTCCGTCTCACAAGAACTAAGCAAGATGGAACAAAAAAGACCCCCCAAAAGGAAGGCCTTTAAATTTTTATGGATCCTTAAACTGCGCAAAAAGGCCTGTTTAATCTTCAGTTTCTGTTTCAGATTCTGCTCCGTCTTCTTCAAGATCTTCAGGTTCATTATCGAACCTCACCTTGCCGTGGATGGTTTCAAAATGTCCTGCTACCCGATAATCATCACCATGTTCCGAAACTTCGAATCGTTCGGCATAATAAGATCGATATCGTTTTAGAAATCCTTCATTATCGGTTATCACCAGTAAAGTATCCACCTTTTCACTTGCCAGAAGGGCTAGGTTTGCTCCTTCGTTTTCCCAGAGGTAGCGACTTGGTAAAAAAGGGATTTTCGCCAAGAACCTATAATCAGTGGGAATCAGACCAGTTTTTGGTTTTAACTCGAGACATTTCATTCAGAAAAGGGGTTTAAATTGATAATAAATCCGCCACATTAATTCCATCTTCTTCCCAAAGATATAACCTCAAACTACAATTCAAGGGGCTTAGCTCTTTTAATGGTTTAATTTTTAATCGCTCTCCGTTAAAAGTCCTGAAAAATTAGAGTTTAACTATCGGATAATCCTCACCATTAACTTTAATGATATAGTTCCCGGCTGGAAAGCGGTCCATATCTAAATCGATTCTTTCCTTATCCTGATACCGTTGATAGAGGCGAGTACGTCCGGCGGGGGTGATGATTTCGATTAACCAATCCATGGGGCCTTGATCAGACTCCAAGCTCACCGTATCCTCTACCGGATTGGGGAAAACGCGAATGGATTTATTTTCCATAGCGGGAATTTCTTCCAAATCGATGGTCTCCGCGGTATTTGCTAAGACATAATCACCGCTTATTAAGGGATCTAGGGTGAAGGTTCCAATCCGGGAATTCGAACTTCCGGCTTGCTTTTGTTGATGTGGGTAAATATTCCACTGCCGACTACCATTAGCGCGGTAGAGTACTACGAGGCTATCATTACCATTTTGCAGGAGGTCTTGATCCCAGCCTCGCTGACTGCCATCAAAGCGCAATTCCCCTTGAAGATCTGTTTGTTGAAAGTGTAAATTTTGCACCGTGAAATAACGTCCACTACCCAAACGGAAATCAAATTGATTGCTGGAATCTTTGCTCGCAGCAACTAAGTGTTGGAGTACAATACACGAGCCGCTATCCACATAATTGGATGTACTCACATTAATTCCGCCATAGATTGAGCCTTGGTTTGCCGCTTGATCGAAATGAAAATGATCTCTCCCCGTTGCACTTAACATGGATCCGCTATATGAAGCTAAAACCGCCACGGGTTCAAAGGGCAGTAGAATCCCACTGTAGCTTTGTAGGGCGCCGCTTTGCTGGAAGTTCATCGTAACTTGAGTGCCATCAGCTTTAAAAAAGGTGACGTCAACTTCATTGGAATTGTACAGGGATGGTGCCGCATAAGTTCTTTGTTTCAAATCGAAGCTGATTCGCTGAGTTAAGGCCTCATAGCTCCAGTCATCAACACTGAATTGCGGATATCCTGCTTTGAAAATCCAACTATCCCAAAAGTCGTTAAGGTCATTACGACCGCTTACCCGAATCAATTCATCTCGAAAACTAGTGGAGCTTAGATTGCCATAAGCATGGTCACTGAATAGCTGCTGCATGGCAGAGAAGAATACACTGTCTCCCAAATGATGGCGAAGGTTATGTCCTACCATGGCGCCTTTTTGGTAAGTGTGGTATCCGTAGACATATTCATGTGGCATACCATAGAGAGGGCGATGCATATTGCCATCTCTGGCGGCAGCTAGATTGAGAACATTCCAAGCATTTTCACGCACGATATCTAGATATTCTTGTCGTCCGTAAACCTGCTCTGTATAAAGATGGGAACTAAATTCGGCCAAACCTTCATTAATCCACATATCCTCCGCCGTTTCACAGGTAATCAGATTTCCAAACCAATGATGAGCCAGCTCATGGGCCATAATGTCTTCCCCATTAAGGTTTCCATTAATGAGGTTTAGGGGATAGGAAATACTGGTAGCATGCTCCATAGCTCCCACGGTAGTGGCGGCATATCCAACCCTCGGCCATTGGTATGGCCCGAAATAATGCTCAAGGGCATGAAAAGTTGGCTTTAGGTTTATGAAGGAGCCTTTTAGGTCGCTAGTGTCAGATGCTTTGGCCGCTAAGAGGATGTCTATCACTCCATTCATTCCATTAACGGTATCACTTAGGAATTGATAATTAGCCAAGGCGAAGCTGATTAAATAGGTTGGAATCGCCTCGTTTAAGCGAGCGGTGCTCATAATGCTATCGCCTTGCATCTGCCGACTAATTTGATCCCCACTCAGCAAGGGACGCATGGGGTCTTTGCTGAGCAGTCGCAATTGGTAACTGGATTTTTCCACAAAGTTGTCGTAGCAGGGGAACCAAGCTCGCCCGTAGGTATGCGGATTGGATCCAAAGCCAACCCCTAGATTGTAATAGTAGCCCTGCCCATCGTGGAAGCCTCCCCAGTTTAAGGGATCGCCCTGGGGATAACCGCTGTAGTAAATCCATACTGAGGTAGTGTCGCCTGGGTTTAAATTTTGGCTAAAATCAATTTGTAAAAGGGAGTCGTTATAAGTATAACTTCCGCCCGTTCCAGGGAATTTCACGGAATCCACCTGTAATTTCCATAAGTCAAGATTGAGGCGATTAGCACCATTAATTTTAGGGTTTACCTTAATCCGTGCTTCAGCCTTAAATTCCCTTTGCGCGATCCGATAAAGATTTAGAAAAATATCATAATCAAGGATGTCGAAGGTGTCGCTCTTCGCATTATTATTAATATTGGGCACCGAAGCGGCTAAAGCTGCTTGCTTGGTTTCCATGCAATTGAATTGCGCCAATAATCCAAGAGGTGCCGCGAGAATAAGAGCTAGTATTGTTTTGCGCATAAGGCCTGTTTAGAGGCTCGAAGATAAGAAGCTTTTGGGCGAAATGGCCGCGGCGGCCTTCCAAAAAGAATTGGCATATTTGGTTAGTCAAACGCCTTTCCATTAATCGAATTCCCTCAACCTGGGTAAAATGCTTAAGTATCCCAATATTTCATCCTGGTCCTTCCAGATATTATTGGTTCTGCCGATAATATTGATACTATGCTTTGACCCGGCTGCCTTAGACCCCGTTTTAAATCCCCGTTTGCTTTGCTTGAGCTTGGCCCTGATCCCTGCTTTTATCTTCGGCTTGTCCCAAGACCGTTTTCGGGCGGCCTTAGGCTCCACGCCGTCTATCCTTATCCTACTCTTCCTGCTAATAGAAACACTTTCATGGCTGTGGAATGCTTATAGGCTTGAAGGATTAGTAATCCTCTTGAAAGACCTGACCTTTTACTTCTTGTTTCTCTTAGTGACAAGCATGGATTGGACCAGTGAACGATTATATAAACTGGGGGCCTCCTCCGTGCTCTGCCTCCTTTTAATTCTAGGTTTTGTGCTTCTTGAAGATTTTCTTCCAAATTGGCAAGGTGCTTTTTCGGACTTTGCTTTTACCTCTCTTTCAGGAAGGATGGCGCATCACAATCTCCTCGCTTCGGCGATCTTGATACTTCTTCCCCTGAGTTTTATTCAGCGTAGGCTATGGCAAAGGATTTTGGTGGCATTATTGGTGGCTTTAGCCATAGGCCTAGTTTTATTCACCCGCTCCCGCTCCGCTTTATTGGCTTTAATCATAAGCGGTTCATTTTTTCTTTTAAGTTTTTTACTACGGGCTCATATTCCTCGGCTTCGCTTTACATGGCGCCGACTAGGTTTAATTGGGGTGATCTTGCTGACGCCCTTATTATTAGTCAATTATAGTATAGTGTTAACTAATACGGGCGATGGCAAATCCCTGCAAAGTCGTCATATGGACCTGAGTAGCACCGAGAAGAATTTCACGACTGGAGAGCGCCTTAAAATTTGGGATTACACGCTGGCGATGATTCAAGAGCACGGGTTCTTAGGTCTAGGGCCAGGGAATTGGAAAACAGAGTTCCCTAGCTATGGGTCGGAGGTATATCGGACAAGGCAGGGGATGGTCCAGTTTCAGAGGCCGCATAATGACTACCTCTGGATTTGGGCCGAAACTGGACCCCTCGGCTTGGTGTTTTTTCTGCTTTTTATAGGATTGACCTTGGGGCAGGTTTTAAAGAATATCCGACAAAACAAACAAGCCTGTGAGTCATTGTTGGGAGCTGTTTTTGTCAGTATTCTGGTGGTTTCCCTTTTCAGTTTCCCCCGGGAGCGCATTTTTCATCAGTTCTTCTTTTTTCTGAGTGCGGGAATCATTCATTCGCGGTTCAATGTTCGTTCTTCTCAAGGATTCTCAGACGCGCAAGCCTTTGTGATTGGCCTTCTGTCCTTCTCGCTATTGGGCCTCATGAGTCTAGCCTCTTTCCAACGTTGGCAAGGAGAGCGTATTAGTCGAAAGATCTTAGTGGCACATAGCGAATCGAATTGGGAGGCCCTACTCAGTTTTAAGGCGCAAACTGATGAGCTTAGCTTCTATCCCTTGAGTCCGGTGGGAATGCCGATGGAGTTTTATTCTGGCTTGGCTTATCTTAATTTGGGGGATAAAGCTTCTGCCTTGGCGGAGTATAAAAAGGGATATCAATTGCATCCAAACAACCTTCAAATCTGTAATAATTTGGCAAACACCTACACCCTCATGAACCAAACTGACAGCGCTCTGGTGTATTACCACCGGGCGACGATTGTCTCACCATTTTATAAAGAGGGTATTCTTAATCTGGCCTCAACCTATTTTAATATATCTCGCTTAAAAGAGGCCTATACAGTTTTACGCGAAAAAGCCGCAGTTTTTGATGACGATAGGCATCTTTATGAGCAATATGTATTGGTTATTTTAAAAGCTTGGTGTGCAGAAGAAGGGATTGACCTCTCTTTTGTAACAGATGAAGAAATTCTCCAATGGCATTATAGTTTAGCTTACGATGTTGTGAATGACCCTGCCATCGATTACTTAAGAAATCAAACGAGAACTCCCTAGAAGGGCCTTTAACATTCTCAACCCAGCTTCTGCCTAGAAATTAACGTAATAAGTAGTGTAAAGCGATTACCTTCGTTGTTGAATACTAAAATAAACCTATGCCTAAATCACTATTTGTCTTTTTACTCGCGCTTAGTTCAGGGAGCCTTATTGCTCAGTCTTCTTCCATACAGCCCAATACGGGCGCTCAAGGACAAAGCCTCCCGATTATTATTTCTGGTCAGAATACCAATTACCAAGCCGGATCCCCAACTGTGCGCTTGCAGTATAGTCAGGGTTCTGCGGTGATTAGTCAAGGCACTATTAGCGGCTTTTTGAATATCCAAGTGCAAAACCCAAATCAAATTACTGGGGCTCTGGTGATTCCCAGCAATGCCCCTAATGGAACCTACGATCTGTTTGTAAATGCCGGTACCTCAACCTTAAATACCGCTGCGTTCACCATTCAGCCATCGACTTCCAATGTAGTGCAGGCCAGCATTAGTGGCGGCCAGCCAGGGAGTACTATCAGTGGGATGACCATCTCCGTTCCAGCTGGGTCTTTTAAAAGTGCGATGACCGGCATCAATAATGTTTGGATTAGTAAAGGAGCTACCATTATTGAAGGATTTAGCAATATCTCTGTAGTAAACTCTGGAAGCTTTACGGCTGATCTCAGCATTCCAAACTGGGCACCGGAGGGCATGTATGATATTAATGTCTATGAGAATAGTGGGGCCATGCATGTTGCCATAGCGTCCTTTGAAATTGACAATAACTTTAGCTTGATTGAACGGCCGGTATTTAATTTCAGCTATTTCCCTAATCCCGCCTCGGACCTACTTAAAGTAGAATACGCTGGATCCACTCAGTCAAGTAAAATCGAAATTTTGGATCTGAACGGTCGCTTACTTCAAAGCATTGAGGTTCCTCAAGGCCAAGGTGCTGTAGAATTCCAGATTAGCGATTTGAGTCAAGGTGTTTACTTACTTCGCATTCAGCAGGATGGGAAGGTATTGACCACCAAAAAGTGGCAAAAGATTTAAAGGGCTTTTCGTTCTAAATAGTACAATCCCTCCGTTGAGAAGCAGAGGGATTTTTTTATACCTATCGACGAAGAATGCTTTGCTGCCATTGCTCATCCGAGCTATTGTGAATGCGGATATAGTAGAGTCCGGTTTTTTCTGGTAGCATCAAGCTGTGGCTTAAGCAGCCATTCCTAAGAAGTAGGCGATTGTGTAAACTACCCTGTGCATCGAAAATTTCGATTTCGTATTCGTCTGGACTGAAAAACGCCAGTTTGATTTCCCCGGCACTAGGATTGGGATAAATTTGGGGTAGGGGGCCCGTCCACTCATTTAGGCCAATGCTCTGTAAATAAATGCAGGCGGTAGAACCGATACAATTGCTGGTCTCCAAGTGCACTCCATAATTTCCTGCGCCTAAGCCATAATCTTGCGGGTCGAAGGTTTGCGATATAGCGCCAATTATCATCTGATTGGCATTGTCACAATCAAACCACTGATAATCGGCATTGGACTGAGAAGCCATGGCGGTAAAGCCGTTGGTAATGATACTACGGTCTAAAGTCTCCACGTAAATGAAGTATTCTTCTATGGAATCACATCCGTGAATGCTACTGAGGCTGTCCACGACGTATCCTCCATTAAAATAACTTAGTCCTCTAAAAATAACCGAATCACAACCGTATACATTATAGTAATTATTGGTGCTGTAGTGTAGGCTAAGATTGAGATGCAGCAGGGAGTCCAAAACTCCATTATTATCGAATACAGAGTCTTGATACCAACCTGAGGAGAAGTAATTATTACCACGCCATGAGTAGCTATCACAGGCAGAAGCTTGCAAGGTATCTTGATGGATTTGGGACTTAAGGCTAAATCCAGCAATGAGTAGCAAAAGCAGGGCGGGTAAACGCTTCATAATTAGGCTTAGGATAGCCTTTGGCGTACAATTTCATAAAGCACTGCTCCAGCCGCAACAGATACGTTAAGAGAACCTACCTTGCCTAGCATTGGAAGTTTCACAACCTTATCGGAGGCCTTCAAGCGCTCTGGGGCAACTCCTTTGTCTTCTGAGCCCATAATCAAAGCCAGAGGGCCTCTTAAATCGGTTTCGTACGAAAGACCATCAGTTTTCTCGCTACAAGCTACCACTTTTATTCCGCTCATTTGCAGCCAGGTAACCGTTTCATTCAAATTACTTTCCTTGCAAACCGGTAGGTGATTAAGAGCTCCAGCCGAAGCCTTCATGGCGTCCAAATTAAAAGCCGCCGAATTTTTCATGGTAGTAACTAAGGCATGCGCTCCTACCGCATCCGCGGTTCTGGCGATTGCGCCAAGATTACGAACATCACTCACCCGATCTAAAATTACTATTAGGGGATCCACGCCTTTTTCAAAAGTGGATTGAACAATTTCTTTCAAGTCTACACTTTGCACCACGCTGATTGTGGCCACTACACCCTGGTGATTTTTACGGGTAAATTTGTCGAGCCGACTTTTGGGTACCACCGTGTAAGGCAATTTATGCTCTTTGATTACCCCCCACAATTCCTTGAATAGGGCACCTTGAAGATTTTTCTGAATGTAAATTTTATCGAGTTCCTTACCTGCTTCGATTGCTTCAAGCAGGGGTCTAATACCACATAGGAGATCGTCTTTGGTATTGGAGTTGGTCATAGTCATCTTGTTCGCGACGAATGTCCTTAGAATTATAAATATGTCCTCTGCGCCAAGCTTCGATAGCTTGGCCCCATCCATAGCGATAGGTATTGGATCGCTCTAAAGAATAGTCATTGTCAGTGAACGGATTCTCTAAGTGAATAAAATTGAAATAGTAGGATAGCTGGGAATTCTCATTACCATAAACCCAGGCCTCGCCGGTAGATGATCGATAAACGGCATTAGGTGGACCGTAAATTATGTAAACGATTCCCCGGTCGGTTTTCCACCCTTCAAGATAAGAGCTGAAATTGCGATTGGCTTGTTCCACCCTTTGATAAAAGGCAGCAACCAAGCTACGTGCTCTTTCCTCTGATCCGCCTTTACGCATCCAGAAATCGTCTATCCAAGCGCGCAATTCTTCAGGCTTATCCATTAAGGCGGACATTTCCGAGAATTCTTTCTGGGTGGTTAAATACCGCAGGGGCTCGGCCATGCGTTGGTGATTATCGATGTATGGAAATTCAGGATAGAAATAATACACCGATTTGCCGTTCCACTGGCTGGTATCCATACGAAAGTGATAAAATCCTTGCGCTCGAAAACTCAAATCTTGATTCGCGGGAACCATAAATGTTGTATCCGGTTGGATATCGAAGGAAGACTCTTCGCTGGTTGAATAGGGCGGCAGGGCTAATGGGAAGTCACGGTGATAGTGACTCACATAAAATTGCTTTACATTAATCAGGCTGTGCTTAACCTTGAAGGGTAAGCCAGAAGGGATGTGATTTTTGTACAGCTGCTGATCTGCACTATCCAGTACCTGGAAGTAAGTGTCGGAATGATAGCTATAATTTCTTATCCATTGAAAATTAGCCTGACTACTCCCACGATTTAAATCCATCACCCGAAGATAGAGCATAGCCTTTTCGGCTTGGTCAGGCATCCTGAAATCAAACTCTCCACTAATTATCTGATTTTCAACTTTACTAACCCGATGCTCAAATTGAATGTATCCACTATCCAAAATGGCGCTACTTTCTAAACTTGGTAATAGGCGATATTGAATTTTGATTCGCGCCTCGTACTCAGAGTCCTCGCTAAGTTTAGTGTAGAGGAAATTGTCGGTTTCTAGTTGATAATTGATTTTGAATAAAGTATCACTTTGCGGTTCAATAAAAATCCGCGGGCGTAAACCTACTTCTTGCTGATTGTAGAGATAGGACAAATTATTGGTTTGTAATCCCTCCGGGCCCCGACAATCGGCCAGAAATAGAACAACCAAGAGAATCCATCCACGTTTTAGCATAGTAGCAAAGTTAATTTTTTAAGCTGTGACTAGAAGCGATTGACATAGGAGAGGTGAATTTTACCCGCTCGTAAATCATAGGACGCATTATTTGTTTGTCCGCTTGCCAGAATTAACGCGAAAATTCCTCCTTTGGTTTGAAAGTTTAATCCCAATCCAATGCCGGTATGACGATCAAATTGATTTGCTGGATTATCGGTGTTTTGGGCAAAGGCAAAATCAAAAAGCGCGCTGAGGTAATCATAAGGTCCAAGGTGATAGCGAAGTTCAGATCGGATTAGTCCATAATTAGGACTAAAAAAGGACCACTCATTAAAACCTCGCAGGCTATTTATACCTCCTAAGCGAAATAGCTCATTATCTTGTAAATCTGTACCCGTGATAGCTTCGCTCCGGATTTCCTGATGCCAGTGCCAGGCCTTGTATACCGGCAGGTAATATTGCCAGACTCCCTGCAATATTAATTGTTGTTCAGAAATATTCTGGGCACTTCGGTTACCACTACCCAATAGAAAGTTTAAATAGTAACCCTCGCTACTCACAATTATATCATTGCGTCGATCGTGCTCCCAGCCCAAAACATACCGTAAACTCTGAACATTTTGGAGGCTTAAATTAGGGTTTTGATCGGAGCCCAATGGGCTACTTTGAAACCAATCAATTCCAAGGCTGAGGGCGGACCCCGAACCTAAGGCATAGGGTAAATTCAGCTTTAATTCCTGACGTACGAAGGAGCTATCTTGACGGAAGATTTCCAATTCTGATTGCAATCCTATAGGGCTACCAAATAGGTAATTATAACGGAATCCTAAGTTGAAATTTTGCGATTGTACTCCTGGAGCCTGCCAGCGTATATTAAAGGATTCCCCTCGATTAAAAACATTGAGCAGGCGCAGTTGAAAATCTCCAGTTAAGGTACTATTACCTTCATTATCAGTATTCAATCCAACTACCCCATTTATGAGATTCGATTCTCTTTTCTTAAGGTATAAATAGACCCGAGCATCTTCCTGAATAAAACCAACCGCAGGCGATCGCTCCATTTGCAAGTATTCAAGCCTTCCTAAGGAATTCGATAAGCTTTTCAAGTAAGACTCACGGTATTGACTACCCCGCGACCAATTAATTTCTCGCTCTAGTAGCCGACGATTAATCTCGGTGTAGCCCAATACGGCTAAAGAATCGAAGCTTACCAATGGACCGGATTCTAATTTTAAACTTGCTTGAAATTGCCCATCCACTATCTGATAATCTTGGAGGCGAAAAGCGGCAAAGGGGTACCCATTTTCCTGGAAAAAGTATAATTGTTCCGCAAGGGCGGCCTTATAAGCACTGTCATTCAGGCTAATTTTTAAATCTAAAGTCTCCTTCTTGATCGCTAAGGGGGAATTTAAAATCGTTAAGTCACCAATTTCTATTTTAGGTCCTGTTCTTAAGGTCTTACCCTTGATTTCGAAAAGCCAATAGCCAGCAAATTGAAGGCGTGCATTTACACTTGATCCTGCACTACTGTCACTGAGTATTTTAAGTACTTCATTACGCCAAGCCTTTTTATCACTGATTACGGTATCTATCTGGCCTTTCAAGCCGGTAGATATCAGGAGGATAAAAATTAAATATTGCTTTAAATAAGTGACCATGAGATTGGCGCTAGTCCTTGTTCTTTTAAATATCGATTGGCAGTACTAAAAGGTTTGCTACCAAAGAAACCTCGATGGGCAGAAAGTGGCGAAGGATGAGGGGCCTCCAAAATACAATGGCGATCTTCTGGAATCAGCTTCTTCTTAGCCTGGGCAGGTTTTCCCCAAAGAATAAAAACTATATGTGATTGGCTGTCGGCAAGATATTGAATAAGGGCATCAGTAAATTTTTGCCATCCCCAATTTAGATGGGCCCTCGCTTTTTGGGCTTCCACGCTAAGACTGCTATTGAGTAATAATACTCCTTCTTCAGCCCATGAACTTAAATCGCCGCTAAAGGGCATAGGGTTTCCGGTGTCTTCGCTCCACTCCTTTAAAATATTGCGCAGGGACGGAGGGAATTTCTGCCCCATGGGAACAGAAAAACTCAATCCATGAGCTTGCCCTTCACCATGATAGGGGTCTTGTCCTAATATCACCACTCGAGTATTTTGGGGAGGAAAGAATGAAAGAGCATGAAGCCAGAGGGCTTTTGGCGGATATATGGGGGATAAAGCCTTGCTATCCTCTAGGCGCTTCATTAAATTAATAAAGTAATCCTGCTTAATCTGGGTATTTAGAAAATCCGTCCAAGCAGGATGCACCTGATTTATTAGTTCGTCATAGAATACCACAATCGGCTTTTTGGAGTTAATTATATACAGCTTGGGTAAGCTTTATTTGGCTAACTTTGTTGCAATCTATCTTAATATCTCTTTAATCGAAAGAATTATGAAAAAAGTATGGGTAGCGGTTATCTTGTTGATGGGAGCTTTAGCAGTTTCTTCTTGTGGTGGCGCTGAAAAATGTCCAGCCTACACTGCGGTACCGCAGGCCGAGCAGGTGAATGTGTAAATATGAATCTGCAGCCACTCACCGAATCTGCTCAACTAGCGGAGATAGATGAGCTTTCAGGTAGTCAGGATGTGATAATTTTCAAACATTCCACTCGATGCGTAATCAGTGCCATGGCCTGGGATCGTTTGCGGCGTAATTGGGATGAACAAGTCGACTCCCTACCTGTTTATTATTTGGATTTGATTCGATATCGGGCAACCTCTGATGCGGTGGCCCGTCATTATAATGTGGTGCATGAGTCACCACAATTAATTTTAGTGCGTGATGGAAAGGTGCGATACCAAACCTCACACAATGGAATTAACGTTAAGGATATAAAGGAAATAGTGCATGCGTAAAATCTTATTCTTGACCGGCTTGTGTTTACTTGGCTTAGCTCCCTTGCGGGCTCAGTTAGATACAGATGCCGATTTCAAGCGTAAGGTCTACGACCGAGCCTATACTGGGGGAATCAGTTTTACCAGTAGAGGTTATGCACTAAGCGGTCGTTATTTAGAGTTCCTCGACGGATACAATACCGCAGGTTTGGAAATTGATCTGGTAAAGATTCGCCATCCTAAGGAAACCATTTCTTCTGAAGATATATTCAATAATTTCCGGGGCTATGTGAAGGGCCGAATTAATTCGTTCTACTCTCTTCGCGTTGGCTACATCCAGGAGCGAACCTGGTTTGATAAAACCGATCAGGGATCAGTGAGTATATCCTATCTATGGAGTGGGGGATTATCCCTGGGCCTACTAAAACCTATTTATTTAAGCGTTGACGAATTTGATGATGATGGTGATTTCTTCACCAATATCATTCGTTATACCGGGGAGACCAATCCTGCCAATATTAATGGCGAAGCAAATTTTTTAACCGGAATTGAGGAAACCAAATTAAAACCTGGCGTCTATCTAAAAGGTGGGGTCAGTTTTGACTATCAATTATTGGATGATAAAATCACCAGTGTGGAAGCTGGGGTGATTTACGATTACTTCTTCACTGAAGTACCTATTTTCTATGAAGCCGAACAGGATATTAACTGGAGCGGTTTTTTCCAACTGTACCTTACCGTAAACTTTGGTTACAAGTTAAACTAGCATGAGCGAAGTTTTAGAGCGTAAAACTCCCTCTCGGGAGAAAAAGAATATTAGCACGGGCAAACCAAAATGGTTGCGAGTGAAGCTTCCGACGGGAAGCAATTATAAGAATGTGCGCAAATTGGTAGAGAATTACGATTTGCACACCATCTGCGAAAGCGGAAATTGCCCGAATATGGGTGAATGTTGGGGAGCCGGCACGGCAACATTTATGATCTTGGGTAATATATGTACCCGTAGTTGTGGTTTTTGTGCGGTTGCCACAGGGCGGCCCGAGTCGGTAGACTGGGACGAGCCTGAACGAGTTGCTCGTAGTGTGAAACTCATGAAAGTTAAACACTGCGTTATTACCTCGGTAGATCGTGATGATTTGCGGGATGGGGGTTCAATCATCTGGCGTGAAACGGTACGTGCGGTTAGGAGAATGAGTCCAGGTACCACCATGGAGACCCTAATTCCTGATTTTAAGGGTGAGTGGCACAATATTGATCGCATCGTGGATGCGGCGCCCGAAATTGTCTCCCACAATATGGAAACAGTACGTCGCTTAACGCGCCAAGTGCGGATTCAAGCTCAGTATGATCGCAGCTTGGCCGTCCTAAAATATTTGAAGGAACAAGGCCTGCCGCGCACTAAATCTGGTATAATGCTAGGTTTAGGTGAAACGGAAGCGGAGGTAATAGAAAGTTTGGAAGACTTACGAAAGGCGGATGTTGATATCGTGACCTTAGGTCAGTATCTGCAACCTACTCCTAAGCATCTTCCTGTTAAAGAGTTTGTTACACCTGAACAATTTGAAAAGTATAAAGAGCTTGGTTTAGAGATGGGCTTCCGATATATAGAAAGTGGACCTTTGGTGCGCTCTTCTTATCATGCGGAAAGACACCTGTTTTAAGCCAAGGTTAAGGTTTTAGAAATTATATTTGTCGCAAGCATAAATTCAAACGGAGAACGAATGAAAAGAGGATTACTTTTTTCCATCAGTGGCTTAATGATCGCTGGAGCATTATTTTGGATGGGTACAGCTACTGATTCTGATTACTACGAGCCTCGTCAAGAGAGCCTAGAATCCCTAAGCGCGAAAGGTTATTCGCAATACATGAATAGCTTACGAGCTAATCCTTTAACAGGCCAAATTGAAGAGGCTGATGTTATTGCTGCTCGTCAACAATTGGAGCAAGTAGCGAAAACCGGTTCAAGCTTAAACCTGCAATGGAACTTTGTTGGTCCAGATGATGTAGGTGGACGTACCCGTGCTATTCTTTTTGATAAAGACAACCCAAGTATTATGTATGCCGCTGCTGTAAGTGGGGGTATTTTCCGCAGTCCTAACGGTGGTCGTAGCTGGGTTCCAGTGGATGATTTGATGGATAATTTAGCGGTAGTGAGTTTAGCTCAGGGCGCTGATGGTACAATCTATGCCGGAACGGGTGAGGATATGTACTACTTTGCTTCTGGAGCCGGAACCGGAGGTATTCAAGGAGCGGGTATTTTCAGCTCTTCCGATGGTGGTCAGACTTTCACTCAGATGTCAAGTACCGATCCGGTAGCCAATCCTAATCAAGGATGGACCGCGGTTGGAAAAATCGCCACCGACCCTAGCGATGCTAGTCGTATTTATGCTGCAACAGGTGATGGTTTGAAAATCTCCAGTGATGGAGGCGCATCTTGGACTACCGAATTAGGTTCGGGAGAAGCTCAGGATTTGGTAGTAACTAAGTCTGGTGCCGTTTGGACAAAAGTGGGTAACCGCATCTTTAAATCTACCGACGGTTCTGCGGGATCTTTTAACGAGATGACGGTTACCGGTGCTGGTGGTGTTGATAGAAATACTACCATTTGGAGAACTTTCTCTCGCATGCGTATCGCGGTTAGCCCAACCGATGAAGATTACGTATACGTGCTAGTTTGTGATAACAGCAACTTTGATCGTGTTTATCAGTCAACCGATGGCGGTACTACTTGGAATACCATTGGTAGCCGTTCAGCTCTATTAAATATGGTTAACCAGGCACCATTTGCGGTTCTTATAGGGGTTGATCCTACTAACAAAGAGCGTATCATCGTAGGTGGTCTTACCCTTTGGGAGTGGTCACAGCGTGATGGTTGGTTCCAAATTGCCAGTCAGGCCCGTGCTCTTACCAACTTATATGTGCACGTGGATTTACACGATATTCAATGGCATCCTACCGATAGCAATACCGTTTATGTAACAAATGACGGTGGTGTGTTTAAGTCCATCAATAATGGAATTACCTGGACCGAGGAGAATAAAGGATATGGTTCTTCTCAGTTCTATGACATTGCGGTAGGTTTTGATGGTAAAATCACCGGTGGTACTCAGGACAATGGTACCATCTTTATTGACCCTCATACACCTCTACCAAAAAGCGGAACACGCACCATTGGGATTACGCAACCAAGTGGTCAAGTAGTAGATGGTGATGGTGGTAACACTGAAATCTCACACTTAGATCAAGAGGTGATGTTTAAGGCGATGCAATACGGTCGTTTAGGACGTTCGATTAATTCAGGCGATGAGTATTCTTACTTCTACGGAAGCCGCATGGCCGGACGTTACAATGCCTTTAGCGCAGCATTCGCTGACTTTGTAACTCCATTTACAATGTGGGAAAAGTTAGACGATCCTAATAGTGAAGACTCTATCACCTTTACCGCTGACACTATTAACTTGAGTATTGGATTCGGTAATGGTAATAATCGTTATTCAGGTCAGTTCACCAAGCCTCAAAGCTCCACAAAATTTGTGGCAGAGTCTTTTTCTGTAACTTCTGGAGGTCAGACTTGTGTATCTGATGCTAGCGGAAACCTAAGTGGTGATGGTACAGGTACCTTTGATGCAGTTACCGGTTTATTTACCGTGGAATTCACCAATGGAACGGCTCTTGAAGTACGCTCTAAAGTAGCAACCTCCTATGATCCAGGTGCGATTATCGTAGTAGAAAGTGAAACTGGTGCAATTCCTATCACCACTACTATTCCTAATGGTTTAAATCCAACTGATACTTTCTTAGTTCAAGACCCAGTTCAATCTATGTTTGCAGTAGGTTTAACTGCCTACGACAATCCAAGTCAGCCTGGAAACCGCGGCGGTGGTGTTTGGATGGCACGTGACGTACTAAGTAATCGCACTGCCACACCAGAGTGGTGGCACATCGGAGCATTACAAAACAATGAGATTCCTTCTTGCATGGCCTTTAGCTATGACGGAGATGTTTTATACGTAGGAACCAGTGCAGGACGCGTTTACCGTTTCTCCAACCTGACCAATGCTAGATCAGAAGAAGATGCGGACGTAGATATTGATTACCTAGTTAATCCACCGGCACCTAGTAACCATGTTATTGATACCCGAGTGATTTTCGTACAGACCAATCGTGCGGTGACCAATGTGATTCCTGATACAGAGAATCCTGACCGTTTGATTATCACTTTAGGAAATTATGGTGCTAACAACCACGTATATTTTACAGATAATGCTACCTCACCAACCTTAACCACTAACAACTTTAGTGTGAAGGATGGTAACCTACCTAACATTCCGGTATACGATGCGGTATTTAATTACAATGATGTAAGCGGAGGTCAGGTAATCTTGGGTACAGAATTCGGTACCTTCTCAACCGATGATATCAACGCTGGTTCAGTTACCTGGACTCAGGACATCAGCGGATTCGCTAATGTTCCAGTATTTGATTTACATCAGACTCGTACCATCCGTTACGATTTGGTAAGCAATACTGATTTTGAGGGTGCCATTTATGCTGGAACCCATGGCCGAGGTATTTTCAAAACTGGAACTACCGCTGATTATGTGGGTATCGAAGAGCCAAACGAAGTTGAGGCACCTGCCAGTATCAATGCCTTAGGATTATTCCCTAACCCAGCAAGTACTGAGGTTAATGTGGAATTAAACCTTGAGCAACGCAGTGATGTGCAAATCACGGTTCGCGACATGAGCGGAAAATTGGTTCGCAGTATTTCCCTTAACGATCTTGCGGCAGGTACTGAAAGCGTAGGTATCAATGTATCAGGTCTTAAAAATGGCAATTACATTGTAAGTGTAATTAAAGGACAGGAAGTGCAAACTGGCAAGATGGTAGTGAGACACTAAGTCTGTTCATCCTTTATAATATAAGCCGCTCTGCTTTTGTAGGGCGGCTTTTTTTATGCGGCCAATTCGGCGGCAATCAGGGGCTTCTCACTAAATTCGCTGCCTAATTAGATGTCGATGCGAATTGCAATTAACGGTTTTGGAAGAATTGGGCGCAGCCTGATGCGAGTCTTAGTTGACGCTCCAGATATAGAAGTGGTGGCAATAAATGATTTGGCCACGGCGGAAAACATGGCTCATCTTTTAAAATATGATACCACGCATCGGATTTTTCCTTTATCAATTGATTTGGAAGGGGAGGACTTAATCATCGAACACCGCCGAATCGCCCTGAGTCATGAACGCGAAGTCAAAGATTTAGCTTGGGCCGATTTAGATTTAGATTTTATTGTTGAAGCCACCGGTAAATTCAAAAGCAAGGAGCTTCTTCAGGACCATCTTAAACTTGCTCCGAGAGTAATTTTATCGGCTCCAGCCATAGACGATATTCCCATGGTGGTAATGGGCATCAATGAGGAGCTCCTGACCAAAGGGGATAGTATTGTAAGTAATGCCTCCTGTACCACAAATAGCGCTGCGCCGCTCATGAAGGTGGTAGAGGACCTTTGTGGGATTCAGCATGCCTTTATAACCACGGTTCACAGCTATACAACCGATCAACAATTGCAAGATGGACCCCATAAGGATTTTAGGCGAGGTAGAGCCGCGGCAGAATCCATCGTTCCGACCACCACGGGAGCAGCAAAGGCCGTGACCCAAATATTCCCACATTTAAAGGGTTTTATTGGCGGCGGAGGAATTAGGGTGCCGGTACCCGATGGAAGCTTAACGGATATCACTTTTACGGTAAAAAAAACCGCCTCCTTGGAGACGGTTCATAATGCTTTTGCCGAGGCTGCTCGGGGCAGCTTAAAAAATTATCTGGGCTACACTGCCGATCCCATTGTTTCGCGAGACGTCATTGGCAGTCCTTATTCAGTGCTCTATGATGAAGAGCTCACCACCGTGCTTGGACCCATGTTAAAGGTAGTTGGCTGGTACGATAATGAGATTGGTTACTCGAATCGTCTCCGCGATCTACTCCGCTATTTACAGGGTAGATTCTAAAAGAGCCGCTAATTGATCTGGATTAACCTGCTTGGTGATGATATTGCCCGAACGGTCAACTAAGACGGTGTAGGGAATACTCTGAATTCCATAGGTTCTTCCCGCAGCACTATTCCAGCCTTGTAAGTCGCTCACGTGATGTTCCCACTCCAATTTATCTTGTTCAATTGCTGCTAACCAATCTTCTCGAGGAGTTTGCTGAGCAGGGAGTCCATCAAAGGATACGCTTAAAATGGTGAAACCACGGTCTTTAAATTGGTTATAAACCTCCACTAAACGAGGGTTGGTCATGCGACATGGACGACACCAAGCGGCCCAAAAGTCAACCAGGACAACTTGACCACGTAAATCACTCAAACTAAGCATCTCGCCATTGGCCTTTGGTAGGCTTATTTCGGGAGCCGGTGAACCCGGTGCAATAGCATCTTGCATAGCCTTGGCCTGCATAGCTGCGTCTAATTGTACCCGCACCTTTTCAATTTGGTTGTGGAAGGTAGTTGCATGTTTATTTCCGGGATAGTCGGCTACCAAGGCAGAATCTACCCTATTGAAATAGTCCATGTGTTGCTCCGCGCGCACAAAGGGGTTGTTATACAGGTTTAATTGGAAGATGAATAGATTGGCCAGGTTACCTGGATCCTCATCTAACATACTTAAATAATCCGCTGAACCTTGATCCAGAATCGCTTCGAAGTCGGATTGTGTGCGTTTAATAATCTCCTGGAAATTGGCGCTATCGCGATAGAATTCGCGCATGGCTGAAAGGCTATCTACCGCCCGGGTAGCCGCTAAGAAGGTGGCATTAACCTTTTGAAGGCGCATACTTTCTTTATTACCCTTAATCGTGTAGGGACGGTCGATCGCTTGAGTGAAGGCTTCCACTTCAATAAGAATTTGCTCACTGCCCTTACTGTAAAATGGAACTCTTAATCCATCTCCTGTGGTAATCATAAAAAAGTCTCCGGTATCTACCGCAAAATTGATTTCATAATTACCGTCCTCCGAACGAAGCGTGTCTACAACGAAGGCTTCCTTATCTGCTGGAAGTTCCTCCAAAATAATTTCGGTAGTTCCTGGCGCGCTGATGCGTAAGTCAGTGGTGCCGGGTGCCGTTGAATCACAGGCATAAAAGGCCGCTAGGGCAAGGCCGAACAATAAATACTTCTTCATTTTTATTTTTCTAGGGATTGAATTAACAATTTGCTAGCCACTTTTGGGTCGGCTTTACCCCGAGAGAGCTTCATTACCTCTCCCATAAATAGGCCAGTAAGACCTTTTTTACCGCCCTTGTACTCAGCGACTTTATCTGGATATTTAGCTAAGGCTTGATCGATCCAGGCCTGAAGATCATCGGTATTAGACTCCTGAATTAGATTCAAGGTTTCGGCAAGACGCCCCGGATTCTCCTCCGGATTTTCCAAAAGTGCCTTAAAAAGATCGCCATTGGCGGCGGTGTTACTAATCTTACCCTCATCCACCAATCCGATTAATTCGGCAATCTGTTTAGCAGCTAAGGGGAAGTCAGCAATATTCGTGGCACGTTCATTTAGCCAAGATTTGATGCTACCCATTAACCAGTTGGCAGCAGATTTATAATTCTTAGTATGTTCAATGATGGCCTCGTAATAAAGGGCAATTTCCTTGCTATCTGTCAAAAGGGACGCATCATACTCGCTTAGACCTTGTTTGCGATACTTAGCAAAAAGCTCTTTTGGTAGCGGTGGCATTTGGGATTGCATGCTATCTACAAAATCCTGCTTTACAATTACCGGTTGTAAATCAGGTTCGTTGAAATAGCGATAATCATGCGCGTCTTCTTTATCCCGAAGTAATTGGGTCTTTCCTCTTGCAGCGTCAAAGGTGAAGGTTTGTTGAGTTACCTCGCCGCCATCTTCAATCAGTGCGATATGACGATTTACTTCGTAATCAATGGCCTTTTGTACGTTGCGAAAGGAGTTCAAGTTTTTTACCTCAACCCGAGTGCCAAATTTTTCCGCACCCACTTTCCGCACCGATACGTTTACATCACATCGTAAACTACCTTCTTCCATATTACCATCACTAATCTCCAGATATCTCACCAAGCGGCGCATTTCTGTAAGGTATTGATAGGCTTCTTCACCAGAACGAAAATCTGGCTCGGTTACTATTTCTAGTAATGGTACTCCAGCTCGGTTAAGGTCGATCAAGGAATGGAAGGGGTCGATATCATGAGAGCTTTTCCCCGAATCCTCCTCCATGTGTATACGGGTGAGATTTATCCTTTTAGGATTTCCAGCATCGTCTTTAACATCAATATAACCACCATTACAAATAGGGGTTTTATCCTGGGTAATCTGATAGCCTTTGGGTAAATCGGCGTAGAAATAATTTTTCCGGGCAAATTCGTTTACCTCGCGAATCTGGGCGCCCACGGCCAAACCCAATTTTACAGCTGCTTTTAAAGCGGCTTCATTGAACATAGGTAAAGTACCTGGATGTCCAAGAGTTATGGGGCTGGTTTGCGTATTTGGCGCGGCACCATATTCGGTGGGATCTGAGGAATAGGCTTTGCTAAGCGTATTGAGCTGCACGTGGATCTCAATACCAATAACCGGTTCATATTGGGCCCTTAATACGGCCGAAACGTCATTTTTTGCCATGTCTGCAAAGATGCGAAATGAATTTGGCTCTACAGAAGCATTTTTAGGGAATTAAAGCTCTGATGTCGGCTAGTATTCTAGCGGATTCCTCCTCTGCAATATGATGCTCCACTTGAATCGTGTACAGGGGTGTATCAGGCGAAAGCCGTTCCAGTATGGGCCAGAGTTTAACGCGATCTTTTTCGGTACAGATTAATTGCAATCCCCGTTCTTTAGCCTGCCTCAGATGAGTCACTAAATCGGAATCCTTAAAGCGGTAATGATCCCGATATTTCCATGATTCCTCCAATTGATATTTTTCTCGAAGGTATTCCTCCAAGGCCTGAACTTTAGCAATCCCCGTTATTAATCCTAATTTGGAATCAGAGGGAAGTAGTTTACCAAATTGGTCCAGCGCTTCTCGGTATCGATAATGGGCGAAGGCCGCGGGTGCAGGACTGTATCTTTTGGATGATTGCTGGTAAAATGCCTTTTCCTTTACGCCTATTTTTTGGGGGCATTTTGTGAAAATGATGTGGTTTGCACGGCTTGCCCCCTTTCTCGATTCGCGTAATTGACCTGCGGGCAGAACATAGTCTCGAAAGTAGGGCCTCTGCCAGGTGCTAAGTAGGATATAGATTTGTGCCTTAACATAGCGATGTTGGAAGGCATCATCAAGTAGAATCAAATCACAGGATGCCGCCTCGGCAGCTTTTACTCCTAGTTCTCGCTTTTCAGAGACCCAAACCTGCACGGGGAATTTTTGGGCAATTTGTAAACATTCATCGCCAAAATCTTCGGCTTTCCCTTCGGGTCTCACCTTAAGCAGGCCCTTGCTTTTTCGGCCATATCCTCTAGATACAACTCCTAAATTATGTTCAGGGAACTGTCGAATCAAGTATTCTATCATTGGGGTTTTTCCGGTTCCTCCCATACTCAAATTACCGACAGCAATGCAAGGAACAGAAGATTCGTAGGACTTTAGTATTCCTTTATCGAAGGCTCGATTTCTAATCCCGGTGATAAGTTTATAAATCATTGCAAGGGGTTTGAGTAGATTGCTGACTACTCTCATGTCTGTAAAGTTCTGAATATTTCATCGCGCTGTTCATATTCAAACCATTCGATATTTGAATCCCTACGAAACCATGTAAGTTGACGTTTGGCATAGCGACGACTATTCTTGCGAACCTCATCTAAGGCAAAGTCTAAGCTGCATTGCCCATCAAAATAAGGGAACAATTCACGATAACCCACGGTTTGAAGAGCGTTTAAGTCCCGATAAGGAAGCATGTTTTCTACTTCTGAAAGAAGTCCGGATTGCATCATAATATCCACCCGTTGGTTGATTCGCTCATAGAGTAGGGGACGATCCATATTTAGACCAACTTGCTTCACCTCGAAAGGTAATTCACGCTTTTTAGCCTGCCGTAAGCTGCTGTATTTTTCACCGGTACCACGGATAATTTCCAAAGCGCGCATAAGCCTTTGCGGGTTTTGCTGATCAACCTGTGCAAAATACTCAGGATCTGCCGCGGCCAGTTGTTTTTGCAGCGCTTCTATTCCCGCGGATTCATAGGTGGCCTTTAATTCTAACCGAATCTCGGCAGGAACCTCAGGTATGTCATCAAAACCTTCGATTAAGGCTTTAAGGTACAGGCCACTGCCACCAACCAATACCAAGGTATCGTGTTTATGATGAAGCTGCTCCAATTTGGCCAAGGCCTCATGGGCAAAATCTGCAGCGTTTAGGGCTTCCTTAATGCTGCGATCGAGGATGAAGTGATGATTGATACCTGCTTGCTCGCTCTGGCTAGGCGCAGCCGTGCCAATGGGGATTTCTCGATAGAACTGTCGCGAATCAAAAGATAGAATTTCGCTGTTTAATTCTCGGGCTATATCTATCGCCCAAGAAGTCTTACCAACGGCGGTAGGCCCTACAATGCAGAGGATAGTTTTTTTAGAGCTCCTCTCCACAATACTGACAATATTGGGCATCAGGTGCTAAACCATCCTTTTCGCAAACTGCGCAGCTTTTGGTATGCTGATGGGCTTTTTGTTGGCTGCGGTTTATCTCCGAAGTTACAATTCCGGTAGGCACAGCAATTACTCCATAGCCCATAATCATAATAAAGGAAGCCAAGAATTGGCCCAATGGGGTACTTGGGCTTATATCTCCATAACCTACCGTAGTTAGGGTAACAATAGACCAGTAAATGGAGACCGGAATACTGGTAAAACCATTTTCGGGTCCCTCTACTAAATACATTACGGTACCCATGATAAAATTGATGCACATTACGGCGATCAAGAATACGGTAATTTTATGTCTAGAGGAGCGAAGGGCTTGGGCGAGGACATTGGCCTCACCGATAAATTGCACCATCTTAAGCACCCGGAAAACTCGTAATAATCTAAGACTACGAATCACAATGAAGTATTGGGCTCCCCCGAAGAAGATGGCCAAATAACTGGGTAAAACAGAAATTAAATCAATAATGCCATAAAAACTGCCTACATAGCTAAATGGTCTTTTTACGATCATCAGACGAATGATGTATTCGACGGAGAAGAGAATGGTAAAGAACCATTCCAGAGTCCAAAAAATGTCGGCATACCTTTCATTAATTTTAGGAACGGTTTCCAGCATAATCACACTCAGGCTACCCAAGATTGCGATCATTAGACCTAGGTCAAATCTACGGCCCGCCGTGGTATCCGATTCAAAGATGATCTGATACCATTTCTTTTTCCAAGATTGATCCGCTGGTTGTTGCATTAAAGGTCTCTTCTTTTTAGAATCAGGAAAGAACTGAAGAGGAAAACAAAGCTGTAAGCTAGTGATACCCAAAAGAATTTCCATTCCATGCGAGGAGGTTCTTGCTCACCAAAAAAGTCCAGTATACGGGTAAATGGCTCGGGAACTAAAATCCTTGAGGGCCGCGTCGGCAGGTAATCGAACAAAGGTTCGCCGGGCTTGCTGAACCCATATCCCAAAAAGGGTTCCAGCACGAAGTAATACAGGACCAAAATAATAATCGCAACCACGTTTCTTTTAACCAGAATTCCCAGAAATACGGCCAAGGTGAGGATGAAATAAGTCTCCATGAAGAAGCCCAGTAGGAACTCGCTTTCCTCCCATAGATTAGCCTCAGCCATATCATTATGCATGTATGCTAAAACCAGAACCGTAAGTCCTACCACCAGGGTGCTCAGTACACTGAAGAAAAGTAAGGTGAACAGCTTGGAAACAAAGAACTGCCCCACTGATAAGCCATCAATAACATTCTGACGGTAAGTTCGATATTCAAATTCAGAACCAATAAAGAAGAGAAGCAAAAAGGCGGGAATAAATTTGAAAAAGCCCGCCCAAAAACTAGCATTTTGCCAAAGCATCGGAAGGAGGTAAAAACCGGCTTCCTCAAAATTTCGCGGTATGAGCATCATGGCCATACCTGCAGCAGCGGCGTCTTCCTCACTAGGGCCGTTTCCCGGCAGCCCGATTTTACCAAAATTAAATAGGAGGACCGAGAGCAGAATGAGAAATAAACTCATTCCTATCCAAAAGAATCGATGGGTTCTAAGCTTGAACCATTCGATGGCGATTAATCTGATCATGAGTTTATTAATTTAAAGAAACCCGCTTCAAAATCACTGAAATTGCGGCTAAGATGACGAAGGTAGATGCCTTTAGTAGCTAAAAATTGATTGAGTTCCGCAGGATCAATATCCTGTTTTAGGGAAACTATAAGCCTACCCTTGTTGATGCTTAATTCTTTGATATTTGGATAATCCGCGAGCGCTGCTTGTAGGCGGTCTAGGTCATCCGATTCTAATTCGAGTTTTTCCTGAGGAGCTTGCAATTCATCGGCTTTACCACTAAAAAGCAATTCTCCATTACGGAGCACCACAACATCGGTACAAACCTTTTCTACTTCGGCCAGGATATGGCTGGCCATTATAACCGTGATTCCCCTTTCCGCAATGTCTAAAATTAACTGACGGATATCCGCAATTCCCTTTGGGTCTAGGCCATTGGTCGGCTCATCCAAAACTAAAACCTCAGGATTACCCAATAATGCGGAGGCAATAGCCAATCTCTGTTTCATCCCTAGGGAATAGGTCTTGAATTTGTCATCTCCACGCTCCAAAAGCTTGACCTGTTCAAGAACTTCGTCGATATTAGGTTGACCAATATCCTTGATCTTGGCCACAACTTGAAGATTTTGCCGGGCGGACATATAAGGATAAAAGTTTGGGGTCTCGAGTAGGCTGCCAATTTTTCTTTTGGCCTTTTGTGTGGCTAAGCCTCCAAACCAATCGAAGTTTCCAGAGAGGGGTAGGGTAACACCAAGCAACATACCGAGGGTCGTTGTTTTTCCGCTACCGTTGGGGCCGAGAATACCGAACACACTACCTTTTTTAACCGTAAAGGAAAGTTGATTCACCGCGGTAATACGGCCGAATTTTTTAGTGAGCTGATGCAGCTCCAGAACATTTTCCAAATTAGAAGAGCTAAGGATGAGTTTTAATTTTCGTAAATTTAAAAACATCATTTAAACAGGGAAAATGGGGGGAAACAAAGCAACAATCCAAAGGATTGAAAAGGAAAGTATTGATCAATTGCAATTTCCGAATCAGGAGATTCTCAAGTCGAGCGATGAAATTGCCCAGCGCAAAATGAAGCTTCATCGAGCGACGAGCTTGGGGAACTTGCAAAAGCACAAGGTGTTAATTCGCTTTGAGGACGCCGATGGTCTAAAGGAAGTTTATACCACCATTTGGGCCGTAACCAATAATAAGGTTCTCTTAAAAGCCGGCCGCTTAATTCCGGTACACCGAATTCGTTCCGTGGAAATTGGCTAGTCTTCGAGGTCTTCGAATTCGCCCAGATCTAAATCTAAATCACCGAATATATCCTGTGAGGCTTGACCTTCGGGCCTGGGCGGAGCTTCGCTTGGTCGTTTTCCCTGGATTAATAAAACTTTAGCTCCTTCGGTTTCGGGCTCATCTGCCGAAAGGCATTCGATGAAAAAGGTCCACATTTCCAAGAAGTCGTAAACATAGAGTAGGCGATCTCCTTTTTCAATTAAAACATGAGTGGCCTTTAGGTCCTTCATGCTGGATTGCTTCTCATCAAATGCCATCAAGGGAATTTCTTCGCCTTGATCCCATTCCTCATTGCTATGATAGAAACTGGCCATTTCTCCAGGACTAAGTTGAAAGCTCTGTAAAAGCGCTAAGTGCAGCTCATCCAGTGGCATTTCATTCGGGATTAACAAATCGCGAAGTACATCTTCCTCCTCCCAATCGAGGACAACTCTGATTTTAAGACTCATTGCTGTGATCCTATTTTTTCAAGCCTATTTCTAGGGCCTTCTTATGCAGAAAATCAAGGGCTTGCTGCCGATCATTTTCTATCGTTCCTTCCAATATGGCATCCTTTACAGCAGATTTAAGAATACCAATTTCTTTACCCGGTCTTAGTTTAAAGATATCCATAATTTCCGAGCCATCCACTGGAGGCTGGAAGTTGCGCAGTCGATCTTTCTCTTCGACCTCAATTAGTTTTTCCCTGACTTCTTGGTATTTGCGGAGATAGTGTCTCTTTTTCTTTTCATTGCGCGTGGTGAGGTCAGATTCGCAAAGAATCATCAGTTCATCCACGTCTTCACCGGCATCAAATAGTAATCGTCTTGCCGCTGAATCAGTCGCTTGGTCCTCGGCAATGGCCTGGGGTCTGGAGCTAAGCAATACCATCTTTTGCACATATCGCAAAGGTTCTCCCAGGGGTAATTTTAGACGACGAAATATTTTCTTCACCATTTTGGACCCCACAAACTCATGGCTATGGAAAGTCCAACCGGTTCCTTTTACAAAGCGTTTGGTGGGTGGTTTTCCAATATCATGGAATAGAGCAGCGTATCTGAGCCATATATTTTCGCTACGCGCAGCAACATTATCAACCACGATTGCAGTGTGGTAAAAATTGTCCTTATGGCTTTGTCCTTCCACCTCTTCCACGCCTCCCAATGCCACAACCTCAGGGAGAAAATGCTTTAAAAGCCCTGTGCGGTACAAGAGTGTTAAGCCTTTTGAAGGCCGGGGGGAGCGCATAATCTTATTCAGCTCTTCTACAATTCGCTCCATGCTGATGATTTCCAGGCGCTCACTTTGGGCACTTATCGCATCCAAACATTTTTGTTCAATGGTAAAGTCTAATTGGGCGGCGAAGCGGATGGCACGCATCATTCTCAAAGGGTCATCGGAGAAAGTAATCTCAGGTTCCAATGGGGTGCGAATCGTTCCAGACTCGAGGTCCGTTAAACCATTAAATGGATCCAATAAACTGCCATAATTATGGGCATTAAGACTCCGAGCCAAGGCGTTGATTGTAAAGTCCCGGCGTTTTTGATCATCCTCCCGACTTCCATCTTCTACAATGGGTTTTCGACTGTCGCGCTGATAGGATTCTTTGCGGGCACCAACAAATTCGAGCTCTAAGTCTAAGTCACTGAGCTTGATTTGGGCGGTACCGAAGTTTTTGAAAATATTCACTTTGCGACCGCCTAACTTTTCCGCTACTTTTTCCGCAAGAGCGATTCCACTGCCCACGGCCACCACATCGATATCCTTAGGCTGTTTTCTGCCTAAAAGCATATCCCGTACGTAGCCACCTATAACATAGGCCTCAAGTCCAAGCTCATCGGCTGCTTCACCGATAAGGTGAAAAATAGTATGATTGAGATGATTTGACATGCTTATTAAAGGCCTAGGATGCGCTCGGAAACAATTCCTAGAGTGATGAAAAGTATCAGGCAGAAATAGATTCCCACATGGCTGCGCTTTACCTTCAGTTTGATTTCTTGGAGGGCCTCTTTTTCTCCCTCTTCAACCTGCACGGCAAAGAGCATTGGGAATAGTAAAAAGGCTTCCGCCCGAAGTTCTCTGGCCTTGGCATTTCCCCAATCGAAGAATAGGAACTCTTTTAAGGGACTTGGTGGCTGACCTTTCTCAATTTGCAAGTACTGCATTTGTAATGCCATCTTGCGATAAAAGAGAAATAACAAGCCGCTGATGACCAGGCTTACGAGTATGTAAAAAAGTATCGCCATTGGCCTGCAAAAGTAGGGCTTTCTGAAAGGATATTAATTCAAAAGTCCTTCATAATGTTCAGCGGTTTTCTTTGCCATCTCTGCCGGTAGGAATTCTTTTAATCGCCCTTGGGCTCCTTGTATTATTTGTTCCTTAATTTCAGTTTGATCCAAAACTATCTCCACCGCTGAGGCTAGTGCTTTGGCATCTTTTATTGGCCGTAACAATCCCGTAACGTTATTCTCAACCATTTCCGGGATTCCTCCCGCGGCAGTGGCAACCACTGGTAATTGGCTGGCGAAGGCATCTAATACAGAAGTCCCCAAGCCTTCCATTTCTGAAGTGAATAAAAAGACATCTAGATCGGTGAGGATTTCGGGTACATCTTGACGAAAACCTAAAAAGTATAGTACTTCGTCTAAACCCAAAGTATGAGCTTTAGCCTTTAATTCCTCCTCCAATTCGCCTTGACCCGCGATGAAGAAATGCACATCAGTTCTTCGGTTCTTTAGCAGAGCAGCTGTCTCTAGAAAGGTGAATAGATCTTTATGACCGGTAAGAGCAGCGGTATTACCAATCCATTTTTTAGCCGCAATTTGGGGAAACTCTGATCGGAAATGACCTTTTTCTATATTTTCAAATCGTATAGGATTAATGGAGCTATGCACCGTATGCACCTTTTCGGGATATTTCAGGCTTGCTTTTAATATTTGAGCAATAGCATCACTTACGCATAGGTAGCCTTTTACGGAGGGGTGGTTGTACTTGAATGCGCTGGAACGAGATTTCGCTACAGGGAAATCTACCCTCCGGGATACTAGGAGCCTAGACTCAGCGCCAAAGAAGTGGGCAGCATAAACGGCAAATCCATGAGCGTGGGCATCGTGCGCATGCCAAAGCTTAATTTGATGCTCTTTGCTGTAAGATTTTAATTTTCGACTAAAAATAAGGTCTAGCGAAGTCCTTTTTTTGAGAGCCAATACGGGAATTTCATTGTCTACGGCCCATCGATGCAGTGGAGCATCAGCAATACAGGCAATATGTTGCTCCCATCCCAATTTCTTTAACTCCTCACACAAATAGGATATTTGTTGTTCCCCGCCACGCCAGCTGCGGGCTGTAGAAATATGTAGGACTTTCTTGGTGCTCATTTCCGATGCAAATTCATGAGCTTTCGGTATTTCAGATAGGTCGCATAGGCACTCCATCGGGCAATCATCCATCCTTCTTTACCGTCGAGAAAGCCTAATCGAAAAAAATAGGCACGTACAAATTTTAAAAAAGGGGAGAATAGGAGTTTGAAGTAATTGCTGCGCTTTCCATTATCAAAAGCCGCTTGAGAAGAGATATCAGTGAATTTCCGAATTTGTTGAAGATGCTCTTCAAAGGTATAAATGCTGTAATGGAGCAAGTGACCACTTAAGTCCACAATCTTCGCTCCCTTTTCCATTAGAAAGGTATCATGGGGGTTCTGTCCTCCCCATTTACCTTTTCGACTATCCCATAATCTCAGTTTCTTATCGGGATACCAAAGTCCGTGTTTGATCCACTTTCCGCAGTAATTGGTGAGTCGATTAAGGCGATAGCCATCCGCCTGCCAGTTTCCCTTCACCTTTAAAATTTCCGTCTTCAGGCTTGCGTCCAAGGCCTCATCGGCGTCAAGTGAAAGCACATGGGGAAATTCAGCTTGACTAATGGCCCAATTTTTTTGTTGGATATGACCTTCGAAGGTATGATGAACTAATCTTGCGCCTGCAGATTTCACCAATTCGATGGTCCGATCGGTACTACCAGAGTCAACCACCACCACATCGTCGGCAATGCCTACTAAAGACTCTAGGCATCGAGCAATGTTCTTCTCCTCGTTAAAAGTGATTATGACAGCGGATAATTTAATCATGACCAAGTAATTCGCGATAGGTATCGTGCCATTGACGAGCGATTACCGCGTCTTGAAACTGTTGCGCAAAATTAAAATTTAGCTCTGTAGCCTGTTGGCGGGAATTTTCATCTTTCCAAAAATTCATCAAAGCTCGGCCTATGGAATCACTGCTATTATCTTGGATAAGAATACTTCCTGGACCAGCAACTTCCTTTAGCGAAGAATTGTCGCTGGTAATTAGCGCGGTTTTAGAAGCCATAGCCTCCAGTAGTGGAATGCCAAAACCTTCGAAGTCGGAGGGATAGACGAAGACACGTGCCACTTGATAAAGCCCGGCTAAGTCAGCGGTGTCCTTTACCTGGATATGATAAATTAAGGACTTATCCTTTTCCTTTAAGGATTGGTAATAATCCGTCCAATAACTGGTAATTTTCCCGACTAGCACCAAAGGGATTTTTTGGTTTATGCAAGCTTGTGCCAAGGCCACCGGGTTCTTTCTAGGCTCCAAGGTGCCCACAAAAAGAGCGAATTTTTGAGGGAGATTATTTTCTTCAATTAGCTTTAATCCTTTAGGGACTTGATCTTCCCAGTATTCTGGAGCACAACCTTGACCGATAACCTTAATTTTAAGTGGACTTAGACCGAGCAGCTTGATTAAGTCTTCACGGGTCTGTTGGCTGATGGCTACTACTAAGTCGGCTCTTTGGCAGGCTGATTTTACTTTACGGGTATAAATTTTCCGATCAATGGTCTTGTAAAGATGGGGAAAGCGAAGAAAGATCAGGTCGTGAACCGTTACAATCGAGCGGATTCCATTGCGAGAAAGTCCTTGGGGTAATTCTGCCGAAAGGCCATGGAAAATTTGCACGCCATCAGTCTTAGCTTGTTTGGATACGAGCCTTCGCCGCCAAATCTGAGCATACCACTTGGCCTGAACACCTGGCCGAATTTCCGATACCTTAGGGGATAGGGGTATTTCAATGCTACCCTGCCATGGATTGTATAGTTTTAGGTCGAGCTCTGGGTAGGACTCATGCAGACCGCGGATTAAATTGCGGCCATAATTCCCCAATCCGCTCCGATTGTGAAAAACGCGTTTTGCTTCGTAACCTATTATCATAAGTCGCAGTTACGCCACTGTCCTCGAGAGAATGTTCCTAGGGCTCTCCCTTTGAAGCTTTGGCCTTTAAAGGGGTAATTAGCCGCCTTACTTTTTGCTCGGTATTTATCCCAGGCCCATTCTATACTTGGGTCGAATAAGGTAAGATCAACGCAAGCATTGATATCAATTGCAGCGGAGGTTTGATAATTAAGGATCTCACGATTTCTTCTCGACAGGATCTCAATAATGAGTTCCAAGCCAAGCTCTTCGCCTAAATGGGTGTTGAGGCATGCAAAGCTGCCTTCTATGCTTGCTGCACCAAATTCGGCTAAATCAAATTCGCAGCGCTTTTCTTCGATGGTATTGGGATTGTGATCCGAAGCAATTCCCGTAATCACCCCTGATTTTAAGCCTTTGAGGAGAGCCTCTCGATCCTTCTCTTCTCTCAAAGGAGGATATAGTTTCAGGTTGGAGTCATAGGTCTCCAGAGCCTGATCGGTGTAAATCAGATTTAAAAGGTTGACATCGGCAGATACCTTTAATCCATCTTTTTGAGCTTGGCTAATTAGCTCCACTGATTTGGCCGCACTAATTCCTTGAAAATGAATGGCACTGTTGCAATACTGAGCCAAGGAAATATCCCTACTAATACTTAGGGTCTCTGCTAAATCGGGAATCCCCTTTAATCCAAGCCATGTGCTTTTAGCGCCTTCATGCATTTGGCCGCCCGCCGCCATGGATGGATCTTTACTTAAAACCTGTAATGCTTCGGGCATTTCTCGCTGATATAGCAAAGCGAGTTTCATGAGGGCCGCATTGGTAACCGCCTTGCTTCCATGGCTAAAAGCTTGCGCCCCGGCAGAGCGCATATCAAACAGTTCACTTAGGTCTTGTCCTGCTAAACCCTTGCTGAAGGAGGCGATGGGTAACAATTCCGTAGCGAGGGTTTTACCATTACTCCTTAAATACTCAACCGCTGATTTAGTATCAACTACCGGGTGGCTTTCAGGGGATAAGCCTACTGCGGTATATCCACCATGAAAGGCCGCGGTAGCTCCGCTTGAAAGAGTCTCCCTGTCTTCATGTCCCGGATCATTGAAATTGGCCCTTAAATCTACCCAGCCCAAGCTAAGATGAAGGTTCTGACCTTCAATAATTGTGGCCGAGCTATGAGATAGGGAACGGTCTATGTTTAATATCCTGCCGTTTTGCAGACTTACATCGAGTCTTTTCCCATGGAAGGGTGATTGTGAGTCGAGGATTAAGACATTCTTGAGGAGGATGGCCTGATCATTCATGCTTTTTTGGTCTTGAGGAATATCATTTCTAAGAGGAGGGCAACCATGGCAATAATTAGAAACCAATGGCCAAGGGATTTTCGATCTTGGCGAATCACTGCAGCAATTTCCGCCTTTTCACTATTGGATAGAGGGTCTATAATGTCGGTAATATTGGAGAATGATGCAGCGAGATCCTTTTCTGAACTGCTCATTAAGCTTTCGCGAGCATCCACATTAATGGATAGGTGGGACAGGGTTTTACCATCTCTTTGAATCGAATAACTTCCCGGTTTAGTGCTAATTCCTGGCAAAGCGATTTGATAGCGACCATTATTATACTCATAATAGGGTATAATAGGCCCTGAGCTTAATTGCAGCTCAAGTGCTTGCTCAGAGTTTGGTGCTTCGAGCATTTGATAATCATTTGATTTACCAAGCCTTAGGTAGGTTTTATTGCGACCCTCCGAAAAGAAAGCAGAATTTACCAATGCGGGGACTAATACCGGATGACTAGAAAGATTGCTAAGCTTCGCATCTAATGAACTCAGGGAGGTAAAAACTTTAGCTCGTTTCCTTGAAGCGTAGAGGAGGATTGGTCGTCCGGGACCGGCAGAAAGCAGAGGGTTGTAACCGCCTTGATCGAGCTCTAACCAAGCTTGGGTATAAGGCAGGGATGGGCGCTTAGTTAAACTTCGGAAACTACCCCTTAGAAAGGGGTCATCCAAGTTTATGTTCTGGGACATTAAGCTATCCTTTTGCCATTCTTTATTTACCGCAATTCCCAAGCTCGCTAGCTGTTCGCTAAAGACCGAAGGATTTGTAGCGGGTAAGACCCAGATATTCTTACCTCTTTCCAAGTGTTGCTCTAATTGTTGCTTTAAGCTAGCCGGAATTTGTTGATCGCTCTGTACTACTATTAGGCGGGTTTCGCTGAGGTAATCATAGTCCAGCTTGTTCAATTCGTCTTGTTTTAGCTCGAAGAATCTATTTTGGAACACCTTTAAGGGAAGGCTGGAGTTTGTTAGTTCAGATAAGAAGTAAACCTTTTGCTTGGCTAATGTTTGGAAGTTAAAGTAGAAGCGATTATCAAAATTGGGTGCTCCCTTATCGATGCGGATTTCTCCACGATAATTCCCGGCATACTTAGGGATGAATTCCATTTGGAATCGATTGGTATCATCAGCTGAAAGGCTAACCAGGCGCGCTTGTTCTAGAGTATCATTGAGATAAAATTCTAATCCGATACCGGCTAGGCTGTCACTTCCCATATTCCGCAAAGTGATTTCCATTTTTTGGGCCAGGCCTGGAACAAAGACTGGGTTGGAGAAACTCAGGGAGTCAATCGACACATTATTAACACCTTCTAGGGCAACAAAAGGAATCAGGCTTAGGGATTCGTTTTCGGCAATGGGAAAAGAGTCAGTGGGAAGAATGCCCAATTGAAAATCGCTTAAAAGAAGAATTTCATGACGTCCTTCTTCTTTTGATTCGATATCCCGGGTTTTCTGGATACTGCTTCCTAAGTCACGGAAGCTATAGCTGTAGTCAATCTCCTTTAGTAACTCTAAGGCTTCAGAGGGGGAATAATATCTCTGGTAGCGAGGATTAGGGTCATTAGTGAAAATCTGAACTTCGGTGCCCTCCTCCAATTTCAGCAGCAAATCCTGGGCGTATATCCGCGCTTGATTTAGCAGTGGACCTTCGCTACCAGCACGCTGCATACTCTGAGAATTATCAATGTATAAGTGAAGGTAGGTTTTGTCTTTTTTGCCGATAATTTCTTGGTCGTCCTCCAGAAATGGGAGGCAAAAAGCAAGGACCAGGGCGGCAAGCGCTAAGGCTCTGAGGAAAAGAATGAACCAATGACGAAGGCGTCGAACCGAATGTTGCTCTTGCTCAAGCTGCTCTAAAAGCCTGGTATTGGAGAAGAAAACGGTTTTTGGTCTTCTAAAATTGAAGAGGTGAATGAGCAGTGGGATGCTCAGCGCCAAGAGGGCCCAAAAGAATTGAGGGAATCCAAAATTCATCAAAGGCCAAAAGTACTGCTTTGAGACGAATCTCGAGGCCCTAAATTTTAAAATTCAATACCAATAACTTCTTGAAGGAAAGATTCAATGGCCGACTGGGTTTCAACTATGTCATTTGACTTGATCGGTGAGGCTAATACATGATTCCCTACATTTTGAAGTTTTACCAGACGTTTTAGTTCTGGAGCAGTTCCTAGGTGTTCATGCATCCATTCAATTTTATCCACTCGTACTACCGGATCCTGTTCTTGCTCAGACTTGTAATAACAGAGATTTAAGGTTGGTTGCGAGATTCGGGTAAAGGTGCTTTCTACCAGTGTACTTTCCAGCAGGTGCTCCAATTCTACGACGGCGTTAACAGTATAAAGGGTATCCCAATAGTGGGCATGACCAATCGAGTCGGAGACAATGCGTCGATGACTACCTAAAACCATTTCGGCAATTTCCAATCCCCAGGGGTCATTTAGGAGAAATGCTGCTGGGTCATTTACTCTAATATTGGCGGAAAGATTGACTAGTGCATCTACTTTATCCGGAAACTCGGCCGCTAAGTTTAAGGCATAACTGCATCCCGTGCTGGTGCCCATCACCATAACTTTATCACCCAGCTTTTGCGCTAGAGCGAGATAGTATTTAGCATCCTCCCATCCACTGGAGGCGCTATAATCTGACAGCTGATTCACTTGGTAACCATGTCCGGAAAGCCTTGCCAATAAAAGGTTGGCTCCCATTTTACGGGCGATATTTTGATGTACGGGGGCTCCTTCGCCTTGACTGGCGGAAAAACCATGGATATAGAGTATTACCCATTCGGTTTTACGGGAGGAATCAGCCCAAATGATGCGCGCTTCATTGTCCTGACGGAGAAGATATTTCGACTCTTTTTGCTCTATGGCTGTTTCAAGCTCTGTTAAACTCAATTCAATCTCGGGCCAGTCTTGGGTGAGCAATAAGGGTGCGGGACGAGGCCCCGCGAAATAAATGGCCGAAATGAATAAGAGGGCCAATGCAATTATCAGAAATCTCTTTTTCATTCTACTAATTCACAATTAAAGAGCTTATAGTTGAAATCCTCAAAATCGGTGCTATTTAATCTAAAGGTACCTACGAAGTTAAGATAGTCATCCGTTTCTAAACGTGGAGGTTTCTCCTTGAAATGAAGACTCATAACGCTTTCGGGGCCAGCTCCACCGCAGAAGAAACAGGCACTGAATGGATAGGCTGAGAGTGCATATTCCTCACCATCCACATCTAGAGGAATGACATAGCCCTTGATTAGGACTTTCTCGCCATTCAATTCTTTGACCTCTTTGCTGAATTTTGGTACCAAATACCAAGCCTCATAATCCTCAAAATATTGATCAACGAAATTTACTTTGGCCAATAATTTCCAATTAATCACTTTGGCGGTATCCCCTTGTTGAAGTGGGAAGAAGCTAAGGGCAATTAAAGTGGTAAAAAAGTATTTCATTAACCCGAGATTTCAGCGTTTAGGAGAGTAAAAAATAAACCTGAGCCATTGCGATTAAGCCTTAAGGTTCCCTTTATGGGAAGAAATTTGTCGGTAGCGAAACGGCCTGGGTCCTCCGCAAACTGAAGTTCAATGACGGTTTCAGGTCCCGCGTTCCCACAGAAGAAGCAAGTGCTAAAAGGGTTTTTGCTCAAGGCGTAGGTATTGGCTTCAATATCTACCGGAATCAAGTAACCTGCAATAATAACTTCTTGATCTTCAAATTGATCTTCAAGGATTTTTGGAAATTGAGCTTGATAGAGTCCGGAAATTGGATCTTGGCTATAATTGGTCATCGCCAAGACTGGCCAAGCTAAAGCTTTTTGAGCCTGAAGGGCTAAACATGATAATAAAATGATACCCAAAAATAGACTACGCACGGGCGAGGGATTTGATGATATTAATTCTATAAGCATGCCAAGCTGGTAGGGCAGAGGCTATTAGGACCACTACAATAAGCGCTCCAAAACTGAGCCAAGTGACTCCATTTGAGAGCAGTTCGGCTGTAGAAAGTTGATAGGCCGGGCTCACCAAGGTACCAATAAATTTAAAGGCTAAGATATTTAGGCCAAGAGCCAAGATAAAGGAGATGCAGCCGATGATCAGGCCTTTTATTAGGATAAAGCTAAGTATTTTGTGTGGCGGACTACCAATGGCCCTTAGGAAGGCAAATTGAGGTTCGTCATCCTTAAGGCCTTGGAATAAAGCTAGGAAAACCGAGAGAGCTCCAATGCCAATCATTAAATAGGCCAGGATGTTTAGAAATTTTATAAAGGAATCTGCCAGCGTAAAAAGTCGATTTACCTCTATCGCCGGTAGAGCAGCTTGCATGGGCGTCTTTTCATTAACCAATCTTGGTAGCATTATATTGGCCATGGGGCTTTTAAAACGAATTAAAGCGGCCGTAATTTCTCTTGGCCCTTCATCATGATGCACCTCCCAAAGCGATTTGGTGGGACAGAGTATTAGTTCATCAAGAACCGTCCCGCTGGCTTGGTAAATTCCTACCACGGTAAAAGGGTGGTGATGGTGATGTTCCCCTTCTTCCTCCAAACCATGTGAGCTTTCAAATTGCGAACCGAGCTTAAGACCTGTTTTGCTCGCTACAGTTGAACCAATTACTACCTCCATGCTCTTATCGAAATTACGGCCGCTGGCCAGACTCATATCATACCAAAGTGCATAATTTGAATCGGTGCCCACAATTCGCCAAGATTGGTAGCTATCGCCATAGGAGAGCGGCACGCTAGCTTCGATTAATGGATGCTTACTCAACTTATGATATTCGCTCAAGGGAATGTTGCCGGTAGGGGGATCAATGTGATATATACTGCTCAATATTATTTGCAGAGGACTTCCCTTAGAGCCTACCACCATATCAATGCCTTTGATGTTCTTTTTGAAGGAATCTTCAAAACTATTGCGGCTATTGATTAAGAGTAAGATTAAGCCGGCGCTAAAGGCCAACAGAATAACACTTAAGCCATTGTGCATCCCTTTATGTCGAATGCTTTTCCAAGCTGCCTTCCAGGGATTCATAAGCTATAGCTTTTGGGGATTAAGGATTTTAGTCTTTGATCATGGGTGACTACCAATAATGAGCTTTGATATTCATTGACGAGTGACAAAAGCAATTCTGCCACCTTTCCAGCATTGGCGTCATCTAAGGCCGAGCTAGGTTCATCGGCTAAGATTAAGGCGGGCTTTTGCAAAAGGGCTCTGGCGATTGAGGCTCTTTGCTGTTCTCCTAAACTGCATTCACTGGGGAGCTTATCTTTTAGATGATGGATTTGCAGTTGATCAAACAATTGCTCAATTTCTGGCTTAGAGGATTTTCTGCCTTGATAACGAGAACTGAGTTCTAGATTTTCCTGAAGACTTAGATAGGGCAAGAAAAAGGACCGTTGAAAGACTAGGCCAATATTGCGCGCTCTGAACTCTTCCTTCTTTCTTTCGTTTAAGGATGTAAGATTGGTGTTAACCACGCTGACATTACCTTCTTGTATAGGAAGTAAACCAGCGAATAGGTGCAATAGTGTTGACTTTCCGCTCCCGGAAGGACCGAGTAGTAAAGCTGCCTCACCAGCATCAATATTAACGTCAGGAAAACGCAATTTTTCCGTCTGTGGATAGCTGAACTTTAGTTCGGAACTTTGTAAAATCATAGTGCAAATTTATCGAAGATAATAGCTCATGAAAACTTTAGTAATAGGTGCCAGTCCCAAGCCCGAAAGATACTCCAATCGGGCATTAAATATGTTACATAATTACGGTCATCAAACCGAAGCATTGGCTCGTCGTGAATCCACATATGAGCATGGTAAAATTGATGCTGGAAAGCCCAATTACGAGGATATTGACACCGTAACCTTATATCTTGGCCCAAGGAATCAACCTGAATATTATGATTATGTTGTGAATCTGTCTCCTCGCAGGGTCATATTTAATCCAGGAACGGAGAATCCTGAATTTTATGAGATTCTCGATCAAGCGGGAATAGCTTGGGAGCAGGCTTGCACCTTGGTTTTGTTAAGTACGGGGCAATACGATTAATTCACCTGAATAGTATAGCTGGAGCCATCTGTTTCAAATCTGAGGCTTTGCTCGCCTTTCATTAGGCCTAAAACCGAAATGTCAAAGTACTCCTTGCTTTCCAGCAACATTTCACAAGGTCCGGCCCCTTCAATAAGTAGACTGAGGGATTGTGTGCCATCTTGGCTCCCTGTAAGGCCCCGACATAAGCGTGGGGCTCCTTCGTTGCAGCCGCTGTACTGGAAACTGATGGCTAAGCACCGCTGATTTAGGTATTCGATGGAGAGAATGGTAGCCGGGGTAAATCCATCTATTTCTTTCGGAAAGTTGGACATTTCCAAGCAGTTCAAGGATTGATCAGAATTTGGCTTTAATTCCGCGGGGCCTTCTTCAGAAATTTGCGGTTTTAATTCAGCTGAACTTGGTTCAATCCGCTCCTTTCTCGGGGTGTCTTTATGAGATGAACAACTAGAGATAAGTACCACGCAAATAAGCAGTGGGATTACCTGGAGTCCTGAACGATTCATATTACTAAGCTTGGTAAAGACTCGAAGGTAAGAAGGGGTTTTAGGATAATAGCTTTTGACGGAGTAAAAATTCCAACTGTTCATTGGAACGCTCCAATTTGTCGACCAAGTCGCGGTTTTCCCTTCGCAAATGGAAGACTTCATAGGCCGAAAGGATAGTGGCTTTAAGGTCCTCGTAATGCCAAGGTTTATTTAAGTAGCGATAAACCTGACCTCGGTTAATTGCGTCAATTACCGCATTGATATCCGAATAACCGGTTATCAGGATCCGCATTGGTTCTGGATTGATCTTCTGAACCTCCACTAAAAACTCAATGCCAGTCATGTTAGGCATACGCTGGTCGGTGAGAATAAGGTTTAAATCCTCATTCTTGAAAATTTCTAGACCCTCAGCTCCT